>JAABUQ010005921.1_pt1 | contig 19018 bp, 31 predicted proteins | sample 5560001 | NCBI WGS metagenome assembly JAABUQ01 (sample SAMN10711888, study PRJNA513371) | rock metagenome | isolation source: Antarctica rocks | place: Antarctica: Victoria Land, Finger Mt nord | collected 2015-12-18
CCCAGGATAAAGGGTGGTAGCAGAGGGCCATTTTCCCGTGTGAGACGTGCTAGCAGGAGAGCGGCGTGGGGTGCGCATGCTAGCATCGATGGTAGCAGCGCTGCTAGCACGGGGGAGCCTCCGGGACGGGTGCGTGGACGGTCGTCTATGGCGCGGGTGATGTGACGACGGGGCTCCTCTGGTCCCCCAGGGTGAGGGCGTCAGGAGGCGGGATCGTCGGCGCGCCAGAGCAGCGGGGTGCGGCGGCGCGTCCAGGAGGGCTAGGGGCGGCTGTCCCGTTCAGGCTCCCCCTCGACCGTCTTGCTCACTCAATGCCCTCGACGAAGATCAGGCGTCGGATCAGCGCCGTGGCACGCACCTCCAGTGCGGCGGCGTACTCCGGGGAGCCATACCACTCACGCGCTCTTTCCATAGTGGGGAACTCAACGACGATCACGCGCTGTTGAGCCGGCCACTCACCCTCGATAGCCTCAACCGCACCGCCCCTGACAATGTACCGGCCCCCATAGTGAGCGATTGACTCTTGCGCTATCGAGCGGTATGTGTCGGAGAGCACGGGGTCAAGTACCTCAACCTCAGAGATGACGTAAGCCGTCAAGATAAGCCTCCAAGTCTATATTCCGTCACGCGGGCTAGGGGCGGCCGTCGGGACGGGGCCGCACAACATGCAGGACGGCGGTGATGAGCAGGACGGCGAGGGCCACATAGCCGCCGACGAGGGCGGCGGCGAGGATCGCGGCCACGACGTGAAGGGCGGTCGAGGAGGCATGGGCCAGCGGGGTGAGGAGGGTAACGAGCGGGCCGGTGAGAGCTGCGAGCACGAGGGCAGCGAGGCAGAGCGTCCAGACGCGGGCGCGGGCCTGGGTGTCAGTCATGGCTCATCTCCTGTCCTATCGTCACGGACGCTAGCCGTAGTATCCCAGGTCTGCCAGGGGGCACGGCGTCAACGGCGTCAAGAGGCGGGATCGTCGGCGAGCCAGCGGCGCAAGGCGGCGGTGCGCAGGCGGGCGAGGGCACGGGCCTCGGCGTGATGCACGGCCTGGCGGGAGAGCCCGAGGGCGTGGGCGATCTCCTGCAGAGTGCGTGGGGGCTGGCCGTCGAGGCCGTGGCGGGCGGCGAGGATGGCGCGCTCGCGGGGGGCAAGGGCCGCGAGGGCGGCGCGCACCGCGGCGGCGACCTCCTGGGCCTCGGCCTCATCGTCGGGGCGGGGGGCGGTGGGATCGGGGAGGAGGTCGCCCACGGTCATGGTCTCGGCGTCGCCCACGGTGAGGTCGAGGGGGACGGGGGCGGGCAGGGGCGCGGTGAGGGCGTCCACGCGGGCGCGGGGGAGGCCGAGGGCGGCGGCGAGCTCGGCGGGAGAGGGGGGATGGCCGAGGGCGGCGTGGAGGGCGTGGGCCTGGCGGGCGAGGCGGGCGCGGTCGTCCTGGACATTGAGGGGGACGTGGGCGAGGGGGACCTGGATGGCCAGGGCGCGGCGGAGGGCCTGCGTCATCCACCAGGCGGCGTAGGTGGAGAAGCGGGCGCCGCGGTCGGGGTCGAACAGGTCGATGGCGCGGAGCAGACCGAGGGCGCCTTCCTGCACGAGGTCGTCGAAGGGGAGGCCGCGGTGGTCGTAGCGCCGGGCAAAGGCGACAACAAGGCGCTGATTGGCGGCGGCGAAGGCGGCGTGAGCGGCGGCGCCGGCGCGGAGGGCGTGCTGGTCGAGGGGCCAGGCGGCCAGAGCGGCGAGCACGCGGCGGCGGGCATCCGGGTCGAGAGTGGGCGGAAGGAGAGGGCCGACAATGGCGGGAAACTGCCCTGGGTCGAGGGGCAGGCGTGGAACGAGGGCGGTAAGGATGACGGCGGCAGCGGCACGAGCGGAGACAGCGGGGGGCAGCTCACGGCGCAGACGGGCGGCGAGGTGGCGCTGGGCGAGCAGGCGGGCGCGGCGGCCAGCGCGGATCGTGGCGGCCAGGGCGCGCTCCTGGTCGGCGGTGAGCAAGGCGTGGGCGGTGGGCAGCGGGGTCATGCGGACTCCTGTGTGGTCCGGCGTCTCTTCCTGGAGCGTACCAGGCCAGCCCCACGGGCGTCCCCTCCTGTGGGGGCAATTACTCCTCGACGGCGTGGGGGTCGATGCCGGCCTCGGCCTTGATGATGTCCTCCACGCTGCGCATGCGGCCGGCGCCGTCGATGACGTAGCCGCCGGCGATGATGCGTCCGCCATGCACGATGTTGCCGCTGAGGGGGTCCACCTCGCGCAGCAGGCCACCGGGCACGTCCACCGTGCGCCGCACGCCCTCGATGGCGTCATAGTCGTAGGCATAGTAGGCGTCGCCGACCCGCCACAACCCGCGCTGCACCAGACAGCCCTGGTCCCGGTCGTAGCGGCGCGTGTCGGTCTCCTGGTAGCGCCAGCGCCGCAGGCGGCGCCAGACCCGTGCCAGCCGCCCTGCCGGTAGGGCGGTGTCTCGTCGCATCGGTCGCATCGCGTCCCCCTCCCTGTCCCTCTCATCCTATCCCCCGCCCCGTCAGGTCGGCAAGGCCGGCGTGAGGCGCTACTCTCCTACTCGCCGTCCGTCCTGGGCGACCGGTAAGAAGTTGGCCGGTCTTCGCCGACGCGTGACGCCTGCTCTCTGTGATTACGACGATCGCTCATGCGGTCTACTGGCTGTGAGGCCGCATCGTTGACACTGATGAACCTCTGCGGCGCCTGCTGCTAGCCAGGGATCAATGAGCCAGCGATGGCCGACAAGGTGGCAGTAGAGGGACCATACCCGGTCAAGTGGGTGCGACCCCTTGGTCATCGTGTAGCCCTGGTACGGGCGTCGTTTCGTGCGGTTCGTCATATCGTGGCACATCCTTCTCGTCATCCCTGGGCTCGTGCCGTCCATCGTCCATCAGTCGCCCGATTGTGAGGGTCTGCGAGAGCCTGTCGCCGCTGCAGACAGGCTGTCCGATACGATTGCGCGAGCACCTCCGTCGTGTGGCGCGGAAACCCGTGCGTCCGGGCATACCGCATGCACGCACGGAGAGCGTCGTATTCGTGATCCTGGGCGTAGTGGTCGGCGACGCCGCGATCGAGCGGGAGGACGCCGCGAAACGGGCGCAGACCGAAGTAGAGGCTGTGGTGCGCCTCTTCCACCCCCGCTAACTCGGCCCATTCACGAGTACGACCTATGAATGTGGCAGGCTCGTGGTCCTTCTGAATGGTGATCTGTTCGTCAATCTGGTGGCCTGTAAAGGCGCGGAAAATCGGGACGTTGGCCACCAGGACATGCGCCGGTGGGTTCTGATAGAAGAAAAACGTCGGCCAGTCAGGCTGCCACTCAAGCACCATGAGCGGACGCGGCACCTGCAGACGGCGGTACCGCTGCCACACATGCACAACCCCGACGGTAAAGGCAGCGAGAATCTCGCTCAGCGTCGGCACGAGTGGCGCATCGGCTAGATTGGTCTCACGCAGGAACGTGGCCCACCGCGACGGGTCTGTTGACCACACAAAGGGAGGAACAAGATGGGGGTGGTGGAGGAAGCCGAGGCGGCTCATAGCATCAGCTGTCATCACCGGCATCTCCGAGGCGACGGTACTGCTTGTGCCGCTCGTACTGGGCGGGATCGGCAGCGCGTAGCCGCTCCCACTCGGCGTCGGCGTAGGCCGGGCACACCAGGAGGCCACCGGTCGGCTGGCCACAGAGCGGGCAGCGTCCCGACGCGCCGCGTGCCCGATACGGGTCACGCGGGTCGGGCACTGTGGGCGTTGTCTCATCGTCATCCCACATAAGATCAGCCCTCCGACGGATGTCCTGCCGCACGGCGGATAGTATCTTTGAGCCAGGCGAGATCCGCTTCCAGGATGCGGAGCACCACGGCTGGGTCGGCGGCGTCGAGCTGACGGGGCTCGCCGTCGCGGCCGGTGTGGAGCTGGATAATGCGGAGGTCACGCAAGCGGACTTGGCCCGCATCGGTGGGTACGGGTGGGGGTGCTGTCGGTTTAACCGACAGGGGAACTGTTGGTGACGGCGCCGAGATGGAGGTGGCTGACGGCGTGGTTGCGGGCGCGTCCGCTGTCGGTTTAACCGACACGGGGGCGTCGATCTGTCCTCCCTCGGGCGGGGCAGGCGCGTGCTCGATAGGGGCGCGCTCGTCGTGCCGGTCGTGCGACACAGGAGGGGGCAGGTCGCTCGGGTGTGCTGTCGGTTTAACCGACAGCGCGCGATCGCGGGCCGCCTGCACGTCCTTCACTTTGATGCGTTCGCCCTGGGTTGCCCGCGCCAGCACGTCCGCGCGCGTCGCCTCGTCGTCCAGCTCGGCCAGTGCGAGGGCAACTGTGGCGCCGAGGGTGCCGTCCTCCACGGCGGCCGCGATGCGTGGATCGCGCGCGATCCTGAGCTTGTCCACGACGTAGCCGTGGTTCTTGCCCAGGCGCTCGGAGAGGGCGCGCGCGGAGAGCCCGTACACGTCCATCATCTGTTGAAGGGCGCGCGCCAGGTCCAGGGGGCTCAGGTCCTCACGCACGACGTTCTCGACCAAGGCCAGTTCGCGCATCTGGCCGTCGTCCATCGCGCGCTCGATGCAGGGGACCTCGGCCAGGCCGGCGCGCTGGGCGGCCTGCCAGCGGCGCTCACCGGTCCCGATCTGGTAGCGGTCGCCGGCCTTGCGCACCGTGAGCGGCTGCAAGACCCCGTGCGTGCGGATCGAGGCGGCCAGCTCATCGAGCGCGGCCGGGGTGAAAGTGGTCCGTGGCTGGAAGGGGTTGGGATCGAGCAGGTCCACGGGGATCGAGCGCGCGCCAAGGAGGTCTCGGGCGCGCGCGGGGCCGGAGACCTCGAAGAGATCGTCCATGTCATAGTTGCGCGCGATCGGGGCGGTGGGTTGCGTGTTCTGTCGCGTCATGCCGCCTCCCCCCAGGACACTAGCAGCGTGGCGGCCACGTCCCGATAGGCGGTGGCCACGTCGCTCTTGGGCGCGTAGGCGAGGACGGAGCGGTGCGCGGTCGCGGCCTTCTTCACCACGGCGCGCTCCGCGATGATGCCCAGGACGGCGATGCCGCGCGGCTCGACCGTGGCCCGGATCTCGGCCATCTGCAGCCGGGCGTCGGTCTGCGTCTCATCCACCATCGTCATCAGGACGCCGCTCACGGTCAGGCCGGATGACAGGCCCGCGCGCCGGGCCTCGGCCAGCGTGGACAGGAAGAGCTTCATGCCATCGACGGCCATCTCCTCGGGGGCCACGGGGATGAGCGCATGCGTGGCGGCCGCCACGGCGTTGATGACGAGGAGGCCCTGACCGGGCGGGCAGTCGAGCAGGATCGTGTCGTACACATCCCGGCCGGCCGCGTCCGTGAGGGTGGCCAGGTGGTTCGCCAGGACGCGCTCGCGGCCCATCACGCCGGCAAGGGTGAGTTCCACCGCGCGCAGCTTGCGATCGGTGGGGAGGATGTCGAGGCCGGGCGCGATGGTGTACGCCAACGGACCGATGGGACGCATCTCCCCCTCGGCGAGGTAGTGATGGAGGGCGCGGGCCAAGCCGCCCGTCGCGGCCATGTGGTCGGCCGGCGTCCCCGCGGCCGTGGTCAGGCTCGCTTGCGGGTCCAGGTCCACGATCAGGACGTGCCGGCCGCGCTCGGCGAGTGCCGTCCCAATGGCCAGGGTAGAGGTTGTCTTGCCCACCCCGCCCTTGTGATTAGCGATGGCTATCACTCGGCTCATCTCGTATGCCCCTTTTTTATGTCAATTATCGTCGTAAGCGCGCGCTTCTCTCTCCCAGCAGCACTGATCCTCGTACAACCCGCGCAGTTCGTGGCGGCAGGAAACGCAGGTCGTGACGCCGGCGGGGACATCGGTCCGGCCGCGCGGCCACAGCGTCGCGGCGTCCTCGTCGGCGAGCGCCCACTCGACGGGCACGGCCTCCATCTCGGCCACCGGGACCTCGGCGCCGCAGCGCGGGCAGCGGGCGCTGGGGATGCGCCAGGCCATCAGAGCGTCCCATCCGCCACCCGGTGCAGCTCCGCGTACAGCCGGTCCAACTCGCGGCGCGCCGCGATCACGTCGTCGAGCACGTCGATCATGTGGTCGAGCGGGGCGTTAGGGTCCTGCACCTCCCCACGCGCGCGGGCGTCGGCGGCCTCCTTAGCCTCCTCCAACACCCGACCGACGAGGCGCATCAGCACGTTGTCGATGGCCGCGCTGCGTTCGCTGCTCATTATGTCAACTCCATCGCTATCTCGCCTGCGGCCGGTCGGCCGTGGATCGGTCTCGTCACCTCTTGCCGCCCAGCCGTGTCCAGCAGGGCCAGCACCAGAACCGCGTGAGGCTCGCCCCGGACGTGCCCTGCCAGGGCCACGCGCGGCGCCCACACGCGCAACACGTCCGTCTCATCGCTCCCTCCCCTCACGCCCCTCAGGGCGTGCCGTCGTCCCCGCTCCGTAGCGACATAAGCCAGCAACGGCTCCGCGGTGCGGCCTCACTTGCCGCGGCGCCCCTCGGCCTCCCGTTTGTTCAAGCGGCGGATGGTGAGGTGCGCGACGACCAGGCTGAGGGCGTACATGGCCGTGCTCAACGGCCAGAACGCCCACCCAGGCCAGCCCTCCACCAGCACGGCGCGCCCGGAGACGAGGCTGACGAAGACGTAGTTGGCGGCCAGTTGCCACCCGGCGAGGCGCCTCACGCGCCCCTCCCATCCGCTGCGGGCGCCGCCGGTGTCCTCCCGTCGGCACGATGGCCAGCCGGCCGCACGGCAGCGCGCATCAGTGGCCACCCCCGACCACCCCCGACCACCACGGCCTTCCCGGCGTGCCAGTCGGCCGTCGTCCGGTAGCAGCGCGTCGGCGTCGCGCCCGCGCCGACCTCGATGACGGCCAGGTGCGCGGCGCGGCAGGCCTGCACGACCTGCCCCTGGGGCGTCGCCGCGGACCACCAGGTTTGGAGCGCCCACTGGACCGTCCACGGGTTGACGAGCAGGACGGAGGCGATGGCCCACTGCGTTGATCGTTTTATCATCACGGTTACCCTCCCTCCCTCCATTGTAGGACATGTGTGCCACTGACACTGCCGCTTTGCCCGGTTGACCTGCCCGAGCGTTGTTCACCTCGTCATGAAAATGCGGACAGTAAGAACGCCGTTAACGGTCCCAGCAACTGGAGCACGATGCCGCCGATCAACAAGACCATCCCCCAATCAGGGCGCTTTGCCGCCAGGCACAGGACCCCAAGCACGATGCCGACGACTCCGAGGGCACGCCCGACGCTCCCCATCTGCAGCGTCGCCGCCTTCATGGCGACGAAGGGCGATCCCGCGGGCAGCGACGAGGGCGCGGGGGGGGCGCGTTGGTGACGCTCCAGTAGACGAGACCCACTAGCAGCCCAGCGACACCGATGCCGCCGAGGGCGATGGCGATGGTGGTCCCCATGCTCCCGCCTGTCGCGCCCGTGCTGGGCGCGACCGATGCCGGTCTCGTCTCCAACACGCTCGCCAGCTCACCGTGGAGCGAGGGCGCCGTGGCCGCCCGCGCCACATGGCTCCAGAGGGAGGGATCAGTCGCCGGGGGCGCTGCTGTCGGCGTCGCCGCCGCCGGGGTCGGGGTCGTCGGGGTCGGGATTGGCGGCGGGCGGGATATGACAGTGGCAGCCACCGGACGGTCGTCGAGGGCGGCGTGCAGGGCGTCGCGCATCTCGGCGGCCGCGGCGAAGCGATCCTCGGGGGCGAATGCGGTCGCCCGCGCGATGACGGCGGAGAGCGCCGTGGGCACGTCGCTGTTCAGGGTGTGTACCGGGGGGAACACGGCGCGCAGGGCCTCCTCGACCGCCTTGCCTTGCCGCAGCAGGCTTGTGTACGCCCTATTCGGGCGCCGCCCTGTCAGCAGCGCGTGCAGCGTCGCGCCGAGGGCGTAGAGGTCGCTGCGTGTCTCGGCCCTGCCCATGTACTGCTCTCGGGGCGCGTAGCCGTCGGAGCCGATGGCCGTGCCGTCCGAGGGGCCGAGTTGCCGCGCGATGCCGAAGTCGATCAGCACTGGTTGGCCGGTTCGCTCGTCGACGATGACGTTGGTGAGCTTCATATCGCGGAAGATGAACGGGGGCGTGCGACCGTGCAGGTAGGCCAGCACGTCGCACAGGGCGACGCCGATCTCGGCGGCCTCGCGCCAGGGCAGCGGGCCGCCGCGGTCGGCGAGCGCCTCTTCCAGCGTCTTGCCCGGCACATAGTCCATGGCGAGATAGAACGGCACGCGGTCGCCCGCAGCGGTCCAGTAGCCATGCACGCGCGGGATGCCGGGGTGCTCCAGCGAGAGCAACGTGGAGACCTCGCGCTTGAACCAGGCGATGGCCTCGGCCTGCTCGTCCGCCGCCGCGCTGTCGTCACCGTGCATTTCCTTGATCGCGACCTGGGGGGCGGGCACGTCGGTGGTGTCCGTGGCCAGGTACACGCGCCCCCAGGCCCCGACGCCCAACGCGCGGACGATCCGATAGCGGCCGGCCAGGACGGCGCCGGTGGCCAGGGGCGCGGCGACGATCGTCCTCACGTATTGTATCCTCCTCGTGCTCTATCCATGGGTAATGCGGCAAGGCGCGGGGGCGCGTCGCGGGTCGCCGCGCGCGACGGGCCGCCTGGCGATAAGGCGGCCCTTGCCGTCTCAGTCCTCAGTCCCGCACGACCTTGCGGATATGGTCCGGGCGCACGCGCAGGATGCGCCGGCCGTCCGTGTCGAGCACGGCGATGCGCGTCCGCTTGATGGCCTGGACCACGACCCACTTGCCGCTGTCGAAGCGGGCGACGGGCGGATAGCCGTTCCACCACAGCAGCACGCGATCCCCCGGCGCGACGTCGGATGGCCGCTTGACCGGATGCGGATCGACGGTCAGCATCTCCTGCCCTCCTCCCTTTTCCCCTCTACCCTACACGATGTGGCACCAGTGCCCCGCCATGCCCTCCATCGCGGTGTCCCACCCGACCTCCGACCCGTCGGCCATCTGGACAAACTGGGCGACCCCCGGCGCGCGGTCGGCCGGCTGCTCGCGGGAGGCGAGGGCGGCGTCGCGCAGGGGCCGGCGCATGACGCCCTCGGCCCCGTGGTAAACGATCAGCGTCGCGTCGGGATCGACGGCCAGCACGTGGGCGACGCCCGCCGGGTCGTGCTGCTGGCCGGCCTCATAGATTTTGCTCACCGCGTCGGTGGCCATGGTCATAGTATCCCCCTTTTCCCGGTCCCCTCGGATAGCGGCGCGGCCTCCCAGCGGCGTCCGCGTCCCTCTCTACCCTTCCCGCGCGCCGTCCTCCAGATGCGCGGCGATGCGCGCCAGCGCGCTCTCTGGGTCCTCCGGCCGTGCGCAGAGCGTCGCGGCCAGCGCGCGCAGTTCGTCGGCCAGCGCCTGATCGAATGGCACGCGGTAGCCGATGGCGCCGGCTCCGCCGGTCCTCACATTGTTCGCGGACCAATTGTCTCCGTCGCGGCCGTTGTTCGCAACGTGCCAGATCCACTCTGATCCGACGACGAACCAGTCGCCGCCCCCGTAGAGGTCCTGCGTATCGATCAGGCGCTCTCCCTCCAGCAGGTGGTCGCCGGCCGGCCGGTCGCCGCGCGCCTGGATGTCGCGCGTGATGGCAGCGACCCGCTGCCGCGCCGCATCCAGCCGTGCGCGTTCCTCCCGCGCGGCGATGAGCGGCGCGGCCTCCTCGTCGGTCGCCGGGCGGCAGTACGTGTCATAAATGTAGCCGCTGTCGTCGCCCACGCCGAAGCTCAGGCCGTCCTCGCGGATATACTCCTTGCGGACGTGCAAGACCGTCACATACGCCGGCCACCCCTGCTGCTCGACCAACCATGCCGGCGAGCGCAGGACCTCACCTGGGTCGTAGGACCGACCGCCGTAGCCCGACCCCTGACGAAAGTACAGCGCGTCCGCCGGCGGCTCGTAGGGCGTGCAGCCGAGATGCCGCGCGCCCCCCCTGGCGCGGTCGTAATCGATCTGCGCGCCGGGCTTGATGAGGTTGCCGCACACGTAACAGGAAGACTTGTATTTCGCGGTCATCGTAGCCATCCGCACACCCTCCCAGTGCTTACCAACGAGTTACCTACAATCAGTATAGCATGCTTACCTACAATGTCAAGAGCCTGTGCTATACTGCCTCTGGGAGGGTGTGCGGATGGCCACGTCGAGAGCGGATGAGGGTGTGCCGGTACCGGAGAAGGCGTCGGGCAAACGGGTCGCGGCCAAAGAGGAGTGGCTGCAGATCCGGGTACCGCGCGCCGCGAAGGCGCGTCTGAAAGCCTGGTCCGACGAGACGGGAGTGAGCATGTCGATCCTCGTCCGCCGCCTCATTCTTGAGGCGTTCGCGCAGGGGCGCGACGAGCGGGGCGAACTGCCGTGACCTGCGGCCCGGCGCCCTCGGTTGCGGCCGGCGGCTCGGCAGCCGGCGGGTGGCTGGCCGGCGACACCACACGGTAACGCTGCCCCTCGGCCTCCCACTGCTCCGGCCCGACCCACGCGGGCCGGACCCACACCCGCTGCCCGCGGCGCTCGCCGTGGCGATCCGCGCGCAGCTTGCGCCAGTGCCCGCGCCGGCCGTGCGGCCGCGGCGACGGGCGCGCCTGTCCCGGCCGGCTATCCCGCTCCCCCGCGGGTTGGCCATACTCCCGCGCCCGCGTCGGGTCGAGCAGGATGTACCGCGGCAGGCCGATGCGCAGCTCCGGGCGCTTGGTGACCGACCGGGCGTCCTGCGTCGCCTGTGCCGGGGTGAGCCGCGGCGTCACCTCGACGAGGTGCTCGGACGCTTGCTGGAGGTAGGCGAACGCCAGCAGCACGGCGACCATGACCATGCGCGCCCCGACGCGCGCCCGCTCGTCGCGCGCCATCCCCTCCGTCTCGTGCATGTAGGCGTGCGTCGCGGCGTCCCACGGCGTCGCCGCGGGCACGTACGCCACCGTCGGCCTGCTCCCCACCCCTCCGTCCGCGCGCGCCGCCCAGATCTCCGCCACGACCAGATCGGCCGCCGCGAGCGGGCGATCGCGGGGTGCCGGTCCGTCCACCGCGACGGGGCGGACCAGGGCCGCCCAGGGCGAGAGCGCGCGCCTGGCCGCGTCGTAGCGGTCGCCCCGCGCGACGCGCGCCCAGGCCCGCCCCGTCGGCCGCGTGTCGGGGCTCCCCTGCGCCTCGCGCGCCCGGCGCAGCAGCCCCTGGGCCAGGTCGCCGCAGTCCACCACCACGTCCGGCCACGGCAGGTGGTCGAGCGCCGGCATGGCGCGCCTGAGGTCCACCTGTCGCTCGTAGAGGTGGTCGAAGAAGCCCTCGCCCGGCAGCACGAGGTACGGGAGCGCCTGCCAGGCGCGGGCGACGTCGGACGCGTACGCTGCGGCCAGGGCCTTGATGAGCGGGGCGTCACCGCGCAGCGTCGACATCGCCGCCCTCCATCTCCGGCGGGGCAACCACGCGGTAGCGGCGCCCGCCGGCAGTCCACGCCGGCGCGCCCTCCCACGGCTCGCGCACGCGGATGCGCCGCACGCGCCCCTGCTCGTCGCGCCGGAACCGTTCGTGCCGCAGGTAGCGCCAGTGCCCGCGGGGCGATCCGTGCCGTGCCCCGCTCTCTCCTCCCACGCCGCCTGCGGTGTCCGCAGCCACACCGCCGGCCGAGGGGTGTCCGTACTCGCGCACGCGCGCGGGATCGATCAGGATGTGGTGCGGCAGGTCGGTGTCGAGCCAGGGTTTGGGGTTCCGGCGCCGCCCCCGTGCCGGGCGCTCGGACCGGACCTCGACCACCAGCTCGTCGGATTGGTCGAGGTAGGCGAGGGTGAGCACGGCCATCATCACGCCGACGCTCATCAGGAGGTCGCTGGTCAGGCAGGGGGCCTGGCGCGGGTCGCCGAAGCCGTACTTGCAGCGCCGGACGTGGCAGAAGCCCGGCCCGTAGGCGCGCCCGGAGCGGCAGGCCGGATTGGGGTAGAGGTGCGCGAGGCCAGCGGCGTCCCAGGGGTCGGCGCGCGGGATGATGCTGACGTCGGGATACGCCGGGAAGCCGCTGGTGCCATCGGGCCGCAGCGCGCCGGCCTCCCACACCTCGACAGCGATCCAGCGGTCCGGCGCGGCGCGGAAGGGCGCCAGCAGGTCGCCCGACCCACCGGTCCCACGGGACCAGGCTCCGAGCCAGGGCGAGGCGACGCGCTCCCGCCGCAGGTAGGCCGGCAGCGCGGTCACGCGCAGCCAGCACTGGCCGCGCGAGGGGAAGGACGCCTCCCAGGCGCGCGCGGACCAACCGAGCAGGTCCATGAAGAGTTGGCGGCCGTCGGCCAGGTCGTACACGGCGTCGGCCCAGGGCAACTGGGCCTCGGGCATCGTCTCGGTCAGGCGCTCGCGCTCGCCCCAGAGGTAGCGCGCGAACTCGTCGCCCGGCAGCCGCACGTAGGGCAGCGCCTGCCAGGCGCGCGCCGTGGCCAGGGCGTCCGGCCCCGGCCGCTGCCGGGCCAGGTGCTTGATCAGCGGCGCGTCGCCGCGCGGTTCGTTACCCATTGCCAGCTTCCCCGTGTTGTAACGGCAAGCGATACGCCTGTGCGAAGCTATCTCTCACCGCATCGATGGCCGGATCGAGCGAGAGATCGAGCTTTTTTACCCCATGCAAGAAGGTCTCGAGTAAGTGTCTCATATCGCCCTGGTTTCGCCAGTTGTCCAATTGGCGCGCCATGAACCATCCGCTCAAGTGGAAGATCGGGTAGGACTCAAGGAGTCGCTGCGACCGATAGAGAGCCATGAGCCCCAGCGCAGCGTCGACTTCCAGGGCGCCGATGACGGACGCGCCATGCTGCTTGTACATATCGAACGATAAGCCGCCAACGGAAACGGACTTACGCAAGGCGAGCGCCCGATAATTGATGGTCAGTTCCACCAGGACAGCGAACGTAGCGTTGCGCAGGTGATGCCGCCCCGGTCGGTCTACAGTCCGGTACCGCACGACAGCAGCCCACACCACACTAAAGAGGACGCCTGTGCCCCAGCCGTCCAGGATCGTCGTGAGTGCCATCGAACGCGTCGCGATTAGTAGCGCCGCGACGATGGCGGACAGCGCGATACCGACGGTAGGCCACCAAAGAGTCTTGCCAACATGACGCACTCGCTCTATCATCCCATTCCTATCTGACAGCCGAGGCGTCAGGCTCACTGGCGCTCCCTGTCCTCCAACATGTCGGCTAGCTTCCGGTCTATCTCGCGCCGGATGTAATCGCCGTATCTGTTGTCCTTCGCCCACTGCCGCAGGTCATCAAGGAGTGCGGGCGGCAGCCGCAGTGGCGCGAGGGGTATAACAGAGGTCGTCAAAATGGCAGCCCCCGCGCGTGACGCGCCTGCACCTGCGTCATGCGCGTGGCTCGTTACCCATCCTTCCCTCTTTCTCCTCCACCCGTGAGCGGTTGACGCCTCGCCGACCGATGCGATAGAGTCTCTGTAGACGACCCGCGACCAGGGTACTGAAAGTCACGGCGACGCCAGTTTTCGGCAGCCGTCTTCCGATCCGCTGGTAGGATATTGAAAGTTAAGGCGTCAGAGTTGTGACCCTCGTCGACCCGTCGGTAGGGTATAAGCATCCGCTGCCATCAGCGATTCCCCGCGTCGTTCTCGCCGACGCGGCGCACCTCGATCTCCACATGGTCGCCAACCCTGAGCTGGTCGCGCAGTCCCGGCCAGACGCTGAGTATGTGGATGCTGTCCTTGCCGGCGCACTGGATGGCCACGTCGTACAGCCCGCCCCCCCGGTCCCCAGCCGTGAGCGGCTGGTGCGCCGCGACGCGACCGCTGAGCAGGGTGCTCCTTCCTCGGACGACGACACGCCCGGGTTCGCGCGCCGGTAACGTGTCCGCCGCCGCCGGCGTGGGAGCCTCTGGCCGCCGCGGGGTCTCCGGGGCGTGGGGCGTCGCCGAGACCGGGATCGGCGCGCGGTTCGTGGGGGCCGGGGGTTTGTCTACCTGGACCATGGTCACGACGATGCGCCCTGTCTCGACGACGGCCGGGTACGTGCCCTCGTCGAGGCCGAGCAGCTCGCGCATCTCCTCGCCGATGGAGACGCGCGGCATGGCGTTCGGACCGCCGCCGACGACGGTGTATCCCGTGCCGGGGTCGCACGGTTGGATGAGCAGCCGCGGCCCGTCGGCGAGCAAGTTGACGTGCCGCGGCTCGCCGCTGTCCCTCCACAGTTGTTTCCCGATGAACAGGCGCGCGCGCTGTCCCTCCTCGGGTCCCTGCACGCGCACGATGGATGATGGTCGCCGCCCGGCCACGCTACTGCCCCCTTGCGGCGCGCGCGTCCTCGTCGCGCGCACGGTCGGCGAAGAGGCGCGGGGCGGGGATGGGGCGCCCCCACGCGCGGTTGGCGTCCAGCCAGGCCGCGATGGCGTCGCGGCCCATCGCGACGGCCTCGCCCTGCGTCGCGCCGTGCGTCCGGCAGCCCGGCAACTCCGGGACCGTCACGATGTAGAGACGGTCCTCGTCGCTCCACTCGATCACCAGCGAGTAGCGGTCCCCATCGCCCGGCGCGTCCGCCGCGATCGTGGTGTCGAGGTTTTTGTCGGGGCGCATCTACGTCAACTCCTCACGGCCCGCAAAAAGCTCGTCCAGCCATGTCGGCTCATGGCCCGATGCGCGCATCTGATCCAGTTCGGTCGCCGCGCGTTCCTCGATCCGGCGTTGATACGCGGTGTCGGTGTCGATCTCCTCCTGTGCGCGCACAAAGGCGGGGTGCGTGCGATCGTCGTCGGATATCTCGACCATGGCGGCATGCCAACCCGGGTCGATGCTCGAGTCCATTTCTGGCTCGTCGTTGATATAATAGCTCTCCTCCGCCTTCATGATGCGGTCGCCGGTGGCGAGGCCGGTGACATGGACGAACGCGCCAGGCACGTACTGGCCGGGGATGGTGATGCCATGCCGCCGCTCCTGCTCAATTGCGCGCTCCTGCCGATCCTCGTCCTGGAGACGTTGATCCTCATCAAAAGCAGCCTCCCACCCGCGATAATCCACGTCGGCCGGGATGCGCGCGTACTGCGGCGGCAGTACGGTGGGCATAAAAGCGTTGCGCACGTAGAGGTAGCCATCGTGCTCAATCATGTCGAGACGCTCGTCATAGGGGTCGTCGGTCTCGCGCACCGGCAGACCAGCGAACAAAACATTACCCCTCTCCCGTTCGACATCCTCAATGGACCTGGCCGCGCGGTCGGCGGCGTGCACGAAGGTCGGCGTCTGGTCGAAGGCGTAACAGAGCGCCACGCAACGTTGCGCTTTCTCACGGTAGTAGAACAGGTCTGCGTCGTGTCCGGTATGCATCGGCTCAGTTGTCATGCCTATTGTCCTCCCCTGGTGCGCGCCCGCGCCTGACGCAACAGAGCGCGGGTATCTGATCGTTGGTAAACGAGCTGCAGGTGGCGGTCGTAGGCCGCCTGGTCGAACGGGTCGGCGAGCTGACGGGCAATGGCCGCGTGCAGCTCGCGCGTCAGGTGCGGTGAGAGGCTGACCACGCGGATGGCACGCACGATGCCACTGCCGGCGTCGATCAGCAACACGGTCAGCAGGACGCCCTGCCCCGCCTCTAACGCCGGCGGCGGCGTCCGCTGATCGGCAGGGACCATGTGTATGGTGTACGGCGCGTCCGACCAATGGAAGGCCTCACCAAACCGATAGAGCAGGAACACGACGGGGCCATCCACCGTCAGCGCGACCTCCGCCGGCCCCGTGCGGACCGCCTCCCCCTCGGCCGGGGTCGGGGTGTTGAAAAACAGACGCAGCTCGTGCGCGCCGCCACGGTAATTGTATTCGCCGCCCTCGGGATACGGCGGGGAGCCTGCGGGGTAGGGTTGGCCAACCTCATAGAGCGCCATAGCTACCGCCCTCCCCTGCGCGCCTCGTCGGGCCTCCCCTCGTCGCCGGGGATCGGGTGGATAGGCTGCCCCCGCTCGCGCAACGTCCGCGCGCTATAGCGATTCCCGCCGCGGTAGGGCGCGCGCGTCGGGTAGCCCTCGTGGGGCAGATCGCACAGGCGCCAGCTCGTCGTGTCCGGATCACGTTCGCCGAGCACGGAGTGTGGCCGTTCCGCACCGATAATCTCTAGACGGAACAGCGGCGCGGCGATGGCATTGGTGATCACGTTGCCGACGACGTAGTGTTTCTGGCGGGCGCGGTCGAACACCACGTCGCCTGGCTGGATACGAGCGGCCTCCTCGGGTGTCATGGGTGCTCCTCCTCTATTAATCATTCGTGGCGTTGTAACAATCCGGGCAGATATCAGCGCGCCGTCTCTACCGCGCGTTCCACGCGCGCGCACTCCTCATCCGTCTACTGACTGGCGATGACGCCGCGCGTTCGATGGCGCGATCCTCTCCCCACTCTACCGCCCGGCCTGGACAAAGATTGTCCAGGCCGGCGTTTACCCCCGCATCACCCCGGCAACGCCGGGATTGTCAGGTCGCCCGGCGCCCCCTCGACGGGCATCCAGCCCCAGGCGCCGCCCGTGGCCTCGTGCCGGTCGATGAACGCGAGCTGCGATCGATCCACCAGGATGTGGCGGACCAGACCCTCCAGCGGTCGGGGCGCGTCGATCCGCAGGCCGAGGCCGCGCACCCCGCCGAAGCGGTGCACGATGGCCAGGGCCTGACTGCCGCCGTCATAGCGCAGCCCCAGACCCTCGAGGAGCGTGGCCACGAACACGGCGCGCGACGGCTCCGCAGGCTCCCCGACGGCGCGCCAGGCCAGGATCTCGGGGCTCTCGGCCCGGTGGTCGATCCACCACCGGGCCTCCGTCTGTCGCAGCAGATCGCCGCGCAGGGCGGGCAGCAGCAGCCGCTCCAGCATCTCGGCGCGGATCGTGGTGGCCCACGCGACCTGCTTTTCGGAGCCCTCCAGCGCGGGCCAGCCCCGCTCCGCGCTGGCCGTGGCCGTCGCGGCGTTCTCGGCGGCGCGCTGGCAGTGCCAGCAGTCCTGCGTGGCGAGCCAGGCCACCTTGCTCTCCTGCTCGCGCAGCTTGCCGCCGATGATGCGGCTCTCCTCGTGGCCGCAGTGGAACGTGATTGTGTGCCGTCCCATCGTTTCTCCCCTCTCTCCCCTCTCTCCCCTCTCCTACCGTAGCGTCTGCCTTACAGGCGGCGCCGGCGTCACCGCGCCGCGCGGCGTCCGCGGCAAGGCCCCACCACTCTCATGGTGGTCCTGCGCCCTTCCCGTCATCTCCCTGGCGCCAAGTCCGCGCGTCGGGATCGCGCGTCGGGATCGCGCCTGGAGCGCGGGACCGGTGGGTGCGCGGACAGCGCCTCATCGACCGTCGCGCCGGCGGCGATGGCCTCGGAGATGGCGTGCTGCCGCGCCGCGACCGCGCGGGCGTGGGCCAGACGTGGGAGGTGCGCCTCGGCGCGCGCGCGGGTCGGCCAATGGCCCCGCACGCGGCGGGTCGTCCCATCCGGCAGTTCCTCGTAGATGGCGAAGGCAGCGCCGGTGCGCGTCGGGCCGACGACGAGACGGTCCTCTCGCCCGTCTCGCCCGTCTCGCCCGTCTCGCCCGTCTCGCCCGTCTCGCCCGTCTCGCCCGCTGTCGGTGGTCATACCGGCCCCTCCAATTTCGTAATACGCGGTCATCTCTAATTACAGTATAGCGCGTCGCGCGGAAATAGGCAATCTCGCGTATGCTATAATTGGCGGTAGGAGAGGGGAGGGACCATGACGACACAGAACGTTGCGGATGCACCGACGGGGATGGCCGCGCCCGGGCCGGGACCAGGGCGCCCGCGCGTCTACGACAAGCCGATGTCGGTCCGCCTCACCCCAGAGACCCGGGCGGCGGTGGATCAGCTCGCGCGGCACAACCGGTGGACGCCGGCGGACACGGTGCGTTACCTCGTCGAGCAGGCCCTAGCCGCGCAGCGGATCACCGCGCCAGCGCCGCCTGCAGGGGAAGAGGGATAGACCCGCCGTCCGCGCGCGGGCCATGGTTACACACGGTGTGCGGCGCGGGGGCGGGCGTCTTGCCGGCCTCCACCTTCGACAGGTAGGTGTAATCAACGCTGGCGCGCGTCCCTAGGTCGCGCAGAGAGAGGCCCATGGCTCGGCGCCGGTCGCGCAGCCACGCCCCGAAGGTATCGGACCTCCCGTTCCCTCCCTGGTGTGCGTGCATTAGGCGCCTCCTGTCTTCGGCTGCGCATAGAGCGTGCGGTAGAAGCGCGTGGCCAGGTCCCGCTCCAGGGCCTCGCGGTCGGCGTCGCTGGGGGCGTGGCGACGGAAGAACGCGGCCGCGTCGAACGCACGGAGAGTGGAGCCGGCCAGCGTGGCATCGGCGTCCGAGTCATCCTCGCTACTGGCGTCACTGTTGTCGCTACTGGCGGCGGCGTCGTCGCTACAGGCGTCAGCGGCCGGCGGCGCGACGGGGATGGGCAGGGCGAGGTAGCCGCGATCGTCCGGGTCGTCGTAGACCTGACCGCGCGGCACAAGCTGGATGATCCACTCACCGGTCTCGTAGACGACGAGGGAGGCGTCCTGGCCGTGTTGGTCGTACCAGACAGCCCAGCCCAGCACGCACTCGATGTGGAGGTCGCGGATCTCCTCGAAGGTCCGGCTCAGGCACTGATCGTCCATCAGGTGCGCGCGGGGCGACGTCGGGCGCGGCCAGAGCCGGACGAGCCGCCGGCGGCTCGTGTCCATCACGATGGCGATCGCGGCGAGCTGCTGATCGCAGTCGTCGCAGATCGCCACGCGGCCGTCGGCGGTCTGGCGGTCGTAGCGCGCGACGTGCGGATCGATCAGGCGCAGTTCGGCGAGGGGCTGGGCCAGGAGGTCGGCCGGGTCCACGTCCCGCGCGCAACGCGGGCAGCGCCGCGTCGGCAAGCAGAGGTCATCCAGGGTGGCGCGGTGCAGAAGGTGGTCAAGCATGGGTCTCCTCCGTGGTCGTGGAACCGTCGGGCACCACGGGCACCTCCTCGGTCGCGGCGCCTGTCTGCGCCTCTGCCATCTTTTTCTTCATCCGTTGCTTCTTGCGCGAGGGCTTCCCCACCTGCCCCAGGTGGTCCGCGCGGTAGGCGTCGATCGCGGCCTGTGAGAC
>JAABUQ010005922.1_pt1 | contig 19018 bp, 12 predicted proteins | sample 5560001 | NCBI WGS metagenome assembly JAABUQ01 (sample SAMN10711888, study PRJNA513371) | rock metagenome | isolation source: Antarctica rocks | place: Antarctica: Victoria Land, Finger Mt nord | collected 2015-12-18
CTGGGGGCCGTGCAGGGCGTCGGAGAGCCACGTCGCAGCCGTGCGGCGGTGCGTGGGGCGTCGCTCACGGTCGCGGCGGGGGCCTCGCGCGCCGCGAGGACGCGCGCCAACCGCTTGAGGTTGCACGCGGCGGCCTTGAACAGGTTCTCGAGATGGCGCTTGGCCCCACCCCGGTAGCGATGCCGCCGCAGCCCGTGCGCCCGCACCACCTCCGAGAGGGTCCCCTCAATGGCCGGCCGCGCCCGCATGCGCTCCTTAAAGGCGTCCGTGCGCGCTTCGATGCGCCGCGCCGCCAGCACCTCATCATGCTCGCTCAGGTGCAGGCCGCGCCCGCCCTGTCCCGTTGTGCACGGCGCCCGCAGCGGGCAGGCCGCGCAGTCGGCCGCCGCGAAAGCGATGTTCACGGCCCGGCTGCCGTCCCGCTCGGTCCGTTCGCTCCACGTGACAGAGTGGCGGCCCTGCGGGCAGGTCGCCTGCCGCGCCTCCCGGTCGATCTGGACGTCCGCGATCTTGAACGCGTTCTTGGACCTGTCCTCCAGGGGCGGCCCCCCCAGCTCGATGCCCGCGGCGCGGCTCTGCGCCAGTTGCTGCCCCGACCCGTAGGAGCTATCCACATACTGCTCCCCTGGCAACAGGCCGCGCTCCGCCAGGTGGCCGCGCACCTCCGGCAGCGTCTCCGCGTCGCCCCCCGAGGCGTTGCTTGTGGTCACGTCGGTGATGACGTTCGGCCCCTCCGCCTCCGCCGTCTCGGTCACAGGCACCTTCTCCCCGTGCCGCGTTTTGCCCCGCTTCTCGCCTGCCCGCACCCCCACGTCGTGCGGCGTCACGCTGCGCTCCGTGCAGTCGGCCGGGTCCTCCCGCACCGTCCCCGTCCCCGTCGCGGCGTCCCGCGTGACGCGTTGCGCCCACACCGCCCGCAGCGTCGTGATCGCCTCCAGGCTCCGCCCCGCCGCCGTCCCCGTCGCCGCCGCCCGCTCCAGCAGCCAAAAGCCGTCCCGCCCCGCCTCCAGACCAGCGCCGCCTGCTCCTCCTTCGTGAGGCGATAGTCCGGGCGCAGCCCCACATAGTGCTCCTGGACACTGGCCGGCGCCTCGCGCGCTGTCCAGGCCGCGTCCGCCCCTGGCAGCGCCCGCCCCGCCAGCCGCAGCGTCTCCGTCGCCGTCTCCAGCTGGCTCAGCCGCCGCACCGCTCCCAGCACCGCGATCGAGTCGGTGCGCTGCTTGCCCCGCTTCTTGAGCAGCCCCAACGCGCGGACCTTGGTCAGCACCGTGTCGCACACCTGGGCCTCGCGGTGGTGGGCCCGCAGCCGCGTGCGAAAGTAGCACAGGCACGTCTAGTCGAAGCCCGCGTACGTCACGGGCAGATGCAAGGCGTACGTCCCGTCCCGTCCCGTCCCGGCCCGTCCCGGCCCGGCCCGTCCCGGCGCAGCGCCGCCGCCGCCGGCGCCGCGCGGTCGGGCACACCCTCCAGGAACTGGAACACCGTGACCAGCGCCAGCAGCGCCGGCGAGCGCGCGTGCCGTCCCCGCGGGTCGTACAGATCCGCAAAATCCGCGTCCCGCACCAGGTCGGCCGCCTGGGCGCCGATGATGCGCTACAGGTTGGTCGCCGGCAGCACCTGCTGCCCCACCGCCGCGATATCGGCGGGCATCTCCACGGTCTCACGGCAGCGCAGCGTCATCGGTCACGGCCTCCTCTTGAGCAGTCCCACTCAGTCCTCACGTTCAGCCTACCGCACCCCCACAAAAAAGCAACAAAATCGGAGCGCCCGTCCCCGTGTCAGACCAAGGACGGGCGCGACGATTTTGTTGAAAAATGCGTTTCGACCACCATATGTAGTGGCGGAACTGCCGCTAGAAGCACTGCATATAGTGGTGTGTGCGAATAAATCAACAGAATCGAGACGCCCGCGCCCCCAGAAAGGCCCCCACCCGATATACCACCCCGATCTTTTGCAGACCCTGACTTGCCGACTTGCCTACCTGCCTACCTGCCTACTGGGCGCCCCAGGTGGGCCGGTAGTCGGCGCTGACCGTCCCCGCCTGGAAGAGATGGACGGGCGGGCCGAACGCCAGGGGATTGCCCTTGCGCTTGGGGTAGATGACGGGGCGCACGTACATCTCGAAATCGCCGCTGATGCCGATATTGGCCAAGTAGCCCAGGTAGCGGCCGTCCGGCGACCAGAACGGCTGCGCCACGTAGGGAGCGCCCGGCTGCACGGTGACGGCGTTGTAGTAGTCGCCGAGGACGCCGGGCCGGTGGTAGGCCATCACCTTGAGGTCGGTGCGGCCGCCGGCTTCGTTCTCGGCAAACGCGATGTAGTGGCCGTCGGGCGACCAGACTGGCTGGAACTCCGTCACGCCGTCGGGCGTCAGCGCGATGGGGTTGGCCTGCGGCGCTGTCCCCGTCACGGCCATGGCCGTCATGATGCGCCCCTCCCCATTGGGCATCGTATTGTCGTGATAGTAGTCGGTATAGATAAACACCGCCGGGTCGTTGGGGCGCCACCCAGGGCTGTCGGCGCCGCCGGTCCCCGCCGTGGGCGTGCTGAGCTGCACGGCGTTGGTGATGGTGTCGGTGACACCCTGCTCGAACACCGCCATATCGGCTTTCGTCGCGTCGCTCGAATCGTAGCCTGGCCGATCGCTGAGGTAGAGCAGGTGTTGGCCATCGGGCATCCACGACGGCTTCGTCGCCCACCAATAGTAGCGCGGATCGTAGCCCGCCGGGGCTCCGGGAGGCGTTGAGTCCTGCGTCAGATACGTGGCTTGATCGATCCGAATGAGCCCCTGAGCGCCGTAGTGGACCCGGGCCGTCAGCACGTCGGAGTAGCTGGCCATGAAGCGGACATAGGCCAACTGCGAGCCATCAGGGCTGAGTGCGGGGGCGACACTGACGTTATCCCCCGTGATGGGTAGCCGCTGGTGCTGGCCGCCGATAAAAGCTAAGTTCTGGCCCGGCGTAACATAAAAGATGTGCCCTTCGACCCTCGGGATGAGTGTCACCTCTTGCTGCGGCACGAAGGTTCGGGAGCGCGGAGTCGGGGTGGCGGCAACGGCATGCCCCGGAACAGTCGTCGCCGCCGGTTGCGGCGTCGAGGCGATGAACAGACCCTGCCCGGCGACGATAGTGGGGACATTGACAACGGCGGTGAGCGCCGATGGTGGAGGCACGGTGGCGCGTTGCAAGGTCAGGAGGGCGATACAGGCGCTGAACGCGAGCGCGATGAGCGAGCGGATCGCGATACCGAGGGTCATTGCGCCGCGCCTGGAACTTGTTTGCAGTAGCCCTGGGGATCAGCCGAAGTGTCCCGAGCGCCGAAGAGTTGCACGATCTCCGCGTTGATCGCGGGCCAGTAGGGCGCCACGGTATCTTCCGTCTGACCGGGCGCGCCGTGCTGAGGGTCGTAGTCCCTCTCGCTCACACCTTCCGTCGAGTACATCGGCGGCGCGAGGATGACCTGGTGCGGGTTGGCGCCGGAGACCGATTTCAGCAACCTGTAGTACGTCACCGCCGTGTTGAAGTCGAGGCTGTTACCCAGATCGGTGCGCACCTCCGATTGGAGGTCGCGCAGGATCGAGGGGGCCAACGCGACCAGCGAGGCTCCGTCCTGGTCCAGGAGCATGTGTCGCAATTGCGTCAGCACGATTTGCTGCCGCGACGAGCGCGCAAAGTCGCCCTGCACGTCCCCGTGCCGCGAACGTACGAAGTGCAGCGCGTTGGCCCCGTCGAGATGTTGCGGGCCCGGCGGGATATAAATGCGGCGATAGCCGTACGGATCACTGGACCCGTTCAAATCATCCGGATAGGTGTCGTCGAGGACCGGGTAGGTCACGTCGATGTTTACTCCGTCCATCGAGTCGATGACCTTGGTGAATCCTTGCAGTCCCACCCAGATCCAATGATCGATGGGGATGCCGAAATTGCGCTCGACCGTGCAGGCTGCGGCGGGCAAGCCCAACTCCGCCGACACGTCGATCTTGCTCCAGCCTACGGGTCCGTTGGTTCCGTACGGTCCATAGTTGTACTGGTACCCAGGGATTTGCACCCAGAAGTCGCGTGGGATGGACAGCATGGTCGCCGTGTGGTGGTCCGAGTCGATGGATAGCACGATCATGACCTGCGTATCCGGGTTCGGCGCCGTGGCCGCCTTCTTGTCGTTGTCGCTGCCCAGGATCAAGATGTTGACGCGGCCTTTCGGCGCCTGTTTGGAGGCAGCAGCGTGTTGAACCTCGGCTGCCAGGCGCGCCTTGGTGAGTTGGGCGTGGCTCGGTCCGGGCGTGACGATGACAATGCGTGGCGTTGGCGCCAGTGTCGCCGCTGCCGGCGGATCGTGATGGCCTCCTTGCCCGGATTGAGGCGTCGCCCCGTCCGGTGCCTGCCCCGATCCGCCAGAGGCGCCGGTTGCGCTGTGCACGAAGCTTGTAATGGCATCGTAGTAGGGCGCGATCCCAACTCCGGCCACGCCACCATAGACGACGACGACGGCGGCAATCAGTAATAGCGGCAGGCTCCTGCGCATAGGTGTCTCTGGTCCTCTCAACTCAGCCGGTGTGGGCATCGTACCGGCGCGCCCGTCCCTCGGCCTCGCGTTCCTCGCGGACGACGTACCGGTGCTGCTATCCTCAACATCTCCGCGCGCGTCAGGCACGCGCGTTAGCCGCCCGTATCGCGGGTCGTGTGGCTGACGATGTCGACGCGGCGTCGGCGCATCGCGCTACGCCGCCGCGGCGCTGCGTCATCATGGTGTAGGGGACCAACATTGTCGATAGTAACGAAGCCCGCTGTAAGACCATATGTCCGCCTCGCCCGCGTCAGGGTCGGACGGGACCAACATTGTCGATAGTAACGAAGCCCGCTGTAAGGGTCAAGCGACGTGATGCGTTATGATGGACTTTATGAATGGTATAGACGTCAGGGATGCGCACCGGACCGTCGTCATCGCCGGCGGCCGCGTGGTCGACCCGGCTTCCGGTCTGGACGAGCCGGCCGACGTGCTCGTCCGAGAGGGCAGCATCGCGGCGATCGGCCGCGGGCTGGGCCGCCCCGATGGCGCCACGATCGCCGCCGCCGCCGGACTGGTCGTCGCGCCCGGTTTCGTGGACCTGCACTGCCACCTGCGCGACCCCGGCCAGGAGCACAAAGAGACGCTGGCCTCGGGGCTGGCGGCGGCGGCGGCGGGAGGCTTCACCACGGTGTGCTGCATGCCCAATACCGTTCCGCCGCTGGACAGTCCCGCGCTGGTGCGCTCCGTGCGGCAGCGCGCCGCCGCCGTTTCCCCCGTCCACCTGCGGGTCATCGCCGCCATCAGCATGGGCCAGAGCGGCGAGCGGCTGGCGCCCCTGGCCGACCTGGCGGCGGCGGGGGCCGTGGCCTTCTCCGACGACGGACGCCCCGTCTGGAACGACGCGCTGATGCGGAAGGCGTTGCGGGCCGCCGCGACGCTCGACCTGCCGCTCTCGCTGCACGAGGAGGACCCCGCGCTCGCCGCCGGAGGGGTGATGAATGCAGGCCCCGTGGCCGCGCGCCTGGGCCTGCCCGGTCTGCCGGCCGCGGCCGAGGAGCGTATGATCGCGCGCGACATCGACCTGCTGGCCGCGTCGCTGGACGGCAGGGGCGCCCGCCGCTTGACCGGTCAGGACGGACGGACGCGCATGCATATCGCGCACGTCAGTACCATGGGCGCGGTGGAGTTGGTACGGGAGGCCAGGCGGCGCGGCCTGCCCATCAGCGCCGAGGCCACGCCGCACCACCTCACGCTAACCGAGAAAATCACAGCCCGCCCCTGGGACGGCCGTCCCTACGATACGCGCGGCAAGGTCAATCCGCCCCTGCGCACGCGCGAGGACGTGGCCGCGGTCGTGGCGGGCCTGGCCGACGGCACAATCGCCTGCATCGCCACGGACCACGCGCCCCACGCCGAGGCGGATAAGCGCCGCGGCTACGAGGACGCCGCCTTCGGCATCTCGCTCTTTGAGACGGCGCTGGGCTCGGTCCTCCAACTCGTCCACGACGGACGCATGACCCTATCCACGCTGGTGGAGCGCCTGACCGTGGGGCCAGCGCGCCTGTTCGGGCTCGACGCGGGTACGCTCACCGTCGGCCGCCCCGCCGACATCGTGGTGTTCGACCCCGACGAGCGGTGGACGGTCGACGCCTCCCGCTTCCTCTCCCGCGGCCACAACACGCCGCTCGACGGCGCCCAGTTGCGCGGGCGCGTGCGGCTAACGCTGGCCGCCGGCTACGAAGCATACGGAGTGACTAGTGGCTAGTGGTTAGTGACGAGTGAGGAGCAGTTGATTTATACCGGAAAACGGCACTACAAACGACTATCGATACGAAGACAGATAATGAAGAAAGCAGAGATTCGCTGCCATGCAGTCAACCCCACTCGTCACTAGCCACTCGTCACTCGTCACTCGTCCCACCCCACTCGTCACTAGCCACTCGTCACTAGCCACTGGTCAAGCGCCACTCGTCACTCGCCTGGCCAACGGGCTGCGCCTGGTGCTGGCGCCGATGGAGCACGTGCGCTCCGCCACCATGGCCGTGTACGTGGCGACGGGCTCGCGCTACGAGGACGAGCGCGAGGCGGGCAGTTCGCACCTGCTCGAGCACATGCTCTTCAAAGGGACGGAACGACGTCCCACGGCGCAGGAGATCTCCGAGACGATCGAAGAGGTCGGCGGCGCCATCAACGCCAGTACGGACAAGGAGACGACGGTCTACTGGGCCAAGGTCGCCGCGGAAGAGACGCCGCTGGCCGTGGACCTGCTGGGCGACATGATCCTGCATAGCCGTCTCGAGGCGACCGAGGTGCGCAAGGAGAAGCGCGTCGTGGCCGAGGAGCTGGGCATGGCTATGGATTCACCACAGGAGTGGGTCCATACCTTGATCGAGGAGACCATCTGGCCCGGCGAGGCGCTGGGGCGCGACGTGGCCGGGACGCGCGAGAGCGTGGCGGGCCTGACCCGCGCCGGGCTGCTGCGCTACCTGCGGCGACACTATACGCCCGCCAACACCGTGGTCAGCGTGGCGGGGAGGATCGATCCGGACGCGGTCCGGGAGCTCGTCGAGCGTACCTTCGGCGACTGGCAAGGTGGTCCGGCCGTGTCCCACCCCGCGGGCGCCTACCGGCCGGACCGTCCACGCGTGCGCCTGCAGCGGCGCGAGACCGAGCAGGCCAATCTGTGCCTGGCCGTGCCCGGTGTCGCGCGCGCCGATCCCCGGCGCTATGCCTTCGACCTGCTCGACACGATCCTGGGCGGCGGGATGAGCTCGCGGTTGTTCGTCGATATCCGCGAACGCCTGGGTCTCGTCTACGATATCCACTCCTACGCCGACCGCTTCGACGACACGGGCATGCTGGTGGTCTACGCGGGTATGGAGCCGGCGGAAGGACCGCGCGTGCTGCGCGAGGTGATGGCCGCGCTGCGCCGCCTGCGCGACGATGGCGTGCGCGCGGACGAGTTGGCGCGGGCCAAGCGCGGCTACCGCGGCCGCCTGGTGCTGGGTCTGGAGGACAGCTCGAGCGTCGCCAATTGGTGCGGCGCCCAGGAGCTGTTCTACGGCGCCATCGAGGGACCCGACGAGGTCCTGGCGCGGGTCGAGGCTGTCACGGCGCGGGACATCGGGGAACTTGCCGCCGCCTTGTTCCACGACGACTACCTCCGCCTGGCGGTCATCGGCCCCTACGACGCGGAAGACGTATTCGCGGACTTGCTACACTGTTAAGCGATGAGCCAATAACGAACGACTAACGACTTAACGACTAAAGGCTAAGAATGAGCACCGACGTACAACGATCACTCGTCATCGTCAAGCCCGACGGCGTGCAGCGCGGCCTGAGCATGAGCATCCTTGGCCGGCTGGAGCAGCGCGGCCTCAAGATCGTGGGCCTCAAGCTGATGCAGGTCTCGCGTGAGCTGGCCGAGCAGCACTACGGCGTCCACAAGGGCAAGGGCTTCTACGAGGGGTTGGTATCCTACATCACTTCCGGCCCCGTGGCCGTGGCCGCGTTCGAGGGCCCCAACGCCGTCTCCGTCATCCGCACCACCATGGGCGCTACCAACGCCGCCGAGGCCGCGCCCGGAACGATCCGCGGCGACTACGCCATCGAGATCGGCCGCAACCTGATCCACGGCTCGGATTCGCCCGAGTCAGCCGCCCATGAAATCGGTCTCTTTTTCGGCGACGGCGGCCTTCTGTCCTACGGCCGCGATGTCGACCGGTGGATCGTGGAGTGACGGGGGTGGCGGCGGAAAAGGACGGAACGGCAGGGACGGCGCCCCGGAGACACCAGGGACGCGCGCTCGTCGCGGGTGGGGCCGGCTTTATCGGTTCGCACCTGTGCCGGTCATTGCTCGACCGGGGCCTGGAGGTGATCTGCGTCGACAACTTCGTGACCGGGGCCGAGCGCAACCTGCACGACTGCCAGGGTAAGCCAGGCTTCCGCCTGCTGGAGCACGATGTGACGCGAGCCCTCGACGAGAGGGACGTGGATGGCGTTGGCTACATCTTCCACCTCGCCAGCCCCGCCAGTCCCGCCGACTTCGCGCGCCTGCCCCTCGAGATCATGATGGTCAATAGTCAGGGGACGCATCGCCTGTTGGAGGTGGCCCAACGGCTGGGGGCATCCTTCCTGTTCGCCTCGACCTCGGAGGTCTACGGCGACCCGCTGGTGCATCCGCAGCGCGAGGACTATTGGGGCAACGTCAACCCCAATGGCGTGCGTTCGGTCTATGATGAGGCCAAGCGCTTCGGTGAGGCCCTGACGATGCATTATTGCCGCAACGAGGGCGTCGACGTGCGCATCGTGCGCATCTTCAACACGTACGGTCCGCATGGCCAGCCACGGGACGGGCGCGTGGTGCCCAATCTTATCACCCAGGCGCTCCATGGCGAGTCGTTGACGATCTTCGGCGACGGTTCGCAAACGCGCTCGTTCTGTTACGTCAGCGATCTCGTGCGCGGCATCGTGGCCGCCATGCTCACGCCCGGTACCACCGGCGAGGTCTTCAATCTTGGCAATCCGGACGAGTACACCATCAATCAGTTCGCCGACGTGATCGAGAATCTCTTCGGCGTGAGGGGACGCGACTACCGCCCGTTGAGGGTGGACGATCCGACGCGGCGTAAGCCCGACATCTCGAAGGCCCGCGGGGTCCTCAATTGGGAGCCGCGGATTGGCCTGGAGGACGGGCTGCGCCGCACCGCTGCCTGGTTCGAGCGCGCATTTGCCGTGGAACAGGCGGCACGGTGAGTACGGTGAAGGCAGGGTCTGCGAATAATCGGCGCGGCGACATAGCCGTGAGCATCTCTGGGGGCGCGGGCGGCTCGCCCGTCCCTCGTCGCACGCTAGGACGGGCGAGCAGCGCAGCGAGCGCCACGCGCCCCCAGGACACTCTTGTGCAGGTCTTGGTAGAGATGGTAGTCCTATGGCCATAAGCCTGCCCGGTTTACGTCGCGCCCTCGCGACGCCCTCCGATCTGACGACGCCTGTCCGCGGCCAACGTCCCTATGGCCTGATTCTCCTGAGCGTGGCCTTTGCGCTGCTCGCCGTGTTCGCGCCGCCCACGCTGGCGCTGTCCGTCCTGGGCGGCGGCGTGCTGGCCGCAATCGTGCTGGCGCACCCGGTCATCGCGGTCTACCTGCTAGTCTTCACCGTGCCCTACGGGTCGATCCACGACGTGTCGCTGGGCGGTCTCAACGCGACGCTGACCGAGGTGCTGGCCCTGTTAGGGGGCCTGGCCTTTTTTGCCCGCAGCGCGATCGAAGGCCGGCTATTGCCGATCCGATGGGGCTGGTGGATGACCCCGCTGTTCATCTTCGCCGCGGCGCTGATCGTGTCGACCTCGCAGGCGACGGATCTCAAGAGCAGCATCAAAGAGTTGCTCAAGCTGGCCGAAGAAATCCTGGTCTACGTCCTGGTGTTGGTGTACGTCGACACGCCGGCCAAGTTCCGGCGCTTGTTGCTATTGGTGGTGCTGGCCGCGTTCTCGCAGGCCCTGCTGGGCATCCTGCAGAGCACCGTCCACTTCGGGCCGGCGGCATTCCTGCGTGGCGGCGCGCTGCGCTCCAGCGGGACGTTCGAGCAGCCCAACCCCTATGCCGGCTACCTCAACTTCACCCTTCCTCTGTTGATAGCCGCCGTGATCACGAACGTGCCGCTGGTCGGACGGTTGACGCGCCCCGCCCTGGTCGCCGTGGCGGCGGCGCTGTTGCTCTCGGTGTCACGCGGCGCGCTGCTGGCCACGATCATCGCCGTTGCGGTGATGCTGTCTATCACGACACCGCGCGTGCGCCCGCTCGTCGGCGCGGCCGTGGCCGCTTTGGTCGCCCTGGTCGCGGGGGGCGTCGTGGGCGTCGTGCCGAGCACGGTGATCGACCCGATTGCCGAGGCTTTCGGCGTGGCCAATATCGACGTGTCCGCCCCGACCCCGGCCAACTGGGCGGCGGCCGAGCGGCTGGCCCATCAGTTGTCGGGTCTGGCCATGTTCGCGAACCATCCTTTCCTGGGTGTCGGCCCCGGCAACTACTCCGCTGTGTACTCCCAATACAAGCAACTGGGACCGTGGGACCCGGCGCTGGGACACGCCCACAACTACTACATCAACATCGCGGCCGAGGGCGGTATCGTCGGGCTGGCGGCCTTTCTGATCGTGCTGGTCGGCGCGTTCGTGATCGCCGTACGCCTCTATCGCCACGCCCCGACGCCCCTGGCGCGCACGATCGCCCTGGGCACGATCGGCGTGCTGACAACCGTCACCGTGCACAACAACTTTGACAACATCTTCGTCCATGCCATGGAAGCGCAACTGGCCCTGGTGATCGGCCTTGCCACGGTGGCCAGCCGGCTAGAACGTGGCCAGTTGCCAGTGGCCAGTCGTCAGATACCGACTGGGTTATCCCAGCCGCTATGGACGACAAAGCGGCAACGGTACGCTATGCCCGGAACGCGCTACGGCGCGGCAACACTGACAACTGATAACTGATAACTGATAACTGGCAACCGTGCGGAGGAGGTTCAAGAACACATGGCTGAGCTCAAGCCCGACAGTGGCGGCGCGCGGAAGGGCGGGAACGGTGCAATGCCCGGATCCGACGAGCACGTCCACCTCACGCCCGACGAGGTACGCGCGATGGATCTGGCGCCCACGGAGGTCGCCGAAGAGGAGCAACTGGAAGAGGAGGTACCGCAGCAGGTTGCCATTGGCAAGCGCCTGGGTGACTGGCGGACGCTGGCCTCGTTTGGCATTGCCGTGGTCATCCTCGTCTTCGCCATCGCCAAGTCGGGCATCGACCCGGCCAAGACATGGCAGACGCTACGACACGCCAACATCCTGTTCTTTCTGCTGGCGTTCGTCTCCTACTACATCTCGTTCCCCATCCGCACCCACCGCTGGCGGCGCCTGATGCACAACGCCAACCATGGCGCCCTGCAGCAGAAGATCGACCACTACCCCACCTGGGACCTGACGCAGATTCTTTACCTCTCCTGGTTCGCCAACGTCGTCGTGCCGGCCAAGCTGGGCGATGTCTACCGCGCCTTTCTGGCGCGCCGCTGGCTCGGCGTGTCCATGTCGCGTAGCGTGGGCACGGTCCTGGCCGAGCGTATCCTCGACCTCGTGGTGCTCTTCCCATTGCTGCTGGCCGCGGCGTTCCTGACCTTCCAGTCCAGGCTATTCTCGGGCGGCGACTCCGGGTCCAGAATTGTTCTCGCGCTCGGCTTTGGCCTGGTGCTGGCCCTGGTCGCGGGCGGCTTCCTGCTCGTGATCTGGCGGGCGGGCGACAGCGTCTTACGCGTGCTGCCGCACCGCTTCCACGATATCTACAACCACTTCCGGCACGGCGCGGTCAGTTCGTTCGGCCACGAGGCGCCGTCGCTGGTCGGGCAGACGATCGTGATCTGGCTGCTCGAAGGGGCGCGCCTGACCTGCATCCTGGCCTCCCTCAACGTGCTGGAAGGCGGTCGAATCGGCCCGTCGGCCGCGGTATTCCTGGCCCTGGGCTCGTCGGTACTGACCACCCTGCCCTTGACGCCGGGCGGTCTGGGCTTCGTGGAACCGTTTATCATTGCCGTGCTGGTCTTACTGAGCGTGCCGGGAGGCAAAGAGGCCGGGGCGGCGGTCGCGGTGCTCGACCGTGTCATTAGCTATCTCAGCATCGCGGTCTTCGGCTTCCTGCTCTATGCCCTCAGTGACAAAGCGCGTAGCGCGCCGCCTGCCCCGGTGAAGCAGGCCGATGACGACGGATCGAGCGGCCCGACCCCTACTAGTGGTGGGCCAGGCGCCAAGACAGGAACGGGCGCGGCCCTGGCGCGCGCCCACTAGCACGGTACGGCCTGCTGACCAAGGCGTCTGGCAAACCACGGACACTGACGTGTCTCAGGCAGTTATGAGGCACGTCACCTTATCGCGGCGAAACTGCACGAGCTATCACGGATGAGGATTAGGTGCGCATCGGGATAGATGTCGCGGCGGCCGTGAACCAGCGCGCCGGGATTGGGCGCTACGCGCGCGGCGTGCTGGGCGCGCTGGCGGCGCGGGATACAAGCGACTACGTGCTCGGCGTGGCGCCGCGTCCCAACGCCACGGCGTACGCCGGTCCGCTGCCCCATTTCGCGCACGAGCGACAGGTCACGTTGCCGATCTCCGAGCGCCTGCTCTGGATCGCCTGGCAGCGCGCGCGTCTACCCTTGCCGCCCGACCTGCTGGCCCCGCGCCTGGACGTGTTCTACAATCCCGATTTCCTGCTGCCGCGCCTGGCCTATGCGCCCGGTGTCCCCACGATCCACGACCTGGGCTTTATCACCGTCCCCGACTGCGCGTTCCCCAAACTGCGCCGGCACCTGCTGCGCGCCGTACCCTGGTCGCTACGGCGCGCGCGGCTGGTCATGGCCGTCTCGGAACACACCAAGACTGACCTGACGCAACTGCTTGACGTGCCGCCCGAGCGGGTGCGCGTGGCGGGGAACGCCGTGGATCGCCTCTTTCGCCCGGTGAACGATGAGACCTGGCGCGCGTCCGAGCGGGCGCGACTGGACCTGCCACGGCGCTTCGCCCTGGCCGTGGGCACCCTGGAGCCGCGCAAGAACCTGGTGCGGCTGTTGGAGGCGCTAGCCCTGCTGCGCGACCGCGGCGACACCGTGCCGCTGGTCGTGGCCGGCCGCGAGGGCTGGCTCTACGAACCGATCTATGCCGCCGTAGAGCGGCTGCGCCTTGGCTCACAGGTGCGCTTCATGCACGGCCCCGACGACCACGATCTGCTTGCGCTCTTCAATCTGGCCGACGTGATGGTCTATCCCTCCCTCTACGAGGGCTTCGGCCTGCCGCCGCTAGAGGCGCTGGCCTGCGGCACGGTGGCGGTATGCTCGGATTCGTCCTCCTTGCCCGAGATCGTGGGCGACGCCGCGTTGCTGGCCGATCCCTATGACGTCGATGGCCTTGCCATGGCCATTAGCCGGGCGCTGGAAGACGATACGCTGCGCGCGGACTTGACGCGACGTGGGCCGCCGCAAGCACAACGCTACAGCTGGGAAGCCAGCGCGGCCAACGTGCTCGCCGCGCTGCGCGAGGCGGCGGGGCTGCCCTCACCCCCAACCCCTCTCCCGACCGCGGGAGAGGGGAGTGACGGCGGCTCACGACGCGTGACGGCGTGAGCGCGCCTCTCGTCCTGGTCAACGGGTTGTTCCTGGACTATCCTCAGAGCGGCACCGGTGTCTACACGCGCGAGGTGCTCGCGCGGCTGACGGACCCTCACCCCGCAACCCCTCACCCCCCGGCCCCCTCTCCCTCAAGGGGAGAGGGGGAGCCAGGCGGTGTCTCCCCTCTCCCGCGCACAGGGAGAGGGGTCGAGGGTGAGGGTCCGCGCTACACCATCGTCGGTCACGCGGAGCACGCGGCCGCCTATGTGGGGGTCTGCCCATACATCCCCCTGCGGATGGGCCTATTGCGGCGCTCGGATAACCTGGAGAAGGTACTATGGGAGCAGGCGATGTTGCCGGTGGTGGCCGCGCGTCTCGGCGCCGACCTGCTCTACGCCCCCTACTTCAGTCTGCCCCTGGCGGCCGGGACGCGCACGGTCGTGACCATCCACGACCTTGTACCCCTGTTGCTGCCAGAGTACGCGCCGTCCGCCGCCCTCAAAGCATACTTCGCGCTGGTCAGCGCGGCGACACGACGCGCCAACGCCGTGGTGACCGATTCGCGGCACTCGGCCGGCGATATCGCGCGCCTGCTCGACGTGCCCGCCGAGCGCATCCACGTCGTCCGCCTCGGCGTCGACCCGTCCTATCGCATCCCGGTCCCCGCGTGGGAGATCGCCGCCCTGCGCGTCCGCCACGACCTGCCGGAGCGGTTCATCCTCTACCTCGGCGGCAACGACCCGCGCAAGAACATCCCCGTCCTGCTGCGGGCCTTGCGCGTGGCGCGCGACCGCGGGCAGCAGACCCTCCCGCTGGTAGTGGTGGCGCGTAGCGGCGGTCGCTTCCCCGATCCGCGCGACGAGGCGCGGCGACTCGACCTTGGCGCTGAGGTGCGGTTCGTCGAGTGGGTCGCCGACGAGGAGAAAAGGATCGTTTACGCCGCGGCGGCCGCCTTTGCGTTCCCCAGCCGCTATGAAGGCTTTGGCCTGACGCCGCTGGAGGCGATGGCCGTGGGCACACCCGTGCTCTGCGCCGACGCCTCATCGCTGCCCGAGGTCGTCGGCGACGCCGCGCTGCTGCTGCACCCCGACGACGTCGAGGGCTGGGCCGACGCGCTGGTCCGCATCTCGCACGACGCCGACCTGCGGGCCGACCTCTCCGCGCGCGGACGCGTCCGGGCCGCCCACTTTACCTGGGATCACACCGTGGCCGCCCTGCAAGACATTTTCGCGAACGTTTTGTCATCATGAATGCTGGAGATGGATGGCCGGCGACATCGGGACACCATCCCTCCCCTGTCACTTTCGGGTCTGCGCCGGTTCTCCACGATCTCCACCAGACTGTCTCTCTCGCATCTCCTGTATCCTTAGTAAATGGTATAGGCTACTGGCTTCCGACGGGTCATTGCGGTACAATTGTCGCGCCTCCCCGCGCGATGAGATGTCCAACGTACCGCATCATCGTCATGGAAGCCTGTAGGCAGACCCATGGGTTGGACCCGTCCACGGGTTGAGCCCATTAGATCGACGCCGAAGCGCCAATGATGGATAGAGGTCAGGCGGAGGTAAGCATGAGCGATTCGGGTAAGGTACAGCGTCTACAGCACGTCAGCATCCCGCGACCGCACGGCAGCGCGGACCAGGCGCGGCAATTCTACGGCGGTGTGCTCGGCCTCGAGGAGACCCCCGTCCCCGACACACTCGCTCACCTTGACCTGGTGTGGTATCGCCTGGGCGACGATGAACTGCACCTCTTCGGAAGCGACCGCGGCATGGGCAACACCGCGCAGCATTTCTGCATACAGGTAGACGATGTGGACGCGCTCCGGCGGCGACTGGCCGCCGCCGGCGTGGAGATCGGCGAGGAGCCGGAGATTCGGAACCGGCCGCGCTTCTCCTTCCGCGATCCCTTTGGCAATCTGATCGAGGCCACGTCGATCCTGGGGCCGTACGTGTAACGCTCCAACGACCGTCTAATAAGGGAGGGCATGATGCGCGAACAAGATGTCTTTACGCTGGCCGAGCAAGCCTTGAAGCGCGTGATCGATCAGGTCCGCGATGACCAATGGGCGATGGAGATGCCGCCCACTTTTGCGCGGCGCGACCAGAGCACGGTGACGTTGCGCGACATCGTCAATTACCACGCCTACGACGATGCCTGGGTGCCGGACATGCTGTCCGGCCGGACCATGGAGGAGGCAGGGCGGGCAAAGTTCGCCGGCGACCTCTTGGGCGATAATCCGAAGGGGAGCTTCGCCGCGATCGTCGAGGCGGCGTGCGCGGCGGCGAGCGGCCTGGATGATCTTGACCGCACCGTGCACTGCTCGTTTGGCGATTTCACGGCCCGCGAGTACTTCTGGCAAATCAACTCCTTCCGTGGCTTGCGGGCTCACGATATTGCCCACGTCATCGGTGTCGATAGCACCCTGCCGGACGCCCTGGTACAGGGGTTATGGGAGGAACTGAGCCCGCATGCCGAAGAGTGGCGCGCCATCGGCGTTTTCGGTCCCGCTGTCGCCGTTCCGGACGATGCCGGGCTGCAAGCGAAACTCTTGGGGTTAACCGGCCGAACCCCGTCCTGAGCGTTGCATGGACGTGGCCCCGACGTGGCGACGCGAAGCGGACGGATGATGTACATGGTTTGTGTTGTGACATCATGAACCCAGTTAGTCTATACCTTCCAGGTGTAGCCGGCAAGGCGCTGTCCCCTCAATCACCTAAGCCCTCCTGCCGCATGACGCGCAGGAACGCGTCGGCGATGGCGGGATCGAACTGCGCGCCAGAGCCCCGCGCGATCTCGCGTAGCGCCTGCTCCGGCGAGAGCGCCGCGCGATAGGGACGGTCGCTCGTCATGGCGCTATAACAATCCGGGACGGCCAGCAAGCGGCCCAGGAACGGGATGCGCTCGCCGGCCAGGCGATCGGGATAGCCCCGCCCATCCCACCGCTCGTGGTGGGAGCGCACGCCGGTGCGGATCGCGGCCAGGTCGGGTAGACCGGCGACGATGGCCTCGCCCAGGGTGGGATGGGCATTCATGATCTCGACCTCGTCTGGCGTCAAGGGACCGGGCTTCTTGAGGATGCGGTCGGGGACGCCGATCTTGCCCACGTCGTGGAGCAGCCCCGCCAGCCGCACCGTGCGCACGGTGTCGGGCGACAAGCCTAACGCGCGCGCCAGGAGGAGGGCGAGCCGCGTCACCTGCTCCGAGTGCGCCCGCGTATAGCGATCCTTGCGGTCGACCGCTGTCACCAACCCGTTGAGCACCATGAGAGGGCTGGCGTCGAGACCTGGGAGGCGTCGAAGGTCTCCCTCTCCATCCGCGCCTCCACCGGGCCCTGGCCCCGCGGGAACCACGATCTCACTGCTCGTCTTGTCGTCGTACAGGCGCGCGTCGGCGCAGGCGACGAGCAGGTCGCGGTCGATGCCATCCTTGGGGTACGCGGCCATGCCGATGCTAATGCGCAGCGGCACCACTTGATCGCCCAGACAGAGCGTGCGCGCCGCCACGGCGTCGCGCAGGCGCCGCGCCAGTCCGTCGGCGTCGCCCGGCGTGAAGCCGGACGCGACGACGAGGAACTCGTCGCCACCGTAGCGGCCGACCACGTCCGCGGTGCGGCATGCCGCGCGGAGCGCGCTCGCCACGGCTTGCAGCGCGACATCGCCGGCGATGTGCCCGTGCGTGTCGTTATAGAGCTTGAACCCATCCACATCGATCATCAGCACGGCAAGGGGCGTGTCCGTCTCTCTTGCGCGGGCGAGAGCCTGATCGAGGTGGTCGTGGATGGCGCCGTGGTTATACAGGTCGGTGACAGGGTCGCGCTCGGCCGCCCGGCGCACCGCGTCGTGCAGGCGGGCGTTGAGGAGCGCCGCGGCGACGTAGCCCGCGAACAACTCGACGCGGCCGACGTCCTCGGGGCTGAACGCGCCGTGACGCACGCTATCCACCGCCAGCATCCCGAGGATCGCGCCGTTGGCGATGAGGGGGACGGCGAGATGCCCGCGCACGGGCTGGCCGCCCGGCACGAGGACGTATCCCCGCTCCGCGCTTAAGTCCGGTGAGACCACGGGCAACCCATCGACGAGCACCCGCTGGAGCGTCGGCTGCTCGTCAATCGTAAAGCGATGACCGAGGACCGCCGGGGAGTGGCCGTGCACGGCGGCGACGCGCGCGTGGGCGCCCTCGCGCAGCAGCACGCTGGCGCCGTCGCAGGCGATGACGCGGCGCACCCCATCGAGGATCGACGGCAGGATATCGCGGGCGCCGGTCGAGGGGTCGCGCGTGGCCAGCGTCGCCGCTTCGCGCAAGGCCACGACCTCCGCCTGGGCCTGCGCATGAGCGCGGGCGCGGGCCAGCGCTGCGGCGGCGTGCGCGGCGAAGCGACAGGCGCGCTTGAGGTCTTCGTCATCGAACGCATCGCGCCGCCAGCTATCGATCGCCAGGACGCCAACGATCTCCCCGCCCGCCACCATCGGCGCCGCGAGGTGCCCCCGAATGCGCTGCGCGCCGGGCACCGCCTTGGCCGGGTCCGTGCTCCCCAGGTCGGCCAACCGCTCCGGTTCGCCGCGCACGAGCGGCGCGTGGAGGGAGACGTTCCCGGCGATGGGGAGGGTCAGGCCGACCACCTCCGCGGGATGGCCATCGACCGCGATGATGCGGGCGTGCGCCTCGTCGCGCACAAGGATACCCGCCGCGTCGGCCGGCACAACGCGGCGCACGCCCGCCAGGATGACCCGCAAGGTCTCGCTCAGGTCGGCGGGCTGCTCGGCCGCCAGGGCCGCCGCCTGCAACTCGCCAATCAATAAGAAGTGCTCGAGCGGCGCGGCCAGTCGTCCCGCGAACGCGCGCACCTGCGTCCTCTCTCCCGCGGTCAGATCGGTGGGCGCCGCCAGGACGAGCGCGCCGATGACCTTGCGCCGCGCCCGCAGGGGGACCACGGCCAACTCCGGCGCGTCGGGCAGAGCCGCGAAGTGGACCAGCAACAACTGGCGCCCGGATCGGGGAGGACCACTCTCCCATCGTCGCCTGGCTGCCTCGCCTCGCGGCCCGGCGACGGCGGCCAGCGTGAAGGACTCGTCGCCATCGCCGAGGAAAAGCGCAACGGCCGCGCAGGGCACAAGCCGGTGGAGGTGGCGCACGATGGCCCGCGCGACCGCATCGACCGCGCCGCCGTCCATGACCGTCCGGACGGCGAGGACCGCCTCGAGCATACGCCGCTTCTGGATATCCGTCGGGCAAACGGGCCGACGGGACTGTTGCGGTAGCTGGCCACGCTCGATGGGGGCACGGCCCGTCGTGACCGACGCGTCGCGGCGGCCCATGCGCGCGGTACCAGGCGCCAGGGTGGGCAGGGCAAATTCATTCACAGGCCCTACTC
>JAABUQ010005924.1_pt1 | contig 19015 bp, 20 predicted proteins | sample 5560001 | NCBI WGS metagenome assembly JAABUQ01 (sample SAMN10711888, study PRJNA513371) | rock metagenome | isolation source: Antarctica rocks | place: Antarctica: Victoria Land, Finger Mt nord | collected 2015-12-18
TGATGATAGCGGCGGGAGGTTCTCATGGTTGATCTGTGCTGGTGTGGTAACTTTCACAGTAAACCGGAAAAGCCCTTCTACCAAGGGCTTGACCTCCCTTCCCCTCCACTTTTGTCAGTCAACCAGCTCGGACCCTCAAACTGCCGCAAGCCATGAGTACACCACTGTAAAACGTTCCAATACAAGCCAGCAAACAGCCCACACACCATGCCCACAACAATCCAGCAGAGCACCCAGCGTGAAAGCATTAGAGGATTCCGTCCCACCAGGCTGGTAAGCCAGCTCATGCGATGCTGCCGCCCAGAAGGAGGAGCAGATGGCTTTTCAGATGACATAGCGACTTGTTCAGTTTTTTTGCTTTTGGGCACGGTTTTTTCTCATGGTCTGCCAAGACGAAAGTATTGTCCAGCAATTGTGTGATTAATTCCGATGCTTTAAATTCCGTTGCATGCCAGAGTTTTTACTAGATTCCATTCCACGTCTTCGTGTTCTTGAGTTACAATCATTAGGTTTTTCCTCGCGAATCAGTTCAGGAAGCAAAATTCGCAATGCCCAAGCATTATCCACGAGATCTAATTGGGTATGGTCGTAATCCGCCCGATCCCAAATGGCCAAATCTTGCCCGCCTTGCTGTACAGTTTGTCATTAACTACGAGGAAGGCGGTGAAAACTGCGTCCTGCATGGTGATGAGTCTGCTGAGGCTTTTCTATCAGAAATTATTGGAGCTGAGCCGCTGGCAGGAATGCGGCACATGAATATCGAGTCAATCTACGAGTACGGCAGTCGAGCCGGCTTCTGGCGACTGCATCGGATGTTTACTCAAAGGGGTATTCCAGTGACAATCTACGGCATCGCGATGGCACTAGAGCGTAACCCTGAAGCAGTTGCCGCAATGCTAGAGGCAGATTGGGAAATTGCTAGTCATGGTTATCGCTGGATTGACTACAAGTATTTTGCCCAGCAAATAGAGCGAGAGCATTTGCATAAGGCGATCGCCATTCACACGCAGGTGACAGGCAGTCGTCCCCTCGGTTGGTACACCGGACGTAATAGCCCTAACACCCGACAGCTAGTGGTAGAGGAAGGGGGATTTCTTTACGATGCTGATAGCTATGCTGATGACCTGCCCTACTGGGTGCATGATTATGGCAGACCCCACTTGATTGTTCCCTACACTCTCGACAACAATGACATGCGCTTCGCCAGCGCTCAGGGATTCAACTCTGGCGAACAGTTCTTTACCTATCTCCGCGACGCCTTTGATGTTCTCTACGCTGAGGGTGAAATTGCACCCAAAATGATGAGCATAGGGCTACATTGCCGCTTGGTTGGCAGACCAGGACGAGCTGCTTCCCTAGCTCGCTTCCTTGATTATGTACAGCAACATGACCGAGTGTGGCTGTGCCGCCGAGTTGACATCGCTCGCCACTGGCACAAGCACCATCAGCCATCAGATCAGCTAACAGAGTGACAGGGCTGCAAACTGGATATATCAGGAGAGAGTTGTCAGTCGGTGGCAAAGAAGCATTAAAAGTCGGTACCAGTTATGGGTCTCCTGCGAAATGTACCGGTTGCTGGGGCAGTTATTGGTGCCAGCACTAATGCAGCAATGATCTATGCACTGGGATATGGGGCTTGTAGATTCTATGAGGGGCTTTTTGCAACACAGCCTAAGATATGCCGCTCTTGACAAGACAATGCATTTGCATTACCTTTGAGATAGAGTTTAGCCAACAGGTTTAAAGGTTGCTATGGCTGTAACACTAGCCTTACACTCAGAATCTACTCTTACTGATCGTTATCAGACTACAGTCCCTGAAGCCGTTCGCAAAGTCCTTGGCTTGAATAAGCGTGATAAAATCTGCTACACCATCCAGTCTGACGGTCAGGTAGTGATTTCTCGCGCCAACCAGACGGAGAGCGATCCTATACTTGGGCAGTTTCTAAATTTTCTTGCACGAGACATCGAAAAGAATCCTCAGCACTTACAAGCGATTAGCTCTGATGTAGTCAGCCATGTTCAATCTTTGGTTGCTGGAGTTGGTCTTGAGCTTGATGCACCACTCTCTAACGAGGATGAATAAATTTGCCCGTAAATCAGCCGCTAGTGATTAATGGGTGGAACATATTTGCCCATTCTCTCTTCCTCAACCAGTTTGAAGAACTTTTGGCGCAAGTTGAGCATTTGCGTCAGAAGTATCCCAAAGACTACAAGAGAAAAAACACTACAAAGCGTCTAGCTGCCATAGCAAAGCTGGCATTTGATATTATTCCTCAAGATCCAACACGTAGTGATTATCGCCAAGGCACTACGCTTGGTGATGATTACAAGCACTGGTTTAGAGCTAAATTTTTTCAGCAGTACCGACTTTTTTTTCGATATCATCAAGAAAGCAAAATCATTGTTTACGCTTGGGTTAACGATGAAAACTCTAAGCGAACCTATGAAAGTAACACAGATGCTTATCGAGTTTTTAAGAAAATGCTTGAAAGTGGTTGCCCTCCAGACGACTGGAATGCCTTACTTAAAGAAGTAAAAGATGAAACTAATCGTTTAGATAAAGCAGTCAAAGCAGAAATTTAACTAGCTAGTCGGCTTGGGCGAGAGTTTGCCTACCCTTTATCATTGCTTCAAAGCTTTGCCCTGATAAGTCCATTTGAAGGGTTTAGCTGTCGTGCGATTGAAGTAAGCACAGCAAAATGATCAAGTGTGGCTCAGCCGCCGAATTGACATTGCCCTTCACTGGCACAAGCACCATCAGCCATCAAAGCAGCCAACAGAGTGACTGGGCTGTAAACTGGAAACTATATCAGGAGAGAGTGTTCATAGGAAACCAGAGGATTACTGCCTAGACTAATGTGTTCGGTCGCTGTAATAATTTCATAACTTTAACAAATCTTTATACCCCTTCACTAGCTCTTTATTCTAATTGAGCAGGGGTCTGGGAATACTAACTAAAAGTATCTCAGCGCAGAGATTTTAAACGCATATGAACATTTTCCAGGCAGTGACTAAGATGGTTACAGATGCAGGTGAAGCGATTGGTGATGCGGCATCTCAAACTAAGCAAGCCGTGGTGGAGACAACAGTAGCGACTGGCGAAGCTATTGGCAGTGTAGCCTCCCAAGCCAGTAAAGCCGCAGTGGAAACAGCTACAGAATTTGGCGGAGCGGTTGGTGGCACTGCTGTACAGGCGAGTCAGGCTGTTGTAAAGACAGCAGTAGCAACTGGAGAGAATATTGGCAGTGCTGCTACTATTGTTGGGCAAGCTGTAGTGGGTACAGCTACAGGAACTGGCGGAGCGATTGCTGGTGCGGCATCCCAAGCAGGTGAAGCCGTAGTGGGGACGGCAGTAGGCGTAGGCGAGGCTATTGGTAGCGGAATATCCCAAGCAGGTGAAGCCGTTGTAGGAACAGCAGTAGGCGTAGGTAAACCTGTTGGTGATTCTGTTTTCCAAGCAACGCAAGCAGTAGGTTACGCGATTACCTCTTTTAGTAATAATCCTCAGTTTCAAGAGGTAATAAAATCTTTACAGGTGGATTGGTTAGTCAAGCTTATAGACCAAGTAGATATAGTTAAAGCCGAAACTGAGGTGAGAATGCTACAGCAGCAATATCCAAACAAACAGCCGAGCGAGATTGCTCATCACCTTATGTTAGAGAAAGCTTTGTTCGCAGCAGGAACGGGGTTCGCTAGTAGCCTGATGCCAGGAACCGCCGTTGCTCTGCTAGCAGTTGATTTAGCAGCCATCATGCTATTGCAGGCAGAAATGGTTTACCAGATTGCTTGTGCTTATGGATTTGACTTACAAGAACCAGCGAGGAAGGGTGAGGTTCTAGCGATTTTTGGTCTGTCACTCGGTGGCAGAGAAGTATTAAAAGTCGGTACCAGTTATGCGACAAAGGCAGGTCTGGGTATCCTACGAAATGTACCGGTTGCTGGGGCAGTTATTGGTGCCAGCACTAATGCAGCAATGATCTATACACTGGGATATGGGGCTTGTAGATTCTATGAGGGGCAAATATAGGCGATCTGTAATTTCCCTCCTCTGCTTGAATTTTTGTGAGATTCACTGGGAGAGCGACGCCTCCCGATAGGGGAGTGTGAGACGCGGATGAGGCTCTAGGCACCACACCACATTAATATCCTTATAGTCCCGATAGTCCCGCTCTCAAAAGCTGCTCAGCCGTTAGCTGCAATTCTGGGAAAGTCGGAGAAATGACGCGATCACTGTCTCTGAACTGCCCAATCTCGCTATATTGGTCCCCTCCGAGATCCAGCACCGTGATCACGCTCCGAGACGGGTCAATCAGCCAATATTCGAGGATGCCGCGTGATGCGTACTCCCTTCGCTTCTCGACGTAATCACGATCGTAGTTCTGGCTCCCCGGTTCTCCCGGCGAAACGACCTCAACCACCAGCGCCGGAGCAGGCATATCAAAGGTGATGAAAGATTGTGACTGCCGACTTAAAACTTGGTCTAACTCCTCAGTCAGAATCATCAAATCAGGATTGCGAGCCGTTACCGTTTTGCTCTGCACTGCGATCTGTGTGCCTCTGGCGATGAGGTTGATCGGGACAACTTGAAGAAACTGATTCAAGAGCCAGAGCGCAATCTTTTCATTCAGCCTGTTTTCAGAGCCCATCTCTACCAGCACCCCATCAACCAACTCGTAGCGGGTGTCGGTACCGTCGTCATAGTTGAGATATTCCTCAATCGTTTTGAATCGTGGCTTGGCTTGCGTCATTGCGATCATGCCTCACTTGTCTTTAGATTTTTGTTTTTCTTCTTACTCCTTCGCAGCCTTCATCAAAATCGTCTCAGCTAAATTGCTTAGGCTCAAGTTTCATTAGATAACGTATGGGCTTGTAGTTGCACAAAGAATGGATCAAGACTGCTTTCTTCATCAGCATATACAGCATCTAACTGTTTAGTGATTTCCTCTCGTTTATGCACTTTCAAGTATTCTTTGAGTGCCACTGCATAAAGCTCGCTACGAGATAACCCCATACGTTTTGCGAATTGCTCAGCAGCCTCAAAGAGAGGATCAGGGATCGAAATCGCTGTTTTCATAACGTTGGTATAACTATAGTTATACCTTTAGGCTATCCACTTTTTTTAGTCAGCGCAATTACAAGCCTCGATACTAACTAGACAGTCTTAAGGTAAATAGATCAAATTCTGGCGTTCGTCGTAATAAATCAGCCGTTTGGTGCTGTGGTATCAGACTGTGCGATCGCTCCGATTCGGTAAATAGTCAGAATTGAGAATTTCTTCAGGGTTAAAGGCAATCTCAAGTGAAAATTCATCAATTGCTAGTCCTGTTTCAGCAGCTAATTCCCTTGCATCTTGGTAGCACTCGTTCAATATCTCAGTAAAATATGGTTGCAAACTTGGGCTTTCTTTAAACGCTTTTTTAAGTCTTTGTTGATGCTCGACGATACTTGCTATCCAACTGTTCGAGCGTTTCTCCGGTTGATAACTGTATTTGAGAAGATGCACCAATAGAATCTTGAGGTTACTGTAAACTGCTCGTTTCTCGCTCCTGCCCATATCTTCGATTTCTTCTAGCAAATTAGCTGCATCAAGTGCAGAGAGTTGCCCTTCACGCAAAAGTTGAGCAGTTGCTTCCAACCAGAGATAATAGTCCTGTTCGTATAAAGTCGAGAGATGCTCGGCAGTTAACGACGGGGATGATGTCATACAGAGGCACTCCTAAAGGGTTGCTCTACTTCTAGTATGTTGCAACTACTGACCACCATAACCCCCACCACCAGGCGTTTCAATCACAAATACGTCCCCAGACTGCATTTCCACAACAGCTGTGCTGCCCAACTGCTCCACTGTTCCATCGCTGCGCTCAACCGAATTGCGCCCTACGGCACCGGTTTCACCATTCTGCAACCCAAAGGGAGGAACAACGCGACGCCCTGAGAGGATAGCAGCAGTCATCGGCTCTTGGAAACGCAGGCGACGGATAACGCCATTGCCGCCGTGATGAGCGCCTTTACCTCCACTGTTGGCTCGAATGGTAAAGTTTTCCAGCACCACGGGAAACCGCCATTCTAATACCTCTGGATCAGTGAGACGCGAATTAGTCATGTGGGTTTGAACTGCATCTGCACCGTCAAAATCGGCACCAGCACCAGAGCCACCGCAGATAGTTTCGTAGTATTGATAGCGATCGCTCCCAAACGTAAAATTATTCATCGTTCCTTGGGAGCCCGCCATCACCTCCAACGCGCCGTATAGAGTATCTGTAACTGCCTGCGAAGTCTCCACATTCCCTGCAACCACAGCAGCTGGATAACGCGGATTTAGTAGACAACCTTCAGGAATAATGATTTCTACAGGCTTAAGGCACCCAGCGTTAAGGGGGATATCGTCATCAACCAGCGTGCGGAAGACATATAGCACCGCTGCCTTACAGACAGCCGCTGGGGCATTGAAATTACTAGCCAGCTGAGGTGAGGTGCCAGTGAAATCAATTTTGGCGCTGCGGGTAGAGCTGTTAATTGCGATCGCAACCTGAATGACGCTGCCGTCATCAAGGCGATACGTGAAATGTCCATCATTTAGAACATCAATAACACGCCGTACTGACGCTTCAGCATTATCCTGCACATAGCCCATATAAGCTTGCACAGTGTCTAGCCCATAGTGTTCTACCATCTTGCGGAGTTCCTGCACACCGCGCTCATTCGCCGCGATTTGAGCCTTTAGATCAGCAATATTTTTAGTCGGATTCCGGGCTGGATACGAACCAGTTGATAGTAGTTGTAGTAGCTCTTTTTCTTTAATTTCCCCCTGAGCCACCAACTGGAAATTATCAATTAACACTCCTTCCTGCTCTAGCGTTACGCTATTAGGTGGCATTGAGCCGGGAGTGATACCGCCAATATCGGCATGGTGTCCTCGCGAGGCAACATAGAAGACGGGGGGATGGGGAGACGGGGAGATGGGGAGATGGGGAACTCGGGGCCCCCACGCAGTGGGGATTAGGGGCGATGGGGAGACGGGGGTAATTACGGTGATATCAGGGAGGTGGGTGCCGCCGTTGTAGGGATTGTTCGAGGCGTATACATCCCCAGGCTTGAGGGTGTTCCCTTTAGCAGCAATTAGCGCCTGGACACTTTCACTCATCGAGCCCAAATGGACAGGGATATGAGGGGCATTAGCAACCAGTTGACCAGAACCATCGAAAATGGCACAGGAAAAATCCAGCCGTTCCTTAATATTGACAGAAGAACTAGTATTTTGCAGAGTGATGCCCATTTGCTCGGCAATTGACCGGAACAGGTTGTTAAAGATTTCCAGTATCACCGGATCGACCTCGGTGCCAACCTCTATAGAATCTTCCAAAGGTTTGACCCGCTTCAAGATCAAATGATTACGCTGATTCAGTTCTGCCTGCCAACCGGGTTCAATCACGTTTGTGCCAGTCTTCTCAATAATTAAAGCGGAACCAGTAATGCGATCGCCTGACTGCAGGTCCTCCCGTTGAAATACTGGTGTCTCGTGCCACGCATCCGCTGTGTATATCCGAACTGTCGCTACCGACTCCGGGGGAGCCTCCGTCTGGCGCTCAATCAGCGGTTCCTCTGGAGAGACAGTCTCACTTACCACCTCAACCGAGACCGCTTCCACAATCAGCGCCTTTTCCACAATAAAGCCGTAGCGTTGCCGGTGCGCCTGCTCAAATTGGCTCTTCATCCCAGCAGCATCACCAAAATCCACCACCAACGCTGAATCCGTCCCTTCATAGCGCAGATGCACCTTAGAAAAGGTGACAAGCGAGGAGTCCTGACTATCCATCTGCGTCCATCCGCGTCCATCCGCGTTTGCAAATTCTTCTTTCCCCTCCGCCTCCAACTCCGCCAACATGCGTCCCAGCTCAGACACCAACTCCTCACTCAGCTGAGCTTCCACCGCCCGCTCCCGCAGCACCCGCACATCCGCCAACCCCATCCCATAAGCCGACAACACCCCAGCATAAGGATGAATAAACACCTGTTTCATCCCCAGTGCATCGGCAATCAGACAAGCGTGTTGACCACCGGCACCCCCAAAACAACACAGGGTGTATTCCGATACATCGTAGCCCCGCTGAAGCGAGATTTTTTTTATCGCACTTGCCATCTTTTCCACTGCGATCGCTAAAAAGCCAGATGCCACCTGCTCTGGTGTCCGCTCATCTCCAATTTCCCTTACCAGTTGGGCAAACTTTTGCTGCACCACCTCTGCATCTAGTGGCAGATCCCCATTCGGTCCAAACACCTTGGGAAAAAACTCCGGCTGCAACTTGCCCACCATAACATTGCAATCTGTCACTGTTAGGGGACCACCTTTCGAATACGAAGCTGGTCCCGGATTCGCCCCAGATGACTCTGGTCCTACCCGATAACGAGCGCCATCAAATTTCAGAATCGAACCACCTCCAGCAGCAACGGTGTGAATCGCCATCATCGGCGTCCGCAGCCGTACACCGGCAATTTCCGTCTCAAATGTCCTTTCATACTCGCCATTGTAGTGGGCCACATCGGTAGAAGTTCCACCCATATCAAAGCTGATAATTTTGTTAAATCCAGCCATCATGCTCGTTTGTACCGCTCCCACAATCCCACCAGCTGGTCCCGATAGAATACTGTCTTTTCCTTGAAACACCTGGGCATCCGCCAGACCGCCATTTGATTGCATGAACTGTAGCGGTACGGTATTGGTGTCCTTACTACCCATCTGGCTCGACACTTGATCCACATATCGCCGCAAGATGGGCGATAAATAAGCATCAACCACTGTAGTATCGCCCCGACTAACCAGCTTCATTAAAGGACTGACTGAGTGCGATACTGAAACTTGGGTAAAACCAATTTTCTTGGCAATGGTTGCCAATTTCTGTTCGTGGTCGGGATAGCGATAGCCGTGCATCAACACAATGGCACAAGAGCGGATGCCATCGTCGTATGCGGCTTGCAATCCAACGCTCGAAGTGTTGAGATTGATTGGGATTAATTCTTCACCCTGAGCGCTGTAACGTTCCTCGACCTCAATGACCTGCTCATACAGCATTTCTGGCAGGATAATCTGACGCGCGAAGATATCGGGACGGTTTTGATAACCAATCTTTAGGGCATCCCGGAACCCTTTAGTGATGACTAGCACCGTGCGATCGCCCTTGCGTTCTAGCAGAGCATTCGTCGCCACTGTAGTTCCCATTTTGACCACAGCAATCTGCTCAGATGGGATGGGTGACGCAGCTGAAATGCCTAAAATGTCCCGAATTCCCTGTACTGGAGCATCGCTATAGCGTTCTGGATTTTCCGACAGCAGCTTGTGAATCACCAGTTCTCCTGCGGGACTCTTTGCCACAATGTCGGTAAACGTACCCCCCCGGTCAATCCAAAATTGCCAACGGTTATCAGGGGTAGCGTCAGGATTAACCGAATTTTTACTGTTGGTAGCACTCATCAAAGTTGCTCCTCAAAACAAGAGAATTTTTAGGCTTTATTGCCTTGCAGAGCGTGGCGTTGGAAGAAATTCCAGATAGCCTTACTGGCGTTAATTCCAGACTTGACATTGCCTTGATGCACTTTTGTTTGAACAGTATTACTACCAGGCCAAAAGTGACCACCGCCTTTCACAGTTACAAGCATCACCTCTGAGCCGCCACCACAACTTGAGTAGCGAGAAATTTCAATCTGAGTGCCATGGTTGTGAATGGTGTTGGGTAGCTTTTCTACTTTTGCTTTTGAGGCACAACCATTATGCTGCTGCCAAAGATCTATTGTTTCAGGTACAGAGACGACTTCTCTCCCTACACCTCCTATCTTGCCGCCGGCATAAGGCACCGAGTGGTCGCCCGTACCATGGATCATCAGCACTGAGACAGGAGTTTTAGGCTGGCAAGTAGATTCGAGGTTTGCCGAGAGAGTGGCAGCTACCGACGCAAATGCAGCAATTCGATCCGATAACTTACAGGCTAAGGCTTGGGTCAACATCCCACCATTGGAAAAGCCCGTAGCGTAGATTTTGCGTCTATCAATGTTCCTAATCCGCATAATATGGTCAATCAATAATGCCACGAATGAGACATCGTTTCCCTGTGCGGAGAAAACACCACCGTCAATCCAGTGATGATTAATTCCATCCGGATAAACGACAATAAACCCTTTTTTATCCGCCAAATCGTTGAAATGGGTAACGTTGGCAATTGATCTACCACTGCCGCCACTGCCATGAAACACCAAAACTAGCGGCATCGGACGGTCTGGCTTATAAGACCTTGGAATGTGAAGATAGTAGGTACGTAACTGTCCCTGATAGAGTAGCTTTCCAGAAAACTCACCGCTAGACGGTCGTCTAAGCGCACCTATCGCCTGGGCTTGAGTTGAATTATAGGCCGTTATTGAACTCATTAGAAGTAGGACAATAAGTATTGCCCTCAAACTGCCATTAGGATAAATATTCACTTTCCAATATTGACATAGCTACGACAAATGTAAATACAAAGTCAAACAACAGCATGAGGAACCTGATGATTCATAAACGCCGAATGCCGACGATTAAGCCGCGGCAGACACCAGTAAGAAAGTTTAGGTCGAGAGTTTCAATGCGATCGCTCGCTTTATGGTAATGCGGATTCCGCAAGAAAGCTGTATCAGTCACCATCATCGCCCGATAACCCTGATCCCAAAAGGGCGCATGATCGCTCAGTCGCGTTTGCGGAACAATTAAACCTCGATTGGGTGCTGGCAACCACTCACAGGGTGTCCCATCAGTGCGAATACTGCGGCTGAGGCGAATCAAGTCAGGAATTGTCGGCAAATTGCCAATTAAACCGATGAAATCACCGCGATCAGGGTAAAAGCGTTCTAACCCAGCTGGGTAACGTTGGGAACCAGGGGAAGAATCGCAATATCCTAACATTTCTAAGGAAATCATCAAGCGTAGCGGCTGCTGTTGTTGCTTTAAGTCAGCTGAATATTGTGTACTACCCAATAATCCAGCTTCTTCCATGTCAAAGGCAACCAGTTGTAGGGGGTATAGTACTGGTTCAGCTGCAAATGCTCTCGCTAACTCCAGCAACACAGCAACACCCGTGGCGTTGTCATCAGCCCCTGGCGTTCCGGGTACGGCATCGTAATGAGCGCCAATCAAAATCGGTGGTTTTTGTTTGTGATCGTTACTAGATGGTAGGTTCAGTATCAGATTTTGATGGATTTTGCCTCTTACTTGAAACTCATGGGTTCCTACAGTTCCCCACTGTTCCAACTGTTGACGGATGTATTGCTGTACGTAGAAATGCCCACCTATTGCGAGGTAGGGGTCGCGATCGCGTACTAACTGAGTCAGGTGCGTGTGTAAACGTTCTTTAATATCCAATGTGTGGTTCTACTTGGTGGCTAACTTTATGGTTTAGTTTACTTAGCTTTCAGGCTCACTATTAATTGCAATGTCTAGGGTCTCCTCATCGAGCTGAACAAAAAGCACATTAGGCTGACAGCAAACTTGGCAATCTTCAACGTAGGACTGCTGCGAACCGGCACTTAAATCAACGAATGTCAAATTGGTTTCACCACAATAAGCACAGATATAGTCAGAAGTGTTTTGCATTTTAAAGAATTGCCCCGGATGCAGAGCGTTTCTGATAGTATCCAGAGCCAGGTTGTCCCAACCAGCGATCGCCCTCGACAATCAGTTGCCCACGTAGAAAAACCTTCTCAACTTTTCCTGTAACTTGCCGTCCTTCAAAAAGCGAGTAGTCTACGTTAGAGTGGTGAGTGTTGGCGCTGAGGATGTGAGATTTTTGCGGGTCAAACAGAACAATATCTGCATCACTGCCAACGGCGATCGCTCCTTTACGGGGGAAGAGCCCAAACATTTTGGCCGGAGCCGTAGAAGTGAGTTGAACAAACCGATTCAGCGAAATTCTGCGAGTACCCACACCCCCGTCGTAGAGTAAGGGAATACGGAACTCAACCCCCGGTGCGCCATTGGGAATCTGGGAGAAATCACCCTGTCCCAGTTGCTTGGAGCGATTGATACCGTGTGGAGTTTCGTTGAAACAGAACGGGCAATGATCCGTTGCGACGATTTGGAGGTCATCAAACTTCAAGCCTCGCCACAGGGCTTGTTGGCAGTCGTGCTCTCGTAAAGGTGGAGTCATGACATACTTGGCTGCTTCAAAACCGGGGCGCTCGTATTCATCAGCGGTTAAAAACAGGTAGTGAGGACAGGTTTCAGCAAAGGCAGGGATGCCGCGATCGCGTGCCTCAACCACTGCTTCTAACGCCTCTTTTGCCGACAGGTGAACAATATAAATTGGAATTTCTGCTAATTCTCCTAGCCGAATTGCCCGATGCGTTGCCTCGGCTTCCATAATCCTCGGTCGAGTCAATGCATGGTATTTGGGAGACGTATTTCCCTGTGCTAGCGCCTCTTCAATTAGAACTTGCATCACCCCGCCATTCTCAGCATGTAGGTTGATCATGCCACCATGGGAACCTACTGCCCGCATTGCTTTAAAGATCCCAGCATCATCTACCATTAAAATGCCCGGATATGCCATGAACATCTTAAAACTCGACACACCGTCTTGATGAATTAGATCAGGCAGTTCTGCCAAAGTTTGGTTCGTAGCATCTGTCAAAATGACGTGAAACCCGTAATCAACACACGCTTTGGGTTCGGCGACGGCTAGCCGTCGATCAAGCGCCTGCTTGGGGGATTCCCCTTTTTTCTGGAGGGCAAAATCAATAATGGTGGTGGTGCCGCCGAATGCGGCTGAGCGAGTGCCCGTCTCAAAGGTGTCACAGGTTTCGGCAGGTCCGAGCGGAAATTCCATGTGAGTGTGGACATCGACTCCACCAGGCATCACAATCAATCCGGTGGCATCATAAGTTTCGGCTGAGGATGCAGGGATGTCACGGGCGATCGCTTCAATGCATCCATTTTTGATCAGGATATCTGCAATGTAGTCATCTACAGCCGTAACAATCCGTCCCCCTTTGATCAGTACTTCAGTCATTGCCTAACTCCTTCAACACTCAATCACTATCCCAACCAGGAAATGCACTCAATCATACCTGATCGAGATGGAAATCATTGAAGATAATCGAATGCAGTCATAGCATGTACAGCAAACACAGCAAACAGGTCTTCGAGCGTAACGTACTCGTTACAGCCGCCCATATTGTGCGGAGTCGGACCATAAACCAGTGATGGCACGCCATGCTGCCGGTAGAACCGGGCGTCAGAGAATCCTAAGCGCATATTCACTACCGCTTCGTGCTCTAACACCATCCGGCTGTTGGCATGTGTCAGTCTCACAATTTCGTGTGTGGGATCGGTCCAGTTTGTCTCACAGGCATTCAGCACAGTAAAGCTGGCCCACGGCAAGTCGCACAGGAGACTTTCTACGGCGGCTAAGATGTCTGCCACCTTTACACCAGCAGGCATGCGGATATCGAGCCGCGCCACTGCTCGGTCGGGGATCATGTTAACCGCAGTACCGCCCTTGATCGTGCCAATATTTACTGTCACCCGCTGTAGCATCTCGGCCTCGCCCGCCCCAGAAATAGCTTCTGAGACGGAGGCGGATGCAACGATCGCTGCCCGAACTTCGTCCGGCAGCGGACACTCGTGCGACCTGAGAGTCGATAGTCTGTCGATTACTACCATCAGACGCTCGATCGCATTCACCCCCAAATGGACATGAGCACCGTGATTAGCTCGACCAGTCGCCGTGACCTCCAGCCATACCTGACCCTTTTCGCCGAACCGGACCACCGAGGGCGAACCCGCGTCGCCGCTAATCATAGCGTTACCCAATGATTCTGGACGTTGGCAAGCAGGTATTGAGTTCCCCACTGGCCGCCAGTTTCCTCATCACCTACCAGGGTTAAGACTACCTCACCGCACCAGTGTTCGCGGACCTCAGCCAACAGCAAGACTGATAGCAGAGAAGCGGCGACACCTGCCTTCATGTCCGATGCCCCACGACCATATAGGCGTCCGTCAGTGATCGTGCCGCTTAGGGGTGGAAGTGACCAGAGATCAGGCATACCGACCGGAAATGTATCGAGGTGCCCGTTGAAGATGAGTCTGCGTCCCACCTTCGTTCCTGCAAGGCGTGCGACGAGATTCACCACTGGGTGCTTTCCAACTACGCGGCGAACTTCAATAGTCGGTATAGGATGTAGCAAACTTTCTACCGCTTGAACTATCATAGTGGTGTCACCTGGTGGGTTCTCGCTCGCGATCCGCGTCAGATCAGATGCTAGCGCCATTAATTGGTCGCGGCTATTGTACACCCGACGAACAAACGCTCGGCGGATAGTAGTCATCTTCATAAAGAGCATCTCACTTTTGCAAAAACATCAAGCAGTCAGGGTTGGGACTTTGTAATCGCCCCATCGCAATGGAGGAATTCTTGACTCTACGAGGGTATTTAGCTATCACGAACTAGAAGACCAGTGCTCCGCCGACACATCGCGGATTCGCGCTTTGATGTTTGACGGACAACGGACATAGCACTTAGCTTATGCTTAAAGAGAGAGCCGAACGTGACCTTGATACCCGTCTCTGGTGACAATAGTAAAATCATTACTCTAAGCATATATCTATATTTCGATATCGTCTGCCTGATCCATACCAAGGTTGTAGACATGCTCTGACTTGGGGAACAATTCACCTAGTCGATTGATCAATTGTGGTGATAAGTTATCGCCAGTTCTGCGGAGGACACTTGCGTGGGCGGTGAGACGGCGCTGCAGGAGGGTTTCCCTCCGTAGGCGACCGCGAACCCGCAGGGGTTTCCCGACTTGAGCAAAGTGTCCGTCGACGGCACAGAGAAACTCCGCAGTCTGGCTCATGAAAGCGGCTAATCGGTGGTAATTGCTGAAAGCACCAACCGCAAGCAGGAGTCTATGAGGAGAGTACCAACACTGGCGAGGATAGCGGCAAACTGAAGTCAACTGTTGGTCCTCTAGGAACGATGCGACGATTGATCACACCTTCATGCGTATCGAAGACCCTATTCAGGTAAGATACCTGCTCTTGAGGATAGGTCGTTCCTAGCCCTAAGAGTGAGTTGATCGCTATCCTTGTTGCTAGGACAAAGACTTCTCGCAAGGGATGCGACAAAGTGGGAGCAATTCCCGTATTTTGAGAATAAAGAAACAACATTCAATTTCTCACTGTTCTTTCAAGAGTTTTCATCGCAACGATGCTATCTACAGACTACATGAAAATACCATGAGTCAGACAAGCGATAGTGACACTCTGCTCATGCCAACTTCAGAACAAGACCACGTCCAAGGAATAATGGATGCGTCAGTCGTTTTAGTTGAATACGGTGACTATCAATGTCTTTCCTGTAGTGAGGTTCACAAGATGATTCAACAGATTCAGCAAAAGATCCAATTGCGCTTTGTATTCCGCCATTTTCCGCGAACACACATTCATCCCCAAGCACAAAAGGCAGCAGAAGCGGCAGAAGCCGCTGCCGCGCAAAATAAGTTTTGGCAAATGCACAATACCTTATTTGCAAATCAATCCGCCCTTAACAATGGCTATCTTCTAGAGTATGCCAATGAGATACAGCTTGACATCGATCAATTCCTTCAGGAAATGACAGGCCATGTTCATGCTGAGCGGGTCACTAAAAACATTCAAGGTGGTATACAAAGCGGCGTCAGTAGTGCGCCAGCTTTATTCATCAACGGAGTTCGCTATAGGGACTCCTGGGATATAGAGAGAATACTCACAGCAATCGCACAAGCTAGAAATTCTCAATCTATGTAATTTGTTCGTCATGAGGATTAGAAACGGTTTGTAAATAAAATATTAAGGAGAGACAGGCACTCGATGGGGGCGGCATCAAATGGCGGACCATGCCACGTTTCTCGACAATTGAAAAAAAGCCAAAGCAGATTTGCAAGGAGATATTTTTGGAGCAGTAGCCGAAAATGAGCGGTGAGCCCCTTCAAAGTTGAGCTAGCTCATAGAAGCAATTAAAATACTATTGCATGATCAAAGCAGATAAATTTAGGGAGGTAAATGATGGAAAGCAAAACGCTAGTTTCCCAAGATTCTAAGCTTAAAGCAGCGTTGCTTAAACGCGGAGAAAATACAAGTACAGTGGGATTGCGAGACTTGAGACGGTACTATGCCTTGCTCAATCACCATTTGCTAGAACTCTCTTTAACCGTAGGTGAAGCTAGCCTAATTTGCGAAACCTTGAAAGACTATCGGTTTGAAGATGATTCTGAGCAAACTAGGACAATTTGGAAGCGGGTTAATGATGCAATTCAACGAGATCGTCTTGAAAAAAAGTGGAGTGTTAATAGTGAGGCTTTTATTCACAAACTTCATGGCTTGACCAATCTCCAAGCCGTTGCCTTAGTTGATGCAGTGGAGCGGTATTGGATTAGAGAGCAGGCAAACCCTGATGAACCGCTAGAAACGAAATTGTTGCGAGTGGATTTGATAAAGTGCTGTGATTTTACGTTGTAAGACTGCGACGTTTGAATGTTCAGACTACACCAGTCATGAATTTCGTCGCCCTAAAGTAGGTAATCTATACGACGTATTCGTGAACATCCGCTTCGGACGAATGTGAACAGGTGAAAACAATGAAGGCACTCCAGAAACCAGAAGCACGGCAAACTGTTAAAAGTCCCCATACGGTTTTTGAACTGGTGACTACTACTACCAGCGCAGATAAAATAGGTTGATTCTAGATATGTCAGTCCTCAGTTTGAGCTGTAGAGTACAAGATTCGTTATTAAAGCAGATTAAGGAGATAGCACCATGATTAGAATCCTCGTCAACTTTTTAGAAGCGCTGTTGAATACGTTTTATCGCCAGCGGATCTATCCGCGATTCTTTGTTTTAGAAACTATTGCTCGCGTTCCCTACTTTGCCTATACTTCTGTCCTGCACCTCTACGAAACAATGGGCTGGTGGCGCAAATCCGATTGGTTAAAAATCCACTTTGCCGAATCCTGGAACGAACTCCATCACTTACTAATCTCAGAATCATTAGGAGGTAGTCGATACGCTATTGACCGCTTTGTCGCCCATGCTGGAGCCTTTGTTTACTACTGGATTATCGTCGGAGTGTATATTATGGCTCCCCGCTCTGCCTATCATTTCATGCAGCTTGTCGAGGAACACGCTTATCACACCTACGACACCTTCCTCAAAGAGCATGGGGAAGAGCTGAAGAAGTTACCTGCGCCAGATATCGCTGTCAAATACTATCGAGAAGGCGACCTCTACATGTTTGAAGAATTTCAAACCACTCACCCCACCGAGTTCCGTCGTCCCAAAATCGAAAATCTCCACGATGTGTTTGTCGCGGTTCGGGATGACGAACTCGAACACGTCAAAACGATGATTGCTTGCCAACAACCTGATGCTCAAGAAACCTTCCACAGCCCACACACTGCCAACCGTCCTGCTATCCCTCAATCGATAGCAGATGCCATTAACGAGCAGACGACTGCCATTGCACGGGAAGCCGTTGAGACAGAACCAGTCGAAATGACATAATCAGTAGACGAAAACAGCTTCAAGTCTGAAGTGTAACCGTGTCGCTTCAGACTTGAAGCTGCCCCTCACTCAGCAGCGATCAGGTTCGCACCAATCTGCTGCAAGATGCCGAGTTGGTCAGAGCTACCCCAGCGCTCGACAATCTGACCATTCTGGTCTGGAAGCGCGCAATCTGCACGCCACGAGCTTTGATCTGCCGACCTGTCGCCAGGATACCCAAGAAGTCACCCTGATGAGTGCCCGTAATGGTGTAGGCGATCACCACATTGTCCAAGAGCAGGTATCTTACCTACCTATTGGCTTAATGCACATGACTAAGCTCTTTTTCTGCCACGGGATTTGGGTTGGCTTCTGGGCTATCAGCCTCCAAAGGCGGAACTACTTGCCAGAACTTGGGTAAGAACTCACCCCAGTTATCCAGAATTGTCTGAGCTTTTGGTGAGCCAGTGCGTTCGGCATGAGCTTTAATTAGCTCTTGCAGTTGCTGCTCCCCTGCTAGCGTGAGCACCCTTTGGAGCTTGACAATATTCCCGGTTTACCTTCGCTTCGAGCGTGCCATTTTCATCAAGGAAGTAGGCAATACCAACAGTCATCCCGGCTCCCACGTTCCGTCCGCACAGCACCAGCTGGCGGCTTAATGATGATTTCGCCGCCATGCATGCCCTTGCCAACGTAGTCATTGGCTTCGCCCTCTAGGGTGAGAATCATGCCGGGGAGGTTGAACGCACCAAAGCTCTGCCCTACACTACCTGTGAAGTTGAGGTTAATTTGCGCCTTTTCATTGCCGGTGTTGCCGTACTGAGCAGCGATCACCCCCGCCAGCCGTGCCCCAATCGTCCGGTCTGTATTTACCACTTTATACGTTTTGGTCACACTAGAAGAGTTACGAATAGCAGCTTGAATTTCTGGATCATCCAGCAACTGGTCATCCAAAACCACACCGTTGCTGTGAACCGATTCATGATCTAGCCAGCTGCGTACGCTCCGAGTATCGGGCAGTTGGGTGATGCAATCGAGGTTGAGGGCTTGCGTTTTGGTCAGCCTGACTTCCTGCCGTACTTTCAAAAGATCAGCGCGACCAATCACTTCCGCCAATGATCGATAGCCCAGTCTCGCCAGAAGACTGGTCAAATATCAGCTGAGCCAGGTCTTCAATCGAAGAGATATCATGGTGTGGTGGCGGCGAAATCAGCGTTACTCCCGGCTTCGTCCGGCGCAGCATAGCGATATAGGGGCTGACCTTTGAACCCGGCAGCTGACCACCTTCTCCGGGTTTGGCACCTTGGACGATTTTGATTTCAATTTGTTTGGCACTCATCAGGTACTCCGGCGGGTCGTGCGTCAGGCAAGTGTGGGATTGAGTATCATACGAGAGAAGAAAATTAGCTTTGTTCCCGAAAGTTATGCCCTGCCTACTCTGCGGTCATGATCAAACCCATAAACACGGAAAAACTAG
>JAABUQ010005925.1_pt1 | contig 19010 bp, 18 predicted proteins | sample 5560001 | NCBI WGS metagenome assembly JAABUQ01 (sample SAMN10711888, study PRJNA513371) | rock metagenome | isolation source: Antarctica rocks | place: Antarctica: Victoria Land, Finger Mt nord | collected 2015-12-18
GCGGTGCGCGGGCTGGCGCGGCTGATGGGCGGCGACATGACGGTGTTCAACCCGGACCTGGCGTTCGCGGCCATCGGCAACGCGGCCATTCCGATCGCGCCTGGGGTCGGCATCCCCGTGCTGGCGGTGATCGCGCTGCTGGTGATCGTGCTGTCGTGGTGGGTGCTGCGGCGCACGGTGCTGGGGGTGTGGATCTACGCCGTCGGCGGCAACCCGGCGGCGGCGCGGCTGTCGGGCATCAAGGTCTGGCGCATCCTGCTGTTCGTCTATGCCACGTCCGGGCTGCTGGCGGGGCTGGGCGGGGTGATGTCGGCGGCGCGGCTGTATGCGGCCAACGGGCTGCAGCTTGGCCAGAGCTACGAGCTGGACGCCATCGCCGCGGTGATCCTGGGCGGCACCAGCTTCGTCGGCGGCATCGGCTCGATCTGGGGCACCCTGATCGGCGGGCTGATCATCGCGGTGCTGTCCAACGGGCTGACACTGGTGGGGGTGTCGGACATCTGGCAGTTCATCGTGAAGGGGTTGGTGATCATCGGCGCCGTGGCGCTGGACCGGGCGCGGCTGCAGGGCAGCGCACGTAAGTAGCACCGGGCGTGAAGCCGGGCCGCGGCGGGCGATGGCCCACCTGCCGGGGCAGCCGTCAACAAGGGCTGGGAGGATAGGATCGATGTTCAGGAACCTGATGATGGCCGGGGTGATGGCTGGGGCCGCGCTCGTGGCGGCCGGCGCGGCGCAGGCACGGGAGCTGAAGGCGGTGGGTGTCACCGTCGGCTCGCTCGGCAACCCGTACTTCATCGCCGTCGGCAAGGGCATCACCGACGCGGCGCACGGGATCAACCCGGCGGCCAAGGTGACGGTCGCCTCGGCCGACTACGACCTGAACAAGCAGTTCACCCAGATCGACAACTTCATCTCGGCCGGGGTGGACCTGATCCTGGTGAACGCGGCCGACCCCCGGGCCATCGCACCCGCCATCAAGCGGGCGCAGGCGGCGGGGATCACCGTGGTCGGCGTGGACGTGGCGGCGGACGGCGCCGACGCGACGGTGCAGACCAACAACACACAGGCGGGCGAGATCGCCTGCAAGTTCATGGCCGACGCCATCGGCGGCAAGGGCAACGTCGTCATCGAGAACGGCCCGCAGGTGTCGGCGGTGATCGACCGGGTGAACGGCTGCAAGAGCGTGCTGGGCAAGTTTCCCGACATCAAGCTGCTGTCCTCCGACCAGGACGCCAAGGGGTCGCGCGATGGCGGGCTGAACGTGATGCAGGGCTACCTGACGCGCTTCCCCAGCATCCAGGGGGTGTTCGCCATCAACGACCCGCAGGCGATCGGCAGCGACCTCGCGGCCCGGCAACTGAACCGGACCGGCATCGTGATCACCTCCGTGGACGGGGCGCCGGACATCGTGGGCGCGCTGAAGGGGCAGACGCAGGTGCAGGCCTCGGCCAGCCAGGACCCCTATGCGATGGGCAAGCTGGCGGTGGAGACCGGGGCCGGCATCATGAACGGCAAGAAGCCGGAGAACCCGATGATCCTGATGCCCTCCCAGCTCGTCACGCGCGACAACGTCGGCAGCTACGCGGGCTGGACGCGCTGAGTGTGCCGGGACCGTGCGGCACCTACGCCGCAGCCGGCGCCGCCCCGATCGCCTGCGCGAGAAGCCGTCGCGCGAGGCCAAGCTCGTCCTGGTTGATGTCGTGCCCGGTGCCCGGGTAGATGCGGGTGGTAACCTCGGCACCGAGCGCGCGCAGGGCGGCGTCCGTCTCGCGCACGCGGCTGATGGGGATGTGCGGGTCGCGCTCGCTGCACCCGAGCAGGACCGGCATGGCCGCAAGCGGCATCGTGTCCACTGGGGCCGGGGATACCGTCTCGCCGATCAGCCCTCCGCTGAGGCCGATGACGGCGCCGAGACGCTGCATCCGGCGCCGGGCGAACTCAAGCGCCAGGCAAGCGCCCTGTGAGAAGCCGAGCAGCGCGATCCGCTCGGGTGCAACTCCGGCGGCTGCCGCCTGGTCCACGAGGCTGCCAAGCACGGAAAGCGCCGAACCGAGGTAAGGCTCGTTCCGGGCCATCGGCTCGGTGAAGCGGTAGGGGTACCATGTGTTGCCCGCCGCTTTGGGTGCTAGGCAGGCGGTTCCAGGTGGGGCCACGAGGTCTGCAAGCCCGAGCATCCCCGCTGCATCGCCGCCGCGGCCATGCAGCAGGATCAAGACGGCTGCAGCCGTGGCCAGCGGCGTTCCCGCCGTGGCGACCGGCTGGCATGCGGCCCGGCGCCCCCTGTGATGCTGGGCATGATCGCCTCCTCAGTGATGGTAGTGCGGAGCCGGACGGCTCAGAGCGGTTTCAGGCCGCGTTCGATGGCGGCGCGCCGCGGCTCCAGAAAGGGTGGCAGCGACAGGCTCTCGCCCAGCGTCTCCATCGGCTCGTCCGTCGCGAAGCCCGGCCCGTCGGTGGCGATCTCGTACAGGATGCCGGCCGGTTCCCGCGTGTAGAGGCTGCGAAAGTAGAAGCGGTCCACCGGCCCGCTGGACGGGATGCGCAGGTGCTGCAGCCGTTCGGTCCAGTAGCCGTATTCCTCGTCCCGCACCCGGAAGGCGACATGGTGGACGCTGCCCGCTCCCTGGTGCGCCCGCGGCAGGCCCGGCTCGACCCGGACGTGCAGCTCGGCGTCAGGGCCGCCGTCCCCCATCGCATAGACGTGGACGGTGACGCCCGGCGCATCCGGCGCCGCGTAGCTGCGCTCCCGCCGCATCGCCATCACGTCCTGCAGGAACCGGCCCGTGGGGGCCAGGTCGGGCACGCTGACCGTGATCGGCCCGAGGCCGCGTATCTGGAACGCCTCCGGCACCGGGCTGCGGTCCCAGGGATGGGACGGCCCGGCCCCGCCGTCGTCCACCAGCGCCAGGCGTTGACCCTCCGGGTCCTCGAAGGCGAGTTGCAGCCGCCCGTCCACCTCCTGCACCGGGCCGTGCGCCACGCCTGCCTCGTCAAGCCTCCCCGCCCAATGGTCCAGCGCTGCCTGCCCGTTCACGCGGAGCGCGGTGCGCACGATGGCGTTGGTGCCGCGCCGCTCCCGGTCCACGGGCCAGTCGAAGAAGGTGACGTCGGTGCCGGGGCTGGCGGCGCCGTCGGCGTAGAACAGGTGGTAGGCGCTGACGTCGTCCTGGTTCACGGTCTTCTTGACCAGCCGCATGCCGAGCACGCGGGTGTAGAAATCGTGGTTGCCGCGCGCATCTGCGGTGACGGCGGTCAGGTGGTGGATGCCGTGTAGCTGCATGATCGTATCCTTGGGTTCTGCGCTGCCGGAGCGGGCTGTCCGTGTCAGGCCGCAAGCTTGGCCGCGATCCCTGCGACGTGGCGGCCCATGAAGCGGGCGCCATCCAGCTCGTTTTCGCTTACCTGGCGCGACCCGTCGCCGCCGGCCAGGGTGCTGGCGCCGTAGGGGGTGCCACCCGTCACCTCGTCCAGCCGCAACTGGCCCTGGAAGGAGTAGGGCAGGCCGACCTGCACCATCCCTTGGTGGAACAGCATGGTGTGGATCGTCATCAAGGTCGTTTCCTGGCCGCCATGCTGGCTCGCGGTGGAGGTGAAGGCCGCACCCACCTTGCCGATCAGCTTGCCCTGCGCCCAGAGGCCGCCGGTCTGGTCCCAGAAGTTGGCCATCTGCGAGGCCATGCGCCCGTAGCGGGTGCCGACGCCGACGATGATGGCGTCGTACTCCACGAGGTCGTCCGGCTTGGCGACCGGCGCGGCCTGGTCGAGCTTGTAGTGGCTGGCGCGGGCGACCTCCTCCGGCACCAGCTCCGGGACGCGCTTGATGTCCACCTGGGCGCCCGTGGCGCGCGCGCCTTCGGCGACGGCGCCCGCCATGGTCTCGATGTGGCCGTAGCTGGAATAGTAGAGGACGAGGATCTTGGTCATGCCGGGTTCCTGCTTGCTTCAGACGGCAGCCCCGGGGCGACCCGGGCGCTTTCGCTGGACTGCAAGATGGCGCTTGCCCTTGGGGGTGGAAAGGGAAACGATGGAAACGCACCGTTTCCGAGCGACCATGCCGCGCCTGCCAGACTTCGAAGCCTGGGCCGTGTTCGCCAAGGTGGCCGAAACCGGCTCCTTCTCCCAGGCTGCGGCCGAACTGGGCTTGTCCAAGGGCACGGTATCGAAGGCGGTCGGCCGGCTCGAGGCGCGGCTCGGCGCGTCGTTGCTGAACCGCACCTCGCGGCGCGTGTCGCTGACGGAGGCCGGCCGGGCTTGCGCCGCGGACGCCGCCCGCCTGCTGGCCGACGCCGAGGCGGCGGAAGCGGCGGCGCTGTCGCAGTCCGCGACGCCGCAGGGCCTGGTGCGGCTGGCCGCGCCGATGTCGTTCGGCCTCGCGCATGTGGCCCCGGTCCTGCCGGAGCTGCTGCTGGCGCACCCCGGGCTCCGGATCGACCTGCACCTGAGCGACGAGGTCGTGGACCTGGTCGGCGGCGGGTTCGACCTTGCCCTGCGCATCGCGGCGCTCGCCGACTCTTCGCTGAAGGCCCGCCGCCTGTGCCAGATCCGCCGGCTGCTGGTGGGGGCGCCCAGCTACTTTGCCCGCCACGGCCGGCCCGGGCACCCGGGCGACCTCGCCGGGCATGACTGCCTGGGCTACGCCTACCTGCCCGACCCGGACCGGTGGCGCTTCGTCCATGCCTCGGGCGAGCAGGTGGTGATCGCCCCGGCTGGGCGGCTCCGCGCCAACAACGCCGATGCGCTGGGACCGGCGTTGCTGGCCGGGCTGGGCGTGGCGGTGCAGCCCGAGTTCGCGGTGTGGCAGGACATCGCCGCCGGCCGGCTGGAGGCGGTGATGCGGGATTGGTCGCTGCCCCCGGTCGCGCTGCACGTCGTCACCCCGCCGGGCGGCCCGCGCCCCGCCCGCGTGGCGGCCACCGTCGATCTCCTCGTGCGCCGTCTGGCACACGCGCCTTGGGCGACCGCGGCTGGGAATGACCTGCCGGTGCCTGGCACACCGGTGCGCGCCGGCCCCGGGCAGGGGTGACGTGCTGCTTGGTGTCCCACGAACAGCGAGCGCCTGGTTTCCGGGCTTCTTCCACGCTGATTCGCAGCCCAGGATGGCCTGCTGGCGCCAGGGGCCGGGGTAGCCCGCCGTCTTGGCCCGTGTGGAGCCGCAGGCCGAGTGCCCGGCGACGAAGGTGTTTTGGGGAGATGCTGGTGCTGATCGGGGCGGCGCGCGGGCGGTGCGCTACGTGAACGCCAACTTGTCGGAGTACCTGATGCCGGTCAGCGCCGACGTGCGCAGGGTGGAAGTGGTGCTGGCGCCCGAACGGGACAGCGAGGTGAGTCCGCTGGGCATCAAGGGCCTGGGCGATCGGCATCGTTGGCGTGAACGCCGCGGTGGCGAACGCCGTCCACCACGCGACCGGGCGCCGCAGCCGCCAACTGCCAATCTGCATTGAGGACCTGCTGTGACCTGAACGGCGTTGTTGCTGGGATCAGCAGCAGAGCGCGGAGAGGGCGTACGGAGGCGGGTGCTGCGGTGCCAGGCATCCCGCAGTTGATCGCTGCGGGTCCCCGGGGCACCTTGCAGCGGGGATAACGGCGCCAACGGCCGCACCGAAGGGAAACACGGCATGACGCTGCTCCGCCAACTCTACATTCAGGTCCTGATCGGCATCGGCCTTGCCGTCCTGCTCGGCATTGCCGCGCCGGAACTTGCGGTGCAGGTGAAGCCGCTGGGCGACGCCTTCATCGCCCTGCTGCGGATGCTGCTTGGGCCGATCATCTTCTGCTCCGTGGTGCTGGGGCTGACGCATGTGCGCGATATGGGCCAGCTTGGGCGGCTGGCCGTGAAGGCGCTGGTGTACTTCGAGGTCATGTCCACCCTCGCCATGGCGCTCGGCTTCGTCGCGGTCAACGTGATCCAGCCCGGCGCCGGCCTGCACGCGACGACGCTCGCGACCGACCCGGCCCTGGCGCGGATCACCACGGCGGCCAGCGGCTTCACCGCTGTCGGCTTTTTTCTCAGCATCATCCCCGGCACGCTCGTGGATGCCTTCGCCAAGGGCGAGATCCTGCAGGTGCTGTTCGTTTCGATCTTGACCGGCGCGGCGCTCAGCGTCGGAGGCGCCGGGCGGGATTCCACGATCCTGCGGGTGATCAACGAGGCCCAGCACCTGCTGTTCCGCGTCCTGGGCTTCATCATGCGCCTGGCGCCCATCGGCGCGTTCGGCGCCATGGCCGCCGCCGTGGGCGCCTTCGGCACGGCGACGCTGTACTACCTGGCCAAGGTCGTGGTGCTGTACTACGCGACCTCGGTGTTCTTTGTGGTGGTGATGCTCGGCGCCGTGACCGCGGCCATGGGGCTGTCGATCTTCAAGCTGCTGCGCCTGATCCGGGAGGAACTGCTGCTGGTGCTGGGCACCGCGTCGGGCGAGGTTGCGCTGCCGCGCCTGATGCTGAAGCTGGAACAGGCGGGCTGCGACGGCGCTGTGGTGGGCTTCGTGCTGCCCGGCGGCTACAGCTTCAACCTGGACGGCACCTCCATCTACATGGCGATCTCGGTCGCGTTCATCGCCCAGGCCACCGACACGCCGTTCACGCTTTGGCAGCAGTGCGGCGTGCTGGCGATCCTGCTGCTGACCTCCAAGGGCGGCACCACGGTGGCGGGTGGCGCCTTCATCAAGCTGGCGGCCACGTTGCAGACGGTGCGGACGCTGCCGCTGAATGGGCTGGGCCTGCTGTTCGGCGTTGACCGGCTGATGGCGACCTGCACGGCCATGACCAACGTCGTCGGCAACACGGTCGCGGTGTTCGTGGTGGCGCGATGGGAGGGCGCGTTCGACCGGGCGCGGTTCGATGCCTACCTGGCCGACCAGGCGGCGGGGCGCATCGCCCCGTCCGGCGCCGATACGCAGCCCGCCGGCGTGCAAGCCGCCAGCACCCAGCCGGCGGCCGTGCGGGGCTGACCCGCCGTGCGGCGAAGCGTCACTATGGGAGGCGAGCTGCCCGGCATCAGCCTACGCTGCGGCCTGTCCGGCATCGGCCCGCGCTGCCTGGTGCTGCTGCACGAACCCTGCGGGAGCCTAGGCAGCTTTTGCTTCGGTGGTGGGTGCGGGCGGGTTGGTGCTGAACACCTATGCGCCGTATCACCGAGGGTGATTGGGTGATGGCCCGGCGGATGGCCGAGGGTGGCTGAACCCCATACGCGGCGAGGGACTGGATGACGGGCAGCGTGGACAGCATCGTGCGGGTCGGGGGGCTTGGGCTGCGATGCCGGGTGGACGGCCCGGCCGGCGCCCCGTGGCTGGTGTTCTCCAACTCGCTCATGACGGACCTCACGTTGTGGGACGACCAGGTGGCGGCCTACGCCGGACGCTTCCGCATCCTGCGGCATGACCAGCGCGGCCATGGCGGCAGCGACGTGCCGGCGGACGGATGCCACTTTGACGGGCTGGTGGAGGACCTTGCCGCCGTGATGGCAGCCTTCGAGGTCGAGGCGGCCACGGTGGTCGGCGTGTCCATGGGCGGCGTCACGGCGCTGGGCCTGGCGGCCCGGCACCCGGCGCGCGTCGGCCGTGTCGCGGTCTGCGACTGCCAGGCCGCCTCCACCCCGGCGGGCGCCGCCGCGTGGGACGAACGGATCGCGGTGGCGCAGGCTGGCGGCATGGCAGCCCTGGCCGGGCCGACCCTGGCGCGCTGGTTCCGTCCGGAGACGCTGCGTGCGGAGACGCCTGGCCTGGGCCGGGTGCGCGCAATGATCTGCGGGACGCCGCTGCTGGGCTTCGCGCGGGCGGCCCGCGCCCTGCAAGGCTACGACTACCGCTCGCTGCCCGCGGCCCTGCGCTGCCCGGCGGCCTTCATGGCCGGCGCGGAGGACGGCGCTCTGCCGCAAGCCGTGCAAGGCATGGCGGCCACCTGCCCCGGCAGCACCCACGCCGTCATCGCCGATGCCGGGCACCTGCCCAACATCGAGCAGCCCGCAGGGTTCAATGCCGTGCTGGATGCCCTGCTCGCGTCCCCGATCCCCTGACCTGCAACAATCCGAGGCCAGCCCATGCGCGTGCGAGACCTGCGTCCCGAGGAGATGGACCCCGACCAGCGCCGGGTCGCGGAGGCCGCGGCGTCCGGCAAGCGCGGGCGGCTGCCGGCGCCGCTGCGCGCTTGGCTGCACAGCCCGGAGATGGGGGACCGCGCACAGCGGCTGGGCGAGTTCCTGCGCTACGACACCACGCTCGCCCCGGCGCTGTCCGAGCTGGCCATCCTGGTCACGGCGCGGTTCTGGACGTCGCACTACGAGTGGTTCGCGCACAAGCGGGAGGCGCTGCGGGCCGGGCTGGACCCGGCCGTGATCGCCGCCATCGCCGCGCGCCAGGCCCCTGTCCTGCCCGACCCGGCGGCGCAGGCGGTGTATGACTACGCCACGGCGCTGCACAGCCGGCACCAGGTGCCTGACCCGGTCCATGCCGCGGCCGTGACGGCCCTGGGGGAGCGCGGGGTGGTCGAGCTGTTGGGCCTGCTCGGCTACTACACGCTGGTGTCCATGACCCTCAATGCCTTCCATATCGGCCTGCCCGAGGGCGAGGCCGTCGAGCTTGCGGACTGAGGGGAGGCAGCGCGATGGCGGGCAGGCTGCACAGCAAGGTGGCGGTCATCACGGGCGCGGGCTGCGTTGGGCCGGGCTGGGGCAATGGCCGGGCGGCGGCGGTGGCCTTCGCGCGGGAGGGCGCGCAGGTGTTCGCCGTGGACCTGCTTGAGGACGCGATGGCGGAGACCGTCACGCGCGCGCAGGACGCCGCGGCGCATGGGGGTGCCCTGCGGACCCACACCTGCGACATGACGGACGGCGCCCAGGTCGCGGCGATGGTGGCGGCCTGCGTCGCCGCGTTCGGCCGGGTGGACATCCTGGTCAACAACGTCGGCGGCTCCGCCAAGGGCGGTGCGGTGGCGCTCTCGGAGGAGGGCTGGGACCGGCAGATCGACTTCAACCTGAAGACGGTGTTCCTGGCCTGCAAGCATGTGATCCCCGTCATGGTGGACGGCGGCGGCGGCGCCATCGTCAACACGGCCTCCACCTCCGGCCTGCGCTGGACCGGGGCCGCGCAGGTCGGCTATGCCGCGGCCAAGGCGGGCGTCATCCAGTTCAGCCGGGTGACGGCGGTGGAGTATGCGCCGCAGCGCATCCGCGTGAACACCGTGGTGCCGGGCCAGATGCACACCCCGATGGTGGAGGCGCGGCTGGCCGGCCAGCGCGCCGGCGGCGACGTGGACGGCCTGCTGCGCAGCCGGCTGGCGCGCATCCCGCTGGGCTTCATGGGCGATGGCCGTGATACCGCGAACGCCGCGCTGTTCCTGGCGTCGGACGAGGCGCGGTTCATCACCGGGACGGAGATCGTCGTCGATGGCGGCATGACCGCCCGGTGCGACTAGAGCATGTTCGGCGCGGACAGCCGCGCCGAACATGCTCTAGCCCCTGTTTTTGCGAGCATTTGTTCGGTCAAACGAAGCCGTTTGATCCGGACATGCTCTAGCGCCATGCCGCCGCACGGCCCCGCCTGCCCGCCGCCGAACCCCGAGCCACGACTTCCACACCTGGCATTGCCGACTGGCGCTTGCGATGCCCACTGCCATATCTATGGGCCGTTCGCGCGCTATCCGCTGCCGGGCAACCGCAGCTTCACCCCCAGCGAGGCGCCAGAGACGGCCCTGCGCCGGCTGCATGACCGGCTTGGGATCGGGCGCGCGGTGATCGTGCAAAGCCAGGGGCACGGCTGGGATCACCGCCCCCTGCTGGATGCCTTGGCGCACGGCGCAGGGCGCTACCGCGGGGTGGCGCTGGTGCGGCCGGATGCGGCGGAGGCGGACATCGCGGCGCTGGATGCCGCCGGGGTCTGCGGCGCGCGGTTCAGCTTCCTGGCCCACCTGGGCGGGCGTCCGGACGCGGCGGCGATCCACGCGGTTGCGGACCGGGTGCGCACGCATTGCTGGCACATCGCCATCCATGTCGCGGGCGACGGCCTTGCGGAACATGAGGCGCTCGTCCGTGCGTTGCCGGGGCCGGTGGTGATCGACCACATGGGGCGTCCGGACCTGCGGGCCGGGCTGGACAGCCCGGCCATCATGGCCTTGCGCCGGCTGCTGGACACCGGCCGGGTCTGGGTGAAGCTGAGCGGCGCGGACCGGATTTCATTGGCGGGCGCGCCCTACCGGGACGTGGCGCCGCTTGCGCGCGGCCTGGCGGCGCATGCGCCGGAACGGGTGCTGTGGGGCAGCGACTGGCCGCATGTGAACCTGCACGGGCCGATGCCGGACGATGGCGACCTGGTGGACCTGCTTGCGCTGGCGGCGCCCTCGGCTGCAGCCCGCGACAAGCTGCTGGTTGACAACCCGGCCCAGTTCTTCGGCTTTGAGGCGTAGCCTGGGACGTGGTTCAGATTCCGCCTGTTTTGGATGACACAGGCGTGCGGAAACCGTCGGCCTATGAAGGCCGGATTTCGAGTGGCAGTGTTCTGTGCGGGAGGCGGCCAGCCTTGCCGGGTCAAGCCCGCTGGGGCTGAAGTGGTTCCAGGCCCAGCAGGGACAGCCAGTGCGGATGGCCTTGGCTGGTCATCAACTCCCGCGCGGGCTTTTGCTCTGGCACTCGGCAGGGCGGCTGCGCAGGAAGCGGTGGTGGTTCAGGAAAAGCCGCAGCAGGTCCAGATACGCTCCGCCGAGAGGGCGGCGGAGGGTGAAGCCGCTGCGCGGCATGGCTCGGCTCACGGCGTCAAACAGGGTATGGAACTTGGCCCCGGTCTGCGCGCGCAGCCGGTTCCACCCCTGCCGATATGCCTGTGAGGTGATGGGCAGGCGGTGCGGCACGCAGGCTTCGCGCACCAGGGGCTCGGGGATGGCGTGGGCGCGCGTGACCGCGGCCAGCTTGCCGTCGAGCATGCCGGCGGAGGCGGGCAGGTCGTCGCGCTGATTCTGCAGCGCGACGCGCACCGGGCGGATGCGTCATATGTCCCTGGGCTCGCGGGCCGCCGGCTCCTCAATCCCATGCTTGCACCGCCGCTGAATGGGTGAGGGTGCCTTCATCCGTCCCGCCTACGCCAACCTAGCCCTACCGTGTGACCTGGCTTTGAACCACGCCCCGAGCGTACCCCGTCTCATGTGCCTCGTCGCGTTCATCGCCGATCAAGCGGACGAAGCCCTGCTCACTCCATGACTGGCGCGAGCTTCTGCACGGAAGCGACATCGTCGCCCAGCCATTTCGAGTTCTTGGCCGTGCCGTCGAAGGTCGCGCTGGTTTTGAACAGCTCGTACTTGCCCTGCAGCGCGTGGGGCCGGCTGCGCGCCAGCAGCTCCGCGACCTTCTCCTTGTCCATCGGCTGGAATGTCCGGGTCGCGGTGAAGGCCTGGTCCAGGTCGCGCTGGTTCTGGATGCCCGTGATCACCACGGAGGTCGGCAGGTTCAGTGAATAATGCAGGTATTCCAGCGGTTGGATCGGCGCTTCGCTCTTCAGCAGAACGCTGTCGCCGAACGTCTTCATGCCCAGTGCCGCAATGCCCTGCTCGACAAGGTACGGCAGCACGCCGTGGGCGAACGAGCGGAAATGCGCGTCCATGACATTGAGCGGCATCTGGACGGCGTCGAACAGGAAGCCGCGCTCGGCGGCAACCGCAAGCATCTGCAGGTGGATGCGGGGGTCCTTGTGCCCGGTGAAGCCGATGTAACGCAGCTTGCCTGCCTTCTTGGCTTCCATGAAGCCCTCCATCGCCCCACCCTCGGCGAACACGCGGTCCGGGTCGTCGAAGCGCAGGATCTCGTGGTGCTGCACCAGGTCGATGTGGTCGGTCCGCAGCCGCTTCAGGGACGTGTCGATCTGGTCCATCGCCTCCTTCTTGGTGCGCCCGTCCATCTTCGACATCAGGAACACCTTGTCGCGGTAGCCGCCCTGCTCGAGCGCAACACCCATCCGCAACTCGGACCGGCCCTCGTTGTAGTCCCAGCAATTGTCCATGAAGGTGATGCCGCGGTCGACGCCCTCGTGGACCAGCCGCACCGCCTCGTCATCCGTCACCTCGCTCTTGCCGAGGTGGAAACCGCCCATGCCGATGGCGGAAATGCGTTCCTCCGAACGGCCGAAGCGGCGATACAGCATGTCGCCGCGCCGCTCCCCGGGGTCGGACACGAAGGGAAGGTCGGCCGGGTCCTGCACGGTGTTGGCGGGCAGCGAGGTGAGCGGGGCCGGGGATGGCGCAGCCTGCGCCGCCCCCGATGCCGCTGCGAGGCCGCCGCCCACGGCTGCGGTCTGGATGAAGTCGCGACGGTCCATGGCATGCTCCTTGTTGGTCATCATGTCCTCGCAAAGCGGCGGGATGCACGCAGCAGCGGCAACGCCACGCAGGCGACGCCGTCTCCGTTGCCCCTGTTCACGACGGCGATACCCGGCGTGCAGAACCACAGGGTCGCATCCAACGCGGCCCGCCCCCGGCCGCAACGCCATAGCCGACCGAGGTTGGCACCGCAATCATGGCGCCCGGCACCAGCCCCGCCATTACGCTGGGCAGCGCGGCGCCTATTCCCGCGGCGACGATCACCGCGGGGGCGGCACGAACTTCCTTCAACCTCCGCCACGGTGATGCTGCGCCGCCGCGCCTCGGCCAGCAGGCCGATCCCTGCGGCGACGCCCAGCGCCGGCAGCGATAGGTACAGCACCAGCAGCACAGCGCGAGGGCCTGCTGACCCTGCTGGCCGAGCCGAACCTGACGACGATGCCGGGCGGCACGGTGTGCTTCCTGGCCGGCGGCGAGGTCCCGATCCCGGTGCCGCAGCCGTTCGGCACGACCACCATCGTCTATGAGCAGTATGGCGTGCAGCTTGCGTTCACGCCGGTCAGGGCCAGGAGGTGCTGGCCTCCGACCCCGGCAGCAGCGAAATCCCGGCCTCCACCCTGACCGCCAAGCACGTCGATGACGCCTCCCAAGCCAGCCGCTTGCCTGAGCTGGGTCAGCCGCATGGCCTGGCCGGCAACGTCCTGGTCGCCGGCGGAAACGCGGGCGTAGCCCAGAGTGCCGGTCACCGCGTCTCCCGAACGGCCGTTTCGTGCGCCAAGCCGCTTGCCGGCCTGCTATTCACGGCGCTGCCGCCTCGCCTCCTGCGACCACGGCATTGCGATCTGGCACAACACGCCTCCGGGCTCATACTCGACGTAGACCTCGCCATCCAGCTCCTGCTCCAGCCCGCGCTGGATCAGGCGGGAGCCGAAGCCGCGGCGGGTGGGCGACACGACCGGAGGTCCGCCGCTCTCCTGCCAGCGCAGGCACAGCCGCCGGCCGCTGCCGCCATCACTGTCCGGTGCGACCTGCCAATCGATGGAGATGCGCCCGGTGCCGGCCAGCAGTGCGCCATGCTTGGCGGCGTTGGTCGCCAACTCGTGGAACACCATGGCCAGGGTCAGCGCCGCCTTGGGCTGCAGGCGCACGTCATCGCCCACGACAGTGAAGCGGAGCACCGCCGGGTCATTCAGGCCAAAGGGCTGCAGGATACGCTCGATCACGTCGCGCAGGCCCACCGCCCCCCATGCCGTACCGCCCAGCAGGGCATGAGCCTGCGACAGCGCCAGGATGCGGCCCTCGAACAGTGCGGCCACGGCCGGGTCGGCGGCGCCGCGCAGGGTCTGCTTGGCGATCGCCAGCACGGTGGCCAGCGCGGCCTGCGTCCGGTGGTCCACCTCGTCCAGCAGAAAGCGGAGTCGGTCCTCCTCGGTCCTATGCCGGGTGATGTCCACGAACGAGGCGAAGTGCTGCACCACGTCGCCGGCCGCGTCACGGACCTCGCTGATGAAGATCCTGACCCAGACCATGCCGCCCCTCTTGAGGCGGTAGCGGACCTCCGGCTCTAGGTCCCGGCCGCCTCTGAACGCGGTCTGGAGCTCGGTGAGTTCTTCGGGGTCGGTGCCCTGCCCCATCAGGAAGTCGAAGTCCTGGCCCATCACCTCGTGCTCGTCGTAGCCGGTCAGGTCGAGGAACGCCTGGTTGACGAAGACGATCGGGTGACCCGGCGCCTTGGCATCGGTGAACACCATCGGCATGCGGGTCGTCTCGGCCGCGACGACGAAGGGGCCAAGCTCGTGCTTGAAGCCTTCGACGTCGGCCTCGGCGGTCAGCTGTTCGCTGGACTTCCTCGCCTCACGTGGCATGTGCGCCTCCCTGCGGCTTCTTCAGGCTAGGCTTGGGTCGGGCAGGCCAGCCCGCGGAGGCAGCTTGCTGATGTGGAGCGGCCTTATGTGGAGCGGCCTTATGTGAAGCGGCAAGAAGCATCTTCTGCGCCGGGTGGAACCGCATCCCGTTGCGCTCCGTCGCCATGGCGGCCTGGAGGAAGCGGCCAAGCTGCGCGGGCTGCACGATGGGAACGCCTGGCGCTGCTGCGGGTCAGTCGGCCTGACCCAGCGCGCCCTGCTGGCAGCTGCTGCCAGTTGGTCCGTGGCGGTCCACCGCAGTGCTCGACCAGCCTGGCAGGGCAGTGGCCTGCTGCTCCACGTTCAGCCCCGCCTGCTCCGGCCGGCTTGCCCGGCTGGCGTGCAGGCCCATCGCCATCGTCATGCTGTTGGCCAGCCTTTGCAGGAAAGCCAGGTCGTGCCGGGTGAACTCCTCCACCTCGGCGCTGCCGACCTCCAGCAGCCCGAACGCCTCCCCGTGCCCGCCATGGATGGGCACGCTGGCCATGCAGCGCATCTCGTGATCGACCGTCGCCTCCGGCATGCGGATGCGGTCGATCGCGTCCAGATGGCGCAGGTGGATGAGTTGGCCGGTGAGCCAGGCAAGCCTTGCCGTGGTGCCCTGGTCCGCCGCGACCCGGGTCTGCCCGACCGTGCAGGCTGGCCAGCCAACGGCGGCCTGCAGCACGAAGGCTTGCTCGTCCGCCTGGTATTGCAGCACCCGGGCGAACCCGGCCCCGACGCCTTCGGCGGCAATCCTGCACGCCTCATGAACGACGGCGTCCAGGTCGTCTTCCCGATGCATGTAGGCGTTGAACTGCACGGTCAGCCCCGTCTGCCCGAAGGAGGGGAAGGCTGCAACTCGCCGCGGGGCTTCAATTGATGGCGCTGGGGATTGCGCCGGGAATGGCGCCGGGCTGATCTGGTTCATGGTTGGGCAAGCTCCTTGAAGCGCCCAAGTGGTGCACAGGACCGTGGCCCTGATCGGCCAGCACCAAACCTGCAAAGCGCGATGCGCAAAAGAAAGAAGGTGGCGCCCGAAGGCGCCACCGAGTTTAGGGAGGAAACGTCCTCCAGGAGCTATCCCGGAGGATCGCGGATGCCAGCAGCGCCCGCAATCATTTTCCCTGTAAACAACGAGAGGCCGCCGGCATAGGCTCGGAAACTACCTACTACCCATGCGCGAAAACTACTCGCTATCTATGCTGACGAACTATTGACGGAGCATTGACAGGAGTTCAGCGGGTGAGGCGACCTACTTCCCGCCTGCGCTCGACACAAGCATCGCAGGTCTTTGTTGCAGCGGCAGTGCCGCTATGCCAATGTCCGTCCTGGTCCAACACAGAAATGACGTTGCATGATGGGCTTGGAGGCGCAGCGACTTGCGGGGGCCGTGGCCCTTGCCGAGGGTCAGGTTGAGGCGCTGCTCCGCCGCAACGCCGAGCTGGCCGCGGCGGTCGAGGCGCGTGACACCTTCATCGCGGTCGCCGCGCATGAGCTGCGCAACCCGATGACCCCGATCATCGGCCAGATCGAACTGCTGCTGAATGGGATCAGGACCGGCCGTTTCCCGCCGGACCAGGTCGAGCGGAGGGTGGAGCGCATCCAGCACGCCATGCTGCACTACGTGAAGCGGGCCGGCATCCTGCTCGACGTCTCACGCATCACCAGCGGCAAGCTGCAGCTCGAACCCGAGGCGTTCGACCTTGCGGCATTGCTGCGCGAGGTGGCCGGTGACCTCGCCGATGCGGCCCGGCGTGCCGGCAGCCTGGTCACCGTGACCGGGCCAGATACCCTCCCGGTCACCTGGGACCACCTGGCCGCCGAGCAGATCGTGGACAACCTAGTTGCCAACGCCATCAAGCATGGGGGAAGCTCACCGGTGGAACTCCATGCCGAGGTGCGGGAGGGGGAGGTCAGCATCAAGGTCCGCGACCACGGGAACGGGATACCCGAGGCCGCACGGGCGCGGGTGTTCGAGCGCTTCGAGCGGGCGGTCGGGTCAGGCGAGCGGCGCAGCGGCTACGGCATCGGCCTGTGGGTCGTGCGCCAGCTTGCGGAGGCCATGGGCGGCGCCGTCACGATCGGGGATGCCCCGGGCGGCGGCGCCCTGTTCACCGTGACCCTGCCGCAGCACGCAAGGGGAGCGCCCGCGTGAGCAGCGCCAACGGCACCGGCCTTGCCCGGATGCCGACCGGCATCCCCGGCCTCGACACCATCCTGGGCGGCGGCTTCCTGCAGGGTGGCGTCTATATCGTCCAGGGCACGCCTGGCACCGGCAAGACGACGCTCGCCAACCAGGTCGTCTTCAACCACGCCGCCCGTGGCGGGCAGGCGCTCTACGTCACCCTGCTGGCCGAGTGCCATGGCCGCATGATGCAGCACCTGGGCGGCATGTCGTTCTTCGACCCATCGAGGATTCCCGACCAGGTCAGCTACCTCAACGGCTTCGGCATCTTGCGCGAGGGGGGCTACCCCGCCCTGCGCGACATGCTGCGCCGGGAGGTGGCGGCGCACCGGGCGACGGTCCTGATCCTGGACGGCTTCGCCACCGCGCAGCGCAAGGCGTCCGAGGAGCAGGACTTCAACGAGTTCGTCCACGAGATGCAGGCCATCGCCGTCGCCACCGACTGCATGATGCTGCTGCTCAGCAGCGCCGCGGGCGTGAAGCAGACGCCCGAGTACACCATCGTGGACGGCATCGTCGAGCTGAGCGACCAACTGCTCGGCTGGTCGTCCGAGAGCACGCTGCAGGTGATCAAGCTGCGCGGCACCGGCTGCCTGCGCGGGCGCCACGCCTTCCGCATCACCGGTGACGGCCTGGTCGTCTATCCGCGGATCGAGGCGCTGCTGGCCCGGCCGTCGCGCCTGGAGCCCGAGGCGACCGAGACGGTGCCGAGCGGGGTGGACCGGCTGGACGCCATGCTGGGCGGCGGCCTGCCGGCGGCGTCCATCACCATGGTCATGGGGCCGTCCGGGGTGGGCAAGACCACGCTCGGGCTGCAGTTCCTGTCGCACTGCGGCGCGGGCGAGCCGGGTCTGCTGTTCGTCTTCTACGAGACGCCGGGGCGGCTGCGCGTCAAGGCGGACCGGGTGTGCCGGCCGCTCGGGGCCTTGCTCGATGGCGGCGCAGTGGAGGTGCTGTGGCAGCCGCCGACCGACGGGCTGCTGGACGCCTATGGCGAGCGCCTGCTGGAGAACGTGCGCCGCCGCGGCGTGCGGCGCCTGCTGATCGACGGCCTGGGCGCGTTCCAGAGTGCGGCCGTCGAGCCGGTGCGGCTGAACCAGTACCTGACGGCGCTGATGAACGAGCTGCGGGCGCTCGGGGTCACGACGGTCTACACGCTTGCCGTGCCGGACATGACCGGCCCCTACATCCGCGCGCCGGTCCGGGACCTCGCGGTGCCTTCCGACAACCTGGTGCTGATGCGCTATGTCGAGCTGGACGCGCGCCTGCGCCGGCTGATCTCCATCCTCAAGGTCCGCAACAGCGACTTCGACCCGTCGCTGTACGAGTACGTCATCACCGGCCAGGGCCTGCAGATCGAGGGGACGCCCGCTGGCGCCGGGGCGGCGATGCCGGACATGCCGGGCCGGGCTGGCGGCGCACGCATCCAGGGGCCGGCGGCCCGGCGCGAGGGCTAGCGATGTCGTTGGTGCTCGTGGTGGAGGACGAGCCCGGCATCGCGGAGCTGTTCGACGCCGCCCTCAGCGACGAGGGGTATCGCGTGCTGACCGCCATGAACGGCAAGCTGGGGCTTGAGGCGCTGGCCCGGGAGCGCCCCGACCTGGTGTTCTGCGACTACATGATGCCGGTGATGGACGGCGGCACGATGCTGGACGCCATGGCGGCCGACCCGGCCTTGCAGGGCATCCCGGTCGTGATGATGAGTTCGATGCGCGAGGTGGTCGTGGCCAAGCGGTGTGCGGGCTACGTCAGCTTCCTGCACAAGCCGTTCAAGCTGTTCGAATTGATGGACGTGGTTGAGCGGCTGATCGGGAGGGGCGACAATCGGGCGCCCTGATGCCAGCAACAGGTGCGTGAACGGACCTTATGGCGCTTGCCAGCTTCTTCCGGTGCGTGACCGGGGCCGTCAAGGCACCCCTCACGCAGCATGATCACCGCGGACGGGAACACGGACCCGAGCAGCCGCATCATCTTGTCAGACGGGCGTTCAGCTCGACTTTGGCTGTTTCAGGCTGGGTAGCATGCGGCTTCGGTGAGGCTGTCGAGGGTCAGGCCCTTGCCGCGCTTTCGTCCTCCGCACGCTGATGGCCTTGGGCTGCGGCGCGGCGATATGGGCGCGCAAGGACTGCACTGGCCTGGCTCCCCCCCCGGAAAGGGAGCAGGCAGGCGAGCGGCGGCCCGATGCCACATGCTTGCACAGCCTGCGGCAACCCCGGACAGTCATGCCGCCCCAGCAAGGAAACCGCGCCTGTGACCCGCCCCGTCCCGCTGCCCTTCCTGGTCTGCCTCACCGTCGCGTTGCCCGCCGCGGCGGCGGAGCCGCAGCTCACCCAGGTCACGCTGTCCACCGGCGGCGTCGGCCAGTTCGCCTTCGCCGCCCAGGTGGAGGGGCGCGCCACCCTGCCGCTCGACGTGCCGCTGGACCAGGTGGACGACCTGCTGAAAAGCCTGGAGATCGACGACCCCGCCGGCAGCCCCGCCACCGTCCGCCTGCCCGGCCGCCAGCCGCTGGCCAAGAGCTTCCGCACCCTGCCGTTCGGACCCGACGCCTTCGCCTCGCCGGAGGCGCTGCTGGGCGCCCTGATCGGGGAGGCGGTGCGGGTGCCAGGGTCCGGCGCCGCGGGAACCATCCTGTCCGTCAC
>JAABUQ010005926.1_pt1 | contig 19010 bp, 13 predicted proteins | sample 5560001 | NCBI WGS metagenome assembly JAABUQ01 (sample SAMN10711888, study PRJNA513371) | rock metagenome | isolation source: Antarctica rocks | place: Antarctica: Victoria Land, Finger Mt nord | collected 2015-12-18
TGCGTACCGCGGTCTTATACACCTTTTCCTTCTTCACTTTTTGCCCCAATCCCGAGATAGTGAGCACCTGGAACGTGACGTTAACTGATTTGTTGATCTCGAATTGGCCGCTAAGGGTTTACTGGAGCGTATTCCTATTTCTTTTAGTCTTCGCGGTTGTTGTAAGTGTTGGAAAGAAACGAAAGGATCATCTATTTCTGGTCCTGATCTTCGGTGAGATTGTGCTTGTTACTCTACTGTTTCTGTACTGGAGTTGGAGGATCACTGGCCGGATGTACAACTTCAACGGCTACTTCTTCTTCGCCATCCAATTGTTAGCAGCGCTGGCTCTAAGCGCCTTTTATCCAATGTCGCAGGCCGAAGTCTCGACCGGCGCGCTCAAGTCGCCATGGCAAGCGCATCGTGTGCACTTTTGCTGCTTACGTCTCTCAAGAACGATTACCATAGCAGTCCTGACGTTTTGCGGATAGTCTCGTCAATCAAGGCGAAGCGAATCGAAGCCGCGATGCTCGTCTTGCCTGTGCCGTCGGACTGGGGAATCGCAGCAGGTATCGCGAGTTACATGCAACGCTCGGGCATTTACTTCTGTGTGGCGCCAGATTGGCAGTTTATGTTCGGCCCGGCGCACACGTGCAAGAGCAATAGGCACTATTACCGCGTCATTTTTGATGAGAACAGCTCCGCTTGCCAAAATCCGTGTTCTGTCCTTTACAGCTGTCCTAAGCTCTTTGTCACCGGTCTGCCTTAGGCGCACAGACTATCTGTCGTTCGAAGCTGCGTTCGAATCCTGGCGCATCTCTTTCCATCGGATGCGGCCGGTTTCGCGACACCGAACTTCAGGCGATCGTTGCGGGCAGTCTGAAGCAGACTCCTGAATGGCTTACCGATTTTGAACTTCAGGCACACACATCGAGACCTCAATAATCAAAGTACTTCTGTAGCGCTTCAGGATCTCGCGTTTTCGTTAATGCAAGCATCAGCAGGATGCGAGCTTCCTGTGGCGTGAGATTGTCTGCCAGTACGCATCCAATCCTCTGGAGTTCAAGTACGGAGCCCTTCGTTGCGGAGAGAGGGAATACACGTCCCGTTGGCACTCGCGTGCTGATGACCACAGGAGTGCCCTGTTCACGCACTTCCTTGATAGCGTCAAACATTGAGGAGCTGACACTGCCCAGTCCTGTACCGGCAATCACGAAAGCGTCCACACTTCCAGATCTCGAAAGGGAGCGGAGTAGAAGTCCATCTGCGCCCGCGTAGCTTAACAAGATCTCAACTCTGGCCAGCTTTGTGCCCGTTACAAGGTCAAATGTTTGCCGGCGCAGCGGTGCGCGGTAAAAGCGGACAGCATTCGCGTCAACAACACCTAGCTGCCCAAACTCCAAGCTGCGGAACGTTTCAACCTGACTGGTGTTTGTTTTGGTAACATCCCGAGCGGCGTTTATCTGACCGTTCATAACTACCGTGACGCCCTTGCCTATGGCTTCGGAAGTTATGGCAACCCGGACAGCGTCCAGGAGATTTCGGGGGCCGTCGGAGTCAAGGTCAGAAGCAGGACGCTGCGCGCCAACCAGAATGAGAGGCTTTTGACTGCGGGTTACCAGATCCAGGAAGTAAAGCCGTTTCCTCTAAAGTATTCGTCCCATGTGTGACGATAACGCCGGTGATCTCCGGTTTCGCGAGCAGGTCGTTTGCTCGTTGAGCGAGCTGGAGCCAAACGGCTGGAGTCATGTCGGAGCTACTAATGTTTGAGATCTGTTCCACCTGAATTCGAGCCAAGCGGCGAAGCGCCGGGATTGAGTTTACTAGGTCCTCTCCGGTTAATGCGGGTTCATAACCACCTTTGATTGCATTGTGCCTGCTTGCGATCGTGCCACCCGTCGAGAGAACCACAACCGTAGGCCGCGGTTCCGCAAACAAGCCATAGCTTGTTAAGAGGGGCGACTCCCAAAAGAGCACCGCGATTCATAGGCAAACACATTCTAGCAGTCGAGGCGAAAAGACGGAGAGGAGGGGCGCGCAGCACTCGACCGAGTTGTCGCAGTAGCTCCTCATACAAATGGTTTCCGTGTCGTCGGTATAGCTGGGAACAACTTTACAATGTGGTGGAAGTTACAGCTGTCCCCCTGGTAGGCGGCGATCGCAACTGGAACGACTATCTGTCGTTCGAAGCTGGGTTCGAATCCGGGCGCATCTCTTTCCACTGGATTCCGGCCGGTTTCGCGAAGAGGCTCGCCTCGAACGGCAACTCCTCATAGCTGATGTATTCGTATTTGTAAGTGCCTTCGGCCGTCTGCCAAGTTAGAAAGATGGGTGTCTGCGCGCCTGCTCGCACTATGAGGCGAGCCGGTCCTTGCGGGGTTTGGAGCTGGTAGGCGTCGGTCGGCTTCGCGTTGATGGTGGGTCCGGCCTGCTTCTCTGCTCCGGCTGCTTCGAACAGGTCATATTCGGCGCCAAACTCCAGGCGGTCGAGCTTCCCTAACTGGTGCTGAGAATCGAAGGGCAGCACAATCGGCAGGTGAAGATCGTTGGGTCCGCCCTGATCGATTGCGTGAGTGCCGCGCCGGTCTGTCAGATTTACGCTGTAGGCGCCCGGTTCGACAATGATCGTGAGCTTCTGGATGTGCTGCCGGGCATCTGGCGGGTCTTCAATGCGGGAATATTGGTCTCCTGCCCGATAGATCGTCTTGGGCAGAGCGGCGAACGAGCCCGGCTTGATACCCGGGCCCATCAGGCGCACAACCATCTTCGTCATGGTTTGGGGAGCCTTCTTCCCGGCGGCCTGTTGCGCGGTTTGTTGGGCGGCCGTCGGCAACAGGAACACCGAAAACGCCACGACCAAATTCTTCATGCGACCTCTTGATCGTACGCCAGGTGGCCGTCCAGCAAGCGCCAGTCAGTTAGAGCAGCTTGCGTGATCGCGGCTTCATCAGCCTGGATTCGAGTCTCGCCTGACGTCGAAGTAATGCGTTCGAGCGTTCAAAGCCGAGCGCCTGCTCGGTGAAATCGAGCGCCAGCGCGTAGTTCCGTTCCTCATGTTCGTAAAACTTGGCTAGCTCTTCGAGCGCCGCAACTCTGAACTCGTTCCGGCAGCCTGCCAGCTCGATAAAAACTGGTAAAGCTTCAAGCGGCCGATTTAGTTTCTTTTGGAGCGACGCGATGTCCCAAAGGGTGCGAAAAAGAAGCGCATCCGGCAGACCGCTATCGCAAGCACGCTTGAACAGATCGAGCGCTTTCTCCCCCTCGCCGGCCCTCTGCAGCCAACGCGCGAGGCCCGCCAATTCGGTGCCCTTCCGTACACCGAGTTGCGAGAGCGCGTGCGCATCCGTACTCCGGAAGGCTGCCGGAACAATAGCAGTCAGGCAGGCGAGCGTGAGGATGTCCATTGCGTTGTGGTGGAAAACGGGTACGAGCCGCTGCGCTTCTCTCGACCGGAGGTACTCGAAGTACACATAGGGGATCAGCTCGCCGGGCAAATCTCCCTCTCGATACACTCCGAGAATTTCCTGTTCGAGCTGGACGAGGCGGCAGGTTTCCAGTCGCAGTTTCCAAAGCCTGCGCGCGCCATGGAGCAGGTCTAAGTGCCCTAACTTTCCAAACGGGTGCTGGTGGCGATTCATGCGATAGCGTGTTTCGAGCAGCGGCTGGTCATAACTCCGGCCGTTGTACGTGATCAGAACGTCGAATTCCTCGAGATGTTGCTGCAATGCGAGCAGGACGCTCCGTTCCTCGGCATACTCTCGCATAAAGTACTGCCGGACGACAAACCCGCGCGGCGTGATTCTTCCGACTCCGATCAGGAATGCGTACGTTCCCGAGCCTCCGGCGAGACCGGTCGTCTCGGTGTCCAGAAACGCCCATTTTGACGGTTCAAAGCCAGTGATTTCGTGCGCGCTCAGGGTATCGAGGAGGTTCGGGGGCAGCTCCGCCAGTGCTCCAATATCGGCAGAACCGTGCTGCTTGTGACCGGGAAAGTGCTTTTCAAGCTGGAAGTGCGCGCCGAATTCATTCGTGACTACCTGACCGCCGGCCCATTCTTCGATGAACGAACGGGGAGAGGTCTCGGCTGGCTCTGGGCGAGTATGAGGCCGGAGCTTTGCCCGGGCATACTTTTGATCGATCGCCGCTACCCGCCCGCGCAACCGTGCGAGCTGCTCGTCTACATCTAACATTCGCTTTTTCTTTGCCAGTATAGCGGTTTCAGCACCACGGGTGCACCTTGAAGAATCTAAGCTAGAGACATGGCTTTGACCGATCGACCACAGGAACCCCGGCCGCAGCAACCCGTGAAAGCGCCCGGATCGGGCTTAAGGAAGCTTTTGCCGTTTACGACGGTCGGCGTGATCGTGGCTGCTCTGTATGTGGCTTGGACGTTCTACTCCCGCCACCAGAGCGACGTGGCGGCGGAAAAAGCCGCTGCCGCCAAGCAGCAGGAGCAACGCGAGCGTACCGTGAAAGCAGTGTTCGGGTCGGGAGAGATTTTGTTCTCTACTTTTTCGGCGGATTCGGGCCTACTAAAGCGCGGTGCTCATACCCAGCTCTGTTATGGGGTGGAAAACGCGACTACGGTGAAGATTGAGCCCACGATGGGCGACGTGCGGCCTTCCTACCGGAAATGCCTGGAGATCGCGCCGCAAGCGACGACGACTTACAAGATCACCGCCGAAGATGGCAAAGGGCATTCGAAATCGGAATCACTGACCGTGCGGGTGGAATGACAGGAGAATGACAGGTATGACTGAGAAAGCAAGTTTTGGAGCGGGTTGTTTCTGGGGCGTGGAATCTATGTTCCGCGAAATCGAAGGCGTGGTCGACGCCTTATCCGGTTATCAGGGTGGATACACCGCGAATCCAACCTACAAGGACGTTTGCACGGACCGGACAGGGCACGCCGAAGTGGTCGAGGTGGAATACGATCCGGCGAAGGTCTCGTACGAAAAGCTGCTTGACGTATTTTGGGGCGCGCACGATCCGACGCAGGTAAACCGGCAGGGACCCGATACCGGCACACAGTACCGCAGCGTCATCTTGTTCTACACGCCCGAGCAGGAACAGGCCGCGCGAGCTTCAAAGGCCGCAATCGAAGCTGCGGGGCGGTTCCGGCGTCCGATAGCAACCCAGATCGAACCAGCCGAGACGTTTTACCCGGCGGAAGAATATCATCAGCAGTACTTGGCAAAACGCGGTTTGCGGCACTGCCACATTTAGGAGGCTTGTCTCGCGATGCGATTCAACCCTCTTGCAAAAACAGATACCACGGGTCTCCTATAACTCTGTACGCCCTTCTATATCGGCTCTCTGTATCTTCACGATTACTTTCTTGGTCTAATGATGTCACGCAAGGAAATAAAGGAACTGTCGAGTGTACGTAGCCCTTTATACCTCCACCCCTATTCACAGCCAGCCCGATGGAACTCACAACGAGTTCTATGACACTATCCACACGGGAAAGCCGCCAGACATGTAAAGGACGACAGACTGTCTCGTACTCGCTCCACCTATGCATCAGTGAGTTTGGAGGATGGTGGATTTATGGTATGAGGATTCTGAAGCCAAATGATACTGAACCGCCGCTCGTCTTCGGCGATCATCCGTAGAAATCCTCTAAACTCTCCTTAGTGTTCGCGGTAAGTTCTTGATAGGTCCTCGTAGAGGGATGTGTATGCGTACAAGACGCAAAGGTTAGATAAGAGAGCAAAGACAAGCATGCCCGGCGACGTGTCATCCTGTGGTCCACGCTCTCTCGCGTTTTAGGTCACTTAGCTCGCGGCGACTTGATCGGGGCGCGGTGCAGTCCGTTCTCTGGCGGGCGCCCGTTTAACGCGTCACGCTGAGCTTTCTTTGTGAAATACTCAATGGTCACGGTCAGGCCTTCGGCGAGCGGAACTTTCGGTTCCCAGTTGAGGATGCGGCGCGCCTTGCCGATATCGGGACGCCTCAGTTTGGGATCGTCCACCGGCAGGGACAGATATCGAATACCGACCGAGTTGTCGAATCGCTCCCGTATCTTATCCGCGAATTCGAGGATCGTGATCTCTGCCGGATTGCCTAGGTTCACCGGATACCGTTCGTCCGATTCGCTCAGTAGCAACAGGCCCTCGACCAGGTCTGATACAAAACAGAAGCTGCGCGTTTGCGAACCATCGCCGAAGGCGGTCAGATCTGCGCCCTGCAGCGCCTGATCGATGAAAGCCGGGACGACACGCCCGTCGTTAAGCGCCATCCGCGGCCCGTACGTATTGAAGATACGCGCGATATTGGTCTGCAACCCGAACGTCCGGTGATACGCCATGGTCAGAGCTTCCGCGTAACGCTTACTCTCGTCATAACAGGAGCGGATGCCCACCGGGTTCACATTGCCCCAGTAGGTCTCTGCCTGGGGATGCTCCAATGGATCGCCATAACACTCGGAAGTGGAAGTCAGCAGGAAGCGTGCATTGTGGCGGCGAGCCAGGTCGAGCATGCGGCGGGTGCCGGTCGATCCGGATTCGAGCGTCTCGATCGGGTGCGCGAGATAATCGACCGGGCTTGCGAGCGAGGCCAGATGGAAGACGCGGTCGATCTTGCCCTCGACGTCGAACGGCTCGCAAACGTCCTGTTTCAGGAAACGAACCTGCCCGGACCCGTCGAGGTGAGCAATGTTTTCCCGATGACCCGTAATGAGATTGTCGAGCGCAATGACTTCGTGTCCGGCTGCGACGAGCCTGTCACACAAATGTGATCCAATGAAGCCTGCGGCTCCGGAAAGTACGTATCTCACGCTTTCTCATGCTACTAGATATCGAAAGCCGGAAGCCTCTCAGAGAACCCTGTCGCCGGTATGCACCTGCCCGTACTCGCCAAACTTTTGCTGCTTGTCCTGGTGATCGCTTCGTTATCGCTTTTCACCGTTCGATTCGCGAAAACGGTCGAGCGGATTCGCCATTCGCGCCCCGACCCGGATTTTCGCCTGGGATCGCTGGGGCCGAGAATCTGGAAGTTCTTCTGGGAAGTTCTATGCCAGGCGAAGGTGATTCGCGAGCGCCCTCTGCCCGGACTGGCGCACGCGTTTGTGTTTTGGGGGTTTTGCGCGTTTGCCCTCGTCACGCTTAATCACATTGCCGGTGGATTTGGCTTCCCGTTCTTGGATCGGCACTCGCTGTTTGGCGGCTTCTATTTCTGGTTCGCGTTCGCCTTTTCATTTCTGTGCGCGATCTCAATCGCCTACCTGGCGTTTCGCCGCTTCGTGATCCGGCCGAAATGGCTTGGGCCGGTGTCGTATGAATCGGGTCTGATCGCGCTTTTCATCTTTATTTTGATGGTCACCTACATGCCCGCGTGGTGGGTGCCGGAAGCGAGTGCCGGGGGACAGGCGCTCTGGTGGATTCATACGCTGACGCTGCTCGCTTTCCTGCCTCTGATCCCGCACACCAAGCATTTGCACCTGGTGCTGAGCCCATTGACAGTTTTCCTCGAACGGCCCGGCTTCAGCGACGTTCCGCCGCTCGCGGGCGACGAAGATTTCGGACTCGTCACGGGCAAGGACATCACACGCATTACTGCCCTGCAAGCCTTTTCCTGCGTCGAGTGTGGCCGCTGCACGGAGCATTGCCCGGCGAACAATACGGGGAAAGAACTCAATCCAAAATTGATCGCGCTAGGATTGCGGTCTTATCTAAACGAGCTTGGGCCGGAGAGCGAGACGCCTATTCTCGAAGCCAAAGTTTCCCAGACCGCGATTTTTCAATGCACCACGTGCGGGGCCTGCGAGTACCAGTGCCCGGTCGGCATCCAGCATCTGCCAATGATTATCGGTTTGCGGCGCGGGGCGGTCAATACCGGCGCTTGGGAAGACGAACACGGCACCAAGCTTTTTCTGAATCTTGAACGTAACGGCAATGCGATGGGGTTTTCGCAAGCCGAGCGCGACAAATTTGTGGCTAAGCAGGAGTTTCCCATCTTCGACGGCTCGCAGGAATACTGCCTGTGGCTAGGCTGTATGGGCGCCTATGATCCGCAGGGCCGCGAAATTGTCACGGCGTTTGCGACGGTGATGCAGTTTCTCGGCACCTCTTTCGGAGTACTGAAAAAGGAACGCTGCACGGGCGATCCGGTGCGACGGCTCGGCAACGACCTTTTGCTACAGCAGCTGGCGGAAACGAATCTCGCGACGTTCGAGCAGTCGAGGGTAAAAAAGATCGTTTCGATTTGCCCGCATTGCGTTCGTACGATTCAAAGCGACTGGAAAGAGTATGGGATTGCGCCGGAGATAGAGCACCACAGCGAGTTCATGGCGCGGCACAAAGAAGCCCTGCCCGCAAAACCCAGCGGCGAACGCGTGGTCTTTCACGACCCCTGCTACCTGGGGCGTTACCGGGGCATCTACGACGAGCCGCGCGCGGTGATCGCCCGATCGAGTGAAGTGATCGATCCGCCGCGAGCCCGGGAACGCTCGTTCTGCTGTGGCGCGGGCGGCGGGCTGGTCTTTCTAGGCGAGGAAACAGGCGAGAGGGTGAGTCACGCGCGGGCGAAAGAGCTGGCGGAAACGGGTGCGGATGTGGTCGGGGCGGCGTGCCCCTTTTGCAATAGCATGTTTCGGGACGCGTTAGCCGAGACGTCTGACCATCCGCCCCGGCTGCTCGACATTGCGCAGATCGCGGCCGAGCAAATCAAGAACTAGACAGGATCGCTTCTGGATGCTGCTCGGGAATGATTTATGCCGACCTTTGAACGGTCGACAGGTCTTCCCTGCCTATCTCCACTTGGTCCATACCCGGCGGCTGAAAGCGGGCGGTGAAATGGAAACGGCTCCCTTCGCCGGGCTTGCTTTCTAACCAGATTTTGCCGCCGAAAAGGGCGACCAGGTGCGTGCAGATGGCGAGGCCGAGTCCAGTTCCTCCATATTTGCGCGTGGTCGAGTTGTCGGCCTGCGAGAAGCATTCGAAAATCCGCTTCTGCGATTCGGACGCTACGCCTATCCCCGTATCGATCACGGAAAATTGCAGCTCGGTTCCCCATACGCCTTGCCCTGCCGTGGAAATGGCCAGCTTAATGCTCCCCGCTTCCGTGAATTTAAGAGCGTTATTCAGCAGGTTTAAGAGCACCTGATGGAGCCGGTATGGATCGCCCACTAACTCGTCCGCGATATCATCGCCGATTTCGAGTTCGGTCTTTATTCCCTTTCTGGTTGCTTCCGGGGTAATCAACTGCAGGGCGCGAGCGGCGCAAGCGGAAAGCGAGAACGGAACGCTTTCGAAGACCAGCCGTCCGGCTTCTATTTTCGAAAAATCGAGGACATCGTTCAAAATGCGTGTCAGGGCGTGCGACGAGAACTGGATTGTACTGACGTAATCCGCTTGCTCTTCGCTCAAGGGAGTATCGAGCAGAAGATCGGTGAAGCCGACGATCGCGTTCATCGGGGTGCGAATCTCGTGGCTCATGTTGGCTAGAAATTCACTCTTAGCTGTGCTGGCCGCCTGCGCTGCGTTCTTCAGCGACTCTTCTTCACTGAGCTTTTGTGTAATGAGTCGCGTCTGTTGCCGCACCCTCCCCCTAAGCACCGCTACCCACATCAAGACGAGCGCGATTGCCGCGCCTAAGATGCCGAGAAGCGCCGCTGCTCTGCCCGCCGTCCACCAGGGCGCGTTCTCGAGCACCCGAACGTCGGCCGAACTGCCGACGCTGAGGCGAAAACTTGCCACCTGGCCAAGATCGTCGATCTGCGCGATGCAAATTCCTCTTAAGCGGACGAGCGCTCCTTCCGGAGGCAGGAGCCTGGAGGTTGTCTGATTGGCGTACACGACCTCGAACAGTGATGGCCCGGTACTGATCTCAAGCCGTTGCTCGTGAGGCAAAGAAGAGCGCCCGGCAACGCGGCCCTCGATCGACACAAATTCAGAGTCATAGAGGCCCGTCATCGCCTGCTCTAAAGTAATCGGGACAGCCTCGACAGGAGGTCCATCCCGAAGACGGCGGAAATAGGCGTCCTCTAACCTGACATGTGCTTCAGACACTCCCGCGAAACCAAGAGCTTCCACCCGATCTCCGGGCTTCAGATTCATGCTTTGCCTGGTCTGGACGTATATGCTGCCCGAGCTGTCCTTCATGTAGAAGCCTTGGTTCGGCAGCACGGCCGTTACGGTTCCCACAAGCTTGGTTCGGTGCTGTTCCGGCTTACGATAACCGAAACGCTGCAAGTTGCCGATCGGACTGGGAGGCCCGGTCAGTGTGTCCGGAGCGGCCGCCTCCAGAGTGGAAATCTGGTTCAAGTTTGATACGTACAGGGTGACGCTGACCATCTGTTGCTTCGGATTGAATTCGGCTCCACAGGTGCCCCTGATCTTAACGGTGGAGTCGATCAGCCCCGGGGGCACCGGCGATCCATCCCATGGAATTTCGATGTCGACGTCGTCACCGGTCATGGCCAGTTCCATCCAAAGCACTTTTTCGGTTGGCGAACGGTGCAGGTACTCAGCCTGCCGGATGGTGCCTTCGACTTCTACCCACTGGCTGTCCTCGGCCGTGCTCATCATGTCGTCAAAAGAGACGGGCCGGGGATGTGGCATTGGCGCCCTTCCGATGATGGTCCAGCGTGCGTCCTTCACATCGGGCGCAAAAGAATAGGACGTCCGAGCGGTGAAATCGAGCAGGTCTCCGATGGCGGGCTTGGGAAAATTGGGGGTCCATTCCATCCAGGTTCCACCTGTAGCGTCGTTCAGGAACAGGTTGTGCGCGACTGGATCGAAATAGGTGACCACCGGCCGGATATGGACCGGTCGCGCTTCGAGCGCCTGGCTTTTCGTCAGGCTGTGCACCTGACGGACTGTGGTCAAAGTGGCGGCTGGCGCGGCCTCCAGTGATTTAGCGCAGAGCGCATAACCTAGCAACCAGGCTTGCACTCCCAACAACAAGAGGAATATGAAACGAAAGAACCGGCGTCGATCGATTCCCTTAATTAACTTACCCATTCACCCCGATTGTGAGAGACCGGACCAAAGACCGCCGGCGCATGCGACGTTACACCTCATAAGTGCCGGGAACCGGTAGATAGGTCTTGTCCAGAAATGTAGGCAAAAACACGGTATCCAGATGTAACACTGTCCGGGGCAGGCGAGATCAGCTTGCATTGGACCCGGCTGAGGCTGTGATGATGCGAGGTTCAGCTACGTGGCGATCATCGTGGCGTCCGAAGATCATCTTGCCTGCCGGGGTTTGCAAGACGCTTGTCACCGTGATATCGACTGTTTTCGAGATCAGCCGCCGGGCGTTGTCGACGACCACCATCGTGCCGTCGTCGAGGTAAGCGACGCCCTGGTTGTACTCCTTACCCTCGCGCGAGATGAACACTCGCATGGTTTCACCGGGGAGCACAATCGGCTTCAGCGCGTTGGCGAGCTCGTTGATGTTCAAGACTTTGACGCCTTGCACCTGCGCGAGCTTATTGAGGTTGAAATCGTTTGTAACGACTTTCGCCCCATACTGCTTGCCGTATTCGATCAACTTCAGATCGACCTCGCGGACACTGGGATAGTCCTGGCCCGACACCTCGAACTGGAGCGATGGGATTGCCTGCAGACGCTGGACCACATCCAGGCCGCGCCGCCCGCGATTTCGTTTGGCGGAGTCAGAAGAGTCCGCGACGAGTTGTAGTTCGTGCAGAACAAATTCGGGTACGACTACGCGTCCATCAAGGAATCCCGATTCCGCGATGTCGGCGATACGGCCATCAATCAAGACGCTGGTATCGAGAACTTTCTGCGGAGAGCCATTTGTGGCCCGCTCGGCGGTTAAGCCGAACAGGTCAGCTTTGATCAGATCCGATTTCGCTACACCGACGCACAATCCGATGAAAGCGCCGAGCAGAGGGATAGCCAACCGGAAGAACTGAAGAGTAGGCCCTTGTAAGATGACGGCCTGATTCAGGACAAAGGCAAACAGCAACCCTATTCCAGTTCCGATCAATACCCCACCGGAGCCGCCAATCAGAGTCTTCAGATCAGCACGCCGGAGGCGGATCTCGACGACAGTAGCACCCATGGCTACTAAGACCCCGCTAACGGCAGATGCGGCGAGAGATAGACGAAACGGGTGACTGATCGCCGCCAGCACTGCTATTAGGACGATAAAGAGGCCGCGGATTATGAGAGCTTCCCAACTTAGTCTTTTCACTTCTTTTACTTTCCGGCTCAACGCCAGAATACGAGAGGATAGACGAACCTGCGCCCAATTCAGTTTGGATACAATCCTCTTCTTCTTAGAATTATCGCTCAGATAGAGCGAGGGAAGACATCACAAGAAAACAAGAACGCCGGAGAACGGGAAATGGGGAAGGTGGGGCGAGGAACCGCGCACAGGCTTAGAGAGCCTTAGCGAGTTCCTCTGCAAATGCACTTTGGCGGGAGGGAGAACCGTTCGAACGACGCCCGCTGGTAGGTTTTCTTTGCGGCAAGCTTTCAGAAGCAGCAGCGGAAGCGGCTGGACGTTTGCTGCGATCGACCGGGGCTGTGCTCTTTCCAGGTCCCTTCCCGGATTTCGGAGGTTGGGCAGGATTGGCACGAAGCAAGCGGTCTTCAAGTGGAGCGCGATCGAAGCGGCGGATGATCGAATTCATTTCTTCCTGATTAGGGGATTCAATGAAGGCGAAGCCCTTCGATTCCTGAGTTTCGGGGTTACGAATTACCTTGACCGCGTCAGCGACCAGGCTTTCTGAGGAGAGCCACGACTTGATATCGTCGGCCGTCACCCAGACAGGGAGATTTCCGAGGAAAACGGTAAAGCTCATGTATTAACTGTTTTTTGCTCCGAGGGAAGTTACGAGGCGCACCCCGCTAGGATTGCACATCCCGGAGGCTATTAGAATACTAGCATAGGGCTTGCAACGAGTGAAACATAAATTTCGGTTCAATCGATTGCTGCCCAACGGATAACCTATAGTTTTGATGCCTGTGACTGGCGGTTTGACGCGCACTATTTCACCTGCCCGGCGCGCCGCTTTCGTCACGCTCGAAGCAGTTGCAGAAGGCGCGTATGCGTCGGATACTCTGCGCGAGCAAAGTCGCGAACTGTCTCAGCGCGATGCGGGGCTGGCGTCTCAAATTGTCTTTGGAACCCTCCGTTACCAGGCGCAACTTGATTTTCTGATCCTTCTCTTCTCCGGCAAAAAAGCGGCTGGCCTCGATCCGCCCGTTCGCCTCGCTCTGCGAACCGCGATCTTTCAATTGCGGTATCTCGAACGCATTCCGCCCCATGCGGCAGTACATGAGTCGGTTGAATTCGTGAAAGGCGCCAAACACGCGGCATCGGGACTGACGAATGCTGTTCTCCGCAAAGTGCACCGGCGGCCGGTAGAGTGGCCTGATCTTCCCACTGAACTCAGCTGCCCTGGTTGGCTGCTCGAACACTGGTCGAGTCATTTTGGCACGGAAGCGGCGCGCGCCATAGCTGCGGCAGCTCTCGTCGAGCCTGTGCCGTATGTCAGAATCCCGGACAACGCCGCGAAACCAGACGACCTGATTCTTGAGCCGGCGGGAATCCGAGGTGCGTACCGGGTGCGCTCGGAAGTGCCTGCGGGGATGCGCCTCCACGACATTAGTTCGCAGTCGATTGTTCCTCTGCTCGATCTCGATGCGAGATCGACCTACCTCGACTTATGCGCCGCCCCGGGGAACAAGACCACGCAGGCGATGGAAGCGGCTCCAGCCCTAGCCATTGCCTGTGATGTCAGCCTCAAGCGTCTGCGCGATGTGCCCCCGGTTTGCCCCAGAGTGGTTCTGGACGCGACGGAGGAACTGCCGTTTAACACAACGTTCAGCCGCATTTTCATCGACGCACCTTGCTCAGGCACAGGAACGCTGGCGCGCAATCCCGAGATCAAGTGGCGGCTGCAGCAAGATGATTTGCCGCGTTTTCGGGAGAGGCAGTCTGCCATCCTGGCCCGCGCCGCTCCGGCGCTCGCGCCCGGCGGCAAGCTTCTCTTTGCCGCCTGTTCGCTCGAGCAAGAGGAGAACGGAGACGTGGTTCGCGACTTTCTCGAGAAGCACGCGGCATTCCGCCGGACACAAGAGGTGTGGCGGCTACCCGGACGCGAGGAGGGCGACGGCTTCTATGCAGCCGTCCTTGAAAGAACGACCGCGTGACCGCTCTCTGATAAGCGAGATGGTTAGGCGGCTCAGCGGGGTTCCATCACCACTTCGTCAACGTAGCACCAGATCCAATCCTCACCGGGTTCCGCCGACTGAACTAACGGATGGTGCTTCGAGCGAAAATGCTTGGTTGCATGCGTGTTTTTGGAAGAATCGCAGCACCCGACGTGTCCGCATTCGAGGCAGGTCCGGAGGTGGACCCAGCGGTCGCCGGACTTAAGACACTCCTCGCAACCGTTCGTGCGCGGGTGAGCCGGAAGGTGAATCTGATCCGTATGTTTACAGGTTGGCATTGTCTAAGATTCCCATGGATTCCCTTCAGGCATCTGCCAGGTAGCGGTGGACGAGAGTGACTGCCATGGCGCCTTCGCCGACAGCCGAAGCGCAGCGCTTTACCGAACCATGGCGAACATCTCCGGCTGCAAAGATACCGGGCGAGCTAGTTTCCAGATAATAAGGATTGCGGTCAAGATGCCACGCCGTCGGCGTCTGTCCATTGACGAGCAGATCGGGACCAGTTACCAGATAGCCCCCTTCATCGCGGATAATGCCGATATCTGCTGCCCATTGTGTCTGCGGCTCACCGCCGATGCAGATAAACAACCAGCGCGTTTCAACGAGGCTTTGCTCCCCCGAAACTCTATTTTCCAGGGTGACGGCTTCGAGAACATCCGAGCCGTGAAGCGCCTTCACCTCGGTGTTGGCCATAACATTCAAGTTCGGAGAGTGTTCCACACGGTCAACCAGGTACTCCGAGAGGGTCTGCTTCAGACAAGGCCCGCGTATGATGATGCTCACCTGCCGGGCATAGCGCGAAAAGTGCATGGCTGCCTGGCCGGCCGAGTTTCCGCCGCCTACAACCAGGACATGTTCGTCGCCGCAAAGCGAAGCTTCGCTCGAACCGGCTCCGTAGTACACACCGGCACCCAACAGACGATCTTCTCCGGGCAGATTGAGACGCCGGTAGGCCACGCCCGTGGCGCAGATAGTCGCCCGCGCCACAATCTTTGTTCCGTCGGCGAGGTATCCGATTCCGCGCCCGGTGCCGATCTCGCCGCGAACTCCTTCTCGCGCAATCAATATTTCCGCGCCGAAGCGGCACGCCTGTTCACGCGCCCGTTCCGCCAAATCCGCCCCGCTGATTCCGTTCGGGAAACCCAGGTAATTTTCTATTTTCGAGCTCGTGCCGGCTTGGCCGCCCACAGCAGACCGCTCAATCACGACCGTTTTGAGACCTTCGGAAGCGGCGTAGACAGCAGCGCTCAGACCGGCCGGTCCAGCGCCGTAAATAGAAACGTCATACTCAGATCGCGACGGGTCGCGGAACCAACCGAGCTTCTCCGTAATCGCCGCATGGTCGGCTTCTCCATACGTGTGCCGTCCGGGAAAACGCAGACAGGCAGCCGCGGATCCTTGAGACTCTCGACACCCGCTTCGTCTCTAGCCTGCTCGTCGGTTTTCAGCTCTATAGATTCGAAGGGAACGTCACTCCGAAAAAGAAAATCGCGGATTGTATAAGCTGCTGACGATCCCGCAGCGCCATAAATTCGAAGGCGGGGTTGAGTAGTGCCGGAATCTGACATGTGGGCTGCTATGCGCACTATCGATGCGCGCACTATCTCCGTGCCGTTCTATTATCGCTAAGTGCTAGCTGGCTCCGTTTTACTTCTTCTATGATTCTCGCAGTCATACTGGGGTAACTTCACGGTGTTAGTCTCGGCATTTCCGCGAGCCGGTGAGAGCTCTCCGGCAAGAGAGGCGAATAAAAATGGGTTATCCACTTTGAAGTTCGGGAATTTTTGTTTCACGGTACGGCGGCTGCTTTGGCAGGGCACGGTTGCGGGGGCGTGCTTGCTGCTTCTAGGCCTGAATAGCTGCGGCCACCATCCGGCCGTGGCGCAAGTGGGCAGTGACAGCACGCTGCTGCCAACCGGTAAACGCATCACGCCGCTGGCTGCTCCCGGCTCGCATTTCGAACTGCTGAACCCGGGGCTGAAAGAGTTTCCTGAATACGTGGCCGGCCAGGCCATGAGCACAGCCGTCAGCCCGGACCGCAAAACCCTGCTGGTTCTGACCAGTGGGTTCAACCGGATCAACGGGGAAGATGGCAAGCCGATCCCGGATGCCTCCGAAGAGTACGTTTTTGTTTACGATATTTCTGCCGGGCAACCCAGCAAGACGCAGGTGGTGAAGGTGCCGAACACGTTCGCGGGCCTTGCTTTCGCGCCATCGGGGGGTGCCTTTTATGTCTCGGGCGGGACTGATGACAACGTGCACACGTTTGCTCTCAGGGCTGGCCGGCAATGGAAAGAAGAGCGCGAACCGATCAAGCTTGGGCACGCTTCGGGCTTAGGCTTTCTTACCGGTAAGGAGCCACTGGCGGCGGGTGGAGTCGCGGTCACCGCAGATGGCAAAACGCTGCTCGTCGCGAACATTTATAACGACTCGGTATCGATTATTGATTTGAAAACGCGGCATGTGGCGCATGAGATCGATCTGCGGCCCGGCAAGCAAAGCGCGAAGCTGGCTGGCATTCCGGGCGGGGAGTATCCGTTCTGGATCACAGCCAAGGGGAGCAGTTCGGCTTACGTCTCCTGCCTGCGAGACCGGGAGGTGGTTGAGCTCAAGTTAGGCGCCCAGCCCTCGATAGGGGCACGGATCAAGCTCGACGGCAATCCCAATAAGATGGTTTTGAGCGCTGACGGTTCGCAGTTATTTGTCGCTGCGGATAACAGTGACGCTGTCGCAATCATCGATACGGCAACTAATCGAATGTCTGAAAGCATTCTGACGACGGGACCGCAATCGGTGATCGACGGCATCAAGCTGTATCGCGGAAGCGCGCCCAACGATGTAGCACTCGCTCCTGATGGGCGGACACTGTATGCGAGTAACGGCGGCTCGAACTCGGTCGCAGTGATTGCACTCGGCGACGAACACGGAGCGCGTTCGAGAGTAAGCGGCTTGGCGCCGACGGGCTGGTATCCGAATGCCGTTGCGGTGAGTGGCGATGGAAAAACGCTTTACGTGGTGAACGGCAAGAGCACTCCAGGCCCGGATCCCGAGTTGAAGCAGGAGATCAAAAGCGTGGAGGGTATCAAACCGGGGCCGGCTGTTGTCTTAAAACGAAACGCGTATATTCTGCAGCTCGAGAAGGCCGGCTTTCTGACGGTGCCGGTTCCAGAAGCGGATACGCTCGAGCGCTTGACACGGCAGGTCGCGACTAATAATGCGTTCGCGGCTAAACAGGATGCCGGGAGTGAGCGGATGATGGCAGCGCTGCGGTCCCGCATCAAGCACGTGATTTATATCGTGAAGGAGAACCGTACCTACGATCAGATCCTGGGCGATCTGGGCAAAGGCAATGGCGACCCGAAGCTCACGATGTTCGGCGAGAAGATCACGCCCAATTTTCACCGTCTGGCGCGCGAGTTCGTCGATCTTGACAATTTCTACAACTCGGGCGAAGTGAGTGGCGATGGCTGGCCCTGGAGCACGTCCGGACGCGAATCGGATTACGGGGTGAAAGCGGTCATTCTGAATTACGCAGGGCGCGGCACGAATTATGAATACGAGGGTATGAACCGCGATTTGAATGTGGGTCTCGCGACCGTAAGAGAGCGGCAGGAAGCGAATCCCAAGACGCCTTCCGACCCTGACTTGCTTCCCGGCGCAGTGAACGTTGCCGAGCCCGACGGACCTGAAGGCACGCCACGCGGGAAAGGATACATTTGGGACGCGGTGCTACGGGCCGGGCTGACGTTTCGTGAGTACGGGTGCATGAGCGATATGAATTTGAATGCTCCGCGCGAGCCTTATCCGTTTCGGGCGCACGTGGTGGTTTCGCGGCCTTCGAACCCCGAGTTATACAAGTTCGGCGACCCTTACTTTCGCGGTTTCGATCCTGCTTATCCGGACTTCTATCGTGAAGCTGAGTGGGAGCGCGAGTTCGACGCCTACGTGCGTCACAGGAACCTGCCGTCATTTGAAATTGTTCAGCTGCAGGAAGATCACATGGGCGATTTCAAAGAAGCACTTTCCGGAGTGAACACGCCCGAAGCACAGCAGGCGGACAACGATTACGCTACGGCAAGACTGATCGATCGCGTGGCACACAGCCCTTACAAAGAGGACACGCTGATATTCGTTATTGAAGACGATTCGCAGGATGGGCCGGATCATGTGGACGCGCACCGGACAACGGCTTACGTCGTGGGTCCGTATGTGAAACGCGGGGCAGTAGTTTCGGCGTACTACACAAACGTGAGTATGATGCGGACGATCGAGGATGTTCTGGGCCTCGATCACCTCAATCTGAATACAGCAACCACACCCCCGATGACGGAGGTGTTCGATCTGAACCAGAAGGACTGGTCTTTTGAGGCGAAACCTTCGGCTGCACTTGCGAAGACTACGCTTCCGTTAACGTCGCAAGACCGGGCAGCGGTCAGAGCGCTGCCGGAAATCGACTTTTCGCATAATGCGCTCTATTGGGCGGCGGCCACAAAAGCGATGGACTTCGGCGGAGAAGACCGGATTGATGCCGATCAATTCAACCGGGTTCTCTGGCAGGGCCTCAAAGGCACGCCGTATCCGCGGCGTTGACTTACTTACTTGACGCTGGGAATGTCAGCAAGGACAGTTTCTTCTTTGCCGAGGGCTTTAGAGCGTAGTAAGCGCGAGTGAGTAAACGCAGCTTTCGCTTCCAGAGGCTTGTCTGCTGCTTGTAACGCCCGGCCTAGAAGATAGTAAGTGGACGGCTCATCCGGATTGAGTTCGATGCTCCGCTTGAGAATCGGCATAGGGGCGGCGGTCACCCACCGACCCCTGCCACACCACCGTGCGTACGGGTCCGTACACGGCGGTTCGAGAAGTTATGCTCTCAGTCTTCAA
>JAABUQ010005927.1_pt1 | contig 19009 bp, 17 predicted proteins | sample 5560001 | NCBI WGS metagenome assembly JAABUQ01 (sample SAMN10711888, study PRJNA513371) | rock metagenome | isolation source: Antarctica rocks | place: Antarctica: Victoria Land, Finger Mt nord | collected 2015-12-18
GACCCTCGGCCGCGGGTTTGGCGGCCTGACAGGCCTGCGGTGTGTCGAAACTCGCGATCAGGTCCACGCGGGCATATCGATGAAATGTCGGATCCCGATGACTTTCTGCCTGAGTCGAGAGAAGGAGGGTAAGCCAACGTTGCGGTAGGGGGCGGCCCCGCGGGTCGGGTCGGGAGGGTTGATACTGTCAACGAGCTGAGCGCCGTGCATTGCCAACACGGACACCATTGGTAGTTTGCTGGGCCTGATCATAGCAAACCCTCTTCGGCGGTCCGCGGATTTAGGCGCCGAAAGGCACGCTAAAACCCAAACATATGATCCAGCGAGAACGCCCCATCATGGGTCATGAGCCCATGATACCCGAACAAGCGGCAAGTCACGTCTCTAATCAGCAAGTAGCCGCCCGCCCCGGCCTGCTCGAGCAACTCGTCGCCGAACACCGTGTGCGGGAACACCGTGGCACTGCCGGAGCAGGCGATCTGGAGCGGGCGCTCGGCGATCTGGCGTCCGTCGGCGTCGTGCAGCAGCAGCGACGTGGCCGACATCGCGTGCCAGGGCGCCGACGCCGCATAGATCAGCACCGCGAAGCTCCGCCGCACCCGGTCGCCCAATTTCAGGAACAGCCGCGTCGACAAGCCCGGCGGCGGGCCCGAATAGCTCTGCGGCTCGTCGCGATACGTCATCGCGGTGTTGTAGATGTGCGCGCCGAAACTGCTCTCGGCGGCATGCGACGTCGCGCGGTGCTCGTAGCGGACGAGGCAGTGCATCCAGCCATCCGCGTCGCCGCCGTCGCTGAAATCGTAGACCAGTTCGGCGTGGCCCTCGACCGCGCCGAGCTCCGCCAGGTCGACCGCGAGGTCGTGGTCGCGCGGCAGATTGCCGAGGAAGCGCTCGGCCACCTTGCGCCCGCCCGTATCGAACGCCTCCAGCCGCAGCGGCAGATTGGCTTGCCGCTCGGCCATCGGCGTCGGCAGCACGACGCTCGTGAACCGCGCCGGGTCCAGCACCGGGAACGGCATCAGGTAGCCGCGGCCGAGCAGGTTGTGCAGCGACTTGATCTCGGGATTGGGTTTGAGATCCGCCCGCTCGACGTTCAGGTGCGCGATCCGGCTGCGCCCGGCCTTGATCACCTCGTAGCGCGGCCGCACCACGTGCCGCCCCGCCCTGACCTCGATTTGTGCCGGCCAGGCGATTCCGGGCAGCAGTTCGGCGACGTCGATCGCCGCAGTCGCGTAGCCGCCGAGCTCGCGCCCGAGCGGCACCGGGCGCTCGGCGCCCATCCGGTCCAGCGTCACCGCGCCCTGCGGGATGGGGGCGGCGTGGCTGTTCTGCAGCCAGAAGAGGACGCGCTCGCCGGGTCGTGGGGCGGGTAGGCCGGCGTAACGGTCGCTCGGCCAGGCATTGGCGTCGTGCGTGCAGGACAGGCTCGGCTCGCCGTCGCTGCCATAGGTGTCGAGCGCGTATTTGACCACGTCGTGCCCCGCCGCGCCGATGGCGTGGAGGAAGAGCTGCCCGGTGAACTCCGGTAGACCGAAGTGGGCGCGCACCTCGCGGCTGTCGATGCTGATCCCGCCCGCGCCCTGCGGCGCCGCCAACTCCCACTCAGCCAGCGTCGCGCCTGCCCGATCGAACAACCGGCACCACAGCCGCACCGGCCCGGCGCCATAACCGGCCCAATAGTTCGCGGTCACCAGCCGCGTATGCAGGCCCGGCTCGCCCGCCGCCCCGGTATCGCGGAAGAAGGCGTAATTGGTCGCGAAATTGGTCCGCTCCAGATACCGCTTCGGCTGCGTCAGCATCGCATCCGGCAACTTGGCCGCATCGAGCGTCCAGACCGTCATGCCCTTCGGCACCATGAACGCGATCCGCGGCTCGATCCGATGCCCGTCGAACACCGCGATCAGCAGCGCGTCCGCCTTCGACCGCGGCAGATCCGTCAACGGCCGCGCGGCCATCCCGGCCCGCTTCTGCCCGATCTGATCCACGTCGTGCACGAACAGCTCGGACGGCGCCGGCATGCACGGATGCATCGCCCACAACGCGCTCGCGACGCCCTCCGGATCGTAGACCGCCAGCGACCCGCCCCCGAGCGTCTCGGCCAAGCGTGCGATCGCCTCGGCAGCCAGCGGATGGGCCAGCGCCTTGTAGAGCACGTTACCGCCCGCCCGGGCGTCGAAAGTCTGGATCTCAAGCATCGTCCATCAATACCCCAGCCGCCGCCGCACGTCTTGACCTGCCGCCGGCGTGTCGTCGAGCGGCGCCGCCGGCCATATCTCGAGCCGCCCCGCAAACGGCCGCACCCGACCGTCCTCCTGCAGCAGGCGCGTGAACAGCCGGATCCGCCGCGACCGGCCGGGCAGCCCGGCCAGCAGCACCGGTGCCGCCGTCGCCACCGCCTCGGACACCATCGAGACGCTGTCTTCCGTCACCACGATCGCGTCGGCCAGCGCAAGCAGCCCGAAATACGGGTTGTCCCCGGTCATGTCCCACACCCAGCCGCCCAGAGGCGCGACGGCGGACTCGAGCGCCGCCCGCGCCTCCGCCGACGTCCGCCGCGAGGGCGTCAGCGCCAGGCCGACCCGATCGGCCCGCATCATCGCCGCGAGCTGCCCGCCCAACGCCTCCGCCACGCTCCGGTCCAGCCGGAACCGCCCGTTGCTGCCGCCCACCAGCACGGCGACCCAAGGCCGCGGCAGGTGCGCAAGCCGGGGCGCCCATGCCGCGCGCGCCGCGGCGAGCCGCGCCGGCGTCGCCCGATGCAGCGCCGTGCGGGTGACGATCACGTTGGGCCCGGTCAGCCCGTCATGGCGGTTGACCACGACGACGTCGAAGCGGCGCGGATCGAAGCGCGGGTGCTGGATCTGCACCAACTGCCGCCCCGGCCGCCGGAGCGCGTCGGCGATCACGGCCGCGGTGCCGCCGGCGCTGAACAGGATGTCGGTCGCCGCATCGGCAATGCCGACGGCGTGCAAAGGCAGCGGCCACGCCCGCGCGCCGACCCAGCGCCACGGCGCCCGCGGCCGCAACGCCAACACGTCCGCCTCGAGCCCGGCCGCCTCGGCCAAACCGCGCGCTTGTGCCTCCAGCCCGGCGAGCGGCTCGGTGAGGATGGTGGCTCTGGGCATGCCCGGGCTTGTCGGAATTCGCGCGCGCGCCGTCAATCCCGCTTCCATCATCCCTGGACGCCGCGAAGCGAGCTTGTAGTGTAGCGCCTTCGCTTATGCCGGAACGAGTGACGATGCGCCTGATCCTCTTGTTCTGCCTCATCATCGCAGCCGCGCCCGCTCTGGGCGACGAAGCCGCGCCCAGCACGCAGGACAAGCTCCGCTATCTCGGCGACTACTCCCTCGCCCTCGGCCGCAAATTCGGCTGCGACGGCCAGAGCGAGGCGATGGTGTTCGCCATCAAGCGCTTCACCTACGTCCTGCAGTTCGACGATGCGGACGGCACGGCGGCGCAGGACGTCGCCAAGACCAGCCTCACCGCCGGCATCGGCCAGACCCGGACCGACAAGTCCGCCTGCCCCGCGATCGCCGAGCAGGCGGACGCGGCCGAGCAGGGCGCGCTCCACAATCGGCCGCTGATGCAGGCCGCCGGCCACAATATCGGCCTCGTCGCCGGTGCCGCGCGGGCCTGCCAGGTGACCGACACGGAGATCGATCCGTTGCTGCAGGCGGCGCTGCGCTACACCCGCAACAACGACGCAGCCGACCACGCGGCCGTCGACGGCTGGCTGGCCGAGGGCACCGAGGAGGTCTCCGCGAAACGGATCGGCTGCGAGGCCGTCACGACAATCTTCAGCCAGGTCAAGACGATGTTCCTGCCGTAACCTCTCGCCGCAAGTCTCTATTTACGTGCCTGACCTGAGTGGTTAATAACAAGTTTCATTATCACGTCTCGCACCGCGCGAAAGTCTAAAGTCGGTGGCTGCCGGGCTAGAAATTAAAGAGCCATCGATCGCTTAATCTGTGGCGTACCCGGCCGGTAGCAAAAGGCTCTGTGAGAACAACTCGGGTGCTCCGGGAGAACCGTATGCCGACCATCAAGTTCCGATCGATCAATCCCGCCATGCGGCCACGCCGGACCAGGATGGAAGTCCCGGGTTGGGCAGGTGAGTCCGACCCGCGCCAGACCGGTTCGCACGAGCAGCCGTGGCACTGCATTCCCTTCACCGAGGCGGCGCGCTCCACGATCGAGTTGCCGTTCCCGCATGAGGACGACGTCCGGGTGTCGGTCCGCGACGGCGTCATCCAGTTCGATGGCGTGTTCGGCGAGGAGGACGATCCGGACCAGCGCCGCCCGCCGTTTCGCAGCTTCGGCCGCGACTTCTACACGTATCAACTCTTGCTCGACATCCGCGCGCCGGACGGCCAGGCGCTGAAGATCGAGACCCATCCGCGGTTTTTCACCGATACGTCTGGCACGGTGCCGATCGCGGTTCCGGCCGTGATCCGGCATTGGTGGCCGATGGTGAATTTTTTGGTGTTCAAGACGCCGGCGCCGGGTCAAACGCATGTGTTCCGGCCGGGCGAGCCGATGGCCTCGATCGCGATCGTCGAGCCGGACGACAAGCTGGAAATCGTGCCGATGAACGAAGAAGAGGCCGCCGAACGGGAAATCATGGCCCGGCGGATTCACGCCAGCCGAGAGACCCTATCGGCCGATACGCAGTGGACCTCGTCCTCGGATACTGTGTTCGATGGAACCTATCGCCGTCTGTTCGGTGCCGCCAAGAGCAGCAAGGAGCGCTGATCTCGCGTCGGCGTGCCAGGAACTAGTGCACTAGAACTAGTGCGCTAGCCTGGGACGCCGATCGTCGCTCAGTAGCGGTCGTAGTTGTTGTGGTGGTGATGATGGTGGTGGTGATACCGCGGGCGGCGATAGACCCGGTGATGGTGGTGGTGGCCATTGCGAAGGATGATCGTCGGGCCATACTGCACCTGCTCGACCTGGGCTTGCTCGGCCTCGTCGAGCGTCTTGAGCGCCGCGACCGCGTTCGGCACCGGCCGCAGCAGGTCGGAATACGAAGCCGCATGAAGGAGCGAGGCTGTCGGCGCGGCTTGGGCCGACGTGCCTGCGACCAGCGCACCCACCGCGCCGAGCAACCCGGCGATCGTCTTGTCCATGAACTCACTTCCTTCGCATGTAACCGGGCGGGTTTATCGCCCCCGCAGCCGGAATCGGATCAGAACGAACGAGCTGCAATCCCGGTCCACCGCTTTCGCGGGCCGCCGGCCTATCAATCGTAGTCGAAGCGGCCGTAGCCATTATGATGATGATGGTGGTGATGGTGATGGTGATGGTGATAGTAGCGCGGCCGGTAGTAGCGGTTGTGGTGATGATGGTGGTGGTAATAGTAATACGGCGGCGGATAGTAGTATTGGGCCTCCTGCAGTAGCGCCACATCCTGTGCATCGAGCGCGCGCAACGTCTCGACCGGATTGGCGATCGGCCGCAGCAGATCGGCATAGGAAACCGCGTGCAGCACGCTCTGCGCCGTCGCAGCTTGGGCTGACGTGCCCGCGACCAGAGCGCCCACCGCGCCGAGCACTCCAGCAACTGTCTTGTCCATGAACCAGCGTCCCTCTGTTGGTAACCAAGCGTCAGTCTAGCCCACACTACGCCGGGAATATGGCCAGAACCGCGCCAAACCATGAACGTTCCCGCGCCCCGCCGGTAACCCCGCGTGATGCCCGGCGCGAATCGTGTCATAGACGCGCCATGGCCGACGGCCCTTTTTCCGCCCCCCCGCCCGCCGACCCGAACAGCGTCATCCGGGCGCTTCGAGCCGAGCGCGATGCCTGGGCGCAGGAGCTGTTCGAGAGCAATCGCCATGCGGCCGAGCTCGCCCTCGCCCGCCATGCCCTGGCCGACGCACTCACTCATGCCCAGGCGAGCGCCGAGGCCGACGCTCGGGCCGACGCAGCCCGGGAAATCGACGCCGCACGGCAGGCCCGCGACGCAGCGTTTGCCGAACGCGACCGGGCGCGGGCGGCGGCCGAGGCAGCCGAGGCGATGCTGCGCCGGGTCGTCGGCAGCACGTCGTGGCGCATGACCGCGCCGGTTCGCCGCGTCATCGCCGCCCTGCTCGGCCGCGACCCGTGATGCAGCTCGGATCCGGCGGCGCCCAGATCGGCATCATCGGCCGCACCCGGTTCGACACCGGGCTCGGCGCCATCGCCTACGGCACGGCCGAGCTACTGGCGCGCCACTTCCCCGTCGCTTTCCGCCCGATCGAGCCCGACGCGCCGACCTCGGGTTGCGTCACCCTGCCCAACGGCCGCCGCCTCCCGGTCTGGCAGCCCGGCCAGAACATGGCCGCCACCTTCTACTGCGACGTCCCCTGGAACGGCGCCGGCGACCGCCATGCCGAGCTGATCCCCGACGCGGGCCTGCGCTACGCGTGGCTCCTGTTCGACAGCGACGCGCTGCCGCCGCGCTGGGTCGCCCTGCTCAACGAGCGCGTCGACATCGTGCTGGTGCCGAGCTCGCATCTGGCCGCGCTCGCCCAGGCCGCCGGGATCGAGCGGCCGATCCAGCGCCTCCCGATCCCGCTCGACCTCGACCCTATCCTGGCCCGGCCGATCCTGGCCCGGCCGCCCGCGCCGCGCGCCCCGGTCTTCACCGTTGGCTGCATCGCCGCCTACCATCCGCGCAAGGCGATCGAGACGCTGATCGAGGCCTTCCGCCTCGCCTTCCCCGACGGCGCGGCACGGCTCGTCATCCACGGCAACCTCGCCTTCGGGCCGGAGCGGCGCCGCCTCGAGACCCTCGCCGCCGGCATCCCTGCCATCGAACTCAGCCACGGCGCCCTTTGTGCCGCGGACAAGGACGCGATGGTCGCCTCGTTCGACGTCTTCGCCACCTGCTCGCGCGGCGAGGGCTACAGCATCGGCCCGCGCGAGGCGCTGGCGGCCGGCAAGCCGGTCGTCGCCTCTGCCGTCGGCGCCCATCGCGACCTTGCCGGCATCCCCGGCGTGTTCCTCGTCGAACCCGCCTGGCGCCTGCCCGCCCGCTATCCCGAGATCGACAACACCGTGTTCGGCACCCAGGTCGCCGTCGCCCCCGAAGCGGTCGCCGACGCGCTGCGCCAGGCCCGCCGCTTCGTCGAACACGACGAGACCCGGGATGCCAAGACTGGGGGAGACCGCCGCCGGGCTGCCGCGGCCTGGAGCTTCTCCGCGCTGGCCAGCAGCGTCGGCGCCCTCGTCGACCCGGCCATCGCGCGCTACCGGCCCGCTCTACACCCGCCCGCGCCCGCCGCCGAAGCCATCATCCACGCCCGCCTCGGCCGCCGCGCCGACGCCATCGCCGGCACCCGGCGCCAGGTCTGCGCCGCCCATGACGGCGGCTTCTTTTCCGTCTTCAACACCTATCTCAGCCATCTCGCCTGGCAGGAACGCGACGACCGCTGCCACGCCGTCCTGCCCGACTGGGACATCGACCGCTTCCTCGCCCGCGAACCCACTCCCCGCAGCTTCTGCTACGGCCAGCCCGGCGACGGCAATCTCTGGTCCCGCCTGTTCGACCCCCTCTTCGGCGCCACCGACGCCGACATGCAGGACCCGGCCTATCTCTGGCGCCACGCCGAACTCCCGGCCGACCGGCACAACGAGGACCGCGAGCCGCTGATGACCTACGTGCGCGCCTACAAACTCTACCAAAGCCCCGATTTCGCCGCCTGGCGCCGTCAATACCACCGCGTCTTCGCCCGCCACGTCCGCCTCCGCGCCGCCCTTGCCGCCGAGATCGACGCCTTCGCCGCCGCCCACCTCGACAAGCCGGTCCGCATCGCCGCCCATGTCCGCCACCCGAGCCACACCGTCGAGCAGCCCGACGGCCGCATCGCCGGCACCGACGCCTACATCGCGCGCGTCCGCGACGAGCTGCGCCGCCGCGGCGTTGACCCGACCGACAACTCCTGGGTCGTCTTCGTCGCCACCGACCAGGACCGCGTCCTGCACCGCTTCCGCGACGTTTTCGGCGACCGTGCCGTATTCTACCCGGAAGCCCGCCGCACCCGCGCCGCCGAAGACGCCGCGTTCGACGCCCTCGACCCGGGCGCGCAGAACCGCGAAGGCCACCAGCTGCAGCATCTCGTCGCCGCCGACCCGGCGTCCTGGACTTGGCGCATGGCCTGGGAAGTCGTCCGCGACGCCTATACGATGGCGCGCTGCCAATGCCTGCTGCACGTGGTCAGCAACGTCTCCACCGCGGTCGCCTACATGAACCCGGACCTCGACATGATCTTCTGCCCGCCATGAAGCGCGTTCTGGTCACCGGCGCGACCGGGCTGGTCGGCCGCGCGCTGATGGCCGAGCTGCAAGCGGCCGGAGAGGAAGCGGTCGGCCTGTCGAGCGCCGACGCGGACCTGACCGACGCCGAGGCCTCCCGCGCCATCTTTGCGCGCCACCGCCCCGAGATCGTGTTCCATCTCGCCGCCCACGTCCGCGGCATCATGGGCAACGCCGGCGTCCACGGCCAGGCGTATCTCGACAATATCCGGATCAATACCAACACCATCGAGGCCGCCCGCCTGGCCGGGGCGCGCAAGATCGTGGCCATGGGCTCGGCGGCGATCTATTCCGACCTGGCGCCGCTGCCGATGCGCGAGGCCGACATCTGGTCCGGCCCGCCGCACCCGTCCGAAATCGGCTACGCCCACGCCAAGCGCGCCATGCTCGCCCAACTCGAGGCCTATCGCGACCAATGGGGCCTCGATTACGCCTATGCCGTCAGCACCAACCTGTTCGGCCCGCACGATCGCTTCGACGAGCGCCACGGCCACGTCATCCCTTCCCTGATCTCGAAATTCCATCGCGCCGCCCGCACCGGCGAGACGGTCGTGATCTGGGGCACCGGCACGCCGCGCCGCGACTTCCTCTACGTCAAGGACGCCGCCCGCGCGCTCCGCCTGCTCGCCGATCGCTTCACCGGGCCGATCAACCTCGCCAGCGGCCGCGCCGTCTCGATCCGCGAGACCGCCACCCTGATCGGCGAGATCTGCGGCTATCGCGGCACCCTCGCGTGGGACGCCGGCAAGCCCGACGGCCAGCTCGCCCGCGACTACGACACCACGCACCTGGCCGCCCTCGGCTTCGAGCCGAGCTACCGGCTGGGCGAGGCCCTGGCCGAAACCCTGCGCTGGTTCGCCGCCCACGAAGCGGGCGCGCGCCGCTAGACATAGCTAGCACTGGACGCGCAAACCAGATATAGTCGGAGTTCGAAATGAAATTGGTTGAACTCGTTTCGGAGGGCGCATGGGTCTAGCGGACAGCTTCTATCGTCAGTTGCACGACCTGACGTCCGGCGTCGTGGGCGAGGCTGGAAAGCTGGGCGATATCGGGCAGGTGATCGACGCGATCCGCGGCATGGCCGGGTTCGACGTCGACTATCTCGAGTATGTCGTCGTGCCGGGCGCCAGGACGGTCATTCTGGAAACCGGTCTGCCGACCTGGCCGATGATCGACCCGGCGCAAAGCAAGCACAACGCCTTGATCGGCCTGTTCTGGGGCCTGTTCTACGAAGCCTGGCAGCCCGACCCGGCGCTGGGGTCGAGCGTGTTCCTGCGCGCGCTCGAAGATCGCGGCGCCAACAATGCGCGCAAGAAGATCTTCGCCGCCGCCATGACCCCCGACCTGTATCGGGCCAAGTATCGCCCCAAGATCCAGACCTTCCTCGACACGCTGTTCAGCGACGCCAACCAAGGCCAGCCATTCATGCGCGGCTGCCTAAACGCGTTCCTCGACCTCTACTGGGACCTGCACCTGGGCGTGCGCGGCGCTGCCATTCCGGACGACGTGCGGTCGCTGTTCACCAGCTTCGTCACCGTCTTCGGGATCCGCAACCCGCTCGACCTGACCTTCTACCGTCATTACCTCAACGTTCGCCAGCATCGCGCCGCGGTGATGCAGTGGATCCAAGCCGGGATCGACCGCATCGGCTCGAACAAGGTCGAAAACGCCGACCAGACCTTCGTGCATTACTGGCTGGTCAACGCGCACGACAGCCCGGACTTCACCGCCGCCGACATCGCCTTCGAGTGCTACTCCGATTTCCTCGCCATGAGCCAATGGCCGCTCGCGATCTACCTGTGCATCGAACAGCTCTGCGGCAAACGCGGCGACGCCCTCCGCGCCGCGCTCGACGCCGCCGTCGCCGACCCCGCGTCGTTGCGCCGCTACGCAACGGAGATGTTCCGCATCACCTGCCCGAACGAGGACAGCCTATCCTCGCTCACGCTGCTCGTGGGGGCGAGGACCAACCCGGGGCTGGTCGCCATCGGCAGCATCTCGCATCGCCACGCCTGCGACGCGCCGACGCAATGGCGCGATCCGGACCGCTTCGACCCCGACCGCTTCCTCGCCGTCCCGACCAGCGCCGAGATCGACGACGCCAAGTGTCGCGAATTCGGGCTGCAGGCCTGCCCGTTCCCGCAAGTCGGCCTCGCCATGGCCGACGGCCGCCATCTCGTCATGACCAATAGCGGCTTCGGCACCGTCTATGGCGTGCTCGATGGCCAGGCGATGCCGGTCGTCGATCACGCCGGTTTCGCGCCGTTCGGCTTCGGCTATCGCCGTTGTCCCGGCGAGCAGCTCAGCCTGTGCCTGATGGAGGATTTCCTGACCGGGCTCGTCGCACGGAACCTCATCTTCGTCGACCTGCAATTGCCGGCCCCGGCCGCGGTCTTCGCAGGCCCGGTGCACGCCGTGGTCGACCGATACGGCTTCGTCCCGAAGATCGTCGCCAGCCAGCCGGCGCTTGCCGAGGGAGGTATTCATGCGCCGGCTTAGCGCCTTCGCCGCGGCCATCCTCGCCCTCTTCTGCGCCGCGGCCGCCGCGCAGACCGCCCCGAGATCGTGCGGCGCCCAGTGGCCGCAGGACTCGCGCGCTCGGTTCTACAGCCTCGACCAGGGCTCGCGGATGATCCCGATGGCGTGGGCGCAGTCGCTCAAGCAAGCGGACGGCTCGCCGTTCCTGGCCGCCGATCTGACCCGCTACGGCTTCCTGGTCAACGAGTTCGCGGCCGGGCTGCCGGTCGGTTTCTCGACCGGCACCGTTCACGGCGAACCATGGCTCGGCATGACCTGTGCGGCCTGCCACACCCGCGCGATCAAGGTCGCTAACGCCACCTGCATCATCGACGGCGGCCCCGCCTTCGCCGATTTCGGAGCCTTCGCGCGCGATCTGGACGCGGCCATAGCCGCCGTGCTGCCGGACCAGCCGGGCTTTCGGCCGTTTGCAGCACTGGTCCTCGGCGGCGGCGTGAACGACGCGACGCTCTCGGCCCTCGGCGCCCGGGTGACGCGGTGGCAACGCGATTTCCATCTCTGGCTCTCGGCCATGCCCTCGGGCACGGACCAGCCCTGGGGGCCGGCGCGCATGGACGCGGTCGGCATGATCTTCAATCGCCTGGTCGCCCTCGATCTCGGCCTGCCGCCCGCTCAGGCCGCCGCCAACCTGCTCCCGGCCCATGCGGCCGTCCGCTACCCGTTCCTGTGGAACGCGCCGACGCAAGACTACACCCAGTGGACGCGGTTCGCGCCGAACTCCACGTCGATTTACGGATTGTTCCGCAATCTGGGCGAAGTCTACGGCGTGTTCGGCCTGTTCGCGCCGATCAAGACGGAATGGGGGACCGTGGACTACCTGGCCGGCAACTCGGCCGAGTTCGCCGGGCTGGGCGAGCTCGAGGACCTGACGCGCACGCTCGCGGCGCCGCGGTTCAGGGATACCTGGCCGCCGGGCCAGGCGGGCGCGATCGACGACGCGCTGGCGGAACGCGGACAGACCCTCTTCACCACCGCGGGCTGCGCGCAATGCCACGGCAAGGTCGTCCAGATAGGCCTCGAATTCGCTACCTGGCGGACCGGCCCGGTGCCGCTCACCGCCGATTCCGGCACCGACCGGCTCGCGGCCGTTGGCCTCGATCGCGATGCCGATTCCGGCATCCTGGCCGGCGAGCGGGTCGCCCTGCTTTCGCCGCCGCTCGGCCAACGCGACACGGCCAAGAACATCCTGACGCTCGCGGTCGTCAACTCCTACCTGCAACATTTGTTGCAGCCGAACCACAACCTGCACGCGGCCCAGCGCCATCCGGCGTTCCGCGCTGCCGACGACTACGCCCAAGCGGTCGCCTCCGCGACGGTGATCTACGAAGCCCGCGTCCTGGACGGGGTCTGGGCTGCGGCGCCCTACCTGCACAACGGCTCCGTGCCCACGCTCGCCGACCTGCTCGAGCCGTCCGGCCGCCGGCCGCCCGCGTTCGCGATCGGCCCGCGCTACGATCCGCAAAAGGTCGGCCTGGCCACGGCGCAGGACCCGCAGGCCTTCGTCCTGCAGACCACCGGCTGCGACAACCTGCTGTCCGGCAACAGCCGGTGCGGCCACGAATATGGAACGGATCTCGTTCCGGATGACAAGCGGGCGCTCTTGGAGTATCTCAAAACATTGTAACTTAAGGATCGTGCCGTGGGCGCGCTGTCCGGCATCGCGTTTCCCGGGCGCAGACAGGTCACGGCGCTGTTTTGCGACATCGTCGGCAGCGTCTCGCTGATGGCCGGCCTCGGCGAGGAGGCGATGGCCGAGGTGCTCGGGGCCTACTACGCGATCTGCGACCAGGTCATCGGCTCCCATGGCGGCCACATCACCGACTATCTCGGCGACGGCGTCGTCGCCTATTTCGGCTATCCCGCCGCCGACGAGGACGATCCGGCCAACGCCGTCCGCGCCGCGATCGGCCTGCGCACCCGTCTCGCCGGCATGGCGCTGGCGGATGGGAGCGCGTTGCAGATCCGGATCGGCGTGGCGACCGGGCTGGTGGTGATCGAAGGACTGAAGCAAGGCGCCGATCTCGGCCGGGCCACGCTGGTCGGCAGCGCGCCCAATCTGGCCGCCCGGCTGATGGCGATCGCGCCGCCCAACGGCATTGTCGTCGAGCAGGTGATCCGCCGCATCGGGCGCGACCTGTTCCGCTTCCGCGACATGGGCGAGGTCGTGCTGAAGGGCTTCGCCGACCGGATCGGGGTCAGCGAGGTGCTCGAGGCGATGCCCGCCGCCGGTCGCTTCGACGCCCGCCATCGCGGCGCGGCCCCGCCGCTGGTCGGGCGCGATCGGGAGATGCAGCGCCTGCTCGCCTGCTGGGCGGACGCCTGCGACGGATCGGCAGGCCGCACGGCTTTCATCCACGGCGAGGCCGGCATCGGCAAGTCGCGCCTGGTCAAGGCCATCCAGGAGCACGTGATCGCGTGCGGCTGGCGCTCGGTGGTGTGGCACTGCGCTCCGCGGCGCTCGGACACCGCCCTGCATCCGGTGATCGATCACCTGACCCAGGACGCCGCCATCCAGCCGCACGACCCGATCGCGATCCGGCGGGAGAAGCTCGAGGCGCTGCTGGCCCGCGCCGGCGTGACCGAGGCCGCCAGCCGGGCGACCCTGGCCGATCTACTCGGCCTCGCTGGCGCATCGTCGCCCGGCCTGCCGCTCACCCCCGAGCGCCGCCGCGAACTCACCTTCGAGACGCTGCTGACGATGATGGACCAGTGCAGACACGGCGATCCGACGCTCTACGTCGTCGAGGACCTGCATTGGGCCGATTCGTCCACCGTGACCCTGCTGCACCGCGCGATCGAACTCGGCGCCGGGCGGCCGTGGCTGTTCGTGCTCACGGCGCGACCGGATTTCCAGCCGCAATGGCCAGCATCGACCGAGGTGCTGGCGCTCGCCCTCGATCGCCTCGAAGCCGCCGATGCCGAGCAGATCTGCCGCGCGCTCGACGGCCAGGCCCGCTTGCCCGACCCGATGCTGCGCGACTTCATCGCCCGATGCGACGGCAATCCCTTGTTCCTCGAGGAGGTCACGCGATCGGTGCTCGAAGCGTTGGTCTCGCAGGCCGATCCCGAGCCGCACGTCGCGATCCCGGAGACGCTGCAGGCCTCGCTGATCGCGCGCCTCGACCGGCTCGGTCCGTTGCGCCGGGTCGTCAGCCTGGCCGCCGTGCTCGGCCAGAGCTTCGACGTCGACATGCTCGCCGCCGTCACCGGCCACACGGTGCCGGATCTCACGCCGGCCCTGTCCGAACTCGTCGACTCCGGCCTGATCAGCGAGGATGGGCCGGCGCCGCTCACCCACTTCCGCTTCAAGCACGCCATGATCCGCGACGCCGCCTACGACACCCTGCTCAAGCGCGAGCGCGAGCGGCTGCACGGCATCGTCGTCACGGTCCTGGAGGAGCGCACCGGCGACGCGCGCGCGATCGAGCCCGAGCGGCTGGCCTACCATCTGCGCGAGAGCGGCGCGGTCGCGGAATCGATCCCGCTCTGGGCCGAGGCGGCCCAGCGGGCGGCGTCGCGCGCGGCGCATCGGGAAGCGGCGGCGCATCTCTCGTCGGCGCTGCGGTTGCTGGCCGGCTTGCCGCCGGACCCGACGCGATCGCGCATGAAGCTCGACCTGCTGCTCGCGATGGCCGCGAGCCTGGCCGCGCTGCACGGCTATTCGGCGCCCGAGGTCGAAAACGCCGTGTCGCAAGCCAGGCTGCTCAGCGACGCGCTGGGCGATGCGGCCGATCGTCTCGCCGTCATGGCGGCCTGCTACAGCTTCTCGATCGTCGCGGGCGAGCTGCGCGCAGCCGAGATCTTGGCGGCGGCCTGCGCCGAGATCGCAAACCGCAGCCTGAAAGTGCGGCATCAGATCACCACCGGATCGATGCAGGGCTTCGTCCTGTTCGCCAGGGGCGAGTTCGGCGCCGCCCGCGACCGGCTCGAGTTGGCGGCCGCGTCCTACCGCGCGCGGATGCCGTTCAACCTGCCACCGAACGCGATCCAGGACCCGCTGATCGTCTGCCTGGCCGTGACGCCGCTGATGCGGCATGCGATGGGCGACGACAACGCGGCGGAGCGTGCCGCCGACGAGCTGATCGCGCATGCCCGCTCGCTCAACCGCGGCTACGACCTCGCCTACAGCCTATGCTGGCGTGCCCTGTTCGAGATCGCGCGCGATCGGCCGGACACCGCCCTACCGCTGACCCTCGAGGCGATCGCGCTGAGCGACGCGCACGATTTCCGTCTGTGGAAGGCCGTCGCCAGCCTGCTGCGCACCTTCGCCACGCCTGGCCAGAACGCCGCCGGCGCCGTCTCGACCGCGCTGGTCCACATGGCCGAACTGGACCGTATCGGCCTGAAGCTGATGCGCAGCTTCTACCTGTGGCAGATTGCCAAGCTGCATCTCGCCAACGCCGACACCCAAGCCGCGCTTTCCTGCGCCGATCGCGCGATCGGCTTCGCCGAGAGCAGCGGCGAGCGGGTGCTGCTGGCCCCGCTGTATCGCTGCCGGGCGGACATCCTGGCGCGAGATGAGCCAACTGCCGCCCGCGCAGCCCGGCGCCGGGCCGTCGAGATCGCGCGCGAACAGGTGGCCGTCGGCTTCCTGCGACCGGACGACGCCGCTTACCTCGCCCGATCCGAAGACAGCCCGGCCACAAACCGGCGGCAGCGCTCCGAGATCGGATCGCCGAACACCTGATCGGGCGGCCCCATCTCCTCGACCATGCCGTCGTGCAGAAAAACCGCCTGGGTCGACACGTGGCGGGCAAATCCCATCTCGTGCGTCACCAGGATCATCGTGCGCCCTTCCTCGGCCAGGCCGCGGATCACCGCGAGCACCTCGCCGACCAGCTCCGGATCGAGCGCCGACGTCGGCTTTTCGAACAGCAGCGCCTCGGGACGGATCGCGAGCGCGCGCGCGATGGCGACGCGCTGTTGCTGCCCGCCTGAGAGATGCGACGGCCACGCATCCCGCCGCGCGGCCAAGCCCACCTTCTCCAGCAACGCCTCCGCTTCCGCCCGCACCTCCGCACGCGGCCGCTTCTGCACGTGCAGCGGCACCTCCATCACGTTGCCCAGCGCCGTCAGATGCGGCCATAGGTTGAAGCTCTGGAACACGAACCCGACGCGGGCGCGGATGGCGCGGATCGCCGCCCGGTCGGCCCGCGACAGGCGGGCGCCGGGCGTGGTCAGCGCGAGCCGGGCGTCGCCGACCGCCACTTCGCCGCTGTCGGGCTGTTCGAGAAACGGGATGCACCGCAGCAGCGTGCTCTTGCCCGACCCGCTGCTGCCGATGACGCTGACGACCTCGCCGGTCCGCGCCTCGAGATCGATCCCGCGCAGCACGTGGGCGGGGCCGAAATGCTTATGGATGCCGCGCAGCCGGATCGCGGCCGGACTCGTGCCGCGACTCATGCCACGACTCATGCCACGACTGGCCGGATCGACAGCCGTCGCTCGAGCGTGCGGATCGCGCCGGTCGTGAGCGTGACGAGCGCCAGGTAGATCACCGCCGCGACGCCGAACACCTCGATCGCGCGATACGTCTCCGACACCAGCGCGCGCGCGATCCCGGTCACGTCCATCAGCGTGACCACGGAGGCGAGCGACGTCGCCTTCAGCATGCTGGTGACCTCGATGCCATACGCCGGCAGCGCCTGCCGCACGGCCAGCGGCAGCACGATGCGCCGCATCGTGGTCCAGCGCCCCATATTGCCCACGATCGCCGCCTCGACCGCGCCGCGCGGGACCGCCCGCAGCCCGCCGCGCAGGATCTCGGCGGCATAGGCCGCATCGTTCAGCACGAAGGCGAGCCCGGCGCAGACCGCTGGCTCGCGCAGCAGCGGCCAGAGCACGCCGTGCCGCACCAAGCCGAACTGCGGCAAGCCGTAGTAGATCAGGAAGATCTGGATCAGCAGCGGCGATCCGCGAAACACGAACACGTAGGCGCCGGCCACGGCCGCCCCCGCCCGCGAACTCGCCCGCAATCCGGCCAGGCCGAGCGCCAACACTCCGCCGCCCAGCAGCGCCAGCCCTGTGAGCCCGATCGTCAGCGGCAACCCGGCCAGCAGCTTGACCATCACGTCGAGCAGAAAGCCGCTGTCGCTCACGCCCGCCCCAACGAGGGTGCCCACCGCCGCACCCGCCACTCCGCCACGCGGAACACGAAGCCGGACAGCGTCGTGATCGCCAGGAACAGGACGGCGCCGGCCGCATAGAACAGGAACGGCAGGTCGGTCGACCCGGCCGCCACCGTGACCGCGCGCATCGTCTCCACCAGCCCGGTGACCGACACCAGCGCGCTCTCCTTGATCACCGACTGCCACTGGTTGCCCAGCCCCGGCAGCGCCGAGACCATCCCCTGCGGCACGATCACCCGCCGAAACAGCGTCCATCGACCCATGCCGCCGACCAGCCCCGCCTCGAGCGTGCCGACCGGGATCGCGCCATAGGCGCCGCGCAACACCTCCGCCTGCCCGGCCGCCGAGATCAGCCCGATGGCGAGCGCTCCGGCCGCAAAGCCGCTCACGTCCACTGGGCCATCATGGCCGACGAGCCGCGCCAGGCTCGCCACCGCCTGCCGCCCGCCGAAATAGAACAAATAGATCACCAGTAGGTCCGGCACGCCTCGCAAGACGACGCTATAGATGTCGGCCGACCGGCGCAGCACGGGCCCGCCGCCAAGTTTGGCCCAGGCCAGCGCCGCCCCGAGCCCCGCGCCGATCAGGAACGCGGACGCCGACACGCCCACCGTGTTCAGCGCCGCCCGCACCAGGGCCTGGCCCCAACCATCCGGGCCGAAGCCCAGCAGCGTCAGGTCGTCCCACACGCGGGGTTCAGGCCTTGGGCGTCACGTCCAGCTCGAACCACTTCATCGACAGGGCCCGCAACGAGCCGTCCTCGATCATCGAGGCGAGCCCCGCGTCCAGGATCGCCTTCAGCTCCGGATCGGCCTTGCGCAGCCCGAATGCCGAGCCACGCCCGAGCACCCCGCCGGTGAACGCATAGCCGGCCGAGCCCAGCTCGCCGCGCGCGCGCTTGACGAACGGGGCCGCATTGGTGCGCGACGCGAGCACGGCGTCGACCCGGCCATTCTTGAGGTCGAGATACGTGTCGGGCCCGGCGGCGTAGGTGCGGATCGTCACGACGTCCTTGAAGTAGCGGTTCAGCAGATCGAGCTGAATGGTGGCGACCTGCACGCCGACCGTCTTGCCGGCCAGCATCTTGGCCATCGCCGCCGTCGCCTCGGCCGCCGCCTGCTCGTCATCGAGCGCCACGCTGGCGCCGCTGCCGGCCAGCTGGGCGAGCGGTCCGTCGGTGCGGACGGTGAAGCCCGAGCCGCTGACGGTGTAGGGCCGGGTGAAGGCGATCACCTCCTCGCGCTTGGCGGTGATCGACATGCCGTCGACGATGGCGTCGTATTTGCCGTCGTTGAGGCCGGGGATGATGCCGTCCCACGCCTGCGCGCTCAGCGTGATCGCGACCTTCTGCCGCTTGGCGATCTCGGCGCACATGTCGGGCTCGAAGCCGATCAGCGTGCCGTCCGGCGCGGTGGCGTTGAACGGCGGGAACGCGCCCTCGGTCGCGGCGCGGATCGTCGTCCATTCCTTGGCCAAGGCAGGGCGGGCGAGCCCAACGGCGGCGGCAACTAGGCCGGCGCGCACGAATGTCTGGCGGGTCAGGAGCATGATCGGGTCTCGCCGTTGGAGGTCAGGACAGGATATCGAGTGCTGCGCGCGACAGGGCGGCCACGCCGAGCCCGATGCAGCGCTCGTCGGGCTGGTAGTCGGAGTTGTGGACCCGGTCGTGGCGGCCGGGCTGCGAGGCGCCGACGAGGAGCTGGCAGGATGGGATGCGCTCGGAAAAATAGGAGAAATCCTCCGCCCCGAACCGCCCCTCCAACTGCTCGAGCGCCGCGCTCCCGAACTGCGCCGCCACCGCCTGCGTCGTCAGGTCTACGACCCGGTCGTCGTTGACCAGCGCGGGGGCGCCCCGATGATAGGTGATGTCGCACGCGACCCCCATCGCGGCGGCGGCCCCGGTGCAGATGCGCCGGAACGCCTCCTCCATCGCGTCGCGGGACTCGGCCGAGCGGCAGCGCACCGTGCCGCGGAACAGGCAGGTGTCGGGGATGATGTTGTGCGTCGTCCCGCCCTCGATATGGCCGACCGTCAGCACCGCCGAGCGCG
>JAABUQ010005928.1_pt1 | contig 19003 bp, 21 predicted proteins | sample 5560001 | NCBI WGS metagenome assembly JAABUQ01 (sample SAMN10711888, study PRJNA513371) | rock metagenome | isolation source: Antarctica rocks | place: Antarctica: Victoria Land, Finger Mt nord | collected 2015-12-18
CATTGGCACGTAATTTTGCGCTCAATTTGTATCGCAGCTATGGTCTCCAAAATATGGCTCAAGCTCAACGTCTCGCTGGTTTTAGTCTTAACATGCTTAAAGACTTATTTAGAATGAAATAGCCCTGTGATGCTGCTCCCCATTTCTAGCAGGTCACTCACGTAGCGCATAGCCAATGCTACGCACTGTTTGAATTAAGCGCTTTTCATTGTTCGCTTCTAACTTCAAACGTAGGTAACGGATGTAAACTTCGATGATATTAGAGTCACCCAGGAAGTCGTAGCCCCAGACCTGCTCCATAATCTGATCGCGCTTGAGGACTTGTCGCGGATGGGCGAGTAAGTACTCCAGTAAATCGAATTCTTTGGCAGTTAACTCAATTGCTCGGTCGGCTCGACTAACTTCGCGAGTCTGCCGGTTCAAACTTAAGTCTTCAAATTGTAAAACATCCGGGTCTTCTGTTGTCGTCCGTCGCAAGTGCGCCCGCACTCTCGCCAACAATTCCTCAATACTAAAGGGTTTGACTAGATAGTCATCGGCACCAGCATCTAAACCGGCAACGCGATCGCTAACTTCATCTTTGGCAGTTAATAGGATGATCGGGACTTGATTGCCGGTAGTTCGTAGGCGGTGGCAGATTTCCACTCCTGACAGCCCCGGTAGCATCCAGTCTAGAATCACTAAGTCTGGATGGGACTCCCGTGCTGCCGTCATTCCAGCTAACCCATCGTGAGCGACGCTGAGGCGATAGCCTTCGTAACTCAGTTCCAATTCAATGAACTTAGCCAGTTTAACCTCATCTTCCACTAGCAAAATATGAGCTACCATGGTTAAAACAAATGAGTACTTATTTAGGCTTCTGGGGTGCAGGGGCTGCTTGGATGGTGCAAGACTTGGTATCACAATGCTGCTCATAGAGCTGCTGGACGTAGTGTTCCTGCCAACTGAGGGGAATTTCTAGCAAGTTCTGCGTTCCGGTCATCCCTTGTCCCAGAAATATTAAGAGAGCGATGCAGTTTAAAACGATGTGTACCCGGCGCCAACGATTCGTCCGATCTTTGTAAATCTCCGGCAAAATTGCCAGAGCAAAAATCATCAGCATCGCCGCTGCCATCCCGTAGTAGTAGTGAGACACGTACCAGTGATCTGTCTTTCGGTACACACCTTCCTGGCAACCGAGAACAATTAAACCCATGCCTGTGAGGGTAGCAAATACACCACGCCAGCGCCGTTGTTGGGCTCGATAGAGTAAGACAAGGGAGGCGATGGTAGCGGCGAACAGTAGCCCGATGCAGAGGACTTGGAATGCGTCTTTCCTCCAGATCTGGTTATCCAAAATATTGCCGAGAATATCGTTGGCTAAGGCAATTAAGGCAACTCCTACTACAGCTCCCGTTAGCAAGCGTCCCAGCTGGACATGCTCCTGTCCGACGACAGGTGGAATTTTGCTCTTGCCTGCAGTTGCAGTTTGCAGTCGCCGCTGACGCACTTGCCAAGCGCGGTTGACAACAATGCCAATCAAGGGGAAGACCACGACCACTACGAACACTGGATGCACCAGCTCAAGAGTATCCCTGAATTCCATACAAAACCTCTTCAAAAGAAGTGACACGATATGGAGGCGATTTTACTGTTAAATACATTGGCGCTCATCAACTTGACCTCAATGTTTTAAAAATCAGTATCGATGAGCGCTCAACGGTCCGCCGGAGGTAGCTCCGGCGGCGCGCCCGTGCAAGCTCAATGCCAACAATTACTTCACTTCGCTGGCTAAGAACGTGGTGACTCTGCCTTTCTTAACTGCTACAACTACGTCATAAGTAGCGCAGTAGGCAAAGGTGACATCGTTGGCTTTATTGTAAAGATTGACCACCATCCCTGCCCCACCCGGCTGGACAGCGATCGGCATTAGGTCGCCGAAAAAGTAACGCCGGAGCTGGTCACCACCGCCAAACTGACCCTTATTTTTCGTCACCATGGCAATTTCTTGTTGCGGTGTCAAGCCGCCCGTCGCCGGATTTTTCGCTTCTTTCGCTTCTTGGGCTGATGCCTGAGTCAGTAGAGGATTTATTGCCTTGAGCGGCGCATCCCAAGCTGTCATCAGACCAACTAGTGTCAAACTTGTAAGTACGGAAGTGAGTTTCATCTTGCTTTACTCCTGGATCAAAACATAAATGTGCGTTAACTTTGGGGGACAAGTTCCGTGTTCGCAATCAGTGAGCAATTTGCCTCTAGGTTCACAGGTATTGAACTTGGGTTTGATTTAAAGGCGAAGTAGAAATAGATACCCTTCAGTTGTTTATATCATCCCCCATGACAATGAAGACTACCTGAAGTTAAACCAAATTCTTTCTCAGCAGGTTCTTAGAGAAAATTCAGTCTATTCTCAGCGAATTCTCAGAAAATAATGGTAATACACAACTACTGAGTTTGCCTGAGAACTCGAAGCCAGCATCTAGGTACAATAGCTAATAATTTCGGCCCTCAAGCGTGTTCATAGAAATCTGGAAAAAACATGAAAAGAAACTTAGCAGCGGCTGCCACTTTTCTCGGCACGGTTCCGGGAACAGCCTATCTCTGGTTGGCAGTCATAATCTTCGCTGCTTCTAATTCCGTGACGCGGAAAATAATGGAACTTGGTAGTCAACACTTGATTAACGGCAGGAATCCCATTTCATTTTGCAATGTTTTATTTGTTGGAAATCTCTGTGCGTTGGTAGTTTTGATTCTAGTCTATAGGCGACAGTTGAGAATGCACATTTTCCGGCAGTTTTCCCTTAAAGACTGGGGCAGCATGGCAGCAGTGGCACTACTGGGCGGAGCGCTAGCACCTGCTGTCATACTTTCGGCTCTTTCTCACACAATGGTCAACAATGTTGTTTTAGTCGGTCGTCTCGAGCCACCGCTAACCCTAGCTTTATCCATCTGGTTTCTAGGAGAACGCACGAATGGATGGGAAATTGCTGGTTCGCTCGTTTCGTTTATTGGAGTCGCGTTTACGGTGGGGCTTCAGGGCTTATGGGAACATAATATGGCTCCGGCAGGTTTCGGCACCGTCGGTTGGGGTGAGATTCTGACAGCGGTTGGAGCTGTGGCTCTGGCTGTCTCCAACATTATCAGTAAAGCTCGCCTCGACCGGATTCCTGTCGGCATCTTTACCGTTGTACGAACGGCTTTGGGAACTGTGATCTTCTTCGTTATTGCATTAGTTTTATACGGCAGCCATCATTTTATGGATGCCTTCTCACCTTTTTTGTGGAAGTGGATGTTAGCTTATGGCACACTCATCGTCGTGATCGGTGAATCAGCTTGGCTGACTGGCATCAAGAAGTCCAGTGTGGCTTATGTCTCACTAGTTAACACTTTCAATCCAATTGCGGCAGCCTTAATAGCTTATCTGCTCTTGGGCGAAGCGCCTACCTCAGCTCAGTATCTTGGGGGCAGTGTGATTTTATGCGGGATTGTACTGAGTCAAATTGGAAATTGGCGCAAGCCTTCTCCTCCCACTGCTGCTACTAAGAGGAGTCATCCTCAAGCAATGGAAACTGGAGTTGGATTTAAGGGAATATAAACAGGACTAAATAGAAATAACAACAGATTTGTTTTAGATAAAATGAGAATTACCTGAGACTAAGCTGGAATTTTCCTTAGCTTCATCTTAGAAAACATTCAGTCTCAACTTAGCTTGACCTCATCCATTTAAGTAGCATCAAACATACAATGAGCTATAGACGGAGTTCAACTTAGGAAGTAAGTATGTCATGAGTAGCCAGGAGCTAGGTGATTCGCAGTTAAAAGTAGTCGTTGGTGGTAGTAGTGACTCTACTATAGACGCAGACCACCCGTTTGAAGGTGGGAACCATCAAAAGCCCTACTCTCCGACTTAAGCCATTTTTCCAAACCCATGAGTCCAGTTGCTGGACTTTAGACAAATACACATTTAAGGAGAACATGATGTCATCTGAGAATACTGAAACCGAACAATTGCCTGAAGAGTTGACTGATGAGGAATTAAACTCTGTTGCAGGCGGTAAGCAGGACCCTAGTACTTCAGTGCTAACGGATTCGAACCCGCCTGCTGAAGTGCCATCACCTAGCCTGCCATCTCTAGATCCTGGTAGTGTGAAGTAACTCTCTCAGCATTAGAATTGCATGTTACCAAAATAGTCTGAATCTCACTTAGAGGAGGGAGATGGGGAGGTTTTCAAATACAACCCCATCTCATTACTGCGAAAAGCCTTAACTCAGTGCCGTTCCCCTCAAAGCGGTCGATGAAGCATGTAGGTCTTCCCTATTGCTAGCTCCTGGAAAAATCATCAATGTCAGCCGAGTTACTGTAGCCACAACGGGCATGATGACAGGGAAAAGCTGAGGTGTGATAGAGCTTACTGCAATAGGATTTGCCAGTCCCGATGATACCCTGCCGATACAACAGGGTTGCTAGGACAGCCCCCAAAGGTGGGCCGAGCCAGTAGATCCACTGGTTCTGCCAGAACATAATCAGTACGGCTGGGGCTAACGACCGTGCTGGATTCAAGCTAGGGCCCGTAAACCCTGAGAAATTAATTGTCAGCAGGATTATCAGCAACTCGGCCATAACAGCAGCCCATCGCATCCGGCGCGAGTTGACTAGTACCAAAATTGTCAACATTAGCAAAAAGGTCATTCCAGCCTCTAGCCCAAAGCCTAGGACTAGCGGGACCCCTGGTCCCAAGCTCGTAGCGCCTAAGCGAATACTTCGAGCTAATCTCGGCCAGAGTCCAAGGACTAAGCCAGCACCAACCAAAGCCCCCAAGATTTGCATAAAAATATAGGCCAAGGCATCACGGGTAGAGATTTTGTTCAGTAACCAGAAGCCCAACGTTACTGAAGGATTGAGATGACCCCCAGACCGCTGACCCAGGGGTGAATAGACCACCACTAAGGCCCCAGCTCCAAAGCAAACAGCTTCGAAGCATAGACGTAGAGCTGTGTTGGGCACCCACACTAGAATCGGAGCGCCTACACCAAAAAGCCAGCAGGCCCAACCTAGACCGTGAAACATCACCAAGGCTGTGCCTAACAATTCACAGAGGTAAGCAGGAACAGCAGCAAATCTCTTTCGCATCATCCTACCTTTCATCCTAGCCTCCGGTGCTCCTTAGTTCACATTTCATTCCGGTGATTAGCATCACTGCTGCCATCTCGTAGTATGAGACATGTACCACTGGTCTGTCTTTCGGTACACACCTTCTTGGCAATCGAGAACAACTAAACTCATGCCTGTGAGGACGGCAAATACACCGCGTCAGCGTCGTTGTTGGGCTCGATAGAGTAAGACAGATGTTTGATGCAGAAACAGGAACAGTTTTATTTATTTTTATTCATGAGCCATTGATTTGAAATATAAACCATTAAAAGTAAGCGAAGTAAATTCTGGATGAAATGGGACAGCGCATGGTTCGGAACGATCTTTCCAATTGTCAATTATTCTGTAGCCTATCCCACAGATGGAATCAATAAATTCTTGTCTGTTAAACACATATAGAGGGTAAAATACTAAACCACCATTTTGTAAAGTAACAAATGTTTTCCCCTGACATAAAGGCAGCCTATTAATTAATAAATGTTTTGGTTTATCAGTCAGTTTTGCTAGAGATGCAGATAAAGATTCTATATATTGTACAGAGCCTGATGCCATAAATATGTCTGCTTTTTCAGCTTGTTCAATCATAGTTGTAAAGCTTAACTCAGTTCTATTTTCTTGCTTTACCAGTTCTTCTCCTGCTTTAACTATTTCTGGTAAGTCACACACTATCCATTTCAAATTACGTGGATAGCTTAGATATCCTTCATAGTTGTAAAAATGAATGCCAACATTTCCACCAAAATCAAATAACGTACAGTCTTCCTTGAGTAGCTCTTTTAACCAAAAGAGCATTGGATAATCATAGGAACCAATCTCCTTTCCGAAACTTGTTTGGTTCTCTTTTGCAGGTTCTGGGTAGTTGTATGCAAGTTCTGGGTAGTTGTAACCAATTTTACTGTTTTTTGGCGCAGCAGCAATTGCCTGTTCAAAAGTTTCAAATATGCCTCTATAACATCCATAACATTCCCCTGAAAAACGCAAATACCAATATACCGAACGGGCAAAATTTACTGTCTGATTCATCATGATTTTTACTCCTGTGTATACTGCTTTCTAAAGAGTGCGTATATCTGCAATTACCGACAAGTCTGTACTTGGAACATTCAAAGGGTTCTCGGCAAAAGTCAGCTTCTCATGTCCTGAAATTCGTTACTTTGGCGTCTAGTATACAACTTTCATGTCACAAACACAACTAAATACAGTTTCTGAATAACCCGATCCAACCCAAGCTTTGGATCAACTCTATTCAAACCTCAGGATTGAGACCTGATACTTTCTCTGTAAGTAGCACCGTAGGAGCAAAATTTTTAACATGTACTCTCAGCTTTCTTATCGAATTCTCATGTGGCTTTCATTTATCACTCAGCCTTGATTCATGTTAAACTATCATTGTGAAGGAAGCTTTTAGTAAACGTAGAGAAATTTATGACAGAAGCTCTGAAGAGCAGCAATAATAACATTTGCCCAGTCAATTCTTTTAATGAATGGGATCCACTTGAGGAGATTATCGTAGGTCGATTAGAAGGAGCTACAATTCCTTCCGCCCATGTTACTGTTACTTACACCATCCCGACAAAAGCAGCCAGATTATACCGGCTTTTCGCTGGAAGCCATTATCCTCAGCTTCTCGTTAAGCAAGCTCAAAAAGAACTAAATGAGTTTATTCATATTCTGAAATCGGAAGGTATTGTTGTTAGACGACCAGAGATCGCGGATTTTTCTGTTCCGTATAAAACCCCTAAATGGAAATCTAAAGGATTTTGCACTGCTTGTCCTAGAGATGGAGTAATGGTTGTCGGAGATGAGATTATTGAGACGCCAATGGCTTGGCGATCAAGATACTTTGAAATGCATGCCTATCGCTCGTTATTCAAAGAATACTTTGTGCAGGGTGCGAGATGGACTGCTGCTCCCAAACCACAGTTACTTGATGCTCTCTATGACTATGATTTCAAACCACCTGAAAAAGATGAGCCGATTCGTTACGTAGTCAATGAATTTGAGCCGGTTTTTGATGCTGCAGATTTCATTCGATGTGGTCAAGATATATTTGTCACAAAAAGCAATGTCACAAATAGTTTTGGGATCAATTGGCTCAGAAGACATTTGGGAGAAAAATACCAAATCCACGAAATCAAAAGCAAATGTCCAACCCCTATGCATATTGATACTACTTTTATGCCTCTTGCCCCAGGTAAGGTATTGGTACATCCTGAGTATATCAATAGTAATAACCTGCCAAAAATACTCAAATCTTGGGATATATTGGTCGCTCCTGAACCTGAGCCTATTCCTGGATATATTTTATCAATGTGTAGTAAGTGGATCAGCTTAAACGTCTTAATGCTTGATGAGAAAAGAGTCATCGTGGAAAAATCTCAAGAGTCTATGATTAAAGCTCTTAAGGATTGGGGATTCGAACCAATTCCCTGTCCCTTTCTCCATTATGGACCGTTCGGTGGCTCTTTCCATTGTGCCACTCTTGATGTCAGGAGAAAGGGAGAATTAAAGTCATATTTTTAACCTATATTAGTCCTGCCTCCCACGAGGAGCTGTACAAGAAAACTATGACTCAAGAAGAAGCGAGATTAGCAGCAAATCGCGATTCCCTTCGGGATAGATCCGCTTCACGCACAGCTTATTGGAAACGCTGGGGACCTTATTTAAGTGAACGGCAGTGGGGCAGAGTAAGGTTCATGAGAAATCCGGGCTTAGGTGTCTACCCGAAATTGAGTTCGTGCCAACTGGGTTGACTGCAACTGTTGCTCTAAGGCAATCCAATCTTCCTGCTCGATCAGGCGAGTCAGTGCTTCGAGCTTGTGGCGATAGGATTGGAGCGATCGCAGCAACTCCTGTTGGTTGTAGCGCGCCATCATCACCCCTAACTCAGGATTACCACCTCCCACACGGCTAGTATCCCGAAATCCAGAACTAGCCAACTGTTGCGCTAATGCCAGAACAACTGGATCAGTCTCGCTCATACAAGCGGTAATCAACCCCGCACTGACCATAACCGGCAAATGAGAGATCCAGCTTACTGCTCGGTCGTGGTCATCTGGGCGACAATGATAGACAATGGCCTGGAGCGATCGCGCAATTTGCTCCACTGTTTGCACCGCCTGGGGTGGGGTGGTTGCCACTGGTGTTAGCACATACGGTCTCAACGCAAATAAATCCCGCACAGCCGCTTCAACTCCACTGTCTGCCTTCCCAGCCATCGGGTGTCCGCCAACAAAATTTGACCACAAAGGAGCGATCGCTTCAACTATTGAGGCTTTGACCGAACCGACATCGGTTAAAACTGTAGTGGGAGCAAGATGGGGGATTAGCTGCTCTACAGTAGGAGCGATTGCCGCCAAGGGTGTACAAATAAACACCACCTCAGCCGCTGCTAGGAGGGCGGGGTCAACACTAGCACGATCAACAACGCCACGCGTGATCGCCTCGGCACAACTTTGTTCGCGCCGACTAAGCCCTAAGACTTGATGTCCCTGCGAGCGTAAATCTAACCCCAATGAGCCGCCAATTAGTCCAAGTCCTACAACACCAATATTCATCGAGCGCAGCGAAACGGTTAAGCAGTGAGGATTTCACCAGTCTGCCACAACTTTTGACAGCAACAACAACTTGAATCGCACCAGCCGGTACCGGGAGCAGTCATTTGTGAAATAATGCCAGAACAACCTGGCTGCTGTCAGAACTTTCTGCCGTCCTGGGGGACCTTCAAGGACCTTGGAGAGCAGATAGTTATAGAGGAAACCCAAAGTTTCCGGCTTCAGGTGTTGTAGGGATGCCGGAGCCTGACTATAAGCTCGTTCAATAACTCGTAAGCATGCTGCTTCCATCTTTGCAATATTACAGGAGGCTGAGTTGGTAGATATGCGATACAGAATCTGAGGAGATGCTACAGCGACAAAGTGATAGTGGGCAGCCAACCGCAGCCACATATCCCAATCCTCAGCTGGGGCGAGTGACTGCTCAAAGGCGCCGACTTCGAGCAAAGCCTGAGTGCGAACCAAAACGTTAGAGCCATTTGACAAAAAATTGCCGAGCAATAGACGTGCATAAATATCCCCGCTTACAGTAATGTGGGGACCCGGTGTGAGAAATTGACTAGATTCATCAATGTGGTCAGTCCAACTGTAAGCAACGGCAGCTTGAGGATTTTCTTGCAAAGCTTTTAGTTGTGCCTCTAATTTATCGGGTGTCCATAGGTCATCGGCATCTAAGAAGGAAATAAACTTGCCACAAGCATGGGATAATCCACGGTTACGGCTAGCGGCTACACCAGCATTAGGGTAGGAAAATACCTGCAACCGAGCATCTTGGATGTTGGCAATCACCTCTAAAGTTGAGTCTTGCGATCCATCGTTGATCACGATTAACTCAAAGTCGGAGAATGTCTGATTTAAGACTGACTCAATCGTCTCTTGAATAGTTTTTTTACCATTATAAACTGGAACAATTACAGAGATTTGTGGGGCATTAATTAATATCATATTTTTATGCTACTACACAATATCCTTAATTAACTGTTTCGCAGTTTGGACAGCTACTGACCAATTTAGACGAGATTGATATTCGTTAAATGATGAGTGAGCTAATCTTTTGTACTCATCATAGTCAGCCATAATAGAAGTTATGTAATTACAGTAATCTGAAATACTGGCATTCAATGAAAAAGTCTGTCCATTCAAACTATCCTTAATAATAGTTGGTATACCCCCAATTTTCGTGGCAATACAGGGAAGTCCAAAGGAATTTGCTTCGCCCAAAACATGTGGGGAAAAATCTGCTTTTGAAGGCATCACCAAAAAATGGGATTCGCAAAATAATTTATTCATTTGGCTTAGTCCTTCAGCCGTATACTTATTAACAAAGCCTATGGTTTTAACAAAATTGGGGAGAGGCTCACTTGCAAGTGGCTGGCATCCTACTACTAATAATTCAGTATTCAAACCTATTCTGTTTAACTCTTTAGCTACTTCAAGTGCCGTATCTCCACCTTTTCTCAACCATTCAACACCTACAAATAATAATTTACATGTATTTCTAGCTTTAGATTCAACTATGCTATTAATATCTTCATTATTTCTGTTACATTCTATATTTGCTCCCCAAGGAACTATCTTGATTTTAGATGAATCAGTTCCGTATGTCTCAACAGCAGTTTGAGCAGCCCAATCAGACAAAAACATCACTAAATTGCATCTATCTAATGCTGACTTTTCCATTTCATAGATACTCCTTTTGGTCTCGTTGCATAGATTACTTAACCAAGGATAAAAATTGATTGATGCTGCTAATGGTGCATCTGTCCAGAGAACAATAGGCTGTTTACATTCTAGATGGGAAATTGGTATGGCATTTTCTGGACATAGTGCTACATCTGAGTTAAAAATAGATAGTTTTGTATAAATTTGAGATGCGTACTCTTTTAACACTGATGTCTCTACAAAGGGAAAGTAATCTTTTTTAAGTAGTTTGTGATAAAAGTGCCATTTAAATCTACTATTTAGAGATGGAATTTTCTCTGCTAAAGAGCCAATATAATTAAGCAGGATAGATTGATTTTCTAGGCTTTTTGCTAGATGATAACCTGCTCCACAAAGCCCTATCTGAGTTTTTGGCCAAGTCGAACGGTCTAAGACATTATAAGTGGTAACATAGGCCATCTGCATAAATACACTGTCCTGATTTTTGTAGGGAAACTCCTAAGCTTACCAGTCTAGCTGAGGCTGGTGAGCAGGTAGTAAGAGCGTTGCCATAACTTTTGACAGCAATGATAACTTGAATCGCAACAGCCGGTGCCGGGAGCAACCATTTGTGACGTAATTCCAGAGCAACTTAGCTGCTTGCAGACCTTTCTGCCGCCCTGGAGGACCTTCAAGTGTCTTGGACAGCAGATAGTTGTAAAGAAAACCCAAAGTTTCTTTCTTTAGGTGCTGTAGGGATGCCGGAGCTTGACTGTAAGCTCGTTCAACGACTCGTAAGCATGCTGCTTCCATCGTTGAAACATTACAGCATGCTGAGTTAGGAGATATGCGATACAGAACCTGAGGGTAAGGGACAACGACAAAGTGATGGCTGGCAGCCAACCGCAGCCACATATCCCAATCCTCAGCATGGGTGAGCGACTCATCAAAGCCGCCAACTGAAGTCAAAGCCTGAGCCCGAATCAAAACGTTAGAGCCAGTCTTCAAAAAATTGCCGAGCAAGAGATTTGCATACACATCCCCATTTATAGTGGTGTGGGAGGATGGCCTTAAAAATTGACCCGACTCATCAATATGGTCAGTCCAACTGTAGGCGATTGCTGCTTGAGGATTTTCTTCCAGAGCTTTTAGTTGTGCCTCTAGCTTATCGGGTGTCCACAGGTCATCGGCATCTAAGAAGGAAATAAACTCGCCGCTAGCGTGGGATAACCCACGGTTGCGACTGGTAGAAACACCGGCGTTGGGGTAGGAAAATACTTGTAAACGAGCATCTTTGAAGCTGGCAACTACCTCCAACGTTGAGTCTTGTGAACCATCGTTAATCACAGTTAGTTCGAAGTCAGAGAAGGTTTGGTCTAGAACTGATTCAATTGTCTCTCGAATAGTCTGTTCACCATTGTAAACTGGGATAATTACAGATATTTTTGGCATATCGGCTTACGTCTAATAATGAATTTTTGCGTCGAGTATATCTAAAATGTCAGCATCTTGCTCAAACTTTCTAGCAAAGTGAAAACGGCCATTGGTTATTGCTTCGTAATCTTTATTAGTCAGACTCCGGGCGTGGCCAAAATCAGTTCCGGTAAAATCAACACAAAGCTTACAATCATTGCAAAGTTTAAAAAGATGACTGTTGACTAAGATGGTTTGGATAAAACATTCATCAGGGACAAGTGTTTTTTTGTAGTAATTGACAATACTAGGGTTTTGCTCAACAAAACTTTTTATATACTGAACGCATTTTCTAGAAAGTGTATGCCACTGAGATCCGCCGTAACAAATAAAGTTATCATCAAACGGAGTTCTTTTAGCTCTTATCCCGATTAAAGAACCGTAGAAAACAGAAATGACAATTGGTGTAAATTGGAGAATTTTATCGAGTTTTATCAAGAACCTTCCTGTCCAGTTGGGGAGACGATAGTACTGGCAAAGATAACGTTTGAATACCTCATCTGCATCCCAAGGATATTGCTCGGAGTCAACATTAAAATAAAAGATAAAGCCATCATAGTCTGTTTCGGCAAGAAAATTCTCAGTTTTAGAGAGCGGCTGAGTTGGATAGTCTTGACCTGAAAGATAAACCAGCCAGTCAAAGTCGGAGTTGTGTTCAAACAACCAGTTGATAGCGTTAAGATAAGGTTGTAACAAAGAAAAGTCTCCCCGGATTGCCCGATTATTGCCCCTGAGCAGAGCAACTTCTGGCAAGTCTTGAATGGGAGCCATATCTAAATAGCAGCTTGTAAAATCGTGACCAATGAGAACTTGAGCAGTGGGACTTGACTTTTTAATTGTTCTAACTAATCGATAAATCTGCTCTGGGTTTTTATGGGTCTGGATAAAGTAACAAACTTTCATAGGTCTCTACCGCCTGCACATTAGTACTTCACCATTCCATTTGAGGCTGATGAGCAGGTCGTAAGATTGTTGTTAGAATTTTTGATAGCAATGATAACTTAGAGCGGAGCCGCCGGTGTCGGGTGCGATCGCTTTTAAGATAATGCCATAACAAATTGGCTGCTTTCCAGCCTTTCTGACGTCCTGGGAAGACTTCAAAAGCCCGATAAATCACATACTTATAGAAAATTTCCAAAGCTTGGTTTTTCAGGTGCTGTAGAGATTCAGGAGCCTGACTATAAGCTCGCTCAAGAACTTTCAGGAACTCTGTTTCCATCCGATCAAGATTAGCAGTTGCTGACTTAGTAGAGGTTCGATACAAAATGTGGGTAGATGGCACGGAGACAAAGTGATAGCGAGCAGCTAACCTTAGCAATAGCTCCCAATCTTCAGCATGAGTCAGTGACTCATCAAAGCCACCTACTTCAAGCAAAGCTTGAGTGCGAATCAAAGCGGCAGAAACATTTTCCAGAAACTGGCATACCAAGAACTCTGGATAAACATCTCCTGTTACATTTGTCCGGCAACCAATACGTAAAAATTGACCAGATTCATCAATATGATCGAGCCAACTGTAGGCTGCTGCTGCTTGTGGGTTCTGTTGCAGAGTTTTTAGTTGTGCCTCTAGTTTATCAGGCGTCCAGAGGTCATCTGCATCTAAGAAGGCAATGAATTCGCCACCGGCGTGGGAAAGTCCCCGGTTACGACTGACGGAAACACCAACATTAGGGTAGGAAAATACTTGCAACCGGGGATCTTGGATGCTGGAAAGGATATCTAAAGTCGAGTCTTGCGAACCATCGTTAATCACGATTAATTCGAAGTCAGAAAAAGTTTGATTTAAGACTGATTCAATTGTCTCTCGAATAGTATTTTCACCATTGTAAACTGGGATAATTACAGATATTTGCGGCATATATATTATTTCGGTTTTAAGCCTACAGCTATTGTATTTTGACATAAACGCTCATAATCATTTCTAAAAAGTGTATATTTTAAGCTCATTTTATGTGTGGTTTGCGTATAAAGCATGAACCAGCGTCCGTATTCTGCTGTAACCGCGATCGCCAAACAAACGGGTTGCAAAGATAGTCAAACTTAAGCGGATATAGCTTTCAAAGTAAAGTAGTTGAGGATAGTGGACAAAAGCCTGCTGCCGAAAATGACTTGCCCCTTTGTAATCCTTGTTTTGTAGATGTTTCCAGGCTATGTAGAGATTAGCACGACCGTAAGCTCGGCTTTTTAAATATAGTAAATTTGCTGGAGCAGATTGAAAGGTTTTTTCAATAACCATACAAAGGTCTGGTAACATGCATTGGCAATTTTTAGATGTATTGTTAGCATGTTGCCGGTAGAAAACCAGAGGCTCTTTCACTACTGCGAAGGAATAACAAGAGGCAACTCGAATCCACATATCCCAATCTTCGGCAATGTGTAAATTCCGATCGAATATCCCCACAGTTTCAAAACAACAGCTACGAACCATAGGAGTACTTCCACAAGTAAGTAAATTTTCCTCTGCTATCTGCTGCCATACATCACCCTCTGATTTAGAAATCCATATTTTGTCCGTAGGCTTGCCCCGCTCATTTGCTAAAACCACCCAGGTATCTACTAAGCCTACTACTGGATTACCATCTAGAACCCTTACTTGTTTCTCTATTTTTGTTGGCTCCCAAAGGTCATCAGCATCTAAGAATGCTATATACTCTCCCTGCGCCTGAGCAATTCCTGTATTGCGAGCTGCAGAGACACCTTGATTTTCTTGGGAAATCAGTTTCACTCGTGGATCTGTGATTCCCGCAGCCCATTGCGTAATTTCATCCGAGCTGCCATCGTTAATCAGCAAAACTTCAAAAGCAGTGAAGGTTTGCCTCAAAACACTCTCCACAGCCTCTGGGAGATATGACATAGCATTGTATGCTGGAATAATAACAGATACCTTCGGCATGGAGAAACTATTAATTGGTATTTAGATAATTCTAAAATCTTCTCTTTTGAAAATCAAGGTATAACCAGACTTGCCATATAGTTGGTAACCTTGTTCACACATAAATGTAGAAATTTTTGCTGTATAACTTTGAGCTAATGTTACCATTTCTAGATCCTCTACTAAGACTATTTTAGGTCTGTATTTTTTCCAGTCACTTGACCTTAGTACCTCATAATCTAATCCTTCTACATCGATATTTAAAAAGTCGATATCTTGTTCTGGAGGTACATACTGCTCTAAAACTTCGGACAGCGTAGATGTTCGTAGTTCTATTTCTGAAATTAGTTTCACTTCCCAATCACCTACCTTACACCCATCTCTTTCAACAGCAAGTTCTTTAGAGAAGCCATTTAAATTAGAATGATTAAAAATGTAATAGGTAAGATTTTCCTTACTATCAGAAAGGGGAACTTCTAAATTGATATCATTTGGTCTCATCTGATTAAAGATTTTCATGCTACCTGGCATTGCATCAATGTTAATACCTTTCCAGCCCAGTAAATAAAAATAATATGTATTAGAATATCTTTGCGGATGATGTGCCCCTACGTCAACGTAAAAACCCTTATTTTGATTGTAAAATATACGTGCAAGTATCATATCCTCTCCTTCATGTGAATAGGAAAGTTTGTGATAAATAGGAGGTTTTACCGGAACTACTAGCCGGTACAAACTCATCGCCCTATTTTTAAAGGGTCTAACAGTTTTCTTCAATGTTGCAATCATTCTACTTTTGATAGCATCCGCTAATACAGCATGGTGACTTATGCGATGTCAGGCTTTGACAGCCGTCAAATAGATTGATTCTGGTTGGCAGTGTGGCAGATCTGTTTCGCCTAATATTCCTTTTGCAAAAGCAACTTCTTTAACTTCACTAAACCCTGCCTCTTCCATTATCAGAGCCAATAACTCAGCATCATACATAAACTGATGTCCATAATCATAAATTAATTTATTCTTTGCTAACATCCGATTCTCAAAATGTTGACACTGTGGGATGTTGGGCTGATCGTAGGTTCCTAAATATGGGACACTTACACGTATATATCCACCTTGCTTCAAATATGCAAAACAATTTTTGAATGCCGTAATTGCTACTATTGAAGGAAGGTGTTCCAACACATGAGATAATATGATGGCATCTGCAGCACCTGACAAATTTTTGTCATAAGAACTAAGATCAATAAATAAGTCATGTTCTATTTTAGATTTACCCATCATTATTTGAAATATCTGGTCGATGTCGGGAAATAAATCGCAATTAACATAGTTATCATTTGTAACTTCTAAACAGCCAATATTAAGAATTATTCTCTTCTCTCGAAAATCGCGGATTTTTCTACCGTTGTAACCTATATCCTGCATAAATTTTGTCATCTTTAATGACAGCCATCCCTTTAAACTAGATGCAATTTTTTCTCGGAGAACTGACGTTTTTTTTAAGTCATGTGCTACCTGCTTAAAATCTCTTAATAATCTTCTTTTTCTATTTTCCTGATCTGTGAAATTAAAGTCTTTTATTTCCAAATTACTCATCTATTTGTCCTTTGAAGTTGTAAAGAGTCTACTGTTTCACTTGTTATAAATGCTAATGCCTTAATTGAAGCTTCTGTTTAATTCTTTTCCAGATCAGAGACTTCAAGCTTGGAAGTTTAAATTCAAAGCTGATGACCCGATGACCAAAAAATTCTGGTTGCCTACTGTAACCTACATTCTCTATATCGTGTTCTAAGAGGTACTCAATGTATTTATCTGCATAGTTCCTGCTAGTTAAGAAAAGTTTATTAGCAGTAGCAGTTCCGATAGCAAAGGGAACTATGTCTCTATCATTATCGTAGAGAAAGAATTGATTAGTTCCTTCCGATACTGCCGGAAAAAGACCATTAAAATAGTCATCTAAAATAATTACACCTCCTTCACATATTGATTGACTTGCTATCCTCAAATCATTTCTAGTTATATCGGCTGTATGACCTCCATCAATACTAAATAAACGGATTTCACCTCCAGCAGTACTCTTGATATCGTCCGCCGAAATCCGAGTCGAGTCCTCGGCTATAACTTTTAATCTCCGCTTATCCTTGGCAAAATATTCAAGATTATTAAGAAATTTCTCTAAATCTCCTTTTCCAGAGTCGTCTAAATTTAAATATTGTTTGTCAAAAATATCAACTGCAATAGCATTTTCGTTTGACTTCGTCAGCAAATATAAGAGAATAAAGAGTAGGCCATGATGAACCCATATCTCACATACATGCCCTTTAATACCAAATTTATTCTGAGCTTGAGCGATATGAGTTATGATAGTTGTAGCGTCTGGATGTAGCCAGCCTTCAATTTTTTCGTGACAGTGTTTTATATAATTATCAATAAGATTTGTCTCCTGAGAGAGCAAAGGTCTTGTTCTACCTAAAGAAGGTCTTGTTCTACCTAAAGATAGTCGCAGTTCATTAATCATAAAACTTTGTTTGAGTTTAGTGCTGAAGTTCTGAGCATGCTTGAGGCGGTAAGGTAAACAATGATACCGCTTCAGTCAGAATGCGGTTACTACTCATAGTTTTGCATCCCAATATCTCAACTCAGTCCAAGTGGTGTACAATTTATGCCTTACTTAAGTATAACTTTTAACTATGTGAGTAAAACAAGTAAAAAATTAGTCTACAAATGTAGAAATCAACGCCGCAAGCAACCTAGGGGGCTATCGGGTAGCTTTTAGGGGTACTAAAACTTCAGCAATTTGAGTGCGGGAGTATCGGTAATAATGACCCTCAACACCCAGACCATTGCCACCACTAAAGGGGAAAGCCTGAGTGTTACCTCACGTCGCTCAGCTTGCTCAGCAAGTCTTGAGGCTCTTTGATATAGGTCGTTCGGTTCTTTGGTTACTAGACGGAGTAAGACATTGGCATCTACCCACAGCTCGCTCATGTCTCCCCACCTAAGATCTGTTTTGCCAGATGTTCGCCAACTTCCTGACGAATGGCATCTCTGCCTAGGTAAGGTCTAGTGGGTGGCAAAACACCACCGAGTTCACTTAGCCGTCGAACAGTTTGGTGTCAGTGACCGCCGCCCTCCAGTCGATTTTGTAGGTTATTTAATCGTGATTCTAGAGTACTTATTTTTTTCTCCATAGCATTCATGTGCGACTCCATTTCCCCGATCATTGCCTTCTGGTGTTCTATCATCATTTCTAGCTTGCATTCTCGAATAGCTACGAGTCGTCTTTGACTACCTCCCCCAGTCGGACTTGGTGGGGGAATGGATTGGCATGATTCTATCTCGGCTCCATCCCCCTTTTCTCCAGCGAAGGCTGGTGCAGCTACTGCAATAACTAATAACGTTGATAAACTACTAAGCATTAGACGTTTCATGAAGCCATCACCTAGATGAGATTTATTTAGATAATGCTTGACCAAGCTGAATTAATGCTGAGGTACAACTGAATCCGAGATAAGAAGTTGATAATAAAACTGTGAGAGGATATTTTAATTCGTTTTACCCGGATTTCTTATAAGGTAGAAGACAACAGAGAAACTGAGCTGGGAGAATGCAAGCATTATAAAGCTTCTAGCAGTTTCAGCGCCAGCAACGTTGATTTCGACACATAATTTTACAATTATGAGTATAACTGGCATACAAGTAGACGGATATTCAAGCTCGAATAATCTTCTCTATCCAATGCACATAACTAATTTCTTGACACATACAAGCTTGAAGATAACGAAGTTTATCTAGGAGCTTAGTTCCCCATAATTGAGGAATGTCTACGAACTGTAGAATCAAGTAAGCTATCAAAGTCACGTAGATTTGGATGGTAATACCGATGTACAGGAGCCTCCTGGCTGACTACGCGGATATAATGCTGCGTCGTCTGCACCCTCTCCTGTCTTAGAATTCCCAGAATTTAATAAATATCATCACCATCTTCTAGTAGGTAGTTAGGCAAGCTCCTGGCAGGCAGATGCAGTGAAAAACCGCTGTATTAGGACATATTGAGCTTGCTCAAGGAAGTCGCCGGAGCTTTCGCAGGCGTTGCCTTGAGCCCAAAATAGCGTTTCATAGGCATCTGGGTCACGTATTCTTAAGTTAAAGTAGCTGGCTTACTACATCTGGGATATACAGCTAAAGCAGGTAGATGCGGTGAGAAATAGACATCTCCACAATAGAAACGTTTTGTGGTAAAAGAGTATAAAATTAGCTTTTTCCTTACTAGAACATGAAGGAAATATTAAGTTACATTAAAAGCCACCCTGAAAAAACTCAGCGATTGGT
>JAABUQ010005929.1_pt1 | contig 18998 bp, 17 predicted proteins | sample 5560001 | NCBI WGS metagenome assembly JAABUQ01 (sample SAMN10711888, study PRJNA513371) | rock metagenome | isolation source: Antarctica rocks | place: Antarctica: Victoria Land, Finger Mt nord | collected 2015-12-18
ACGCGGGCGATGTTCTGGCCCAATGATACCGCTGCCCTTTCGAGCGGTCGCATACAAAACTCGGAAAGTCTCGCTGTTGGGAGTTCCTTGCTACATCTTGTAACTGTGCAGCCCACTAATCCAAATATTGACGCCCAGATAACAAAAAATGATCGAAATGAATCCGAAAACGCTAACCCACGCGCTGCGCATGCCGCGCCACGCTCCGCGCGTGTGCAAGTGCATGTACATCGCATACACGATCCACGAGAAGAGCGCCGCCGTTTCTTTGGGATCCCACTGCCAGTAGGCGCCCCAGGCTTCCTTGGCCCACCAGGCGCCGGTGATGATCCCCACGGTCAGCAGCGGCAGCCCGACCGCGATGATGCGATAGACCAGAACGTCGAGTTTTGCCAAGCTCGGTAAGGTGTTGAGCCAAAGCGCCAACGTGTTCCCTGCTTGCGCTGCGGCCACAATGTTGGGCGTATCTTGACGGACCGCTCCGAGGAGAAGCTCACGATTGCCCGGTATGATGGTCCGTTGCATGAACGCGCCATGTGCAGCATCGGCGGCCGCGACCGCGGGACGCAGCACCGCGCCGCCGCGAAAGCTTTGTTCGCCATAGTACTTGAGTAGATAGAGCAGCGCGAAAACAAAAGCGACCATGAAGGCGGCGTAGGACGATACAACCAGGGGAACGTGGATCTTAATCCAGTAGGATTGCAGCGACGGAACGGCCGGCAAAGTACCTTCGTTCCAGCTCATCGCATACGCGAGAAACGTCGCAGCTAGTGCCAGCACGAATCCGCCGGCAAACCATAGTTCGTACTTGAACGCGAAGATGATAAAAATTGCAACCGACATGGCGCTGAACAATGACAAAGATCCGTACAAGTTCGTCAGGGGCCAGATATGCGTGCTCGTGTAGCGAGTGACGAGTTCGCCAAACTGAGCGGTGACACCGATCGCTGCGAGCGGTATGGCTAGATTTTTCAGCCATTCGTCCCGCGAGAAGAAATATGCCAGAAAAGCCAAAGCAGCCACAACGTAGACACTCAAAGCCAGCGCGACAAAGATCTGATCGATGCCAACATGAGAGATGTTCATTTCGCCTCCTGTAGATCGGCGAGGAGTGCAGCGAAGCGCTCTTCGAATATGTCATAGCCTTTTACCGTGGTTGCTGCAAGCCCGACATCCCAATTCCGTCCCTGACCTTGCATGCGCACGTAGAGGCGGGCCGGTAGCAAATAGAATGAAATGCATAAACCGGCCAGCAACACGAAGGCGCCGATACCGACCAGCGGAATGCCGGGATCGTAGCGGTATTGCAGCCCGCTATAGATGAGGTAACGCTCGGGCAGCAGCCGGTAGCCTCCCCCAATATCCACGGCGCGTCCGATTGGGACAACCAGGGTTCCCGAGGGCTGATCCGCATCGGAGACGTTCACCACCACACCGGGATTGTTGACGCGCGGATCGGCGCTTGGCATACCCGAAGTGCGGTCGATCGTGCCGGCAAATTGCGCGTAGGTGATGTCGCGGGTGGTCCCCGGCAGCGTCAGCGTTTCGCCCTCTTTGAGCAGACGATCGGCAAGGCGCGCGACGCTCCGTTTTCCACGCGTCAACACGAACCGTGTCGCGAAGCCGTAACTCGCTTGATAGTAGAGGACGCCGTCAACTTCGATCGGATGATTCACGCGAAGCGTGCGGTCGTGCGGAATTCCGTCCTTGCCGGTTACCGTAAGGCGCGAAACGTAGTCGATCGGCTGGTACACCAAGCCGCCTTTGGTTGAAATGGGATCGATGCGGTAAGAAAAATCGTGTAACCGGATCGTTGTGGCGGTTCCGGGCACGTGCAGGGTGCCACTTCTGAGCACCGCCGCTTCTCCGCTGAAACCGCGCGCCCAATACACCGACGTGCCCGCAGCGATGATGACAAATCCAACATGCGCTACGAGCACGCCTCGCCTGGCCCAGTTGTGACGGTCGGCAAAAGTCCATTCGGTTCCGCCGAATTCTTTTTTTCGAACTTGCCATCCGCGCTTTTGAAAGAACGCCTCGATTCGCGAGCGCACGCTTTCCTCTTCCCCCGAAACCGACACGCTCGCGTTAAGGGGAATTTTCTCAATAATCACGGGACGCAGCGGTGGCAAACGAGCTGGAATGACTCGTTTGAACGTGCAGACTGCTAGGGAAAGCAAAATCAACGCGATGATTCCGACATAAGCCGGTGAGTGATAGATGTTGTCCAGTCCGAGGCGCAAAATCATGCGCGCGAGCGGTGGTGAAAACGTTGCGGTATAAACGCTCGCGTCTTTGCCTTGGTCGATCAGCACGCCGATGAGCGTCATAAAGCCCCACACTGCAAACAAGCTAACCGCGAAAAGAACGTTTGAGAACGTGCGCAAAAAATCGGCGTAACGAGCGCAAATGTACAATTGCGCAGGCGCAAGCGTCGCCATAGCGCCTAAGTGTATGATACCTCGGCTGCGGTACGCCACGACTTCTCAAGCAGGGAAATGATCAAAATACTCAGCTCGTACAAGACATAAATCGGGGCGGCCAGCATTAACATCGTCAGCGGGTTGCCGTCGGGGGCGGCCACACCGCCCAGCAGCAAGAAGGCGAGCGCCGCATAACGGCGCGATCGGCGCAGCATCGCCACGTTAACGACACCGATGCGGGCGAGGACGATAAGGACGATCGGTGTTTGAAAGATCAAAGCAAAGACGACCAGCATGACCAAGATCAAGTTCAGCGTGGGCTCCACGCCGAACGTCGCCTGTGCCAGTTGTCCGGTTATCGCAAGCAACGCCTTCACGACGCGAGGTAAGACAAAAAAGTGGCAAAACGCTAATCCCAGCGCGGAAAGCACAAAGGACGGTGCCACATAGGCGTATACGAGCCTGCGCGTTTTGGGGTGAAAAGCCGGCACGACGAACATCCACACTTGGTAGAGCAAGACGGGCAACCCCAAAACGATCGCCCCGTATATAGAAAACTTGAATTCAGCTAGGATGACATCCGCCGGTCCAAAAGCGTGCAGCGTAACGCCGTGAAAATACTGCTCGACTAACCAGCGGATGGCATATTGCGACGGCCAAAAAAGAGCCACGGCGATCGCGGCCACCGTGCTAAGGGCGATGATGAGACGTTTACGGAGCTCCCGAAGGTGCTCCGTAAACGACATCTCTTTCTGATCCCACTCAGAATCGCCCGGCGACATCAGTTAGGAACTTTGAGTTCCCGCTCCGGGTGTGGGCGGCGGGACCATGGTTCCGCTGCCCGAGGACTCGGCCACGTTGCTCATCGGATCTCGGCGCGCCGTTTGCGTACGCAGCCGCGCTTCTTCACGGGCGCGTTCGGCCGCCAGGTCTGCCTCCGCTTGTCCCACCATGAATTCTTTTTTTGCTTGTCCCGCGCTGCGGGCGAGCTTCGGCAGTTTTTCCGCGCCGAACAGAAGGACGGCTCCGCCGATCAAGATGGCGATAATCTCAGGACTGAACATTCTCTGGCTCCTTACTCGTTGGTCAAGGTATCGGCAAGGTGATGCAATCGAGCGCGGGCCCTCGCCTTACCTAGCGGCGCTAGCGACATCTTCGCGCGTTGACAATACCGTGCGATATGTTCGCGAGTGCGATCGAATCCTCCGCGCCGCGAGATTTCCCCGATGATCCCGTCGATGTTGTCTTCGCCTTGCGTGCCGTAAAAACGGGTAACCTGCTCCCGAAATTGCGCGTCGCCATCCTCAAGCGACAATATTAAGGGAATCGTCACCTTGCGCTCGCGTAAATCGTTGCCAACCGGTTTGCCCAATGCTTCGGCTTGGGCAGTCATGTCCAAAAGGTCGTCTTTCATTTGAAAAGCGATGCCATAATACAGCCCGAAGTTTCGTAACGCATTTACGCGCAAAGGCGAGCCGGCAGTCATAATCGCTCCACACTCGGCCGAGGCGGCGAAAAGCGACGCGGTTTTTTTCATGACCACCTCGACGTATTCGTTCAAAGAAAGCTGGAGATTTCCCAAACTGCGCAGTTGCATCACCTCGCCATCGCAAATATCGGCCAGTGTTGCACTTAAAATGTGAGGAATCGGAGCGGGATACTGCGCCGTGACGTTTTTGAAAATCCACGCGAATAGATAGTCTCCGGCCAGAACGCTTACCCTGTTGCCGTAGTCAACGGCGGTTGCATTGATCCCGCGCCGCGTCGCTGCATGGTCGACAACGTCATCGTGTATCAGGGTGGCAACATGAATCAATTCCATATACGCAGCGAGCGGAAGCTGATCCGCGGCGTTGGCACCATTAGCTTCTGCTGCCAGCAGTGTGAGTCGTGGCCGCAAGCGCTTTCCCCCGGCGGCCAGCATTCGGCTTACAGCTTCGGTAATGAGCGGATTGTCGGTGGAAAAAGACGTTCTAAAGAAATTTTCGACCATTGCCAGCAGATCCGGCCCTGAAGTCTTGGCGATCACCGCGCCGTCCCAACGTGAATGGCCACGGCCCCGCCCATGAGGCGGATGAATCTGCTGTCGGCGAAGCCGGCGCTGGCAAAGCGCTCGCACAATTCGCGCGCTCCCGGAAAATGCGTAAGCGATTGTGGCAGATACCGGTAGGCGGCTTTAGAGCCGCCGATCCAGCCCCCGATGAGAGGAACCAGTCCGTAAAAATACAGGTCAAAGGCTTTTTTGAACAACGGATTGGGGGCTTTGGAAACATCAAGGTTGACAAAACGCGCGCCCGGGCGGAGCACGCGTCGTACTTCGCGCAAGGTGGTATCGATGTCGATAACGTTGCGCAAGGAAAAGCCCATCGTTGCACCGTCGAAGCTTGCGTCGGCAAATGGCAACTGCATGACATCGCCTTCCACAAAGCGCACGGCGTCGAGCGATGGATGCGCGCCCAGCCGCCTGCGTGCTTCCACCAGCATCGGTTCGCAAAAGTCGAGTCCTGTAACCTTCAGGGTCGGATCGCAGCGGAGCATGTGAAACACTAAGTCACCCGTACCGCAGCAGAGGTCGAGGATTTCTCCGTATCGGGGGGGACGCAATTCAGCGATGGCTCGCCGGCGCCACCGTTCGTCGATTCCCGCTGTAAGGACTCGATTGGCGAGATCGTAGCGTGGAGCGATGCTCGCAAACATATCGCGCACGTAGCTGGACTTTTCGATAGATTCATTCAAATGTTTGCTCGCCATGGCGAAGGGCAATGGCTTTCAAAGTTTGGGGTTTCGTTCCTGTGCGCGTGTCGGCGGGCGCGCTAAAGATTGAATAGCTCGCGTGCGTTTCCATCGGTGATGGCGGCCAGTTCTTGCAGTGAACAGCCCAATGTTGCGCTCAGCGCATCGGCCGTGTGGGTGGCGAAAGCCGGTTCGTTGCGTTTGCCGCGATGTGGAACGGGCGCCAGATACGGACAGTCGGTCTCCAAGAGCAAATGTCGGGGGCCGACAACTTTCACCGCATCGCGCAGCGCTTGGGCGTTTTTGAAGGTCAGTACGCCGCCGATCCCAAGCTTTAATCCGAAACGGCTCGTAAGCACCATGGCTTGCCGTGCATCGCCCGTAAAACAATGAACCACACCGCGCATCCCCGCCGAAAAGTCCTCTTGCAAGATCGAAACGAAGTCATCGAAGGCATCGCGCTGATGGAAAATAACGGGCAGCGCCCGCATGCGTGCAACACGCAGTTGTGCCCGCAGCGCTTGCTGCTGCTCGAGCGGTGAGCTGTGCCGGTAGAAGTAATCGAGTCCCGTCTCCCCGATAGCGACGACGGTGGAATCATCGGCGCTCAAGAATGCACGAAACGCGCTTTCGATATCTTCAGGCGCCTCCTTTGCCTCATGCGGATGAATACCTAAACTCGCGCGCAGAGCGTAGCTGCGGGCGCACTCCACGGCGCGAGCGCTGTCCTTCAAATCGCAACCCACAGTAATGATCTGCTCGATTCCACTGCGTTGAGCGCGTGAAATGACGGCGTCACGATCGGCATCAAAGGCCGCGTCATGCACGTGCGCGTGCGTATCGATCATGATTCCAGGCGGGGAAACAATGGATCGCCGGGAGCAGTCTGCGTCTGTGCTGCCAACACTCCCCACACGAGTTCGCGCTCCCATGGCGCATCGATCCCGGTGTGCAACCCCAATTGCCGCCACATCTCGCACGCCTTCTCCGGCATCACCGGGTGCAAGAGCATGGCCAGCCAACGCAGTCCCTCGCAAAGATCGTACAGGAGCGCGTCCAACTGGGTAACCGTCCCTTTCTTGTGCAATTCCCAAGGTTTTCGATGATCGATCTCTCGGTTCAGAGCAGTGACCAATTCCCACACCGCTTCCAAGGCGTCGCGGAAATGCAATTGCTCCGTCGCCTGCGCGACTCGCGCCGGTAAATCGGTAAAGCGTTGGCCAAAAGAAGATTCGCTCGGGGCGGGCACCAAACCGTTACGGTAGCGCTCGAGCATGGCAAGCGTGCGCCGGAAAAGATTTCCCAGGTCGTTAGCGAGTTCGGTGGTGTAGCGTTGTGCGATCTTGTTTTCCGAATAGGAGAAGTCGCTTCCAAACGGTGCTTCCCGCAACAGAAAATAGCGCACTGCATCCGCGCTAAAACGGTCGGCAAGCTCGAATGGGTCGACCGTATTGCCTTTGCTTTTGCTGATTTTCTCGCCGTCCAGCGTAAGCCAGCCGTGGGCGAACATGAGTCGCGGCGCGGGCAGATCCAACGCCCACAGAACTGCCGGCCAAATGATGGTATGAAAGCGTGCGATGTCCTTGCCGAGCAACTGAACGCTGGCGGGCCAGTAGGTTTCGAACTTGATCTGATCTTGGGAGTAGCCGATGGCTGAAATGTAGTTCAAGAGTGCGTCGAGCCACACGTACATGACCCCGCCTCCCGGTAAGGACACCCCCCACTCCACGTTGGTGCGGGAAATGCAGAGATCTTCCAGGCCCCCCTCGAGCGTTGCCAACATTTCATTGTAAACGGATTGCGGTCGCAGCCATGTTGGATGTTCTCTGTAATAGTCAATCAAACGCTGGCGATACTTGGAAAGCGCAAAGAACCAATCGTCTTCGGAAAGCCATTGGACTTCTCGCCGGCATTCAGGATTAGGACAACGGCCGTCGATGAGCTTGGATTCCAGCCAAAACGTCTCGTCGTTGGTGCAGTACCAGCCTTCGTATTTGCCCAGGTAGACGTCGCCGCGCTCTCGCAAGATCTCAAAGACCGTTGTAACGGCCGACTCATGACGCGGCTCGGTAGTACGGATAAAGTCGTCGTAGGCAATATGAAAGCAGGAGCACAGTGCTTTCCAGCGGGGCACCAGCTCGTCGCACCATTCTTGGGGCGATTTGCCGGCCTGGATTGCTGCGTTTGCCACCTTTTGACCGTGTTCGTCGGTGCCGGTCAACAAAAACGCCTTTCCCCGCGTCCTGGCCAGGCGCACGAGCACGTCCGCCGCTATCGTCGTATAGGCGTGTCCGATGTGCGGATTTCCGGTGATGTAGTAAATCGGCGTCGTGACGAAGTAGCCGCGTGTCATTGCGTCGCCGTTTCGCGTTTGAGTTCCGCGTCTTCCCACGTCTTTTTGCGTTGCATTGCCAGCGCATAGACGGCGCGTCGCTCGCCGAACCCCTGGTCTGCCAGTTGCTTGGCGATAGCGCTCACCGGCCGCCGCGCTAACAGCAGCGCATCGATGTGCGTTTCAAGGTTCTCGTGCGTTTCGCTGCGTTGTGCCACGGGTTGCGCCTCGATGACAAACATGAGCTCGCCGCGCACCGGTGTTGCCAGGTTCTGCAACACTTCCTCAGGCACGCCCGAAAGTTGCTGTTCGTGCATCTTGGTGAATTCGCGCAACAAAAAAATCCGCGCGTCTGGAGCGACTGAATGCAAGTCCCGCAGCGCGGCGGCGATCCGCGCAGGGGACTCGTACCATATCGTCGGTAGCCCTGACTGACACGCTCGCGCAAACGCCTGCCGCCTGGCACCCGGGGCGCGCGGCGCGAACCCTTCGAAGGTAAAGCGTCGCAGCCCAAAACCCGACAGGACGGCCGCGCAGACAAAACCGCAGGGTCCCGGCAGCATCTCGACGGCGATCAGCGCCCGGCGCGCCGCGCCGACCAATTCACTGCCGGGATCGGAGATGCCCGGAGTGCCCGCATCGGTAACGACTGCTACGTTTTCGCTCACTGCACGCTCGAGGATTTTCGCCGTTGCAGCGGGCGCGCTGTGTTCATGGTAGGTCCATATCTGCTTGCCCAAGATGTCAAGCGCGGAGAGTAAGCGCCGCGCAACGCGCGAGTCCTCCGCAACGATGAGCGATGCTTCACGCAACACGTCGATCGAACGCAAGGTAATGTCGCGCAGATTTCCGAGCGGCGTTGGGACCAAGATCAGCGGCATGCGGCGTCGGTTTTCTTACGCGTCCAAAGGTTATGCAGCTCGTGCGTTAGCAGCGCGCAGGGCGCTTCGTGATCCCATCGCGATGGCGATCGCGATGCAAGTGCATACCGCCGGGAGGATGCCGATCCAGTGAACGTTTTTTGCGAAAACGAAGCCGGCAATGACCGGGCCGATCAAGAGTGCGAAACTGTTTAAGGAGTCAGAAATTCCGAACAGTGCGCCCCGTTTGTCAGCCGGCGCGGCCTGAGAAGTGAGCGCCGTGAGCGTAGGGCGTATCAGAGAACTGGCCAGGGAAAGGATGATCAATACGATCAGAAAGACGCCCAGCGAGTTTACGGTACCGAGCATGGCATAGGCAACCAGCGCCAGACCAAATCCGGCCATGCAAACCCGGCGCTCGCCAAACCGGTCGACGGCTTTGCCGATAACGGCGACTTGCACGAGTACGGAGATGACGGCGGAAACGGCAAACATGTAGCTCGTTTGACGGGGGCCATAATGTAGGATTCGTTGCAGGAAGAACGATAGTACGGAAACCCACTGAAAAAAGGCCAGCGTAAAGAAAAGCTGCTGCCACAGCGGAGTGCGCAGCCGGGCATCTTTGAAGGAGTCCGCAATATCGCGCAGAGACGGTTGGGCCTCGAGCGGCTTGTGTGATTCCGGCAGCAGAAATATCGTGAGTAGAATGGTGACGCACTGCAGTGCCGCTGCTGCAACAAATGGAACGGGATATCCATAGGTGACGAGCGTACCGCCCAGCACGGGGCCAAAAAGAAACCCTACTCCCCAGGTTGCCCCCATCAAGGCAAAGGCGCGAGCGCGTTGATGCGGTGCGGTAACGTCGCTGATGTACGATTGCGTGACGCCAATGTTCCCGCCGCCGATTCCCTCGATGGCGCGGCCTAAGAAAATCATCGGTAGTCCCGTTGCCGTTCCCAGAATCACGTAGCCCAGCACCGCTCCGGCCTGCGAATAGATTAAAATCTTTTTGCGCCCCAGACGGTCGCTCAAACGTCCCCAGACGGGCGACGCCAGCAGCGCTGCCAACGCGACGGTGGTAAAAATGAAGCCATAGATGAGCGGCGAGGCCCCAAAGTGCTGCGCATAAAAGGGAAGGATCGGGATCAAAATACTAAAGCCCAGCACGTCCACGAACGTTATGCTGAGGATTGGAATGAGCGCGCGCGGCATGAAGCGGCTTTCTCTACACGCATAAATCAATCCGCCTGGCAGTACCCGTTATCGCTTTAGTACATTTAAGAACGCAGCGTGGCAAGAACTTGTCGTAGTTTGGGCGGCCTACCGTAAAGCAGCATACCGACGCGATAAACTTTTCCGGCAAACCATGCAATCACAACGACCGCCCCAGCGTTGATGAGCAGCGACACGACGATCTGCCATACGGGGACGTCCGCTACCGCGATCCGCGCAAACATGACGAAGGGCGAAAGCATCGGAATCATGCTGCCTCCAACGGTAACCGGCGCATTCGGGAATCCAAGCGCGTAAAGCGCCAAAAAGAATGCGCCGATGACGGGCATCACGAGCGGACCGGTTATGCTGCCAAGGTCCTCGACCCGATTTATCAGCGATGCGGCGGCGGCGTAAATCAGAGAATATTGCAAATATCCAAGTAAAAAATAGCTGATAAAAGCAAAGACTGCCAGGGGCGTTATGGGAACCCCCGCAAAACCCATGGCTCCGGCTGCTTGAGGCTGCCCCCGCGGCGCCACCAGCACCGCAACGATGAGCCAAGAAGCCATCTGGATGAGGGCAAGGACGCCTGCGGCCGCGATCTTACCCAGAAGCAGCGAAGAGGGATTTACCGACGCCACCAGCAGTTCCGCAATGCGGCTAGTTTTTTCTTCTGCGACCGAGCTGGTAACGAGCTGACTGTTCAATAAAATTGATATGTACAGAAAAAAGATGAGCATGTAGGCCACGGATTTAGCGGTGTCCGCACTCTCTTGATTGGAGAACCTCGATCCGACGGCGTGGGTCTCGATCGGAATGTTCAGCAGCTTATCAACGCGCGTCTCAGAAAGTTGTGTCGCCAGAGCAACGTTAAGGCCGGCTAGGTCGCTTTGGATCGTGTGAGCGTTCAATAAACTCAAGTCGCGCGCATAGGCGGTAACCGCAAGCTGTTGTGCGTTTCGGCGCAGAACCAACATGGCGAACGCATCGTGATGGCGGTCGAGGTACGATAGCGTCGGTACCACGCTGTCGCCCGTGGTTGCGACGATCTTGAAATCGTTGGCTAGGAGCGGCGCGGCTTTCTTGCGCAGAACGCTATCGCCCGCCAGGACGATCGAGTTCGATGCCTTTTTCAGGGCGTTGTCGACAAAAGACGGGAGCCGCGCGATCAGCGCAACTGCCAGCATACCGATCGTCAAACCGACGAAAAAAATGCGCGAGCGCAGCCGGCGCATGATCTCCGCTGAAAGCACCGTGACAAAATCGTTCATGGTACAGACTCGATGGTGCGCAGGTAAATTTCTTGCAAACTGGGTTCAAGCGCTTCGAATTTTGTTACCTGCTCGGTTTGGACCAGCGAATGTAGGATTTGGGCGAACTGCGTATCGGCAGGAACCCGATAGCGGAACGAACCGGTGCCACTGGGCAATTCCCTTGCTTGCGGAATTCCGGCAAGAACGCTTCGAACGGTTTGGGTCGCTGGTGCGACGGAAATCACGCGCGTTGGCCAAGAACTGCGCAGCTGGGCAAGCGTTCCGGTCGCCCGGTTACGGCCCGCGCTGACGATGCAGAAGGAAGTGCATAGCTCTTCCAATTGCCACATTTGGTGACTCGAGAGAACGAGCGTCGTACCGCGCGATTGCAGATCCAGCAGGGTTGCATGCAGCATCTGCGCGTTGACCGGGTCGAGCCCGGAAAAGGGTTCGTCGAGAACCAGTAATTCAGGCTCGTGAACTGCGGCGCACGCAATTTGAACTTTTTGTTGATTCCCTTTGGAAAGTTCGGCCGCCGGTCGATTGGCATACTCGCTCAAGCCCAGTTGTTCTATCCAACTGCGCGTGCGCTGCGTAACCGCAGGTTCGGTCAGTCCGTGCAGACGCCCGAAATAGGCGATCTGATCTCGTACTCTCATCTTCCCGTACAGTCCCCGTTCTTCTGGGAGGTAGCCGAACCGCCGCCGCATCGCGCCGCTCACCCGTTCGCCGTCCCAGGCAACGCTGCCGCCGTCTGGCACGACGATGCCGAGCAGCATACGCATGGTGGTGGTCTTCCCTGCACCGTTGGGGCCGAGCAAGCCGAACGTCGTTCCCGCAACGATCGAAAACGAGACGTCGTCCACCGCGCGAACGGCGCCGAAATCTTTGCGTAGGTGTTCAACGGCTAACAAGTGGGGTACGCGAGCACGTCCAGAGCGATGTCGAGAGATGGAGCGCTATGCGTCAGCCAACCAACCGATATATAATCGACGCCGCTTCGGGCGACGGGCAAAACCGTTTGAAGGTCGACTCCTCCAGAAGCTTCGGTTAGAAACCTGCCGTCCACCATTTCGACGGCTTGCGTCAACTCCGCCGGTGTCATGTTGTCAAGCAGAACCGCGTCGACCTGCGTCGCGAGTACCTCGCGCAATTGAGCGAGCGTGTCGACTTCCACTTCTACTTTCATCAGGTGGCCTATGCCGCAGCGAACTCGCGCGACTGCCGGTGTAATTCCTCCCGCAAAAGCAATGTGATTGTCTTTGATAAGCACTGCATCGTACAAGCCAAAGCGATGATTCGTTCCGCCGCCCGCGTGTACTGCATATTTCTCCAACAGCCGCAATCCGGGCGTCGTTTTGCGGGTGCAGGTGATGCGCGCGTGCTCGTCTTTAATCAAAGCGACAAACCGGCGGGTCGCCGAGGCGATTCCACTCATGCGGCAAAGAAAATTCAGCGCCGTTCGTTCGCCGGAAAGCACAGCGCGGGCCGAACCTCGTATGTAGGCCACCGTCTCTCCGCCAGCAACCTCGCTACCATCGACAACTCGGGGCTCGAAATACAACTGCGGGTCGAGCAACGCAAAGGCGAGGCGCGCGCACTCCAAGCCGGCGATGACTCCGGCCTGCCGTGCAACAATCGACGCCTCGCCTTGAACGTCGGGCGAGAGGATTGCATTGGTGGTGACGTCTCCGGCTCCCCCCAGATCTTCGAGTAGCGCCGTGCGGACCAGCGGCTCGAGCTGTACGGGTAAGGGTTCAGGCAACGCTTTTTAGGGTCGTGAACGAACGCTGCGCGTATGCATCCCTGCGCTGCGGGTAATCGCTGCGGTAATGGCTCCCGCGGCTTTCGTGCCGAGTGCTTGCAGCGCTTGTTACCAGCCTCGCCACGGTCAACGCATTGCGAAGTTCGCAATCACGTTTTTCCAACTCGTGCAGCAAATCGTCGAAGATCAACGCTGCTCGGGCCAAACCCTCGGAGTTGCGAATCACTCCCACATGAGCGTACATTGCTTCACGCAGCGCGCGCATCGCAAACCGATTGCTCTCACTTGGCGCCGCCGGGTCCGGGGAGCGCTCGATGCGCACCGTCGGGGCGATGTCAGGCCGCAGAATGCCGCTTACATCCTTGGCGACTTGCGAAGCATATACCAGCGCTTCCAGGAGCGAGTTGCTAGCGAGACGGTTTGCGCCGTGCGCCCCACTCGCACTGACTTCTCCGCACGCCCAGAGGCCTGACAACGACGTGCGTCCCCACGCGTTCACCGCGATCCCGCCCATGTGATAGTGAGCGGCCGGTGATACAGGAATGAGATCTTGGCGCGGGTCGATGCCGGCAGCCGTACAGTGGGCGAATACGGTGGGAAACTTTTGCGGGAAGGCAGCGCCGAGTGACCCTCGTGCATCCAGAAAGGTTTTTAGTCCGGTCTCTTTTTGAGCGAACAAGGCCCGCGCAACAACGTCGCGGGGAGCGAGTTCCCCGTCGGGGTGAAAATCGCGCATGAACCGTTCTGCGCGGTCGTTCACTAAAAACGCGCCTTCACCGCGGACCGCTTCGCTTACCAGCGGCATCGGATCGAGTCCCACGTCGAGTGCTGTTGGATGGAATTGAACGAACTCCAGGTCGGAAAGCAGCGCACCGGCTCGTGCGGCCATTGCAAGGCCATCACCTCGGGCTTCATGCGGATTGGTTGTGCGCGAATACAGTGCGGCGATTCCGCCCGTAGCTAAGATGACCGCGGGAGCATAACATTGCAGTGGCCGATGGTCCTCTGCGGAGTGTGCCAACAACCCGCAGACTTGCCCTTCCTCCATCAACAAGTCATCCGCGACGGTCTGCTCGAGCACCGTTATCGCCGCGTCGTGGCGTACGGCGCTCAGCAACGTTTTCAATATCTCCGCACCGGTCGCATCGCCTCCCGCATGCACGATGCGTTTGCGGTTGTGCGCCCCTTCCCGCCCAAGCGAAAGGCCGCCGTCGCGCGTGCGATCGAATGCTGCTCCGAGTTGCAGCAATTCCTCCACGCGGGCCGGCGCATCTTGCGTCAGTAGTTCAACGATAGCCTCATCGGAGATTCCCGCGCCTGCGTTTCGCGTATCGAGGGAATGGAGCGAGGGCGAATCGTCGTCTCCTATTGCTGCGGCGATGCCCCCTTGCGCCCAGCCGGTTGCCGATCCGCTTCCTAGGTGAGTTTTCGTCAAGATCGTTACCTGGCGCGGCGACAGTTTCAGTGCCGCCATCAATCCCGCAATGCCAGCACCCACAATAAGCACATCGGCCTTGTGAATGGCCGAGTCGCTCAGATTCATGCTGCTCGCAGAGCCAGCATCTTGTCGACGGCGTTTCGTGCGCGTTGTGCCACGGCGGGCGCAATCACGACCTCGTATTGTAAAGTTTGTAAGGAATGGAGAATCTTGGGCAGCGTCGTGCGCTTCATGTGCGGGCATAAGTTGCACGGCCGTACGAACTCGACGTCAGGATAGGCGATGGCGACGTTGTCGCTCATGGAACATTCCGTTATCATCACCACGCGCGCGGGACGCTTCGCTCCAACGTAGGAAGACATTGCAGAGGTAGAACCAACGAAGTCGGCTTGCGCGAGAACGTCCGGCGGGCACTCGGGATGCGCCAGCACCACGACGCCTGGGTTGTCCGCCCGGTATTCTGCGATCTGTTCCCCGGTAAAACGTTCGTGGACCTCACAATGACCGTGCCACGAAATGATTTCAATGTCGGTTTTCGAAGCGACGTAGCGCGCCAGGTATTCGTCGGGAATAAAAATAACGCGCGGCACTTGCAGCGATTCCACGACCTCGAGAGCGTTACCCGAAGTACAGCAGATGTCTGACTCCGCTTTCACTTCCGCGGAAGTATTGACATAGGTTACTACGGGGATGCCGGGATAACGTTCGCGCATGAGCCGCACGTCTGCAGCGGTGATGGATTCCGCGAGCGAACATCCCGCTTGCAAGTCTGGGACGAGCACCGTTTTTTGGGGGCTAACCAACTTTGCCGTTTCTGCCATGAAGTGAACGCCGCACACCAGGATGACATCGGCGGAAGTGCTGGCGGCGTCGAAGGCCAAGCCGAGCGAATCTCCGACGATGTCGGCGACACAGTGAAAGACTTCGGGGGTCTGATAGTTGTGTGCCAGAATCACGGCGTTTCGCTGAGCTTTGAGTTCGTTAATAGCGGCGACATATGGAGCGTAAACCGGCCATTCAACTTTCGGAATAATCCGCGAGACGCGCTCATAAAGAGGCGCGGTGATTTCCGCAATTTCCGGCGTGTACCGTAGCTCGCCAGCTGAAAGGCTGGAGAGTGGAGAGTCGATGACCATGCGTGCTTTCTAAGTCTGTACTAAGGGCGTTTGCCGTACCTACAACGTAATTATGGTCTGGACGGGTTGCAGCCTGCCGGCAAGCGGAGGCGGGAACGCCGCATCTACGGGCGATCCAACGCCGTTGTTTAGCGTGAATTGGGCGGCGACGATAAACCTCCGTGGGTCTGCAAGGCGATTTCAACCCAAGTCGTTAGGCCAACGAAGTAAGACTTCCTCACCAACGATCCGTCGCTAGCCTTATCCTAAAGCCTTACCTTGAATCGCGGTACGAAAGGACAGATGCGCGAACAGTCCTGACATATGATAGCGAGTCGTGGGGGCGCTCCCAAACGCATGATGCGAGCCTTGTGTCTGTTCGACACCGAGCGCATTCGTGCTGCAGTGCGCCGGTACGTACACGGGCTGCACCACGGGGAGTTGGAAAGGCTGTTGCGCGAGAGCCTCGACGGCCTAGACGAGTATCACCGCACCCTGTTGAAAGTTGTTCTGGATACCGGAACTGGCAGGTTGGCAACCGGCGATGAAAAGCCTCAACTTCAGCAGTTGTTCGCGTCTTTCGTATCGGAAAACCCGCGTAGTCTCGAGCAGTTATCGCCTGCAATCATCGACGGCGTTTTGCAACAGGCCGCAATCGATAACCCGGACTTCGCTCACAAATTTCGCATGCCGAGTTTGAGACGGTTTGCAGTAGTAGCCGGCGGCGCGGCCGGCGGGCTGTGTGCGGTTGTAGCTTTCTTGGCTTCCATGCACTTTAGCGCGCACACAAGCTTGCCAGTCACGACGGACGCGCTGCGGGTTTTGCCGCTACCACATTCGCGGCGTCCAGCAGTTGGCGCAATCGTACGGCGCGCAAACCGGCACGCGAGCAGGGTGATGCGTGTGCTTAGGTCAACGGCGGCAAGACCCAACTCTAGGAACTATGCGACTGCCGTACGTCATGTGGCGCGATCGGCACGCAGTAGAATCTTGTTTTCGCGTGCCGCGCGCCTTGCCCGTCTCAGACGAACTCCGGATATACGCCGACCGCGACGCGCCAGGACGCCATTGTCCGTTGCCCGGTTCGACGACACGAAGGTACCTCGAACGCAAGCGATGCCCGACGCCGGCGCCTATCAGGACACTTACCTCGTTGAAGCAACTTCGCAGAGCCAACCACCGGGTGAGGCGCCCATAACAGCACCGAGCCCCCCTGCCGGTATTCCGATTAAGTACTGTTATTCGCGAGGGACCTGGCGCACGTGTTGATATCGTTCATGAAGAGTTGATTGGAGCATTCCCATGGTATTTCGCAAACTGTTCACTTCCATCGCTGCCATTAGCGCATTCTCGGCAGTCTTCGGCTTAACGCAACCCGCCGCGCTCGCAGGCGGGCTGCTCAATAATGCCGTGAATACCGTAACTCGAACCGTCACGGCGGCGGGTACCCCGCTGGGACCCAGCGGGCCGACAGGCCCGAGCGGGCCCTTAATTTCCAGCCCGCGCGTTCCGGTTAGCCCTAACTCCGGCCTTGGGATCGGTTCCAGCGGCCCAATTGTTACAAACGCAAACGGTTCGCGAACGCACAGCGATGCGCGCCCTCGCGAAACGAGGATTGAAGGTACCGTCAATACGGCAAGACGTCCGGACGCTTTTCAAAAACCGCTTCAAACGACGGTGACCGAGGTAACGAATGACAGTGTTACGATCGCGACTTCCGCAGGTCCTGCAACTTTGAAGCTTCCACCTGGTAGCGTTGCGAGATCCGGGCTGCTTGTCGGCAGTAAGGTCACCGTTGTTCCAAACTCAAACGGCATCAGCGTTCGGCTGCAGCTTACGGACGTAACACCGAAGCCCTTCGGAGGCATTTACGTCGGAACGGTTCGAACGGCCGCAGGCACCACGGTCACGTTGCATTTTCGTGATGGTGCGGTACGCTCTTTTACCGCAACTCCTCGCCTGGTACAGATGCTCAATGCCGTTAAGGGGAAAACGGTCGCCCTTGAGTCGAGCGACGGTTCCTCGGCGCGCAAGTTACTGACGGTGCGAGAACTGAATCATGTTTTGGACTCGCTGCCGAAGATAGAAAACCGCTACATCGGGCGCATTGTCAGTGCGGCAAATTCGCTTGTGGTGTTAGATGTGGGGAAAGGACAAGTGCAAACGTTGCGCTGCTCGACGTGCACCGGCGGCGCGCTTCATGGGATATCGTTGCTCCACGGGCTAGCAGTGTATGCCATCGGCGATCCGCAGGGCCGCCTCGTCGATTTGGCTCCGATTCCTAACGGAACGCGGATTGTCGGACAAGTCGTATCCGCCGAGCGGGACGCTGTTTCCATCATGTTAGGCGCCGGCAACGTTACCACTCTGGCCTGCGGATGCGCGACGATCCTTCCTAGCCTCGGAAACATTTCCGTGGGGGATCCTATTATCGCCGACCTGGACCAAAATGCCGGCATCGCGTTGCTGACGCGTTTTCCGGACAGCGGCCGGCTTATCGGACAAGTCGTCGGCATCGACGCAAAGAGGCTAGACTTAAAGCTGCCGTCGGGACAGGTTCAGTCATTCAGTTGCAATTGCATTGGTGGTCCGTTTGATGCTGCGCTCCTGCGCATCGGCAATACGATAGCGGTCAATTTGAATGGGGATGCGCAAGCAGCATTCATCAACGCACCCACTGCCACTACGCCCGCAGCCGCCTCGACATCGAAGTTGCCCGTTCCGGTGCCATGCGGCCGGCCTAGCCACAAACGGATGCCTTCTGCCGGCAGGGCGCAAACCAAATCGCCTTGCGCGGATGTTGGTGGGAGGAACGCGCTCGCAACATCCTCCCATGGCCGCGCATATTCCGGAACCCCAATGACGCCGCCGCTGGGATGCAGCAGCAGCGAAGATTCTTCGGGCATTTTCATTGCCGTCCACGATGGGCGTACGCATCGTCCGGTTCGCGACGCGGCAGTCACCCTCAGTGGTCCGGCAAGCATCGCGTTGTTGAGTCCTCCAAGCGGATACATCGAGCTCAACAACGCCCCCGCCGGTACCTATCGCTTGCGAGTCCGAAAAGCGGGTTATGGAGAGGCGGGCACTTCGGAGTTTGGGGTCGCCTGCAAAGAAGGAGTGCGCGTAGATGCTAATCTGCGGACGCTGCCCCAACTCGTAAGAGTAACTCGAGTCTCGAAGCGTCAGCTCGCGTTTCTTGTTCGGCCGCATCAAAAGCAGCCGCTAAACTGCATGTACTCGCCAAAAACGCGCCAACAAAGACTGGCGAAGATGTTGCGAAATGGAGTTCGTTACCGGACTTCGCATGGCTATTATACGTGCGGGGTGAGAAAAGCGCGCTTCTCGAGTACGTCTTACCGGTAACGAGTTTGGCGCCCTCAGCCGGGGCCGCGATGCACTGGCTTGAAAAGCACCCAACGAAACGGTTTGAAAATGCCATGAAACGGGTGCGGAGGCTGCGAGCGATTATTGCTTGCGATTGTGGTTTTACGCGACCTGCGATGTGCCGCGGCGCCCGCCTGACGCTGCCAGGCACGCTGCGCAGCCGCAAAGCGGCTTGTGGCAACGTCGGTATGCTTACGACCGCCGCTGCGAGCGTACCGTCGTTGATGATGCTTGCTGCTCCCGCGCCAAATGTTTGCTACGGCGTTGCGTTTTTGAACCTGTCTGCGACGCGCCGCGATGGCGTGTCTGCGCGCGCGTCGAGTCCCTTGACGGGTTGCAAATGCCTTGCGCGCGTGCGTCAAGTGCGGCCGCACAGCGATCTTTTTGAGTGCCGGGCCGCTTGTCACCAAAGGTATCGGCGCCGAAGGAACCGGCGTTTCGCTGTGATCGGTCGTACCAAAGGAGCGTAAGAAGAGCAGC
>JAABUQ010005930.1_pt1 | contig 18994 bp, 18 predicted proteins | sample 5560001 | NCBI WGS metagenome assembly JAABUQ01 (sample SAMN10711888, study PRJNA513371) | rock metagenome | isolation source: Antarctica rocks | place: Antarctica: Victoria Land, Finger Mt nord | collected 2015-12-18
ATAAGAAGGACTTCGGTTACGCCTTCCCCTGCGACGGTCCTGGTCGGGGCGGCACCTGCGACATCTCCGCTTGGGATTCCTTCTACCTTGCTATGTTCTGGATGCTGAATACCCTTGGTTGGGTCACCTTCTATTGGCACTGGAAGCATTTAGGCATCTGGCAAGGCAACGTAGCTCAGTTCAATGAGTCGTCTACTTACCTCATGGGCTGGCTACGCGATTACCTCTGGCTGTACTCGGCTCAGCTGATCAACGGCTACAACCCATATGGCATGAATAACCTGGCGGTCTGGTCCTGGATGTTCCTGTTCGGACACCTGGTTTGGGCAACTGGTTTCATGTTCTTGATCTCCTGGCGTGGTTACTGGCAAGAGTTGATTGAAACTCTGGTCTGGGCGCACGAGCGCACTCCGCTGGCGAACTTAGTTCGCTGGAAGGACAAGCCCGTTGCGATGTCCATCGTCCAAGGTCGTCTGGTTGGTCTAGCTCACTTCACGGTTGGCTATGTCTTCACCTTCGCCGCCTTCCTCATAGCCTCGACCGCTGGTAAATTTGGCTGATCTCCTCGCTCCTGAATCAGCGCGTTAGCAGGTAGCTAAAGAAAATCCCCTGCCTTCGGGTGGGGGATTTTGGGTATTTTTCTAGAGGCTGGGAACGAAGAGGAATAAGAGCTCTGGCACTTATTTATCTACCAAGCCGATGTTGAGAGCCCCCGTCTTTTAAACCTTGTCGTTACCCACATCTCTTGAAACCCTCTTTACTTCGTTCCAGCTTGATACAGGCTGGAATCTCCCGGCACTCGTTCCCGGGCTCTGCCTGGGAATGCTGACTGTGAGGCTCCCGCCTCTAGTTCTAGCACCAAACCAGAGGCAGAGCCTCCAGCCATGCATTCCCAGGCTCCAGCCTGGGAACGAGAAATGTAGGTAATAAGAAATGTGGGTAATGACAAGCCCTCAACGGGGGGGAACCCCCGCACGGGGGTGGCTCCCCTCCTGCAGCGCTGGAAGAGTGAAAACGAGGAGAGAGGCTTTAACCTCTCGTGTTGGCTATTGCTTAATGGTCAATGGTCCTGTTTCATAGCTCTGAATTGTTACGATATTTAAAAGACTACTTCTATAAAAGACAAATTTCGGCAATGCTGATCGAAGATCATATCCCGATAACCCAATCCAACGAGCTTGCTGCCGGAGGAATCGATCCGACTTGCTTTGACTGGAAAGAAGCCTGGTATCCAATCCACTACGTTAAGGATCTGGACAAGTCAACGTTGACTAAGTTCACGCTGCTAGGTCAAGACCTCGTCATCTGGTGGGACAGACAGGCAGAGTGCTGGCGGGCATTTGAAGACCAGTGTCCCCACCGTCTTGCGCCGCTTTCCGAGGGCAGGATCGAATCGGATGGGTTATTGGAGTGTCCGTACCATGGTTGGGCATTCAGAGGGAATGGAACGTGCGATCGCATACCCCAACAGGTTGCAGGTAACACCGCCCATGAGTCCAAACGAGCCTGTGTTGCGTCCTTGCCAACGGCAGAACGACAAGGTTTGCTTTTCGTCTACCCTGGTAAACCAGAAGATGCGCTTAAGGTCAAAATCCCGCTCATCGAACCGATGGAGGAGTCAAAAGACGAGTGGGTCTGCCTCAACACCTTCCGAGATCTGCCCTATGATGCTTTGACCCTGATGGAAAACGTGATTGATGCCAGCCACGTCCCCTTCACGCATCACCGTTCCGTTGGCAACAGAGTGAACGCTGCTCCAGTAGAGTTGGAGGTTCTGGAATCTGGCAAACAGGGGTTCATTGGTACTTGGGCAGAAGGTCCTCGCAAAGGAACGTTGGGACGGCAAAACACAACCTTTATCGCCCCTGTCCTCATGTGGCACGATCTTACCTCCAAGCAGTTCGGCAGAACGCTGACCGTCGTCTATGCCACCCCAATTCGCAAGGGTGAGTGTCGTTTGTTTGCTCGCTTTCCCTTCAAGTTCTCCGACAAACTCCCCAGTCTCTTCATCAAATTCACCCCTCGCTGGTATTCCCACATTGGACAAAACGGTGTCCTAGAAGATGATCAGATCTTTCTGCACTACCAGGAGCGTTATTTGTCAGCAAAAGGTGGTAGTTCCAATTTTGCAAAGGCGTTCTATCTGCCAACTCGTGCAGACTCCTTCATTTCGGCGTTGCACAAGTGGCTCAATGAGTACGAAGCTGACCCATTTCCGGGCGAATCCCTACCGCCACCTCTACCCACTGAAGCCCTGCTCGACCGCTACCACTCCCATACGTTAAAGTGTGCCAGTTGTCGCCAAGCACTCGTCAACATCAAGCGGCTTAGACTAGGTATTGTGGTTGTGGGCGCGATCACCTGGGCAATGCTCCCTCTCCTTACCTTCATCTTGGGCGAACCCTCCATCCTCAAGGCAATTCTCTCAGGCGTTATTCCCCTTATGGCTGGAGCTGCATGGCTATGGCTGGGCAAACTAGAGTGGCAGTTCTACGAAGGGTGGGAAGTGCCACTACGGAACCTGCCAGAGAAGAATAACAGCAACCCTTGAGCGTTGCTGAGTAGTTGTCGGCCTTACATAAGATGGGTTGGCAAGTGGTCTAACGACTGCTACCCCAAGTCACCCAGTTGTGGGATATGCCACTAGGCATGATCGCCCCAACCAGTTGTGCATCACTTAGGTTTGCTCCATCGAGTTCAGCCCCACTTAGGTCTGCATCACTTAGGTCTGCATCACTTAAGTTCGCTCCGCTTAGGTTGGCACTACGTAGGTCTGCCTGACTTAGGTTGGCCATCTGCAAGTCTGCCCCACTTAAATCTGCCCCAATCAAGTTTATATGACTCAGAATTGCATCAGTCAGATTTGCTCCAATCAAATCGGCATTAGTCAGGTTGGCCCGACTTAGGTTGATCCGACTCAAGTTGGCCCCGCTTAGATCTGCCCCACTTAGATCTGCCCCACTTAGATCTGTCCCACTTAGATCTGCCCGACTCAGGTTTACCTGATGCAAGCCTGCTCTATTAAAATCTCGTTCTCCTGCTGCATAGCGCCTCAGGAGTTGATTCACGTCCATATTGTCTGCCTCCTAATATCTCCGCAGTGATGCTGTACGTCTGTTGGTTGGCACCGCAAGTTTTTAGCTCCGTCAAGTTTTACTAACATCAACAACAGAGGTATAACACTACTAGCGAATTGGTTTATTCAGTTGTTGAGTTTATATTGAGTAATGCTCCTACCTTACAAAAACTAGCAGAAAAACAAAAGTAGGAATTTTCCCCGTATTAATAGGGAGGATTCCCCATATTAAAAGTGAAAAAGTATTACCCTGAGAACAACTACAGCCACCCTTCTTGTTCCAAAGTTTCAATTAACTGGAGGCCCCGGGGATCACCTACTCGTAACAGTGCAGCCTTGGCGTCTTCACGGACACCCATATCTTCATCTTCTGCAAAGGCTTGAATCAGGGCATCGATCGCGGTTGCATAAACAACGTTAGAAGGAAGTTCGCGGCACAACTGTCCTATAGACCAAGCACAGTTGCTGCGTACCGCTGCCACAGGGTCTTGAACCAGGGCTTCGATCAGTGGTGGAATTGCTCCTACAACAGCCTCGTAACCCACTTCTGCCATCTGAGCCAGAGCGCTAGCAGCCCAAAGACGCACCGCAGAAATATCGGTTTTCAAAGCTTCTGCTAGTGGAGTCAAAGAGCGGCGATCGCGGCAGTTTCCCAAAGCCCAAACAACACCCTTACGCACATAGCCGTTCCAATCCTGCATCAACTGGTTAATTAGCGGCTCTACGGCATCTGGGCTGGGATTGCGTCCTATAGCATAGGACGCACTGACGCGCACCAAAGGGCAGGCATCGGTTAACAGGCGAATCAGATGGGGAGTAGCCCGCTCATCCTCAAGCTCACAAAAGGCACGTGCCGCCAGCATCCGTTGCTGCGTCTGTGGGTTCTCCAGCAGTGCCAGCATTGCATCTGGATCGGGTCTTGAAACCTCTGATTCAGCAGTGAGCGGCCCCATGCGATCTAGGGGACTTTCTAGCTCATCTGGGTTGAGTACGCTTAGGTCGTCATCGTCATACATAACACCCTATCCTACCTGAATCGACCAGCTTATATTTATATAGGCACACTAAAAAAGGAGTCAGAATTCATTCCACCATTGTCTGGGGAAGGAGAGATTTGACCATCGACAGCGACTGGGTTTGATAGCCTAGCTGCTGGTAAAGATTTAATGCGGGCTGATTTGCCTGAAAGACTTGAAGACCAATTTGGCGATCGCCCCTACTAACAGCCCAATCTTCCACATAACGCATTAAAGCCTTACCAATGCCCCGCCGCCGATGTTCTGGCATAACGTAAAGGAGAAAAATGTGAGTATGGTGCTCACCCTGCACCTGTTCAACTGCATTTCCTACCCAGAGGCAAGCCACTGGTTGACGCCAGTGCGGCAATACCTGTCCAAATCCTGAATCGGCTAGTTCCACCCACCACAGGGGCGTTTTGTTGGAAAAGTATTGCTCAACAGTTCGGGCAAGATGGGAAAAATCTTGCTCTTGAAAAAGCTCTTGGTAAGTCCGCTGCATAAACTTCAGTAGCAACGCTTGATCCAAACCAGATCCAGCGCTAAGACGGTACCCCGGTAGCAGCGGTTCAGACACCTAGTGGTAACTGAGCCTGCTGCGACTGGGGACTGACTTCCTCAACAGGTGCTGGTGCTGCCATATCATTTGGCAAAAAGCTCCGGGCAGTGACTGCAATGAGAGCGACTAAAAACACCAGCACCACGAGTAGCGGGGCAATATACTGACGAAAGATAACCATATTTACAGCCGTAGGAGCAGGAACTTTTCTGATAACTCAGCAAAGAATTGTGAAGCTTTCTTTTTCTATACTACAATGCTCAGCACACAAGCTTGCATCTCCCCCTCTCCCCCTCTTCAAATGCGCTCATCTTCCTCGTCATCCAATCCAGGTCTTAGCATTGTGAGCTGAGGATTCCAGGGAGCAAAAAACGGCAAGAGCATTAATCCTGGTAAGGCTGCTATTGACGTGAGCACGAAGAACAACGGCCACCCAATAGCTTCTTCCACTTTGCCAGATGGTGCCACGAGAATATCTCGACTAAAAGCCACCAGGCTTGAGAGTAAAGCATACTGAGTGGCTGAAAATGCCTGGTTACATAGACTCATCAAAAAGGCAATAAAGGCCGCCGTTTCCAAGCCAGCACACAAATTTTCAATATTAATGGCACTCACCATTAGAGGATAATTTTTACCGGCAACTGCAAGGACCAAGTAGGAGAGATTGCCAATAGCTTGAGTAAGAGCGAATATCCAGAGAGAGCGATTAATCCCGATTTTGCTTATAACTGCTCCTCCGGCTAGAGTACCGACAATCGTCGCTAAAAGACCCATACCTCCTTGAATGACTCCAATGTCGGTTTGGGTGAAACCAGTATGCAGTAAAAATGGGGTGGATACATTTTTAACCAACGAATCGCCCAGTTTATAGATGACGATAAAAACCAGGATCAGAAATCCTTGAAGTGGGCCCAAGCGCTGGAAAAAGTCGATAAAGGGTAATCTAACAGCATCAGATAAGTTTTTAGGTGGGCGATTGTGCAGAACTGGTTCCGGTGCCCAAAAAGAACTGATCAAACCCACTATCATCAAAACCGACATCAATAAGTAAACGGTTGACCAGGAAATTCGGTCTGCAAGAATCAGCGCCAAAGAGCCCGTTAAGACAAGAGCAACTCGATAGCCCAAAAGGTAAATCGCTGCTCCAGGGCCTATTTCTCGTTCTTCTAATACATCGGTACGATAGGCATCAACGAGAATGTCTTGAGTTGCGCTGAAGAAGGCGATGATCAAAGCATTAATTGCCAAAAGTTGCAGTGCTTGAGATGGCCTTTGTAGAGCCATAGCTGCGATCGCAAATATCAACGCTGCTTGTGTTATGACCAACCAGCCGCGACGACGCCCTAAAAACGGCGGCACAAATCGATCTAGTAAAGGAGCCCAAAGAAATTTTAAGGAGTAGGGTAATCCAACCAGACTAAAAGCCGTAATAGCACTTAGGCTAACCTTTTCTGTAGTCATCCAAGCTTGTAGCGGCGTCTTACTAGTCAGATAAAAGGGTAAACCTGACGAAAAGCCCAAGGACAAAAGGGCGACCATCTTGCGGCTTTGAAAAACACGCAGCCAAGATTTCGTTGCTTCCAATGTTGAAAAAAGCTCCCTTACACCTAGAAACCACTCCTCGAACCTAGAGTCATGATGCCACAGTTGGGGAAGCACAAAAGGGGCTAGGGTTAAAGGAACCCCTAGCCCCAATCTCTTTTTTAGTGAGCTTTTAAACTACCTGAGACAGAAAACTCATCTGCTGCTCAACGTCTAGTGATCCAAGCGAGTTCAATAAATAACCGAGTTATTAGACCGCAATAGTAAGGAAGGAAACCAAATGCTCAAAATCCATCGACTTGAGCAGTGTCAAGAAATCTGCTACTCCCGACGAAACGGTATAATCACTTGGTATGCCAGCAATCGTATTTCCTAGTCGTTGTGCTAGCTGATACCATAACGCCAACCTTGAGTTAGTATCTAAGGACTGATACTCCAATGCAAGAGGACTACTTCCCCCACCTAAAAGCAAGTCACGCAGCGCCAGCAGCTGCTCTTCCTGAGACATTTCCTCAATGAGGATGACAAACTTCGCTGAAATGTCTGGTGAAGTCATCTTTAGAGTTGCTGGTGTAATCGAGCCTGCCACCTCAGCGTAAATCATTGCTAGCGCTGCTAGCTGATCATCCACAGGTAGGTTCTTGAATGCTGCTACAGCCTTGTCTACGGCATCCGCATCAGTAAATGTCACAGTAATCTCCAATACGTATTTGGGGGAAGATGCCAGGTAAGCTTACCCAACCTCTAGTCTTTTTTGGTTATTATTTGACCACGCTTAGATTTCAGATCCTCCCTTCGGCTCAGCACCCATAGGTGCTACGTAGTCACGGAAAAGAGTAATCTGCTGCTGAAATTCCAACCCCTTAATCTGGTTCAACAGCTCTTCTGCTTGAGAAGAAAGCTTATAGTCTGGAGGCATAGGAATGATAGTAGCGTTTTCCATACCTTGCGCTAGGCGATACCAGAAGAGTAGCTTAGTGGTTTCGCTCATCGAACCATACATACGGGTATATTCAGTATCTCCTTTATTAATCAAGTCCCGCTGAAGCTGCAACTGTTGTTCGTGGGGCATTTCCTTGACTTGATTAAATAGTCCCTCAGCTATCTCGGTGCCAGCAGTACTTGCTCCTGGAGCGGCTGGTGTAATCGAGCTACCCATTTCTTTGTAAATAAACCAAAATAGAGCCAGCTGCTCGTCCACATCCAAACTTTGAAAAGCTTTTACAGCTTGGCTTATAGTTTCATCGTTACTTTGAGTAAATGTCATTATCAACCTCCGATCACGTTAAGAGTAGAGCAGTTTTCTAACTAGTCAGGAAACTTATTTTTGCGGTCTTTTGCTGCATTCAGCTCTGACCTACTCTTGAACCTTAACAAAGGGGCAATGTATGTTAAACTCACTGAAGACAGATGTGTAGAATCTTACTCAGGATAGAGGTAAGGTCAAACTAACTGGGCAAAAATTACAAGAAGCATCCTACTCCTCGCAGCAGGTTTCAAGCTAAGCAGACCTCGTATTATTCTCGGCGCTCTTGATAGTCCTCAGAAGATGTTGGATCTAATTCCCACCGTCGGTCATCGCGCTCGTCTAAAATCTCGTTTGTCCTCAGAAATGCACGATCATCCATCTCCAGCCCAACAGCAGCTCCTAGTTCATCCACGATATCTTGATCGGGAGTTGCGACTGTACCACCAACAGCCTCATCGCCTACTGTAGCAGCCTGATCCCAAGCCGCATCTATATCTCCACCAGTTAGTTCCGGGCCGCTACCAACTTCTCCCTCGTCTACTGTATCAACTTGTCCCCAAATAGCATCTTCATCCGCAGCAGATAAACCTGGGCTGACTATTGTATATTCTGCTAGCTCAGATGGCATAGTTCCCTCACCGACGTTAACTTCGGATAGTTGGGAAATACCAGTTCCGTAAGATTCAGTAATTTCCTCTGGCAGATCCTCAATGACGGCAACTTCTTCGTTTTCTTTCTCTGTATTTGTATCCGTTGCTAACTCTTTTTTATCCATCATAACGCTGAATATTTCTGCATTCTCAGAATAACGCTTTGAAACAACGGAAATCTATTCCTCCAGATGTATTTTCATATGTAGCAAAGAATCTATCCCTTTGGGCGAAGATTAGTTATGGGTCGAATGCATACGCTTAGAGAACAACTAGTGACCTTATAAATACGTTGTAAGCGCAAACGGAAGGAGAATGAAACACGACGAGTTCATTAAACATGTTCAAAGCCTTGCTCAACTCAACTCTCGAGAAGAAGCAGAGCGCGCCACCCGTGCCACGCTAGAAGTACTGAAAGAGCGCATTGTTGGGGATGAAGCAAGTCAGCTAGCAGCACAGTTACCGCAAGAATTTAAGCAGTATCTGCAAGGGCGAGAAGGAGAAAACGGTCAATACTTTCGCTTAGAAGAATTTATTAAGCGCATGAGTGAGAAAGAAGGTGTAGAACCGACTGCCGCCGCGATTCATATTCGAGCTGTGTTCGCTGTTTTGCAAGACGCCGTCACGCCTGGTGAACTTGCAGATGTACGTGCAAACTTGTCAGAAGACTACGAAGAGCTGTTCCCGCCAGCTCAGAATAAAACGCAGGTATCGTAACTACGTTTGGTGCTACGGTTCCTGTTATTCCTGTTAAGTAAAAAAGAAAGGAAGTTCAATGGTATCCCAAAACAATCAGCCAAACAAAAAAAGAGTCGCTATCCTAATCGAGAACGGAGTCGAGGATGCCGAGTTTCAAGTTCCTTACAAGGGTCTACAGATGTCGGGGCTCGAAGTAGTTGTACTCGGTTCACGCACAAATGAAACCTATAAAGGCAAGCAGGGCAAAGTCTCTGTTCAACCGGATGGGACGACAACTGAAGCAATAGCTTCTGAGTTCGATGCTGTAGTGATACCTGGTGGTATGGCTCCTGACAAAATGCGTACTAACCCCAACACAGTACGCTTCGTACAGGAGGCAATGGCACAAGGCAAACTAGTTGCTGCTGTTTGCCACGGACCTCAAGTCCTCATTGAAGGCGATTTGCTCAAGGGCAAACAGGCTACAGGCTTCATCGCCATCCGCAAAGATATGATCAATGCCGGTGCGAACTACGTTGATGAACCACTGGCTGTTGATGGGAACTTGCTCACATCGCGTCGACCTGGCGACTTAGCGATTTTCACTAGTGCCATCCTGACTCGTCTTGGCTATGGCGGTAAGGATGCTGCTTTGCCATCTGAAAGCGATCAATCTGCTGAATGGTGGAAACTGGCGGATGCCTGGGGTGGCTCAACAAAAGGTGAAATTACCAAAGCTCTTAACACAGCCCTAGCTGGTGAGCGTTATTCGCAGGAAGCGTTTGAGCAGTACGCCGAGAAAACCTCGGATGCCGAATTGCGATCGCTCCTCCAAGAAATGATCGCAAATAAGCAGCGTCACATCCAGATACTGGAAGCGCGGTTAGATGGCTTGGGTGAAAAACCCTCCTTATCAGCACAGGCTGCTGATAAATATGCCAAGTTGAAAACCTCGCTCCAGGGCAGCGATGAAACGTTGCTTCTGCGTACCGCACTCGGCGATATCCAAACGGGTGTGGTGGATGCCTTTAACCTAAGTACACAACTTACCGATCCAGTATCAACAGCGATTTTTATGGAAATCGAAAAAGACCTATCGGTGTATGAACGGCATGTGGCAGATCTCTATCGGGCGCGGATGGGATCTGGGGCAGTGCAACCTGCACAGCCAACGACGGGTGTTGCGGCTAAGATGTAGGTTTTTTTAACGAACCGCCAAGGCGCAGAGGTCGCGGAGAGAATTTCAGTAGAGGAATCCGGCGCGGCTTTGTGTCTTGGTGGTTATCTATGTGACCTTAAGGAGATTAAAGTAGTGACTTCAATACCAGAGGATAAGTCTACAAGTCAGAGTGAAGCTGGTAACGTCGGTGGAACCGAGCGTTGGGCGTCGTTGATTGGTGGTGGTGCGCTCGTGCTCTACGGTCTAAGGAAAGGCTCCTTACGGGGTGCCCTGACAGCATTGGCGGGCGGGGGGCTTGTGTACCACGGTGCAGCTGGACAAAAAAGTATACAGGAAGTAGCAGGCGTGAGTAAAAGTATTAAGGTTGAAAAGACTGTAACCATTAATAAACCAGCGGCAGAACTTTATCGCTTCTGGCACAACTTTGAGAACTTACCGAACTTCATGAAGCATCTCAAATCTGTGAAGGTATACGATGACAAGCGATCACATTGGGTTGCCAATGCTCCCTTAGGTGCAAGCGTCGAATGGGATGCAGAAATTGTTAATGACCAAGAGAATAAGTTGATTTCCTGGGCTTCAGTTGAAGGGGCAGATGTTGACAATTCTGGTTTTGTGCGCTTTCAACCTGCAACTGGTGACCGTGGCACTGAGGTGAAGGTCGTACTTGAGTACAACCCGCCTGGTGGTGCTATTACAGCAGCGGTCGCTAAGCTCTTTGGCGAAGAGCCGGAACAGCAGGTCGGTGATGATCTACGGCGCTTCAAAATGCTGATGGAAACAGGCGAGATTGCAACAACAGAAGGTCAATCTTCGGGTCGGGAGTAGTAACACGGGTAATGGTCAAATCAGCTTAGTCAGGATTGAATGGGGAGCAGGGAATGGTAGCAACACAGCCTGTAATGCGCGTCGCAGCTGTATTGGGAGTGGTGCTTCTATTCCCCCCACCTATTTGGGGAGTAAAGAGTCAGCAGGCATTGGCAGTTGTACTAGCGGATGGAACAGTTTATTTTGCCCTGCCTCCCAGTTTAGTCACGGCTACGACTACTTTTAAAAGCCCTAATGTTCCAGCAACATACTACTTTACACTGAGCTTGCCAGAAAATGCTGGTGAACCTCTGCAACGAGTCACTTTCACCCAGTACAAAGGAAAAGAGGATATACAATTCGACTTGAAAAGCACCAATGCAAAAGCAGAAACTTCCTCAGATTCTAGGCAGCGTTTAACTTTGGAAGATGTTACACGCGACCGTAAGACAAAAACTGTGTCAGTTACTTTTAACCCACCGGTATCCCCAGGCAAAACAGTCGTAATTGGCCTGCGTTCTGTCAGTAATCCTTTGTATGGTGGTGTCTATCTATTTGGAGTCACTGCTTTTCCTGCAGGTGAGAAGTCCCATGGTCAATTTCTCGGCTATGGACGGCTTCAGTTCTCAAGCCCTTCCTTCTTTTAGATTGTATAGGGTTAAAGCATAATTAAACCCTGGCGGGCACCGAGAGTAACTGCTTCGGTGCGGCTTCTGGCGTTGAGCTTGGTGAAGATAGATGCTACGTGGAACTTAACGGTATGTTCCGATATACCCAAGCGCCGCGCAATGATTTTGTTGCCCAACCCCTCGGCTAGCATGCCCAAAACCTCTATTTCTCGTGGGGTTAACGCCGTTAGAGGTGAAGTAGGCAGTTCGCGTACCGCCTGCGGTAGGCTGTTAAGCAGAGAATCGACAACTTCGGGGTGCAGCACTACAAGCCCAGCTGCCGCCGCAAAGATTGCAGCCACAATTTCATCAGCTGTTGCCGAGCGCGGTAATACCGCCCGCACACCTAAGCGCATTGCCTCGGTCGTCCAGTCACTTTGGGGGTTGTCAGTCAAGATGACTATGGCAGATGCGTATGGAGAAATCACTCCGAGTGTGAGCAATTTTTCTGACACGGGTTCGTCATCATGCCGCCCTAATTCCAGTAGCACCACATCGGGCTGTAGTTCTTCGACTAGAGCAGCTAGTGTAGTCAAGCCAACAGAACTGCCAACCACCGTAAGCTCCGAGTTCGTAGCGACCAGAGCCGACAACCCTGCACGCGTGATGTTGTCAGTGCTAGCGACCAGAACGCGTGTCATATCCAATTCGTAGTTCGCGATTCGCCTAGTTGCAAGAAACGCTCCACTGCATTGCTCGGCACAGCCAGAGCTAGACCTCCAGCAATCATGCTGTTAATTCCGATGACTTGGCCCCGTGCATCAGCTAGGGGACCGCCCGAGTTGCCGGGGAAAAGCCGCACGTTAGTCATGACCCATCTCTGGCGGCTAGGTACCTCTCCAGGGTCTAGGCGTGAGATAATTCCGGTTGTCAAGGCACCGATAAGGCCGAGGGGATTACCGATCGCTAAAACCAGCTCGCCAACCCGTAGAGCATCAGAGTCACCAACAGTAACGGCGGGCAGGTCAACCATCTCAACCTTGAGTGCGGCTAGATCACGCGCAGGGTCTCTAGCCGTGACCGCAGCTTCAAAGACACGTCCATCCTTCGTCTCTACGGTAGCGTGTGACCCTTGTGCAACATGAGCGTTGGTAATAATTAAGCCATTAGAGTGCCAGATCACACCCGAGCCGACACCGGTACCGTTGAGTACCTGCACAGTGGAACGACATAAATGCGAGGCTACAGCCGCCAATTCCGAGAGTGTCTGTTCACCTGTAGTATTATCCTTCTGGACGTTCGTCATGTTATTCCTCCCGGCGTGGTCGTTCGCCCACGGTAATAAGTTAGTTCAATCGATGTGCTACCACGGATAACGTGGGTGCTGTTTGCCCACGTGACCAGAACTTAACATTGCCTGCACATCACCTGTGTCGCTTACGGCAGTACCCTCAAGCGCCACGAGTACGTCGCCGATCATTATGCCAGCCTGATCAGCGGGACCATTCGGTTGAACGTTGACAACAATCAGCCCACCGAATGAACTTTGATCCCTTCTTTAGTCAATCGTGCCGGATTATAGGAGCAGGCGACATCGGTGGAATGGACAGGACGTTACCTAGAAAAATGGTTAGGGGTTTGCACTGCACAATTTAGCGTCGGGTGAATGTCACAAGGAGTTAGGGTCAATTCCCCTCTCTCGTAATCTGGCAATGAGTTCCTCTGTTTGGCGTCGCTCAATCTCAAGCTGCTGCTGAGCAAGTTCTGCCCGTTGACGCTCAATTTCTACCCGCTGCTCAGATTGCTCCGTTCGCCGTCGCTCTTGTTCCGCCTCTGTCAACACCCAGTTCCCCTGTTCGTCGTACCATCGCAGCCAAAGCCGAGGGATACTGCGGTACTCTCCCGACCACAATCCCAACCCTAACTTCAGTTCCGGTACCCAGACTTTCGGTTCGCTCAGAACCAATTCTTGATATTGGTTTCCAACCAACTGAAAGGCTTTTAACTCGTCAGTATAGCGGTCGAACAAAATATAGTAAGGCACGCCCAGAATGCGTTCATACACCTGCCACTTGGTAGGTGGGCTATTTGGTTGTTGTTCAGTATTGCCTAAGTCCTCATTCCGGGTACTAGGAGAGAGCAGTTCTACCACCATTAGGGGTCTGACTCCCTCTTGCCACATCACATAGCTTAGGCGTAATTCTTGCTGGTCATACAATCGGGGCACCCCTGCGACGACAAACCAATCCGGGCGCTTGTGCCATTTGGGGTGGTTAGGGTCGTAGTAGAGGTTCAAGTCACTGGCAACGAACACCTGCTCTGGCGGATAAGTGGGCGGCTGACAACCGAAGCTCAGGAGTTGGGGTTGCCAGATGTGAAACTCGTCGGGCAAGCCAGGGTCCTCCGGGTCTTCGCTGGGCAGATCATACATCGTCGGCATCGTCTCTCGCGGCGACAAGGGCGGGTCAGTTTGCGGTAGCGGGTATTTAACTGGCAACATAGGCGCTGACCTATAAGCTTGGTTTTTGGTTTAGCGAGACGACGCAGACGATAGAGTGATTAGTTCCAACTTAGACTATTGTAGCCAAAAACATTCAAAAAGGTCGGAGAATGTATGTTTTTATAGTAGGAAAAAGTTAGATAAACACAGAGATGAACTGCTGATAAGTTTAAAAATAGCAGCTATTTAATCGAATTTATGAGTTACAGAACTACTTCTGCATAAGCTTTCCAAGCAAGATTTAAGATTGGATATAGAAGCAAATTTGCTCAAAGATGGCTGGCAAGGAAGTAGTGCTCAAGTTAAAAAAAATGCTAACTTAGACATTGTTCTTGCACACAGAACTGATTCAAGCACGACTGTTAAGTGATCGCTCTCCAAGCAAGGAGCGATCACCTTATTTTTCAAGATGCAAACGCAGCGATTTCAGTTTATTTCAAACAATCAATGGGAATACTTCCTATTGATTAGGTAAGCCTCTTACTTTTATCTCCCTACTAGTTGTTACAGAGTAAGAATGTAACTAGACATAAAGGAATAACTTGGGCTTAAGGCGGACTATATAATCAAACAGCTATAGTGTAAAACCCTTGCTCTCTCGTTTGAGACAAAGACTGAAACGACGTAAAATAGCTGCAATAAATGCACTGTTTGGCAACAACTTCTGAAGCCATCAACTTTTGGCTATAGCTGATTCCCTTGTTATACAAGCATCACAGCCTTAAATTCGCTCTCCGTTCCAATACTACAATAACCCCTGTTTTTGCAACATAACCCTCTCAGGTCAGTTGATCTGGATCAACTCCCAGTTCACGTAACTTCGCTGCCAATATCTCTGCCCGTTGGCGTTCTTGTTCTGCCTGTTCTGCACTCCATAACAGCAAATTGCCTGCCCTATCCCACCAGCGCAGCCAGTTCATGGTTTGTTGCAGCCGCTTTCCTTTCCAAATCCCCAGAAACAGTTCAAATTCTGGAATCCACACCCGTCCTTGGACATCGGCTTCCTGTAGAGCGTATTGTCCATGCAAACACCGTACTTCCAGACTGGGTTCGTAGGGATCGTAAGTGATATAGGTAGGCACTTGCAAAATCTGTTCGTAGAAGTAGAGTTTGCCGTAGGGCGGGGTTAGGTATTAGATTGACTGCTGCAAACCCTTACTACTTGGGTAACAGAAGCAAAGGACAGTTTATTTTAGGTTATGTAGAACTCAACGAACAACAGATAGAAGAGGGAATTTACAAATTGTCTCAAGCTTTATTAGACGCTTGTTCTAATGGCATCTCGGTTGAGGAAGTTATGCAGAATTTCAATTAAATTCATGCAATAGATGCATCATAGGAGCTTTATGTACTTCAGCCTACACATCTTTCCGAGGTAAGCTTGATTTGTAGTATAGGAGATTTATATACTTCAGCTGACATATCTTTCCGAAGTAAGCCTGATTCAATTTTGTTAGTTACATGTATTTAAATCCTGACTTCAAAGTTTTTACCCGAGGTGCACTAACGCTTTTACTACACGAAAAACTTAGCTTTCGATGTACTTCACGTTGAAAGCGTTAGGACTCTAGCTGTTTCAAATCAATCAACCCTATGGAAACTATTGAGCTCTTGAAACTGTATGCAGTTGGAAAGCGAGATTTTCAAGGAGCAAAGCTGAGCTATGCTTATTTGTTTTGGGAAAACCTCAGTGGGATAAATTTAAGTAGGGCCATCATGTGGTGGACAAATTTGAGTAATACAGTCCTTAAAGGGGCAGATTTAAGGCTGACGTCCCTACTTTGGGCTAACCTTAGTGGAGCAAATTTGAGTGAAGCAGACCTGAGTTTAGCAGACTTAAGCCGGGCCGACCTAAGTTATGCCAACTTGAGTGGAGCCAATCTAAGTGGGACAATCCTGCGTGAGGCAAATCTCACTGGAGCAATCATGCCCAAGCACAGTCTATGATGCTCCCCATCTCCCCCTCTCCCCATCCCCTATTAAGAAGATACAAGCTTATGTACCAAGCAGCTTAGAATTAAGATCTAGCCTCTGTGCTGCTTCCTACTATCAAAAGTCAGGAAATTGGTATAAGGTGTTACTGAATTATCAAACAAAGACTGTATCCAATTAAAGCTTGGTGCATTTATCCCACTTGAATCCTTTATGAATTCTCCGATCCGCTTCCTTATGTGTGCCCCTGACCACTACGATGTGGACTATGTGATTAATCCCTGGATGGAAGGAAATATTCATAAGTCCTCACGCGATCGCGCCGTCGAGCAGTGGCAAGAGCTTCACCACATCCTTAAAGACCACGCTGTTGTGGATTTGGTCAAGCCCCAGCTTGGTTGGCCTGATATGGTGTTTACTGCTAATGCTGGTCTGGTTTTAGGGGATACCTTGGTACTTAGCCGCTTCTTCCACAAAGAGCGTCAAGGGGAAGAACCATTCTTCAAACAATGGTTTGAGGACAAGGGCTACACTGTGCATGAATTGCCCAAAGACTTGCCATTTGAGGGAGCGGGAGATGCGCTACTGGAGCGGGAAGGACGCTGGTTATGGGCTGGATATGGATTCCGCTCAGAACTCGACTCTCACCCGTATCTAGCCAAGTGGCTCGACATTGAGGTGCTGTCCCTGCGGTTGATGGATGAGCGGTTTTATCATCTGGATACCTGTTTCTGTCCTCTGAGCGGCGGCTATTTGCTCTACTATCCACCGGCGTTTGATTCCTACTCTAACCGCGTGATTGAAATGCGGGTGCCGGAACAAAAGCGGATTGCAATTGCAGAAGCGGACGCAGTGAACTTTGCCTGCAATGCGGTCAACATTGACCAGATTGTAGTGATGAATAAGGTGAGTGATGCTCTGAAAGGACGCCTAGCGGCAACTGGATTCCAGGTGATAGAGACGCCGCTAACGGAATTTCTCAAAGCTGGTGGAGCCGCCAAGTGCTTAACACTGAGGGTGACGGAGCCGGTACGAACCGAAGTCCATGCCAATGTATCGGTGGAAAGTCGCACGATTCGCATGGAAGGCCATCTGCTGGACTCTGGTTTGATCAACCGTGCTTTGGATGTAGTTGTGGAAAGTGGTGGCAGCTTCAAGGTGCTGAATTTTCAACTAGGAGAGCAGCGGCAAAGCACTTCGGCAGCAGAGGTAAAAGTGTCGGCTCCCTCGCATGACATTATGGAAGGAATATTAACGCAGCTGATTGATCTGGGGGCGGTGGACTTGCCCCAAGATGAGCGCAATGTCAAGCTGGAGCCCGTGATCCAAACTGGGGTGTCTCCAGACGACTTCTATGTCACGACGATCTATCCCACTGAAGTGCGGATTAATGGTGAGTGGGTCAAAGTGCAAAATCAGCGCATGGATGGGGCGATCGCAATTACCCACACTCCAACTGGAGTAGTGGCACGATGTAAGCTGCTGCGCGATCTAGAAGTGGGAGAGCAAGTAGTTGTCGATGTGCAAGGTATCCGCACCATTCGCAAGCCTGAATCGCGGGAGCAACGCAACACTCAAGAATTCAGCTTCATGTCAGCTGGAGTTTCCAGTGAGCGTCGGGTGGAATTGGTAGTGGAACAAGTGGCATGGGAACTACGCAAAATCCGCGATCAAGGCGGTAAGGTAGTTGTGACAGCTGGTCCCGTTGTCATCCACACGGGTGGAGGGGAACATCTGACTCATCTAATTCGAGAGGGATATGTGCAGGCGCTGCTAGGCGGCAATGCGATCGCAGTCCACGACATTGAGCAAAACCTCATGGGAACTTCCTTGGGTGTCGATATGAAACGGGGAGTTGCCGTGCATGGCGGACACCGACACCACCTCAAAATAATCAACACTATCCGTCGCTATGGCAGTATTGCTAAAGCTGTGGAGCAAGGCGTTCTTAAGAGTGGTGTATTTTATGAGTGCGTTCGCGCTGGTGTTCCCTTCTCCCTCGCCGGTTCCATCCGGGATGATGGTCCATTGCCCGATACGCAGATGGACTTGATTGCAGCTCAGCAGAAATACGCGCAGCTATTGGAAGGAGCTGACATGATTTTAATGCTGTCTTCAATGCTGCATTCAATTGGCGTGGGAAATATGACGCCAGCTGGGGTGAAGATGGTCTGTGTAGATATCAACCCAGCTGTAGTGACAAAGCTAAGCGATCGCGGTTCTGTAGAATCGGTTGGGGTGGTGACGGATGTGGGCTTGTTTCTGAGTCTATTGGTGCAGCAGTTGGATAAGTTGACGAGTCCTTATCATCTGGCACAGATGGTTTAGAGAAGCTAGGCTGCGGACGGGTGCCCCGTCCGCGCAACTGGCGAATTCCAGGAGAGCGTTAAAAAGCTGGGAAGTTTTGCAACACTACCGTAAAATATGAGTTACAGCCGCTGCCGCTCGATGAGTTGACTAAATAGTCCTTGTTTGTACGCCAGTTGCTCGATGTAGAAATCGATTTGAATTGAGATCTCAGACCATTACGCTCCCGTTATTTCCAACGCTTGCTGTAAATCGGGTTTCAAATTTTAATCCGTGCTGACTTTGCTTGATTAATCGCAGAGGCAGAAAGCGCTTTTCCCTGACACGATCAACACTCCTCCATCAGAAACCGCTTGAACTGAGCGTTTTCGCTTAGAGTCACATCCATCCAAGCCTTCTGACTCCAGGCAACAAATCGTTCTAACGTAAAGATAGGCAAAACTAAGTACAAATGTATTAGTGAGGCGATTACGATGAAAGTGTGGTTCTGATTCTCTACAGTCAGCCTGACCGATTTCGAGACGATACACGAGATCGTTCAAAAGCTTACGAGAGCGGCATTCGACAGGGAGCACCGCAAGCTATCCAGGTGGCAGATCGGTTTCATCTGCCGGCATACCTTACTGAAGCACTCGCTCAGACGTTTGGCGCAAACAGTCAAGCTCTCAAGACAGTTGGGGTAACACACAGCCTGTCATCAGTAACCAGTCCTAAGAGTATCGCAGTCGTGCCGGTGTTACCACCGCAGCTGCCAAGATTCGTTATCTGACGCAGTTGGCAAGGCAGTACCGCCAGCCAACGTTTCAGCTCCGCTTCATTAATATGTCCTAATCCTATGTCACAGTCCTAGCTAATCCTTCCATTAGCATCTGGGTGACGAAGCTGGATAG
>JAABUQ010005931.1_pt1 | contig 18993 bp, 16 predicted proteins | sample 5560001 | NCBI WGS metagenome assembly JAABUQ01 (sample SAMN10711888, study PRJNA513371) | rock metagenome | isolation source: Antarctica rocks | place: Antarctica: Victoria Land, Finger Mt nord | collected 2015-12-18
CTGGAAGGGATCGCGGGCCGTCCGCTGGGCTGGTTGCCGTCCGAGTTCACCCCCTCCATCCTGCGCGAGAAGCTACATGCACTGCGCGCCGTGGCGGCGTCGACGGCGACGACGGTAGAGCGGCCGGCGCTGACGACGCGGGAGCGAGAGGTCGCCGAGTTGATCGCCGCTGGGCTGAGCAATGGCGAGATCGAGAAGGCGCTCCATCTAACCAAGAGCACGGTCAAGACCTACGTACAGACGTTCTTTCGCAAGTTCGAGGTCAAGACGCGGCCCGCGTTCATCGCCAAGTACCGGGGTGGGGGAAGAGAGGGATGAGCAAACTCAGCCCACGGGCTGAGGGAGACGCGCCAAAAATCAGCCTGTGGGCCGATTGACACTCATCCCCTCCCTCGTAGTATGATGTCACGTATCAGCCCAGAACTGGTTGGCCGGCGGCGATGGGCTTGAATGCAACGAGGTGAAGATGAGACATAATCACCGCGTATCGAATCACGATGGAGGCTCCGATGCAAAGACAGCGGACTGCGGCGGAGATTCGCGCCGATGCAATCAAGATGGCGATCAAGAAGGGGACGGAGGGTTGTGAGAGTTGTGCTCGGAGCTACTTCCATCTGGCTCAGCAGCATGGCGCGACAGAGGAGGAGATCGAGCGAGCGATTGCTGCCGCTGACACGGGCGCTATGGGTATTTCGCGCCGCGACTTGCTTAAACTAGCCGCCCTCGGCGCGGCGCGCATCGTGGCTGTCTCCGCAGTCGGGGGTCTCGCCCCGCAACTCATGGCCCGCACAGCAGCGGCAGCGGCGCAGACAACGGACGGCGCCCAGGTGGCCTGGGTCGTGGCGACGCCGAGCGGACAGCAACTCGTCGGGGTGGCCCCGGACGGGAGCACTGTGGGCCAGATCGACGCCACTAACAAGGCTATCCTGCGCTCCCCGAACGGCGCCATCTTCTATGCAGTATCGTCGCGCCCGAATGGGGACACCTCGACGGCGATCATCGAGGTGTATAGCGCCGCGACCGGGTCGTTGCAACAGACTATCACGGGCCGGACGTTGCCGCTCGGGAACGCGCGCGGGTTCGATGCGCTCGATGCGATGGTCAGCCCCGACGGGCGGTCCCTGGCGCTGCTCCACCAGACATCTTACGTCGTGACCCCGGCGGTCCATCAAGTGGCAAAGAGGGATCGCAAGGGCGTCACGCGCACAATATCCATCGACGCGACGACGATTATCAATGCGGTCGAGGTCATCGACCTGACGGGGGCGCAATCCCTGGATTATTTCAAGCTCGACGACGCGCCAGACAACCTGCTGGGTGGGCAGGTCATCTTCGGGCCGAATAACTCGTACCCGTTCTACTCTGCGTGCTACTGCGACCCGGCCGACGGCCAGCCCTGCGTCGTCTCGGACAATGCGACGAACTGGCCTTTCGATGTCATCTGGGCCAATGAGCCGTCGACAATGTGCGGGGGATGCAGTATCTCTCCTGCCTGGGCGCCCTACATCTGCACAAGCAGCACCGCAGCCACCGTTGTACTCTGGCAGTACGCCATCACGAACAATCCAGGGCAGGGCGGCTGTCAGGATTGCCAGAGCGGGTTCCCTCCAATCGACCTCGACAAGACGAATCCCACCTATGATTCGTCTGACCCTGAGACGAACTACATGCTGTATATCCCCTAGTCGGCAGCGGTGCCGGCTAGGGCCGGGCCGGTGGGGACGACGCGCGGCGCGGCGGGGCCACCGCCGCGCCGTCGCTGTATCCGTTTAGCGATGTCGAGCGTTGTGCGTTCAGGGAGGGCGCCGAGGGTACCGCGCTGACACCCTCCGTGGCGTGGGGATGCGCCCTCCGATATGAGCGAGAGAACAAGACAGCAAAGGAGTATCGTACCGCTATGATCCGACACAGGTGCGGCCGCAGCGTGCTAGCCGTGGCATTGGGTGCGACGGGAATCTCCTACCAAGGGACACCCGTGTCCCAGTCCGTCGTGCTCACGTCCTTAATGATGGTGACGCCTACGACGGGCTGGGGCGTAGGGCCGCACGCGCTGTGGCGGACGACCGACGGTGGCCTGCACTGGCATGCGGTGACGCCGCCGGGCGGCGTGCCGCCAAACACCGCTGCCACGCAGACCCTCGATGGGACCACCGCGTGGACGGCGGCTGCGCGGCCCGACGGGGTGGTGACGGTGCAGCGCACGCGGGACGGCGGCCGCACATGGGCGGCGTCCCGTTTCGTCATAGCGGCAGCGGGCGGCATCCCGCCCGCCCCGGTGCAACTCCTCTTCACGAGCCCACGGCAGGGCTGGCTGCTCGTCGGTGGGAGCGGGCTGCTCGGCCAGGCGCTGGCCCTGTTCGCGAGTGGCGACGGTGGCCAACAATGGACACGGATCGCCCTTCGGCCGCCGATCGCGGGGCTACTCGGTTTTGGCGCGACGACGGGGTGGGGCATCAGCATCCCCGGGCAGGCGCCCCCGGCGAGCTTCGTGGAGGTCACGCACGACGGCGGCCGCACATGGCAGCGCCAGTCGTTGCCAGTGTCAATGGGCAATCGGACCTTGCTGACGCGCTACGGGCCGCTCAGCTTCGCCACGGCGCAACCTGGGCGCGCCGTGCTGCCGGTCACACAATTTACCTCCACCGGCACTGTGCTCGTCACCTACGCGACGCGCGACGGCGGACGGCGGTGGGACGTGGCCTCCTCCCTCGCCCTGCGCACGAACCCGACGACAGTCCTGACGAGTTTCGTGGACGCCCAGATCGGCTGGGCACTGGCCGGCGACACGACCGCGGCTCCACCGCTTAACGTGACGGCAGATGGGGCGCGGCACTGGCACGAGGTGACACCAAACATCCCTCTCACCGAGGTCGCCTCCCTCGATGTCGTCACGCCGCGCGTGGGCTTTGTCCTCATGCGACGCGTGGGGAGCCAAGGAGTTGCCGCTGTGCTCAGGACGCGGGACGGTGGCCGTCGTTGGATCATCCTCCGCCCTCAAATAGCCACTTGATGCCCCTCATGATAATAGGACTACAATGAACGGGAGGGGCGAGGAGGACCGTCAGCGACAGGAGGGTGATCTATGTTAGAGCCTGTGTGTAAAGCAATTTGTGGGGGTAAACGGGCTTTCGCATGGGCGGCATCCTCGAAAGCAACGGTACTGATAACCCCCGTTTTCGCATGTTTCAGCCGCTTAAAAGCCTGTTTTCAGCTTTACACACAGGCTCTTAGAGACAACCGGCTGGGCGAGAAGGGTCCGCGGCGTCGCCCCCCTGCGCGGTACGTGTTGGGCCTGACCCCCGTGGGTATCGAACTGCGGACGTAAGTCGCTTTGCGCTCACGGGCTATCCTGGTGCAAAATCAGAGGGCAATGTGTGATGCGTTCCTTAACCGACCGCAGTCGGCCCGTGGTTTGCCATGCGACACATGCGGACTGGCCCCCGACCGGCTGCAGCCGGGCAGTCGCAGGCTATTAGCTGTTTCATAGCGCGTCCAGGGGTTGCAGCACGGTCTTGACGCCGCTGCGCTGCTCGAACACGTCGAAGGCGGCGCGCCACTCGGTCAGGGGATAGACGCCCGAGATGAGGGGCTCGGTGCGCACCTGGCCGCTGGCCAGCAGCCGCAGCGCGCGGTCCCAGGCCGAGGGCACGGAGGCGTTGCTGCCGGTCGCGGTCAGCTCTTTGTAGCAGAGCTGGTCGAGGTCCCAGGCCACGGGCTTGCCGAAGAGGCCGATCTGCGCGTACTGTCCGCCCCGCCGCACCAGGTCGAGCAGCATCTGGGCGGACACTGCGGTGTGGGGACGACGGGATGGACGTAGGGGCGTAGCGCAGACGCCCTGACCACGGCGCGCGAGGGCGTGCTCAAGACGGCCCGACGTCACGGCCGCTGTCATGAGCCGCAATCCGGCGGTTCCCTATCGCTACAACAGAAGCTCCCTGGACGCTTGAACGCGTTAACGAGTGCCGGGAAGAGTTGGTATCGGTTCTCTTCGGGCGATAGGCAGTATAGTGGAGGCGCGGGGCGCGCACAAGAGCGGCATGGCTAGAGCCGACGCGCCGTTACCGGGACATACGTCGGCGGATGCCGACGCGCGAGACAGGCAAGGAGGTCCCCATGCGGGCGACACTGTGGCAAGGGAGCGGCGAGGAGGGCGAGCTCGTGCGCGAGAGTTTGCGCGGCCTCTTCACGCTGGCCGGCATCGACGTCGATGTCGTAGATACGCGGGATGACCTGCTCGCGGCCGCCGCGCGATCGCGGCGAGCGGGCGACATGCACATCCTCGTGATCGATTGCTACCACGGCGAGCCCGGCGACACTAATCGCTGTGCCGACGTCATCGATCAAACGAGCCAGACGAAGCCGCCCATCCATGTCGTCCACCCGGACGAGCAGGTCGTGCGCGATCTGGAAGGGATCGCGGGCCGTCCGCTGGGCTGGTTGCCGTCCGAGTTCACCCCCTCCATCCTGCGCGAGAAGCTACATGCACTGCGCGCCGTGGCGACGGCGACAACGGCAGTAGAGCGGCCGGCGCTGACGACGCGGGAGCGAGAGGTCGCGGAGTTGATCGCCGCTGGGCTGAGCAATGGCGAGATCGAGAAGGCGCTCCATCTCATGGAAAGCACAGTCAAGACCTACGTGCGGACGTTCTTTCGCAAGTTCAAGGTCAAGACGCGGCCCGCGTTCATCGCCAAGTACCGGGGCGGGGGAAGAGAGGGATGAGGAAACTCAGCCCACGGGCTGAGGGATACGCGCCAAAAATCAGCCCACGGGCCGATTGACTCTCATCCGGGTGCGCCACAAGAAAGTTCCCCTGCACGCGCACAGCGGCCATGCCAGTTTGCCGCCGCACCGCATAAGGGAACTTTGCTGTGGCGCACCCCTCTCATCCCCTATTGTATGTGATGATGAGGATGCCCCGAAACCGACTGCAGCGGCGGGCAGGGCGGACGACAAGATGACACAACAGGATACGACCGCACCTAAGCAGGTACTCAAAAGTCTGGCATAGCCTGTTTAGGCGTGATTCAGGCGAAAAAACGTGCCGAACTTATGGTCACATGCTTAGCCGTCGACATGCGACGGTTCAAGAGAAAGGACAACCTCCCATGAAAGCAGTCAGAGTAGCGCAATTCCTTGCCGTGGCCGCCTTGGCCACAACCATTACCCTCCCATGGGTGCCCTCGGCGAAAGCGGATACTGGTGGAGTGCCGGACACGATTGGGGCTGTCGTGCCCCACGTGACCGTGAGCCCCGGCATCGTGTTGTCCAGTGTCGCCTGTCACCCGCAACAATGGGTCCAGATACCGGACGGGCTCACCAGCGCAGCAGCGGCGGCCTACGCTAACGACCCGACAAATCAGCACACCGTCGCATGCGCGCAGCCCACGACGTTGGTTGCCCAAGCGCCCGCGACGACGGATCAAACCGATGTCGCGACGCGTCTCAACCATGCTCAGGCGGCGTATGTGTCCGCCCTCGCTGGTGGGGCGGACGTGGTGTCGGCGCTGACCGCCGCCAAAACGACCTATGCGCAGCCGGCAGCGGCAGCGGCGATGGCGGGACCAGACACGATCCACCCCCTCGCCTGCGCCAGCGGGAACTGGACGGATGCGGGCAACGATACCGTCCTCAACGATAGCCAGGGGGTCCAGGGTCACATCCACTGGATCCTCAATTACTCGGACAGCGCAGGGTGCTACCATAACTTCAAGACGACCGACTACTCGTTCGTGGATGGGGGCAACATCTGGTGGGGCTGGATGGACATCTACTACAATGGTGGTGGGAGCGCCGGGCTCAAGAGCGGATCGGACGGCAACGCCGTGACTATCCCGACGCGGCAGTCCTTCCCCAACATTAGCGTCACAAGCGGCGGCCTGAACCTGGTGACGAAGTACTGCACGCAAACGAACCCGTTCAACTCGTGCATCAGTGACGGCTTCATACATCCGGGGGACGCCATCACGCACTAGCACTACGGTGCTACGGCGCATCAATAACCGTGGAGGAGGGACCCACTGCCGGGCCTCTCCTCCGCGCGTTGGTCCCATTCCTGTTGGGCGGGGGCGAGGAAGATGAGAAGGATGAGCGGAGTGCGAGGAAACGCGGCATATAGGCATGCGCGGGCGCGCTTCCTGATTGGGACCGTCCTCCTCGTTGTGGCTGGGGGGGTGGCTTGGGGGCTGCGCGGATCGGAGGACCCAGACGTCCTCCAGACGGTCGCGGTAGCCAGCAATCCACAGGTCGTGGCGGTCGACCCGCAGACGGGGCGTGCGTTCGTGGCGGGCTCCAACGGACGTGTAAGTGTGCTCGACGCGCACACCGGCGACCACCTGACCGCCGTCGCGATTGGGGCCGATCCGTCGGGCGCAATCATTGACGCTGGGCGCGGGCGGGCCATCATGTGCAGCCGGGTGGCTGGCCTGCTCAGCGTGCTGGACACACGGCGGATGCAGGTCATTCAGCGTGTCCCGGTCGGCGGGACCTGTCCGACCGATCTCGCTGTCGATGTGCGGCGGGGACGCGTCTACGTGCCCACGGGTCTGGGCGTGCGCGTCCTCGTAACGCGCACGGGGACGGTTCTACGCACGGTCGCCCTGCCTGCCCATACGCAAGCGGTGGCCGTCGCGGTTGATCCCAGGACGGGGTGCGCTTTCGTGACCGGAAGCGGCAACACAGTGAGTATCCTCGATGGGCGCGGCGCTGCCCTGGTACGCACCGTCACGGTAGGACAGAACCCCGGCCCGGTGGTGGTGGATGCGTCGAGCGGCCGCGTCTTCGTTGTCAACAGCGGCGCTGACAGCGTGAGTATGCTCGACGCGCGAACAGGGACCGTGCTCCGCACCGTGCCCGTCGGAGCGTTTCCCGTGGCCTTGGCCGTCGATGGGCGCACGGGACGTGTCTTCGTCGTCAACCAAGGTGGGGGCGGCAGCGTGAGCACGCTGGATACCACCACTGGAACGGTCGTCGCGACGACCCCGGTGGGCGGCGCCCCGCTCGCCGTCGCCATCGATGCCCGCACGGGGCGCGTTTTCGTGACCGGCACGGCCACCGGCACGGCCACCGGCGCTGCCGGAGGGGCGCCCCATCTCTCCCCATTCCTGGACCGCCTGATCGTTGACGTCGCCGGCGTCTGGCGCCACTTGCGCCACCAGGACACAGGCCATGTCAGCGTTCTCGATGCGCATAGCGGGGCGCTCCTCTACACGGCAGCGGTTGGGCAAGGGCCGAGTGCGGTGGCCGTGAGCGAGCGCACCGATCAAGCCTTCATCGCCAACTTCAACAGCAATAGCGTGAGCGTCCTCGATGCAACACGCTAGCCACGACAAGCATGGGCAAGGATGCAGCACAGCATCCTACCCTTATCAGCGCATATCGGTAGCGGCCCCTCAAGAAACGCTACAGCCCCATGACCTCACCGTTCACTTGCTGACAGCGACCCTATCGCTGGGCCTCTACGGAATGATCTCAGCCTTCTACCCGCGCAGTGTGTTTTGAGCCTGACCGGACGGCGGTACTCCGTGGGTAGCGAACTGCGGACATGAGTCACACTGCGGCCGCAGGCGATCTTAGAGCGCGTCCAGGGGTTGCAGCACGGTCTTGACGCCGCTGCGTTGCTCGAACGCGTCGAAGGCGGCGCGCCACTCGGTCAGGGGATAGACGCCCGAGATGAGGGGCTCGGTGCGCACCTGGCCGCTGGCCAGCAGCCGCAGCGCGCGGTCCCAGGCCGAGGGCACGGAGGCGTTGCTGCCGGTCGCGGTCAGCTCTTTGTAGCAGAGCTGGTCGAGGTCCCAGGCCACGGGCTTGCCGAAGAGGCCGATCTGCGCGTACTGTCCGCCCCGCCGCACCAGGTCGAGCAGCATCTGGGCGGACGGACCGGCCCCCGCGCACTCGTAGACGATGTCGGCGCCCACGCCGTCCGTGATCTCGGCGATGGCCCCCTTGTGGGCGTCGCTCTGCTCGACGTTGTAGACCGCGTCGGCGCCGAGCTCGGCGGCCAGACGCAGGCGATGCTCGTCCCTGTTCGTGCCCAGCACGACCGTGTGCGCCCCGGCCGCCTTGACCACCTGCAGCGTCAGCAGGCCGATGGCGCCCGGCCCGGCGATGACCGCCACGTCCTGGGGCGACAGCCGCGGCTGCTCCAGCGCGCCGTGGACCACGCAGGCCAGCGGCTCGGTCAGCGCGCCCTCCACATAGCCGACCCCCTCGGGCAGGGCGTGGACGTTGCGCTCGGGTACCACGAGCAGAGAGGTGAAGCCGCCGTCGACGGCCGAGCCGATGGAGCGCCGCCACGGGCACAGGTTGATGCGCCCCGCGCGGCAGAAGCGGCAGGCGCCGCAGGTCGAGTAGTAGGTCTCCGTGGTCACGCGGTCGCCGACGCGCACGCGCTCGACCCCCTCGCCCACGGCCGCGACCGCTCCCGCCACCTCGTGCCCCATGACCACGGGCGGCGAAGTGTGGAACTCGTCGTAGTAGATATGGATGTCCGTGCCGCAGATGCCGGCGGCGCGCACCGCGATCAGCACGTGGCCGGGCGGCGGCGCCGGCTCGGCCACCTCCCGCACCTCCACGTTGCCCACACCTGGGGCCGTCTTGACCACCGCTTGCATGCTCTCCCCTTCCCTCTGTCACGCTCGTTGCGCGACTCGCTATCCTCATATCTTGGCCGATTTGATCTCCCAGGGTCTGCGAATTGTACACACCCGACTGGGAGCGCGGGCGGCCCGCCCGCCTCGTGTGGTGTCCTACCGAGAGCACGGATGGCGTCCACGACGGGTGGCACACCGACCCGCGTGGCCGCGACGGAAGCGGGCGGGCCGCCCGCGCTCCCAGTCGACCCACAGCATCGGCAACAATTCACAGACCTGGTCGACTTCCGCCCGCGGTCGCAGGCCCTTTACCCCATAAACTGCCGCAGGTAGCGCGCGGACTGGCGGAGCGCGCGCTTGCGGTCCTCCAGGCTGCCCTCGTAGGCGCGATCCTCCACCTCGATGCAGACCGGACCGGTGTAGCCGGCCGAGGTCAGCGCGGCGAAGAACGCGCCCCAACGCACGTCGCCGAGGCCGGGCAGCTTGGGCGTGTGATAGGCCAGCGGCACGGCCAGGATGCCCTCCTCGTCGAGCTTGCGCCGGTCGATGCGCGCGTCCTTGGCGTGGACGTGGTGGAAGTGCCCCACGAACTCTTCGATCGGACGCACCTCGTCCATCTGCTGCCAGATCAGGTGCGAGGGGTCGTAGTTGAGGCCGAAGTGCGGGTCGGGGATGTCCTCGAACATGCGCCGCCAGACGGCGGGGCTGACCGCAAGGTTCTTGCCTCCCGGCCACTCGTCGGCCGTGAACAGCATGGGACAGTTCTCGATGCCGATGCGCACGTCGCGCTCGGCGGCATGGCGCACCAGGGGCGGCCAGACCTCCTGGAAGAGCGGCCAGTTGTCGTCGATGGAGCGCGCCGGGTCGCGCCCCACGAAGGTGTTGACGCGGGAAACCTCCAGCAGCGCCGCCGCGTCGATCACCGCGCGCAGGTGCTCGGCGTAGACGCGGCGCTCGTCCGGGTCCGGCGCCAGTGGGTTGGGGTAGTAGCCCAGCGCCGAGACCGTGACGCCGCTGCGCTCGACCAGGGCGCGCACCTCGGTGGCCGCTGCGTCGTCGAAGCCCGTGACGTCGATGTGCGTGACGCCAGCGTAGCGGCGCTCGGCGCGGCCCCGCGGCCAGCACATCACTTCCACGCAGTCGAAGCCGCTCTCGGCGGCGAAGTCCAGGACCTCCTCCAGCGTGAGGTCGGGCAGGATGGCGCTGACGAAGCCCAATTGCATCGGTGTCTGTCCTTTCCACTAACGAACCTGGCCTGCACTATTCACGAGACGAAGCCTCCTGGGAGCGCCAGCTCTCGCTGCGCTGCCAGCCGGCAGACCTCCGTAGCCAGCCTGATCGCCGCCCCCAAGCGCCCATCCGCCAACCGGGGCCGGCTGGAAGCCGGCGCTGGACTTTGGCTTTTTCCAGAAGGGATAGAAAAAGGGCCTGTCGCTGCGGTAGAGTGGAAGGTAGCAAGACAACCGCTCAGCCACAGGAGAGGCCCATGACCCAGGATACCACGCCCCGCCCCGCGACGACCGCCGTGCCACCGTTGCTGGTGGAACTGTGGCGGCTGCTCAACGCCCATCGCCCCGCGGTGAGCCAGACGCGCTGCTTTCACCGGCTGCGCGCGCTGGTGGTGGGGACGCTATGCACGGTGGCGCGCCCCACGATCACCGGACTCCTGCGGGCGCTGGGGCTCATCGACGCCGATTGGAGCGCCTTCTACCGCCTCTTCGGCGGGACGCGTCTGGACTATGACGCCCTGACGCGCTGCTACCTGCGCGAGACGCTCACCCAGATGCCGGCAGAGGGGCCGTACGTAGCGGTGATGGATGGGACGCAGGTGCCGCGCAGCAGCCGCACGCTGCCGGGGACGGCCTGGCTCAAGAACCCACGCACGCCACCGTTCAAGCCGGGCAGCCACCGGGCGCAGCGTTATCTGCACTTGGCGGCACTGCTGCCCCGCTGGCGGGGCTACAGCCGGGCGTGGCCGCTGCGCTTCATGCCCGCGTTCCCGCCCAAAGCGGTGCCGGGGGCGGCGGAGCCCCAGAAAGAGTGGGAGGCGGGGCTGGCTCAGGTGGCCTGGCTGCGCGGCGAGCTGGACGCGGCGGGGCGGACGGAGCAGGACCTGCTGGCGCTGGGGGACGGCAGTTTCGACGTGGCGGACCTGTGGCGGGACCTGCCGGAGCGGGTCACGGTGCTGGCGCGCACGGCGTGCAACCGCGTGCTCGTTGCGCGGCCGCCCGCGGGGGCGCACGGCAACCGACGCTATGGGGCGCGGGCACGGACGCCGCAGGCCTGGCTGGCGGTGCGGGACGGCTGGCGACGAACGACCATCACGGTGCGCGGACGGGACATCCCGCTGACCTACCGCGTCGAGGGGCCGTTTGTGCGCGAGCGCGCCGCCGACCGCCCGCTGTTCCTGCTGGTGGTCCGCGGCCTCGCCCAAGCTCAGCGCCACCGCCACCGCCGGCGGCGGCGGGAGCCGGCCTTTTACCTGGTCAACGCCACGCCGCGGGAGGACGGGACGTGGGCGTTGCCGCGGCCCGCGGAGGAGTTGTTGGCCTGGGCCTGGCAGCGCTGGGAGGTGGAGGTCTGTCACCGCGAGATGAAGAGCGACGCCGGGGTGGGCGCGGCGCAGTGCTGGACCCCCACCTCCACCGTGCGCGCGACCCAGTGGCAGGCCTGGGCCTACGCCTGCGCGGTGCTCGCCGGCTACCGTGCCTGGGGCTGGGGCTACGACCGCCACCCTGCGTGTGTGCGTCCCGCTGGCCTGTGGTGGCACGGGGGCGCGCGCTGGAGCTTGGCTATGCTCTGGCGCGGCTACCGCCAGGCCCTGCGCGATCCCGTTTTCCACCCTGGTCGTGCGGGGACGCGGGGCACCTGGCCCGAAAAAGAGGCCTGGCTGCACCAGGTGGATACCCTCCTGGGTGCTGCGGAGGCCGCAGTGGCCGCCTAGCACCCTCTCAAAGAGCCAAAGTCCAGCGCCGGCTGGAAGCCGGCGCTCCCAGGAGCTTACCGCACCTACTAACTAGTCGTTACTCGTTAGCCGGCGCGAACCATAGGTCGATGGGCCTGGCCACGCGGCGGTAGAAGGGCAGCTCGACGGCGCGGCCGGTGCGCGCTGACTCGTAGGCCGCGTAGATCATCTCCAGCACGGCGCGGCCGTCCTCACCCGTCTCGCGGGGTGTGAGGTCGTGGGCCACGCAGTCCACGAAGTGCTGCAGTTCGGCCGGGAAGCCGTAGTGCCAGACCTCGTCGTACATGGTGTAGCTCCAGCCCCGCGTGTCGGCCGCCTTCTCCACCGCGTAGCCGTAGCCCGGCTCGCTGTAGGTCGTCAGCGACGACCCCATCAGCAGGTCGGCGTAGGTGACGCCTTTTGTGCCGTAGATCTCGGCTCGATCCTGCATGCCGCCCTGCTGGATCCACGAGGTTTCATTGAGCCCGACCGCCCCGCCCTCGAACGTGACCACCACGATGGCGTGGTCGTCGCCCCGCGTGCGCTCACCATGTACGAACGTAAGGCCAGCGTCTCGCCATACATCAGCTTCACCCCGGCGTCGCGACAGGCGGCGATCATGGCGTCGGCCTCGTCCAGGGTACGGCAGAGCGGTTTCTCCACGATGACGTGCTTGCCCTGCCCGGCCGCGGCGATGCACAGGGCCGCGTGGAGGTCGTTGGGGACGGCGAGCGTCACCACGTCGACGTCGTCGCGCTCGAGCAGGGTCTCCCCGCTCGGCTCCACGTGCGGGATGTCGAAGCGCTCCGCCAACTCGCGCGCCCGCTCGCCATGCTGGCTGGCGATGGCCACCAGCTCGGCGTTGCGCACCCCTGTCAGCGCCGTGGCGTGTAGCTCGGCGATGAAGCCCGCGCCGATCAGCCCGACGCGCACCGTTGCCATACTTGACGCTCCTTTCTTTGCTAACCTGCATTATTCACGAGGAGAACTTCCTGGGAGAGACGGCGCTCCCAGGGGGACGTTCACGGCCACTACATCCGTCGTAAATAATCCAGGCTAAGCTATTCCCCGCCGGACGTGCGCACGTAGATAGCGGCGAGCGCCAGCACGATCAGGCCGTAGAGCATCTGCTTGATGGCCTCGGGCATGCTCAGGATGTTGAGCAGCGAGTCCAGCACCGTCAGGATTAGCGCGCCCAGGATCGTCCCGCCGTAGCCGCCGCTGCCGCCCAGGATCGACGTGCCGCCGATTACGGCGGCGGCGACCGACGGCAGCAGGTAGGGGTTGGCCAGATTCTGGTCGGCGGCGTTTGTCGCGCCCACGAACAGCAGACCGGCGACGGCGCCGAGCACGCCGCACAAGGTGTAGGTCGCCAGCAGCACCTGCCAGACGCGCACGCCGGCCAGCCGGCAGGCCAGGGGATTATCGCCCACGGCGTAGACCATGCGGCCGAAGCCGCTGCGGCGCAGCCCGACCGTGAGCAGCAGCGCGATCGGCGCCCACACCAACAGGTTGACCGGCACGAGTCCCAGCACCGTGCCCGAGCCGAGCTGGTGTATCGCGTCGGGGACGGTTGGAACACCGTTGGTGAAGCCCAGCGCGGCCAGGGCCAGGGAGCCGGTGATGATGCCGGCCATGCCCAGCGTCATGATCAGCGGCTGCACCCCGAAGATGCCCACGCCGATGCCGTTGACGAGGCCGACGGCCAGGCCGAGCAGCAGCGCCAGGGCCACCGCCGGGACCGTGCCCAGCCCGCCCAGCCCGGCCAGCAGGTAGGCGGTCGCCGTCGCCGTGCCCGCCACGGAGAGGTCGATGCCGCCGGTCAGCAGCACGAGGGTCTGCCCCGCCGCGAGTATCCCGAGCGGGGCCGCGTAGAGCAGCGTGGTAGAGAGCTGCGAGGGCGTGACGAAGCCGGGGCTGGCGATGTCCGTCCCGATGATCAGCAGCACCAGGATCACGATCAGCACCAGTGCGGGATAGTCGGCCACCGCGCGCCGCGCGCGCTGCCAGAAGCTGGTGGCGCCGCCCGGTTGGGGGGTAGCGGTCATGCGCGCCTCCGTAGCAAGAACAGGCCGGCGACCATCACCACCACGACGACCAGGGCGCCCTGGACCACGGTACCCGTGTTAGGGTCGAGCCCCATGAAGGTCAGGATGGTGGTGATCTGCGTCAGGATCACCGCGCCTGCGATGGCGCCGATCAGGCCGCCGCGCCCGCCCGTCAGGCTGACCCCGCCGACCACGATGGCCGCGACGCTGTTCAGCGTATAGCCCGCCCCCGCCGTGCCCGACGTGGCGTTGCCGTTGAGGGTGCTCGCGGTCAGGGCCAGTCCGGCCAGCGCGGCGAAGGCGCCGCCCAGCGCGTACGCGGCGATGCGCGACCGCCCCACGCCCACGCCGCCCAGGTAGGCCGCGGTGCGGTTGCTGCCGATGGCGTAGAGCGACAGGGCCAGGCGCGTGCGCCGTAGCGGCAGCCACACGACCACGGCGAGCACCAGCAGCACGATGGCGCCGGAGGGGATAACCCCGGCAACCTCGCCGGTCAGCAGGTCGGCGAATTGTTGCGGCGCCCCCCCGCCAGGAGTCGGCATGACCTGCAGAGCCAGCCCGGACCACAGGAAGCTCGTGGCCAGCGTGACAATGATGTCGGGCACCCGCGTGGCCGTGATCACGGCCCCGGTCAGTGCGCCGGCCAGCGCCGTGGCCGCGATGATCGCCAGGGCGATCAGCAAGGCGCCCTTGAGGTCGGCGTTGGCCATGTAGAGGGCCGACGTTACGTTGACCAGGCTCATCAGCGCGCCGACGGACAGGTCGATGCCGCCGGCGATGACCACCACGGCCTGGGACGCGGCGGCCAGCGCCAGGGGCAGCGCGCCGCCGACGAGCGATTGGATGTCGTAGCTGTTGAGGTTGGGATGGACGATACGCTCGACGCCGAGCAGGACGAGCAGCAGGGTATAGACCCCCAGGGGCCAGGCGTTGCGCCGCGCCCAGCGGCCGCGGTTGGCCGGTCTGTTCGCGACCAGGGACAGGGATGGGGATGGCGCGCTCATAGCACCGCTGCCTCCTCGCGCGTCAGCCCGTGGGCCGCGCGCAGCAGCGTGCCCTCGTCGGCCTCGGACGCCGGCAACTCGCGCACGATGCGCCCCTCGTAGAGCACGAGCGCGCGGTCGCAGACCAGTGCGATCTCCGGCAGCTCACTGGTGAAGATCAAGATGCCCGCACCGCCGGCGGCCAATTCGCGCAGCAAGGCGTAGATCTGGCGCTTGGTGCCCACGTCGATACCGCGCGTGGGGTCGAACAGGAGCATCACGCGGAAGCCGGCAGCCAGCCAGCGCGCGATGGTCACTTTCTGCTGGTTGCCGCCGCTGAGGCGCCGCACCTGGCGCTGCGCGCGCGTGTCGATGGAGAGGCGCTCGACGGCCTCGCGCACACGCCGCCCCTCGCTCCGCCCGTTGATCGGGCCCCAGCGCGCGACGCGGTTGTAGAGCGGCGTGGCGATGTTCTCCTGGATCGAGCGCTGCGGGAGCAGCCCCTGCAGGCGGTCGGCCGGGACCAGCACCACGCCCGCGCGGATCGCGTCGTAGGGCGTGCGCGCGCGCAAGGGACGCCCGCCCACCGCGATCTCGCCGCCATCGGCCCGCCGGCGTCCGGCGAGGATGTCGAACAGCACGTCCTGGCCCTGCCCCTCCAGCGCGGCCACGCCGACGACCTCGCCCGGCCGCACCGTCAGCGAGACCTCGGCCAGGGCCGTGCCCGCGCGCAACCCGCGCACGCTGAGGATCGGAACGCCCTCACCCCCCGACAAGCCCTCACCCCTCGACCCATGGCTAACTGGTACACGTTGGCTAAAATTCCTTTGCGATGGCGCGGACTCATCAACCCGCGGCACGTCAGTGTCCGTGGTTTGCCATGCGACTTCAGTCGCAGGCGTCGCTGCCAAGGTATGTACGCCAAGCTGTACTAGCCCCTCAGACCCGCGACCAGGGTGCGACGGGCTGGTTAGCCCCTCCCTCTCCCGCGTACCGGGAGAGGCCGCCGGGGAGTGAGGCGCGGCTGGACCAAGCATCAGCTCGACGATACGTTCCTCGACGCTTTCCGAAACGATGAGCGTGCCCACGTCGGCGCCGTCGCGCAGGACGGTGGCGCGGTCGCACAGGGCGCGCACTTCGGCCAGGCGGTGCGAGATAAAAAGGACGGCGCGCCCGGCCTCGCGCCAACTACGCATCACCAGGAAGACGCGCTCGGCCAGATCGGAGGGCAGCGCCGCGGTGATCTCATCCAGCAGTAACAGCTGCGGGTCGCGCGCCAGGGCGCGGGCGAGGTCGATCATGCGCAGAGTGGGCAGGGGCAGGTCGCCGACGAGCTCGCCAAGGTCGATGCCGCCGAGGTCCATGGTCCCAAGCCAGCGGCGCACGGCCGGCACGTCGGTCCCGGTGAGACGCAGGTTCTGCAGCGCCGTCAGGTCGGGCACGAGCGCCGGGTCCTGGAACACGGCGGCGAGCCCCACGCGCTGCGCGGAGGCGGGCGAGGTGATGCGCGCGGGGCGGTCGCGCACGCTGATCGTGCCGGTATCGGGGCGGATCACGCCGGTCAGCATCTTGACGAGGGTGCTCTTGCCCGCGCCGTTGGCGCCCATCAGGGCGTGCACCTCGCCCGGCTCGACCGTGAGGTTGCCGGAGCGCAGCGCCACTACCGCGCCATAGCGCTTCGACACCTCGCGGACCGTCAGCAGGCTCATCCGCGTCCTTTCTCTCCATCCAAAGTATCCAGGGTCATTGAGCGGCTGGGGCAGGATGTCCGGAGCGGGGTAGGAGTTTGCAAAACATCGTCCTGGGAGCGCCGCGCGCTCCCAGGAAACGCCCCTGCAATCGAGAACGACAAAACCTTGCTCTTCATAGTACTACAACGTTAGGACCAGCCTGCGACTAAAGTCGCATGGCGCACAACGGACACTAAAGTGTCTCAACAGGCCATCCCACACGACTTTAGTCGTCGTTCTTTGCCATGCGACTTTAGTCGCAGGTCATAGTACTAGGTGGCCGGGGCGCGCCTTATAGCGCGCCCCGGCCCGCCCATTAGTCTCCAGTCGGCGCCTACTGGCAGGCGACCAGTTGCTTCTGGGTGTAATTCGTGTAGGGGGGGATGGTGTACTGCACGCTGTAGGTCGGCGCTTGCTGCGGCAGGTAGTGCGACTGCAGCGTCATGAGCGAGGAGGAGTAGTCCCAGACCTGCGGCGTCAGGGAGGTCTTCTTGGCCACCGTTTGGCCCTGCAGAACCTTCAACGCGATGGACATACCGACGCCGCCGATGTTGGCGGGGTTGGTGACCGCCGCGCCGTCGAAGCCCTGGCCGTGCAGCTGCAGGATCTGCTTGACGAAGCCGTTGTTGTCCGCGCCCACCACGGGCACATACTTCTTGTGCGCCGTCTGGAAGGCGCTGACTGCGGTGTAGTCGATGCCTGACGTCCACACGCCGTCGATGTTGTTGTGCGCGTTGAGCAGGTCGAGCATGGCCTTGCCGCCGGGGGCGAACTGCCAACCGGTGTAGGGCTTGGCGATGACCTTGATGCCGGGGTACTCGGCCAGCGCCTGCTGGATGCCCGTGTAGCGGTCCGTGTCGGCCGGCGCGCCGGCGATGCCTTGCAGCAGCACGACGTTGCCCTTGCCGTGCAGTTTCTTGGCCAGCCACTCCATGCCCAGGCGGCCGTAGGCGACCTGGTCGTTGGCCGTCTGGTAGGCCAGCGTGGAGTTGACGAACTGGTCGACGATGACCACCACGATGCCGCGCTGCGTGGCCTCGCGGATCACGCCGTTGAGGCTCGTCGCGTCGGGGGGATCGATCACCAGCGCGTTGACGCCGGACGAGATGAGGGTGCGGATGCCGGCGATCTGCGCCGCGGCGCTGCCGTTGATGTCGCTGACCAGGACCTTCTTGACCAGCCCATGGCTGGCAGTGGCCTCGGCCTTGGCCGAGCAGATCATCTCCTCGCGCCAGCCGTTGCCGACGAGGTTATTGCTGACGCCGACGACGAAGGGTCCCTTGGCCGCGGGACTGGCCGCGGCGTGGGCCGCGCCAGATGTCTTGGGGAGGGCGATACCGACCGACGCGACGGTCGCGAGGGCGGCCAGCCGCAGCGCGACGGCGCCGGGACCGCGGCGGGACGACGCGCGGCGCCGTTGGATGAAACGGGTGAAAGCCATGACAAGCATCTCCTTTGATACGTACTGCAGGATCCATCATACATGACTGAGTAGGACAGTACCGTGTTGCATGAACCTGGCGCCGCGGTTTTGCCGCGCCTTGACCGTGCCTAACCGTCTCGCTCTCCTCCCTCCTCCCTCCGCGGTAGCGCGGATGCTGTCTCTATGGTAGCGTGTCGCCGCATTGATGACAAATAGTCGGTTTACACCGCGAGGTTGACCTCCTCCTGGCCTGGCTTACGACCGCGCGACAAACCACGAACGTTGCGGCGTCGCGGGTTTCCGCGCCATGACCAACTGGTACGACCTCCGACCATGACAGGCAGAATAACATGTCGCCCGCCGGCCGTCAAGCCCTTGACAAACAGGAGCATGGATTGTACGATACCCGCATCTTGATCGGAAGCCCCATCACCTACGCGCCCACGCGCCGAGTGATTGCGGTGAGGTTCTGCTATCGAAAGGCAAGAGTGCAGATGGCCGTCTCTAACTTGCCGGCGCTGGGCCGCGCGCGCCTCTCCACCCTCGCGGTCGACGAGTTGCGCGCGCGCATCATATGCGGCGACTGGAAACCGGGGGATCGCTTGCCGTCCGAACGGCAGTTGAGCGACCAATTGGGCATGAGCCGCTCCTCGCTTCGCGAGGCCATCCGCGGCCTGGAAGCGATGGGCTTCGTCGACGTGCGGCATGGCCAGGGCGTCTTCGTACGCGAGCGCGACGCGGACGACGGCGGCGACGCCTCCTTCGCCAACTGGAGCGCCGAGCATCGGTACTCCATCGGCGAGTTGGTTGCGTTCCGGCTGCTGGTCGAGCCGGAGCTGGCCGCCCTCGCGGCGGAGAACGCCGACGGCCCGTTCATCGTAGAGCTCGAGGCCATCATGACCGCGATGGAGGAGGCCGCCGCGCGGGACGACCTGACCGCGCTGGTGCGGTTGGACACCGCGTTGCACGACGCCATTACAGGCCACGCCGGCAACCAGTTGTATCGCGACCTGCTCGGGTACGTCGGGCACCTGTCCGTCGATAGCCGCCGCATCAGCCTCGGCGTGTCCGGCCGCGCGCCGCGGGTGGTCGACCGGCACAACTTGATCGTGCAGGCCATCCGCGCCGGGGACGCCGACCGCGCCTGGGCCGCGATGCGGGAGCATTTGGAGCGGTTCGCGGCGGATATGCGCATCCATCCCGTCGGCTAACACATCACCGTTCCCCGAGGTCGATGGGTATCCAGCGGTGCTCGCGTATCGACCGGTACGCGGCGT
>JAABUQ010005932.1_pt1 | contig 18993 bp, 28 predicted proteins | sample 5560001 | NCBI WGS metagenome assembly JAABUQ01 (sample SAMN10711888, study PRJNA513371) | rock metagenome | isolation source: Antarctica rocks | place: Antarctica: Victoria Land, Finger Mt nord | collected 2015-12-18
TGAGGTCGTCGAAGCGTTGGAGGCAGCCCCGGCATTCGTAGCGTTGGCGGTGGATCTGGGTATCGTCCCGGCCGTTCTTGATGACCGAGTCGGACGAGCATCGGGGGCAGGTCACGCCGTCGGGTTAGCGCATGACCCGGATGGTCTGGTAGCACTTGGCGTCGTCGAGGAGATCCTGGATGTTCACCATCGGGCGATGCCTGGGGCGAGGACGGCGGGTCGTGTCGAGCGGATAAGATGCTCGAAGAATGGGGCCGATTGTAGCGACTTGGAGCCCTGCCTGGACCACCACCCCGGAATCCATCATGAGCCAGTCTAAATACTTCGGCCGAGACGACTTAGGAGTGGAAGCGGGTAGCGGGAATCGAACCCGCATGTCTAGCTTGGGAAGCGGGACGTTCCGCCGCGTGTCGTCAAGTCGAAGCCCTTGGCGGGGACCATCTTAGAGGAATCGGCGTCGAGTGCAAGGGCTCACATACCGTCGCAAATCTCCGCGTGGAACCGCGGTAGTGGGCCTCCAATCCGGTAGTGGATTTCTGTTCCCTGCTGCCGCGTCCAGGCCCATCGCCGTTCCCAGCCCGAAAGGCGAGGGTTCCCCTGTCCTCCACCCTCGTCATCCTTCGTCGGGGCTGCCCGCTAGAAGATGAATAGCAGGTAGATCAGCCCGAAGCCGAACATGAACACAATGGCGCCCAGGCATACCGCGTCTCCGCCGAAATGTTCCTCGGCGGAGTCGATGGGTGACTTGTCGGTGCGCCTGTCGAGGAGCGACGCGAGCCCCTTTCGGGCCAGCAGGCTCCCGAAGGCGAAGCAGGCCATCGCGAGCAAAGCGAGGGCTAACTTCAGTAGGAATATGTTTACCATGACGCGAAATCTGTCGGATGGCCCGGTTGAAGGTGGCCGATTCCCGCCCCGACGCGACGAGCGGGGCGCATGGTAAGGTCCCGACGCCCCGCATGGAAGCGTCTGGGCCTTGATTGATGCCCCGCCCGGATTTCTCCCGAGGCGGCCACGGATGCCGCCTCTCCCCCGTCATGGAAGACCACCCAGAGCGGAGCCTTCCGGCGGAGCGAGCGGTCCTCCATCGGCCCCGGCGACATCGCCCCTGGAGCCCTGGGAATCCCGCCTCCGCCGTTCAGAATTTGACCGACGCTAGGTGGTCATCTGAGCAACCATTCCCAGGGATAAAAAATCGGCGGCGCCCTGCCTAGTAGGGGCGCCGCCGATCCTGGTAGGGGTGGGATTCCTAGCCTCTCATTCAACCCGTTCGAGGTAGGCGAGCGCGAAGACCGGACAGATACCGGCCCTATACGCCGCCCGGCCATCTGCCGGCAGCCCTTCGACCGAGCCCAGGCTTCCGCTGCCTCGACCAACGCCCGACCCACGCCCCGTCGCCTCACGTCCTTATCAACCTACCAACCCTCCGACCTGGCGGGCCTCGCACCCGATCGCCCACGGGCGGATCGCCGCCTCCACGAAGCCGCACAGCCCTCCACCGGGCCTCTCGGCGAGGAAGACCTCCTCCGAGTCGCTGCCCAGGATCTCCCCCATCTCCCGGACATGCTGGTCGTCGGGGCAGTCGTCCCACAGGGTACGCCGCACACGGAGCCGCCCGGGCCTATCCCTGTCCCTGGAGTTGCGGATCATTGCCCGGACCCTCCTCGATGCGTCGGGCCAGAAGTTAATTAGGGTGCCGCCCGGAGTTGCAGATACCAGAAGAGGGCGACCTCCGTCGTCCCTCACAGTGCCATGAGTTGACCGTCGTGGGCGAGGGGTGCGTCGGCGTCGGCTCGGCTCCTGGCCGAGAACATGGTAGAGCGCACTCATGAAGGACGATCTTCGAGGCCTGTCTCCCCTGTCATCTCTATGCGGATGACCTCCTGCCAGAGGCCCAGCGGCGAGGCCCCGGCGAAGCCGCTCTCCTGGCCGTCGTTGCACTCGATGACGATCCAGCGTCCGTCGAGGGACTGGGCGACGTCCACCACGAGGAAGGCGACGTCGAGGCGTGCCGCCGCATCTCGGGCGACGGACAGGTTCACTCACCGCTCCTCCTCGCCCGCCAGGTATCGACGCCCTTCCCACCAGTACGGGCCGAACCCGACAAGTTTTCCTCGCCACCAGAAGGTGCGGAATTCGAACGAACTTGGGATGCGGTCCGGGGCCGGGTCCTCGACCGGCCTGAGCGGCACGAACTCCCGGCAGACGACCCGCTGCCACCGCGGGATCGGGCCATCCCGGTACGCCGCCATCACCGCCGAGAACGCAGCGGGGCCGTCGATGATCGAGAGCGACCTCCGATGCCTGCTCGTTTGCCTCGCCCCCTTCACGAAGACCGGCCAGCCGAGCATCCGCCCGACCTCGACGGCCTCAGGTGCCTCGTCGAACCAGACGCTGCGGGGCGTCAGGTCTTCGATCAAGGGATACCATAGCGTCAAGTCGCTGCACCGAAGGTGCTCCTCGGGCGTGTGGACCAGTCGCATCCCGCACCCGAGAAGCTCATCGTAGCGGGAGGCGTAGTCCTGGAAGGCCCCGACCCTGCCGAGGACCTCGATATGCGGCGGGCGCTGCCAGGGTCGGCGGCAGGGGAAGAAGCGGTCGATCGGGAAGTCGTAGGCCGGGAGGCCCGTCTCGGACCTCAAGAGCCAAAGGGCCTCATCGACCATGAGCAATTCCTCGCCCGGCCCGATCACGACGAGGCCCCCGGGCCTACGACCTTGAGGGTCGCCGCCCTCAAGACCTCCAGCACGTCTCGTGGGTCGCAGCCGTAGATGCCCGCCCCCGACGCCTCGTTGGCCTCGATGACCGCCGGGCCGACATCCCGGATCACACCGGCGTCGATGACCAGGGCGGCCGGGAGGTCCACTCGGCGGTCGGTTAGGAGCCGGTCAACCAGGCCACTCGTGTCCGCCGCCATCTTGGGATCGACGACCCACTCGTCGCCGTTGCGGGCCAGGGCTCCGGCGAGCCAGTAGGGGGACCAGGCGTGGACCCGGCGGTCCCGGACGAAGAAGCGAAACTCGGCGGCCCACTCCACCTGCTCGGACGCCAGGATGGGATCGTCGTGGGGCATCTCGGGCAACTCCGCACCGGAGGTGTAGACATTCGCCGGGAAGGTCTTCCGGTTCGGCGGCTTGAGGAACACCGGGCCGGGGAGAGTCCGGGCCTCAGCGGCGGTCATCAGCCGCACGCCCCGCCCGACGTACTCCCGAGGCAGCTTGATAAGGAAGTCCTCGGGCGGCTCGATCACCGTCAGCCCAAGCTGCTCGGCGACGGCCGCATTGAACAGCGGCTCGGCGAAAAGGACGGGATCCTCGGGCTCGAAGTCGTCGGGGCACCGCCAGCTAGCAAGCCGCATCACGTCCCAGCCGAGGGCGATCGCCGCCCGCCGCAACTTGATCGAGTCGTCGGAGTATCGGGGCGAGAGGATCAAGGTCGGCATGGTCTCTACCTCAATTGGCCATCGCTCGCCCCGTCGGCGTCAAGATCACGATCCCCGACGTTTCGGACCCACGCCCTCGGGCCAATGTTCGCGGAGTGCCCCGTGGAACCGCCCGGCGTCGGAACCCCTCGGTAGCCCCGACACCTGGGCATCTCCAAGCTCGACGATCATCCAGTCGCCGTCACGACGCCTGGCCAGGTCCATCGTGAAGAAGCGGCTGCGGACGTCGGCGGCGACGTCGGCGTTTCGACCCCAGGGCGGCTCGGTGCTCCCGTATTCGCCCTCGGCCCAGTAGGGCGACGAGAAGATGGGACGTCCATCGAGCCAGAAGGCCCTGTACTCCTCCGTCAGCGGCATCCCGCTCCTCGGGTGGACGCCGACGGGCTCGAACTCGACGAACTCCCGGAAGACCAACCCCTCGTTCAGGTCGTCCCCCTGGAGTCCGAGGAATCGAGTGACGACCCGCTCGACCGCCCCCCGATCCGAGGCCGAGGGGATGAAGCACGCCTCAGCCCACTCGTGCTTCCGGGACTTCACGAGGTTCTTCACGACGACCGGGACGTCGCCGAACGGGGCCAGGGCTTCCATGATCCTGTCCATGCCAAGGTTGCCCTTCAGCCAGGCGGATCGTGGCGTCAGGCCCCGGATCACCGGGTAGTTCTCGGGCAGGTAGTGGGCGTGCCGGTACTGTTCCGGGTCGTTGATGAGCCGGATATTCTTGGCCGAGAGTGCCTCGTAGAGCTTTCGATACTGGTGCGGCGTCACCATCCAGCCCCTGTAGGCGGCGAGGACCGGCTCGGGCTGGCCCGGCACCCGCCGAACAGCCTGGGCGGGCTCATCCTCTCGCAACAAGGCATCGTGATCGACGAGGACGTAGGGAAGGGCCCTATCCTCGATGGCGACGACTTCGGCCTCGAACGCCCGGTCCGGTCGGGACGGTTCCAGCGGATCACGGCAGAAGACGACCACCATGCCCAGAACCCCCGGATGTTCCTCGACCCGCTGGCAAGCCCCGATTCCTCACATCGTCGGACATCGGGGTCGCACCAAAGCGGGTGGATCAATGACCCTTGGATTCAAGCGATGTGGACAAGGAGGGATCACCTATCTCTCGTAGTGAGCCCTCTCCACGCCGTCGAAACCGGCCCGTGTTGCGGCAGCACCTTCTGAACAGGAGCCCGCTACCGCACGGGCACGGGTCGTTGCGACCGAGCCGCTCGTGGAGTTCCTTGTCGCCGTGGACGACCCTGCGGCCCCGCCCGACGTGCGTCTCGCTCAGGATACCCCCTGCGGCGCTTGGACATCACCTCGAAAGCAGGGCGTGTCGTCATCGTATTCCGGTCGCACGGGACACCTCCTCGTATCGATTGTCGATGTAGCCTGTCGGTCGGCGTGGACGAGGGCCTTGCCCCGATTCAGGAGAGACAACTTGGGGTGAGTTGAGGTTCGAGTCAAGAATGGGACGCTCCTCCATCTGGAAGGGCGTGATTGGCCGCTATTCGATCTCGACGCCCTGGTCCTCGAACCATCGGGCCAGCCCCGCCTCCAGCACGACCATCGCCTCGGCCAGCGTCTCGGGCCTGTCGTCCTCGAAGTCCATCCCGCCGTAGCCGATCGCTCGGACAACGAACCCGAAGCTCTCCAGGTCCCCGATCTCGACGTATCCGTAGCCTCGGACGTACCGGGCGATGACCGGGAACGTCGCTTCGACCTTCCACTGGGCCGAGGTCGGCTTGACCATCCCGGCCCTCCGTTCGTCCCGCAGCCGACGGAGGTGCTCCAGGTAGGCCCCCTCGGTGCCGGTGAGCCTCCGCTCGACGGACACCTCGACTCCGAGTTCCTTGAGGACCGGGAATAGTTCCCGCCACTGATGGTGCCCACGCAGGCGGACGAGCTTGGGGCGGCGAGCATTGCCGTCGAACGGTCGCCTCATGGCGTTGGCCAGGAGCGTGGCGAGGTCGTTGACCGAGGGCCTTCCGTGAACGGGCAGGTCGGCCAGGAGCGAGCCGTCTCCCTCGGTGACGACCATGCCGAGGTAGTGGGTCTCGTTCTGCATGATCGGCCTGGGCAACGCCTGGAAGTCGGCCTCCCACACGTCGTCACACTTGATGAGGACCTTGAGGCGACTCTTGACGAAGGCCACGCCCTTGCCGAGCTTGAGCTTCTCCTCCTCGGCCACGGTCAATCCCCTTCGACAACTTCCCGTTCCGCCTCGAACTCGGACTCGTCGCCCTGGTGGAAGAAAATCATCCCCAGGAGCCGGTCGCCCTCCAGGACGGCCCAGCCTCGACCCATCGCCGGGTCCATCTCGTCGTTCCCCTCCCAGGAGAACTCGACGGCTGGCTTCCCATCCCGCAGGACATCCCGATAGTCGATGCCACCCCGGACGTAGCCGAAGTGGAAGTCGCCCCTCCGGGACGGTTCGAATTCGATGAACGCCCGGACCTCCTCGTGGATGTAGTCCTCGTCCCAGTTGCTCATCGAGACGATGAGCCAGCGCCCGAGGAGCGGGGACTTGGGTTTCGATTTCTTCTTCGCCACTGTCCCCTCCTCGACCTCATCGCCCGAGGACTCGGGATAGGTCCCACAGCCTGATGGTCCCGTCGTAGCTCGACAATGGCATAAACCGGGCCGGCGTGCCCCCGGAGGGTCGCCTTGAGGCCTCCCGAGACGTGCCACCAGGACGCCAGCACGATGGCGAGCGACAGGGTAGCCAACGCCGACCCACCAAGCCGGAGGAGATACCGACGGCGTGTTTTCATTTGGGGGTTGTCAAATTTCCCTTCGGCAATCCGCCTCCAACGCCCTCTTCAGCGGACACTCAACCCCGACCGGCTCACCACGGCAATAGCGGCCCAGCAACTCCTGCGACCGCCTGGCCAGCATTCGACGGACTTCACGACGCTTGCCCTTGACCCTCGGGATCACCATCCCATCGTAGCCGGTCGTCTGGTGGCGCATCCAGGAGATGACGGCGGCTTCCGCCCGTTGCTCGACCGGAATCCGCTTCGTCCTGGCGACCGTACCGCTCCCGACCGGAGTGGCATGATCGGCGACGGCCTGCGCCACTCGCTCGTCGAGGTCGGCGTGGCCGAAGTGGAAGTCGAGGAACGCCACCACCGCCCCGTGGAAGCTCTCGACGTACTCGGCCTGGGCCGTTTCACGCCGCCGGGAAGCGGCCTCTTTCCTCTTGGCGTAGCCCCCCGAGGCTCGCTCTGCCTCCAGTTCGGCACGAAGCCTCTCGACCGTCGCCGCCGACACGTCGGCCAGCACCAGCTTGCGGTGCTCGGCCAGGGCGGGCAGGCCCATCAGGCGGTCGCAGAGCCTCGGGAAGATGAACCGAGAGGAGAAGCCCATCGTTTCGACCGATCCTTCGACACGATCAAGCCAACCGTCCTGGAACTCGATTCGCCTTGAACAAGACGAGGGTCGCAGCGATCGGGGCATCCGACTTCACGAACTCGTCGAGCATGATCGCCTTCGCCCGATCTCGATCGAGCCCGCCCGAACCGGCACCGATCAGTGGGAAGGCGATGGACCGCAAGCCGTGAGCACGGGCAAGATTCAGGGCGTTTCGCACGGAGTCCCGGATGGACCGCTCGGACGCCCTCCAGAGCAGGTTGATCCCGGCGACGTGGATGATGCCGTTGAACGGCAAGCGGCCAGCCGAGGTGAGGACGGCCCCGCCGAGCGGGATCGGGCCAAGACGGCTCAGTTCTCGGAAGGGGGCCGTCCCGCCCCGCCGCTTGATCGCCCCGGAGACGCCCTGGGGCAGGAGCAACCACCAGGGGATGACGTTGCGGTTCCAGGCGTTGACGATCACCTCGACGGGCTGGTCCAGCAGGTCGCCCTCGAGGACGATAACGTTCATGGCCCGTCGCCCCTCACGACCGCCGAGGGCACCGAATCGCCGCCTCGGAGGGCCTCGGCCCCTTCGCTGCCGTCGTCAACGGGGGCGGGGGCGGGGGGCGTCAACTCACCCTGGATGCGGGAGCGCATCTGGTTCAGCTCGTCGCCGACGTATTCGGCGTGCGGCCAGGGCCAGTGGACGGAGTCGTCGGCGCGTCGGGGAATGACGTGGAAATGGACGTGGTCGATCGTCTGACCCGCGGCGGCGCCGTGGTTGACGATGACGTTGAGGGCCGAAGCCCCCGTGGCGGCGCGCACGGCGCGGCAGAGCCTGGGCAGGAGGGACCCGGCGGCGGCGGCGAGGTCGTCGGGCAGGTCCGAGAGGGTCGCGTGGTGCGCCTTGGGCACCAGCAGCACGTGGCCGAGATTCACCGGGTGGATGTCCAGAAAGGCGACCGCCTCGGCCGTCTCCAGCACGAGCGCCGAAGGGATCTCGCCCCGCGCTATCTTGCAGAAAAGGCAGCCCGGCATGGGGAAGACTCCGGTCGTGAACTCACCACGGAGACACGGAGAATCAAACTCAAATTGGCTTTTGGTGTCCTCCGTGTCGCCGTGGTGAACTTCCGAATCACGCCGTGACGACGGCCGGCCGGGCGGGGGCCTTGATCTGCTCGTCAGCGCCCAGGAGGGTGAGGACGGCCATCGGTGCGGCGTCGCCCTGGCGGACCTTGGCGAGCTTGTAAAGGCGTGTGTAGCCGCCGGGTCGGTCCTTGTAACGGGGGCCGATCTCCTTGAAGAGTTCGAAGGCGACGCTCTTCTTGGTGAGGACGGCCAGGACGCGCCGGAACTTGTTGAGGTCCCAGCCGTCCTTGGCCAGCGTGATGAGCTTCTCGATGAACGGCTGGACTTCCTTGGCCTTGGCCAGGGTGGTCTCCATCCGGCCGTGCTCCAGGAAGGAGGTGGCCAGATTGCGGAGCATCATCCGCCGATGCGAGGGGGTCCGCTTAAACTTGCGGCCGGCGTTACGGTGTCGCATGGTACCGTCGTGGTCTAGGGGGTGCGGTGGCGGGTATCAAGGGGCCGGGGCCCCCACTCGGTCGTCGGTGCGAATCCCTGTGGGATCGACATCCGTTGTTCAGGCGTTTTGCCGGGCGGGGACATCCATGCCGAGGTCCAGGGCGATCTCGTGGAGCTTGGCCTTGACCTCCTTCAGGGTGGTCTCCCCAAAGTTGCGGACCGTCAGGAGCTGGTCTTCGTTGCGGGTGACGAGGTCGCGGACGGTGGTGATGCCTTCGGATTCCAGGCAGTTGGTGGCGCGGACCGAGAGTTCCAGCTCGGCGAGGCTCATGCCGAGCTTGCGCTCCAGCTCGGCGTCCAGGGGCTGCGAGTGGAAGCCGTCAGGTCCGCCGCTTTCGGTGGGGAGACCGGGGCCGGGCTCGTAGTACTGGACGAAGGGGTTGAGGTGCTTGCGGAGGATTTTGGCCGCCTCGACCAGGGCCATCTCGGGGCCCAGGGTGCCGGTGGTCCAGATCTTCAGCAGCAGCTTGTCGTAGTTGGTGCGCTGGCCGACGCGGGTGTTGTCGACCTTGTATTCGACGCGGATCACGGGGCTGAAGATGGCGTCGATGGGGATGGCGCCGACTTCCAGGTCGTCGGTGTGCCCCTCGGCGGCGGGCCGGTAACCCCGGCCGTTCTCGACGGTCATCTCGACGACGAAGGGGACGTCGTCGGTGAGCGTGCAGAGGATGTGGTCGGGGTTGATGATCTCGATGGACTCATCGTGCAGGATGTCCGAGGCGGTGACGACGCCCCGGCGGTCGCGCTCGATGCGAATCGACTGGCTCTTCTCGGAGTGGTTCTTGACGACCAGGCCCTTGATGTTCAGGACCAGGTCGGTGATGTCCTCGACCATGCCGGGGATGGTGGAGAACTCATGCAGGACGCCCTGGAGCTTGATCTTGCTGACAGCGCTGCCCTCCAGGCTGGAGAGCAGGATGCGCCTCAGGCTGTTGCCGACGGTATGGCCGAAGCCGCGTTCGAAGGGCTCGACGTGGAACTCGCCATAGGTGTCGGTGAGCTTCTCCCGGGCACAGATGACCCGGCTGGGAAGCTCCAGGCCACGCCAACGAATGCGCATCGCGCGAGGACTCCAGGAGGGATTAACCGCGGAGGCGCGGAGGACACGGAGGAAGTGAAAAGAGAAGAGGTCAATTTCCGGGATTCGGATTCTCGTCTCGCTTCCTCCGTGTCCTCCACGCCTCCGTGGTCAACTGGTTTTAACGGCTCAACAATTCGACGATGAGTTGCGGCGTCACGGGCAGGGAGATGTCCTGGGCGGCTGGGAGGCGGGCAACACGCCCTTCGGGGGGCTCGGAGCTGACGCGGTCCAGCCACTCGGGGACTGGCGGCTGGCCTTCCATCTCCAGGTTGCCGGTGACGAGCTTGCGGGAGTGCTCGCGGTCCTTGATCTGGATGTGATCGCCGGGGCGGACCAGGTAGCTGGGGATATCCAGCTTGCGGCCGTTGACGGTCACGTGGCCGTGGGTGATGATCTGCCGCGCCTGCGGGCGGCTGGTCGCGAAGCCCAAGCGGGTCACGACGTTGTCCAGCCGGCGTTCCAGCAGCGACATCAAGGCGGCGCCGGTGTTGCCGGGGCGGCGGCCGGCGATCTCGAAATACTTGCGGAACTGACGCTCGAAGACGCCGTAGTAGCGCTTGACCTTCTGCTTCTCCCGCAGGCGGATCGAGTACTCGCTGGGCTTACCGCGGCGGAACTGGTGCATGCCCGGCACGCCCTCGCGGCGTTCCACGGCGCACTTGGGGGTGTCGCAGCGCGTCCCCTTCAAGAACAGCTTCAGGCCTTCGCGGCGGCAGAGCCGGCAGACCGGTCCAATATGGCGTCCCATGGTGCTAGAGCGTTCCTCTCGAAACTGGCGTCAACGTCGTGGTTCGTTCGTCATGGGTTGGGGCGGGTCGGATCGGATCGCAGACTCGGCCCGGTCGGGTCAGATCAGGTCAGATCAGACGCGGCGCTTCTTGGGGGGGCGGCAGCCATTGTGCGGCAGCGGGGTCACGTCCTCGATCGCCTTGATGGCCAGGCCGGAGGCTTGCAGGGCGGTGATGGCGCTCTCGCGGCCGGAGCCGGGGCCCTTGACGCGGACCTCGACCTCCTTGACGCCGAACTTCGTGGCGGTGGCCGCGGCGGTTTCCGCGGCCCGCTGGGCGGCGAAGGGGGTGCTCTTGCGGCTCCCCTTGAAGCCGACCGTGCCGGAGGAGGCCCAGCAGAGTGCATCGCCGTTGGGGTCGGTGATGGTCACGGTGGTGTTGTTAAACGTCGCCTTGATGTGCACGACCGCCCGGCTGACGTTGCGTCGCGTCTTGCGCTTCTTGGCCTTGGCCACGGGTCCGCTGCTCCCTGGGTCGGTCCAGACGAAAGTTCGGTGCAGGTTCGTCGCGTCTCGACGACGAGGCGACCGCGCCCTTTGCGGGGGCCGGTCGCGTGGGGAAACGATCCCCTCCGGGCGGGCGGGTCGGGCGAGTCGGGCCACCCACGAGGGGACCCGGCCCCGGTGGCCGCCTGGGCTTAGCGCATCTCCTTGACGCCCTTCTTACCGGCGACGGTCTTGCGGGGGCCCTTGCGGGTCCGGGCGTTGGTGCGCGTGCGCTGGCCGTGCACCGGCAGACCTTTACGGTGTCGCAGACCGCGGTAGCAGCCGATCTCGCGCAGGCGGGCGATGTTCTGCTGAACCTGACGGTTGAGCTGCCCTTCGACGACGTATTCGTTGTCCAGAAGAGTGGTCAGCTTGGCCAGCTCATCCTCGTTCAGGTCGCGGGCGCGCTTGTCGGGGCTGATCCCGGTCCGCTCGCAGAGTTGGGCGGCCAGAAACGGCCCGATCCCGTAGATGTAGCGCAGCGAGATGATCGTGCGCTTGTCGTTGGGGATGTCGACGCCGAGGATACGAGGCATCCGAGTCTCTCTCCGTTGCGGGGCTGGCGGGAAAACGAAACGGGCCGGGCCGGGCTCGGTCGCGCCCGATCAGATCAGATCAGATCAACCTTGACGTTGCTTGTGGCGGGGGTTCTCGCAGATGACGTACACCTTGCCCCGGCGGCGCACGACCTTGCAGCTCTCGCAGATCCGCTTCACACTGGCTCGAATCTTCATCGGACCCGTCTCGCTTTCCCAAAATCGTTTTGGACGCACTCAAGGCGATCCGAAACGCCCACCGGGCCCGATCCGGGGCCGAATTGGGCCAATATACCCGGCACAACCGGTAGGTTGCAAGGGGGCGTCGGCGGTTTTCTCCGTCGACCGACGAGGGATCAGGGATCGGCCCTAATCCTCCAGGAACGTCAGGACCCTCGGGCCGTCGGCGGTCATGGCGACGGTGTGCTCGAAGTGGGCGCTGGGGCGGCGGTCCTTGGTCTCGATGGTCCAGTCGTCGGAAAGGATGCGGACGTCCTTGGTGCCCAGGGCGACCATCGGCTCGACGGCCAGGACCAGGCCCGGCTCCAGGCGGATGTCGTTCTTGCGCAGGGCCTTGGTGACGAAGTTGGGGACCTGCGGGTCTTCGTGCATGTCCTGGCCGATGCCGTGGCCGACGAACTTCTCCACGACGTACATGCCCTGGCTCTTGACGTACTTCTCCATCAGGCCGGCGACTTCCGACCAGGTCCGGCAGCGGCCCATGGCGCGGATGGCCAGGTCGAGGGTGTCCTTGGTAACGTCCAGGAGCCGACGAACCTCGGGGCGGACCGCGCCAATGGCCAGGGTCACGGCGGCGTCGCCGCACCAGCCGTTGACCTTGCAGCCGGTGTCGATCGACACCACGTCCCCCACGCGCAGGGGGCGGCGGCGGTTGGGGATGCCGTGGACGACCTGCTCGTTGACGCTGGCGCAGACGACCGCCGGGAACGGCGCCTTGCCCTTGGCGGGGTTGGGGTAGTTCAAGAACAGAGGCGTGGCCTTGTGCTCGCGGAAGACCGCCGACACGGCCTCGTCCAGGTCGGCGGTCGTGACGCCCGGCACGGCGATCTGGCAAACCTGATCCAGCGCTTTGGCTACCACCCGTCCCGCGTCGCGCATCAGCGAGATTTCGCGTGGACTCTTCAGCTTGATCACGGCGGCCTCGCGAAACCGGCCGGGGCGGGCAGGCCAGGGGATGACAACGGCCCGCGCCGCGCCGGCACGACTCCTCTCAACGCTTGCTCATCAGGCCGCTGTAGTTCCGCATGATCAGGTGGCTGTCGATCTTCTGCACCAGGTCCAGGCAGACGCTGATGACGATCAAAAGGCCCGTTCCGCCGAGGAAAGCGGCGATCGTCATGTCGACGTTCAGGCTGGTCTGCACGGCCGTGGGAATCACGGCCACGAGGCTCAAAAACGCGGCCCCCACGTAGGTGATCCGCAGCATGACCTTCTCCAGGTAGTCGGCCGTCCGACGCCCGGGGCGGTAGCCGGGGATGAAGCTGCCGTAGTCCTTGAGGTTCTCGGCCATGTCCTTGGGGTTGAAGGTAATGGCCGTCCAGAAGTAGCAGAAGAAGTAGATCAGCGCGATGTAAAAGAGCGTGTAGGTGAAGCCCTGCTTCTGGAAGGCGTCGGCGGCCTCGTCGAAGAGCCGGTAGACCCCGTAACGCCAGCCCTCCTTGTTCATCCAGCCGGCCTTCTGCGTCGAGTCGTGCAGGAACTTCAGGAAGATCACGGGGAACATCAGCAGGCTGGAGGCGAAGATGATCGGCATGACGCCGGCCTGGTTCACCTTCAACGGCAGGTACTGCCGCGTCCCGCCGTAGACCCGGCGGCCCCGCACGTGCTTGGCCGACTGCGTCGGGATGCGCCGCTGGCTCTCGGTGATGGCTATGACTCCCACCACGACCGCCGCGAACAAGAGCGCCAGAATCACCAGCGTGATCAAGCTGTAGGGCTTGTCCGAGGTGGGGGTCAGGCCCGGCGTGGTCTTGGAGGCCAGGTCAGCGAGGGCCTGGGGCATCCTCGCCAGAATGCCGGCCATGATCAGGAGGCTGATGCCGTTGCCGATGCCGTACTCGTCGATCTGCTCGCCGATCCACATCAGGAACACGGTGCCGGCGGTCATGATCAGGACGCAGACTGTGCCATACCAGAATGTCTTGTACTCGGGCGGGACGATGTTGTTGCTGGTGCCCGTCATGAGGTACTGGACCCACATCGCCGACTGCCCGATGCACAGGACGACGGTCGCGTAACGCGTGTATTCGTTGATCTTCTTCCGGCCGCTTTCCCCCTCCTTCATCATCGCCTCCAGGGAGGGGATGACGCTGCCCAGGAGCTGAAAGATGATCGACGCGGAGATGTACGGCATGATCCCCAGCCCGAAGATCGTGCTCATGCCGACCTGCGTGCCACTGAAGAGTGACAGGTTGGTGAACAGCCTGCCGAAGCCGCCCCCGGCCACCATCGACGCCCGCCACTCGTTCAGCGCGTGCTGGTCGATGATCGGCAGCGGGATAAAGAACCCGATCCGGTAGATGGCCAGGAACATGGCCGTCATCAGGATCTTGCGCTGCAGCTCGGGGACCTTGAACAGGATCGTGATGAGCTTCTGCACGGCGTGGCGGCTCCTGGACAGGACAGGACAGGACGGTCGGGGTCGCGGGGGCCTACGACTGGCGGGCGGGCGGGCGCCGTCGGTCGCTCAGCACTCGGGGTCAAACGACGACGGCCTGGCCACCGACGGCGACGATCTTGGCGGTGGCGCCCTCGGTGAATTTCTGGGCGTGGACGATCAAGGCGGTTTTGAGCTCGCCGTCGCCGAGGATTTTGAGGCCGTCGTCGTGGCGGCCCTTGACCAGTCCGAGGGCCCGCAGCGCGGCCTCATCGACGACGGAGCCGGCCGGGAAGCGGCCTTCCAGGACCTCGATGTTGATCGTGGCGTAATCCTTGCGGAAGGGGCCGTTGACGAACCCGCGCTTGGGGACGCGGCGGGCCAGGGGCATCTGGCCGCCCTCGGAGATCGGGTTCTGCTTGAACCCCTGGCGCGAGGAGTGGCCCTTGTGACCCTTGCTGGAGGTCTTGCCGGAGCCGGAGCCGGGGCCGCGGCCCACGCGCTTGCGCTTCTTGTACTTCTGGATGCCTTGGTGGACGTCGTGCAGTTGCATCAGAGGGCCACTCCCCGGAGTCGGGCGACCTCGTCCTTGGTGCGCAGTTGCTTCAGGCCGTCGATGGCCGCCTTGACGAGGTTCAGCTTGTTGGTGGAGCCGTAGCTCTTGGTCAGGATGTCGGTGACCCCCGCGGCCTGCACCACCGCGCGGACGGCGCCACCGGCGATGACGCCCGTGCCGGGGCTGGCCGGCAGCATCACGACGCGGGCCGCGCCAAACTTGCCGATGACGCGGTGCGGGATCGTTCCGCCCCGCAAATTGACCCGGTTCATCTGTTTGTGGGCGTCCTTGACGCCCTTTTCCACGGACGGGGGAACCTCGTTGGCCTTGCCGTAGCCCCAGGCCACCTGGCCACGCCCGTTGCCGACCACCACCAGGGCGTTGAAGCTGAAGCGGCGGCCCCCCTTGACGACCGCGGCGCAGCGACGGATCGCCACGACGCTCTCGCTCCAGTCCCCCCGATCGCGGTCACGATTGTCGCTGGACACGGCGGACATCCCCCTTCGTTCACCCGGGATGGGACACCCCGGGCGTGGAATCTCGGTTCGGTTCGGAATCCCCGGTTCATCGCGACGCGACGCGACGCGACGAGCCGAGCCGGCGCCCGGGACGGGCCAGACCAGGCCCGACGACCTGGGCCTCGACCCCGGCTCCGCCTTTAGAAGGACAGGCCGGCCTCGCGGGCGGCGTCGGCCAGGGCCTGGACCCGGCCATGATACCTGTAGCTTCGGCGGTCGAAGCAAATCTTGTCAATACCGGCCTTCACGGCGCGCTCGGCCACCAAACGCCCCACCACCGCCGCGGCGGCCTTGTTGCCGCCGTAGCTCTGCTGCGCGCGGACCTCCGGGTCGACCGTGCTGGCCGAAACCAGCGTCCGGCCGTCCACGTCGCTGACGACCTGGGCGTAGATGTGCTTCGAGCTGCGGAAAATGGCCAGGCGGGGCCGCTCGGCCGTGCCGAAGAGCCGCTTGCGCACATGACGCTGGCGGCGCAGGCGCCGCGTCTCCACGATCTCTCGCTGACTCACGTTGCGATCCTTTCCTGTCCTCGGAGGGGCCCCGGGGGCAGCCGATCCCGACCGGCCACCCGACCCCGGACCTCGGAACATTGACGGGAGCAAACCGATGGACCGAGGCCGCCATCCGGTTACTTCGAGCCGAACGCCTTGCCCGACTTGCGGCGGACGACCTCACCCTCGTAGCGGATGCCCTTGCCCTTGTAAGGCTCGGGCGGGCGGACCTTGCGGACGACCGCGGCGAACTGGCCGACGGCCTGCTTGTCCGGCCCGCTGATGGTCACATGCGTCGGGTCGGACACGACGACCTTCACCCCCGTGGGGGCCTTCAGAACGACCTGGTTGGCGAACCCCACCTGCAAGGCCACCGTGTCGGCCCCGCGCAGCTGCGCCTGGTAGCCGACGCCGACGATTTCCAGCTTCTTGGTGTAGCCGGCGGTGACGCCCTGCACCATGTTGGCGATCAGGCTGCGGGTCAGCCCGTGCAGCGCCCGACGCTCGCGCTCGTCGTCCGCGCGGGTGACGACCAGCTGCTTGGCCGCGTCGTCGTACTGGACGTCGATCCCCTCGCGATAGCGGAATTGCAGCTTGCCGTTGGGCCCCTCGACCTTCACCGTCGAGTCGGCGACCGCCACCTTCACGTTCGCCGGCACGACCACCGGCTTGCGACCGATACGGGACATGGAGAACGTCTTCCTCTCGCTCTTGGTTTAGGCCCCCGAACGCGGTTCGGGGGGTCGACCTGGGGATTCCGGCGGGGACAAGCGTCGGTCAATGGACCATCGCCAGCACCTCGCCGCCGACCTTCTCGGCGCGGGCGCGGCGGTCGCTGATGACGCCCTTGGGGGTGCTGAGGATCTGGATGCCCATGCCGCCGAGCACCGGCTTGAGATCCTTGTAGCCGCGGTACAGCCGCCGGCCGGGCTTGCTGATCCGGTCGATCACCGTGATAAGGCGCTCGCCGTTGGGGCCGTACTTCATGTGCAGGCGTAGGGTCCGGGCCGGAACGGTCTCGATCTCCTCGTGATCCCAGATGTATCCCTCGTCCTTCAGGACCTGGGCGATCCCCACGCGAAGCTTCGAGGTCGGCATCTCGACGATCGGGCGCTCGATCCGCACGGCGTTGCGGATGCGCGTCAGCATGTCGGCGATCGGGTCGGTCATCATGGCGGGTGCGGTCCGTCGACCGTCGCGGGTCACGCAACCGGGCCCCACGATCGGGCGGGGGCCTGGCCACGTCGGCGCGGCGGGGGTTCAGGGAGAGTCGCGAATCGGGCTCAACTTACCAACTGGCCTTCTTGACGCCCGGAATCAGCCCCTTGTGGGCGAGGTTCCGGAAGCAGATCCGGCAGATGCCGAACTTGCGGTAGACGGCACGCGGGCGCCCGCAAAGCTTGCAGCGGTTCCGATGCCGGACCGCGAACTTCGAGGGCGACTGCGATTTGATCATCTGAGCTTTGGTCGACATGGCTCACCGGCGCCTGGGCTGGGGTGTGGGGATTCGCGACAGGTCGTCAAGCTCGGCTCAGCGGTTCTTCTGGCCGGGCAGCTTGAAGGGGGTGCCGAAGGATCGCAGCAGCTCGCGCGCCTGGTCGTCGTTCTGGGTGGAGGTGACGATGGTGATATCCATGCCCTGCGTGTGCTGGAGGCGGTCGGCGTCGATCTCGGGGAAGACGACCTGCTCGGCCAGTCCCAGGGTGAAGTTGCCGTGGCCGTCGAAGCTGTTGGGGTTGACGCCGCGGAAGTCGCGAATACGCGGCAGGGCGATCGAGACCAGGCGGTCCAGGAACTCGTACATCCGCCGGCCGCGCAGGGTGACCTTGCACCCGATCTCGTTGCCCTCGCGGAGGCGGAACCCGGCGATCGAGCCCTTGGCCTTGGTGACCACCGGCTTCTGGCCGCTGATCCTGGCCAGGCTGTCCACGGCCACTTCCAGCACCGCCTTGTCCTGGGTGGCGCGGCCGACGCCCATGTTGATGACGATCTTCTCCAGCTTGGGGATCGCCATCTTGTTGGTCAGGCCGAACTTCTCGGACAGGGCCGGGGCGATCGTTTCGTTGTACTGGTCGAGCAGGCGGGCCATCGCGGTCATTCCTTCTCGGGGGCCGGCGCGGGTGCGGGACTCGTCGCCCGTATGCCGGCCCGGAGGTCCAAAGGGGTTGAGGAGATTATCGGCCGCGCGCCGAGGCGGCGCCGGTGGCCGTGCCCGTGGTTCTGGTCGCAGCGCGGTTGGGCTTGACGGGGCCGAGGTTGCCGAGGCTGACCTTGCACGCCTTGCAGTAGCGCTGCTTTTGCCCGGCGTCGGTGAAGCGGCGGCCGACGCGGACGCCCCGGTTGCACGCCGGGCAGAAGAGCATGACGTTGGACACGGCGATCGGCATCTCCTTGGAGAGCCGACCCCCCTGCTGGTTCTTGGCGCCGGGCTTCAGATGCTTGTAGACCCGGTTGACCCCTTCCACGACGATCTTGCCCTTTTCGGGCAGGACGCGCAGGACCTTGGCGATCCGACGGCTGTCGGCGGAGCCCTTGTCGTCGCCGGTAATGACCTCGACCTGGTCGTCTTTGCGGATATTCATGGGTTCGCTCGTGCGTTCGTTCGTTCAGGGACGGCCCGGGTCCGGTCCGATTGAGGACGGTCACACGACCTCGGCGGCCAGGCTGATGATCTTCATGAACTGGCGGTCGCGCAGCTCGCGGGCGATCGCCCCGAAGATACGCGTACCCCGGGGGTTCTTCTCGGGGTCGATGAGGACGCAAGCGTTGCGGTCAAACCGGACATACGAGCCGTCGACGCGCCTGGTCGGGTTGCGGACGCGGACGACGACGCAGCGGACGACGTCGCCGGCCTTGACGTCGCCGCCGGGGGAGGCCTTCTTGACGCTGGCGATGATGATGTCGCCCAGCCCCGCGGTACGCCTCTTGTAGTGGCTGGCGCTGCCGCCGAGGACCTTGAAGCACATGACTTCCTTGGCCCCGGTGTTGTCGGCCACGTCCAGCCGGGTCTGCATCTGGATCATCGAACTCGCTCCCTGGCGGGGCCCGGCCCCGGGGGGGCGGACGCTTCGGCGATTCCTCGCGGGTCGTTTTGAGTCTTATTCCACACGTTGACGGGTCGATAAGGTGGTCGGGTCGCACGGCCACCCCTGCGCGGCAAGGCTCAGGCCCGCCCTGCTCAGACGGGCTCCTCGTCCCGGGACGGCTCGGCCGGCTTGGCCCCCTCGCCCTCGCCGGCCAGCGCCTGCTGGGCACCCGGGCGGACGATCCGCACGATCCGCCACCGCTTCAGCTTGGACAGCGGGCGGGTCTCCATGATCTCGACGATGTCGCCGATGTGAGTCGCATTGGCCTCGTCATGCGCGTGGCAGATGGTCCGCCGGCGCATGAACTTGCCGTACTTGGGGTGGGGGACGAGCCGCTCGATCTCGACCCGGCGGGTCTTGTCCATCTTGTCGGAGGTCACGATCCCGACCTCCGTCTTGCGGCGGGTGCGGGCCTTGGCGGCGGCGGCGGCGGCGGCGGAGGGGGTGGGGGTCGTCGGTGGGCTCATCGC
>JAABUQ010005933.1_pt1 | contig 18991 bp, 19 predicted proteins | sample 5560001 | NCBI WGS metagenome assembly JAABUQ01 (sample SAMN10711888, study PRJNA513371) | rock metagenome | isolation source: Antarctica rocks | place: Antarctica: Victoria Land, Finger Mt nord | collected 2015-12-18
GGCGCACCGTCCTACATGGACACGATTTACGCCGAGATCGCGCGCGCCACACAGGGGCCCGTCCGTGTCGTCAGCCGGCACTTTTGCACGCACCTCTACGGGCACGGCACGGAGGTCATGGACGCCACCAGGCGCGCATCGCCACGGAGCGGGCCGCGCGAGCAGAGGGGGAGTGGACGCGCGAGCAGAGGGGGAGTGGACGCGCGAGCAGAGGGGGAGTGGACGCGCGAGGTAACGGCCCAGCGGCGCGCGGCGTGGAACGCGGCAGTGCAGGACCCGGCGTACCGCGAGCGCAATGGCAAGAGCGTCCTGGTGGGCGCGATCGAAAAGGCGCTGGGGTTTGGGATGCGCGGCCTCAAGGCGGCCGTCGTACGGCACGGGTTGTAGAGAGAACGGGGAGGGAAACGACGATGACGACACGGGGGCAGCAGATTGAGGCCGTGACGGGACTGATGGTGGATGTGATCGAGTCGAGCGCGGAAGGATTTGAGCTGGACGACGCGCGCTACTACAACCAACAGGGCTGGACGTTTGAGACGTCGGCGCCGCTGGGGCACACGATGCGACACGAGGGCGTGGTCCTGGGAGAGGGCGAGTTGCGGCGTGCATACACGGCCGCGTGGGAGCGAGCGTTCGATGGCCGCTTTGTGTCGCTCGGGGCAGCGGGCGGATAGCGGCCCAGCGCCTGACCCTCCACGCCCGTTCGCACATCGACTCCACGTCTCATCGCCGGGAACGCAAAAAGACGCCCTGGCAAGCCATTTTCAAGATGGATTGCCAGGGCGTCTTTTGCACTGCGCGCTATGGAATTACGCCGGTGGCGGCGGTGGCGGCGGTGGGGTGATGGTACCGACGACCTCACCGGTACTCGGCTCCACGACGTGGAGTTGCTCAGGAACCGACGCGGCCGTGGACTGCGATGCGGTAGGGGCAATGATGGCCGTGGCCGTGGCCACGGGGTGTCGTGACGGAGGAGGATCGCCGAAAACGGGTAACAGGCTAGCTGTCATAGCTTCAGCCTGCCGCACAACCTCCGGTGGAATATGGAGGCTGTTGAACGGCAACGCGGCAACCTCCGCGCCGATCTGTCCCATGAGTGGCGCGGCTGCCTGCTCAATGGTCGGTCGCGCGCTGGCCAACAGCGTCCCGCCCGTGTCGGCAAGATGCTCCAACAGCAGACGCGCGTCGTCCGCTTTGAGCGTTGGGAACCACCCCACGAGCTTCGCCGCGCCGATGCCGAGCGCCTGCGCCCTGTACGTGTTCCAGGACGCGCGCGCCTCGTCGGGCGTCACGCCACTGTCGGCCGCGATCTGGCGAATGGCGGCGGCCAGGACGGGCGCCGCCCAGCGATGCAACGTGGCGTCCGTGGCCTGGCGGTTGGCGTCGGCCTGGAGCGCGGTCGTTTTCATCGCGAGTTGGTTGGCGGCGTCGGCGTGCGCGTTCTGCGCCGCCAGGCCGTTGGTTTGCCGTCCCAGCGCCAGATAGTTGAGCCCGGCGTGGACGGCCACCGCGATGATGAGCATGGCGATGCCGATGAGTTGGTTGGTCACGAGCGTGGTAGACGTTTGCACTTTCTTCTCCTCTCGTCGTTGGTCAACCGACTTTTTCCAGTAAACTTGTCAGCGCCCACCTCACGCCATTGGCTGTTTGCACTGGCGTCCAATGAGGCGTCGCCTGGCCATGTTGCTCCAACGTCAGGTCGGACGCCTCTTCCAGTGCGCCGGGACCGAACAATGGCCCGACGTGGAGCGGGACGCCGGCCCTGATCCGCCACCGTGCGGGCGCCGGAACGGGGCGGGGCGGGGCAACCCTGGTTCGCGCGCGGTAATTGCCGTTCCCCGCCGCCTCCCAGGCGATGGTGGACGGGTCGGGCAGCGCGAGGCACGATGTGCCCGTCGCCGCCAAGCGGAACGAGTCGACCGTGTAGGTGCAGTCCGCCTGGCCGTTGGTCCAGGCGAGCGGATCATTGAACAATGGCCCGTCGGCCCGTCCGGGCAATTTTAGGATGTAATGGTCGGGTAGATCGAGGTTGCTCCCCAGGAAGCTGATGGGGTACTGCGCCGGCGTGAGTTGCCAGGCGCGCACCAGGAAAATGGTCCAGGGGCGAACCACCGCGCCCCAGATGACGCTGTCGGCTCCGACCAGCCGCCAGCCGGGGATCTCACACGCGTGGGCATAATGCTCCATCCCCACCACGAGCGTGCCGCCCTCGTACGTTCGCTCCGCCTGGCCCGTTGCGACGATGCGCACATGAGCCATGAGGCGTCCCACCGCCTCCACGAACGAGAACCCCTGGGCGATCAGTGATAGAAACAACGGGTAGTCGGACGCGATCAGCCAGCGTACCCACGACGCTTCGCCGCAGTTCATGTGGCCATTAAGTCCCGTGCCGTCGTTCCAATTTTCGTACTGCGATACATGCCGTTGCTTATCGTCCATGCCCCCCCCTGTCGCCTCAACGTCGTCGGCCACGCGCAATTGCGACGCGGCCATGCTGCTCCATCGTCCATCGCCCGCCTCGACGCGGTACACCCACGGCATCAACTTGTCAGCCGGCCAGTGGTCGAAACGCGCCATGCGGCAGCAGCGCGTCACGGTCACGATCTCGCCGTCCAGGCGGCTGCCACGCGAACGGACACGCAGGCGCTGGCCAACGGAGACGGGCTCGTCGCCGCCCAGCGGGCGTTCCCCCGTCGTGGTCATGGTTGCGGCCGCGTCGGGGCTTTCCTGGTGTACATGTTGGTCGGGATCGGCTGCATGGGTGCTCGCGCCACGTCATGCAAAAGAAGGGCAGGCACAGCGCCATCATCACAGCGGCAAGCCACTGGATCGTCAGGTCATTCAAGCCGTTGAGGCTGCTCATTTCCGCGTCCTCCACAGGCGATGGCGGCCCTGGAACGCGGTTATTGGACCAGGCGGCCACGACCACGTCCCCGTTTGACCCTGAGCTAAACGCCGCTCCCGGCGCGCCTTCAGTCTCCACCGCACGACCATGGACAGCACGATGCCGCTGGCCAGGGGTAGCCACACGAACAGAGTGGTGGTGACATGCTCAAATGTGAAGAGCGAGGCGTGGCGCGTGTCCTGCTGCAACTGGTTCAGCACGACGTTGACCAGCGTGGGGAGCGTCCAGGTAAACGCGCCTAGCTGGAGACACGCCTTGAGCGACGGCGGTGGCGGCTGCGACGGCGCCAAAAGGGCCAGCAGTCCCATGGTGACGAAGATGGGCGGCGCCCACGGCAAAAAGCCGTTGGCGAACGCGTAGTCGATCAGGGAATCAGGGGCGAGGACAGTCAGGATCATCGGTCACTCATCTCCTATCGGTGCTGAACGTCGCTGTTTGCCTGTGGCTACCTCGCGCCGTAGGTCGGCCAACGCCGCCTCCAACGCCTGAACCTTTTGTTCGAGGGCCGCGACCTGCGCTTTGAGCGATTCGTTTTCCGCGACGTGCAAGGCTAACTCTGCGTCTTTCCGCGCCAGATCCGCGCCATGGCCAAGGGTCAAGCGCGCCTCCTGACTGTGTAACTCATCCTCATGCTGTTGCTCCCGCGTCAAAGCCAGTTCTCGCAACTCCGCGATCTGGCCATCCAGCACCTTGAAGCGCGACTCGACCAGACGGTACGCCATACCGCCGTCAAACGTCGCGCTGTCCGCGCCGACGCGCGTTGGCGCGGGCGTCGTGCCCGACGGTGGCGTCGTGCCCGACGGTGGCGTCGTGCCCGACGGTGACGTCGTGCCCGACGGTGACGTGGCGGCCGCGAGGGATTTGGCGAGGCCGTACAGGCCGAGACACAGACCGCCAATCGCGCTGATGTTGCCGATGGCGGCGTTGAGATGGAAATAGACGACGCCCGCGATCACGAGACCGATGAGCGCTATGAGGGAGACGTAGAGGCGCGTGGAGTTAGCGGCGGCGGCGATGTGGGGCGTGATGGCTTTGATCGGGCCGGGAAGCGCCATGAAGGCCAGCCCCTTTCGTGCGACGATCTCGCGGTCATGATGAGAGGGAAGTGGCTGCTAGAGAAGGTTGGTTGCGCGCCACCGCTTTAGTCCTGTCCGTATCGCCTCTTGTTCGAGCCAGGCGGGGGCACTATCAACGGCGGCCCTGAACGGGGCCAACAAGGGCAACTGCCGTTTGAGCGCCGTCACCGCGAACGCAGAACAGAAAAACGTCGCTCGTGGTGACGAGAGGAACGCCCGCGTCACATCGGGCCGCAAGCCAAGCCGGTGCTCGATCTCAAATGACAAGATGAGCCCGAGCCCGACAAAATCGTATAGGCCGCCCACTTGCGTCAACGCCCACTCCCACACGTCAGCGATGGCCACGGCATCCAGGCCCGTGTCGTAGTAGCGAACGTGCGGGCTGAGCACGTCCGGCGTATACGGCCCGAGGCGCAAAGGGACGGCTTGCAGGCCCAGCGGCTGAAGGGGGCAGCCGCCGATGCCGACCGGGATCAGGACGAGCGAGGAGTGGACGCTGCCCGGATCGGGGCCGCCATAGATTCCGATGTGCGTCGTGATGAAGGTTTGCACCGTGTTGAAGACGCTCGTGTCGCCGTAGTGGCAGGCTAAGAGAAGTGTCGCTCCCTCATACGAAGACGGGACGAGGGTGGGGTGGACGAGGGTGGGGTGAGAGGGCATACGTCGTCCCTCCTGCCTGATGCTAGGCGTTGTTCGTCAGGACGATCTGCGCCCTGGCAAGCGCGGCCTCTGGCGGGCTGCTGGCCACGGCAATGCGCCACTCCAGCGTCATGACCGTTCCCTCAACGAGCGCGCCCACATCGCCCAGGACGGCGTAGATCAGCGTCCCTGTGATGACGACCTCGTTGATGAGCGCAGTAGGCGCGGGCGTCGGATACAACGAGCCGGGCGCCAGCACGGACGCGGTGACGGTGGTTTGTGAGGCGGTGAGACCCCAGGCGGCCACGTCCTCGGCAGCGTCATAGCCGTAGACGACGCCCGCGCCGCTGTCCGGTGAGAGACGATCCATCCCGAGCAGGACGGAGCCGCCCGCGGGAACAGGCTCCAAGGGCGGATAGGGCCAGGGCAGCGCGCCCGGCCGGTGAAAGAGGAGGCGTACGTCGGGGTTCCACCCGGCGGGCGCGCTGGTCGGGCTGACGACTAGCGTGTAGAGGCCGGCCAGGTCCAGGCCCGGTACGGCGACGGCCATGGTCATCGCGGCGCCTCCTTTCAGATGCGCGCTGTCGGGTTGCTGCCGTTATCGAGCGTGAAGGTGCGCCACGTGTTGGTCCCTTCCTCGTCCTTGACCGTGACACCCGTACCCACCTTCGCCTCCTGACCGAACGCGCCGGCGATGGCGCCCTGCAGGGCGCGAGCGGTCGTTTTGGTTGGGGCCGACACGGACGGGATGGGTTGCGCCATGTTGAGGTTGACGCTGCCGTCGATATTGACCGTCAGTTTGCCGATAACCGTGGCCATGGCGACCAGCAAGGCTCCGATATCGCCGCCGGTGGTGAAGTCGGGATTGGCGGCCGTCACATCCTGCCAGACGGCGGCGGCGATTTGCGGGGCGGTGGGTCCCGTTGCACCGGTCGCGGTCAGCGTGCGCGCCGTGGCGGCCCAGACGGCGGCGGCGATGGCCGCCGCGCTCGGGCTGTTTCCCACTTGTGCCAGGATGCTGGCCACGGTGGCGTCCACGTCGGTCACGACAGGGCTGGCCACACCGGCGACCTGATTATTGCTGTTGACCGTTGGGAGTCCCCCGGTGAGTCCGGGGGGCGCACTGGGCAGCGCCGCCAGCACACGCGTTTGCGTGGTCGTGTTGGTCAGGTCGGCCGCGCCCGTCCATTCCACGTCGCCCGACCCCACTGGCGGGTCCGTGATCGCGGGCGCTGCCCCCACGCGTCGGCAGAGAGCGACGTTGTACTTTCCGGCCGTCGCAATCCCTGTCGGGACAGCGCCCCGGTAGCGTCCTGGCAAGGTTGTCTCCGTCAGCGGGATGGTGTACGCCGCCCAGTTGGCGGATAGAGGCGCTTCGAAGCCGCCCGCGCCATTAGTGAGCGCTGTGTTCCAGATCTGGCCGTCGGCGCGCTCAACAATGGCGTAGAGGGATAGGCCCGCCGCCTGCCCGTTGATTTTGAGTTCGTTGGCCATTTTTTATCCTCCCGTTGCGCTACGCGATCTGCTGCCACTGTGGCGCGGCGCCGGTGTTCGCTGGCGCGGCCGTACAGATAAAGGCGGCCGCCGTCACCCCGTTGGCCGCCGTCACCGCCGCGAATCCCGCTTTGGTATGGTATGAGGGGTCGAGCGCAATCATATGTCCGCCCGTGGCGTCCTGCGTCAAGATGAGCGTCATGCGCAGACCAATATGGCAGTTGGCGTAGCTCACGGAGCCAATGGCGACGTTGCCTGTGAGCGTCATGGCTATCGTTGCACCCTGGTAGGGCACGGGGTTATACGTGGCGGCGTAGGCCGTGACCTGCATACCGTCCTGGCTGCCGATCTCAATCGATGAACCGGCCCCGCCAGATGCGTTGGGGTCCACGGCGGCGGACGCGACCGATTGGTGCAACGGAACGCTCGGGAAGATGCCGTCGTGTCCACGAAAGACGTTGTCGCCCGGTCCACCAAATCGTTCCCGGAACGCGAATCGTGTCACGGCCGACAGGGGTCGCGGAGTCGGGCTCTGCGTTGTCAGGTCGCGCTGGCGGACCGTGCAGCCGACGAACTGATTGTGTTGGCTGTTGGCCAGTTCGAACCCGGCGTCACCCTGCGCCGCCGCCCCGCAGGTGTCCGCGACGCAGCCCGAGAAGACCGAGTACGTGACGGTATCCAGGTGAAAGCCGGGGCCGGAACAGTCCTGCGCCTCGACGTCCGTCATCTCGATGCACTGGCTGTTATAGATTTTGACGCCGGCAATGCCTGGTGTCCACGTCTCGGTGCTATTGGGGTTCGCGTTGCCCACGTGGAAGAACTTACTGTTTGTCAGTCGAACGGAGCCGCCGAACCCCGCCGATCCGATCTCGATGCCAAAGTTGCCCGTCACGCCGATGTCGCATCCTGACACGTTGCTGTCGAACTCGATGTGGATGCCGCGACCCAGGATCTGGCGCGCCTTGACGCGGTCGATCGTGCTGGCGCCGAGCCCGGTCAAGCGACAGGCGTCACCGTTCACGTTGTAAAAAAAGACATCGTGTATGGTGTCGTAGGCGTCAAACAGCTCGGGATTGATGGTGGTGTAGTTGGGGATAGGCGTATCGAACCACACACCGTGCGGCCCCGCTCCCGCCGCCTGCGTCTGCGCCGCGTAGTTACCGTCGATCCGCAGGTGCTCCACGACACAGAGGCGCGCCGCCGGGTCCTTGATGATCATAGCCGGCGCTATACTACCCGCGGCCTGTTTGAGGACGGTGCCCCCACCGATCCCGCGCAACCGAACGTGACTATAAAGAGTGAGTTGGCTCACCATGTACGTGCCGGTCGGAAGGAAGACGGTCCCTCCGCGGTTATGTGCGTCCACCCCCGGCGTCGCGGGATCGGTGCCCATTGCCGCGACGGTGTTAATCGCCGCCTGAATCGCCGCCGTATCATCGGCCACGGCGTCACCGCCCGCGCCGGCGTCGCGCGCGTTGAGCCACTGCTGGCGTACGAGACCGAGGGTCGTGGGTGTAGCGGCGGGTGTCGGTAGGGATGTGGATCGAATATCGGCCACGACGAACTCCTTCGTTTGTTAGGCGATCTCGGACACGGCGGCATGGAACGGCGATGTCTGGGGATGCGTCAGGCTCAGGAAACCGGACGACTGCGTGGCGCCTGCCCCGCCGCCCGACTGCCCAAAGATGCGGCTAGTCGGGCGGCGGCGGCCAGTCCCATCCACGGGTGGTCGCGGCGTGAATGGTCTGATCAAAGGACAATGTAGGCAAGGTTGATGATAACATTGGCGGGAGGCGTGATATCGCAGTACACCCCGAACCCGCCCGCTGTCGGGTTCCCCGCCGTGTAGCGGCAGGCGTTGGGATTGGTTTCCATCACCAACACAACCGCTGGTACCCGACTACTATCCAGCGGCGCGGCAAAGATCAATTGGCAGAACAGGCCCGTCCCTGGACTGGGGCCGCTGTTGATCTGGATGCGGCCGGCCTGGTCCGTCGCGCCCGCCTGAAGGGCGGCGGCGCCCGCGATCGGCGCGCTCAGGGTCGGTGTCCCACTGCTCGGCACGATGTGTTTGCCGCTATCCAGGGCCGGCACGCCGCCCGCCGCGCCGCCGCCGCCAATGAGGCGGCTCATGGTGTAGACGTTACCGTTGAATGTAACGGACCCGAGACTGTCTATCACCACCGCGTTGGTCACGCTAGCAGTTGAAATACTGAAAGAGGTTGTCCCTCCCGTCGTCATCGTCGTGATAGTGGCGGGGCCGCCCAGGATCGCGCCGCCTGGGCCGACGGCGCGCTGGGACGCGTCAAGGGTCACCACGCCGTTGGCCATGCCTCGTTGCGAGAGGGGGATGTAACTGGCAAGCGAGGAGGCAACCGCCGCGAGAGATGACCTGAACGCCGCCAACGAGTAGCGCAGCGTGTGCTGCCAGCCGGCCGTATCCGTCACCGCGTAATCGGCCTCATCGGCTTTGATTTGGTCAATCGTCAGTGGGATATTGACAGGTGCAAGGAGGAAGAGCGTGGTGACGCCGGTGGCGTTGGCCGTGACGCGATAGAGGCGCGTGCTTGTCGCTGCCACGGCGGGGGCCGCGCTGCCGGCCGTCACCGCCGACTGGGTGAGAGCCGCTGTTGAGGTCACGTCAATGTAGATATCCATACTCGCCACGACCGTGACGGTTTGCGACGCAACGGACACAGACAGAGCAGTCCCCGTGGCCGTTGGCACAACCACGGTGCAGGCGGGCTGCGTGAAAGTGAGCGACGACCCGCTCGTCGTGGGAGCGTAGGTTGTCTGGGCGTAGCCGGCGGCCACCACGAGCGCGTCTAGCGTCTGCGCTCCCAGCGGCGTCGTGTGCGGCGTGAACTCTCCAGGCATCAGATCGCTCCCTCTCTATCGCGCACCAGGATGGTGCTAATTCCCGGTATAGACGGGATTGCCCAGGAACTGGATGTTGGAATTGCCGGCATTGTGCGGATCGAGCACGCTGCCTAACGGGTTCTGCGCCAGCAGGAACGCGGTAATAATAGCTTGCGCTTGCGGGACAGGCAACCCTGGCAACCCTGGATAATAGGTGCCGCCATAGAGGGCCGCGGGCGCGGGAATCGTCACCCGGTATTGCTGCGACGGCGAAAGGGTCAGGGGCAGTTGCCGCACCGTGACGCCCTGGCACGCGGCCACGGTCAGCGCCCCGCCATTCCCTGTCGTTATCAGGCCCGTGGACACACCCTGCACCAGTTGCGCGGCCAGTTGGCAGAGGTTGGGCAACGAGCCGCCGGTGAGGGCGCGGGCTTGACGCGCCGCCGACAGGCGCACGCGGTACGCCTCGGGTGGTTCAGCCGTTATCTGCGGCTGTCCGCTATCGACGCCGTAGACGGCCAGGTAGGCGTCGGCGGCGCCGGCAATCGTGACGCCGCCCACGTACTCCCGCGCCAGCGTTTCAGCGTCCGTGGCCATGGCCGCGATGGTTCCCGCCAACGTGCCCAGGATACCATCGAACGCGGCGCCGCCTTCCAGCGCGGGCAGAGACCCGCACAATTCATCGGTCAGCGGATCCCAGGCATAGTAGCGCACGTTGCGTAGCGACGGGGTGATGGTAGAGATGGACGCGAAGGCGAGCGTGAACTGGACGTAGCGGCCGATGGGCGCCGTGGCGGTACTGGCCAGCACTCCCGCAGACCCGGCCGCTAGCGCCGCGGCCAGCGTGGCCTGGATGGACGCCCCGAGCAGTCCCGCGCTTCCGCGCGTCACGCCTGAGAACGGCAGGAGGGCGAGGGGTAACCGTGCTTGTGGGACGGTCAGCGTCACCCAGGAGGCGTCGAGCGTCGGCGTGTTGCCCACCGAGATCGTGACGGACGACAGGGCCGTCCCGTCCCACTCAAGCAAGAACGGTTGCAGGGATTCGTTGCCCGCTCCCTGGTCGATCACGGCGCTCTGGTAGGATGCAGCGCCCATGCCCGCGCCCGCCGCGTAGGCCGACAAACCCAGGATGCCGACCGTGGGCGTCCCGGCCGTGCCCGCGGGCGCGTTGGATGTCCCCGTATTGACGACGCTGACGGTGTGCGCCAGGCCATCACTGAAGTAGAGGGGCACGTCCTGATCGCGTCCGTAGAGGTCCACGTAGGCGCGTGACTCGCCGTCCACCAACACCTGGGCGATGGCTCCGTGGTCGATCATATCAGAGACGAGGCCCGTGGTATCGGAGATCGCCCCGTCGTCGGACGCCAGGATGCCCGTCAGATGCAGTGTGACCTGCTCCGTGGCCGTCGTCACCGGCAGAGTGAGGCGATCCCCTGCCTGGGTCGTGAACGTGTAGGGGGCGGCGCTCTGCCACGCGGGCACGCTCCCGCCTGCTGTGGTGGAGGTGGTGACGCCCGTGGCTGTCAGTAGAACGCTGCCGGTCTGATTGGCGGCCGTGGCGGTCAGTGCGGCCACGACCGAGGGGTGGTTGTAGGCGTCCACCTGCACGGCCTGGTCTAACCGCGTCTGACTGAACGTACCCTGCAACCAATCGGAGGCGTAGCGCAACCGCGTCAACAGCATAGCGTCCGTCTCCCTTCCAGCAATTCAGGATCACGTCGATGCTAGGTGAAGGTAACGGCGGCCAGGCCGCCCAGGGCGCGGTAGAGAAGTGTTTGGGCGGCCGCACCCGCTGGAATCGTCGGCGTCGTACTATTGAGCAACCAACTGGTGAGCACAAAGCCGACCGCCTGCTGCACCGCCAGGTACATCGCAAACTGGTCGGGCGCCTGACCATGGCGCAGCCCCTGCACGTAGGCCACGATGGCGGCCTGAATCTGCGGGGCGATCACCGTGCTGCTGATGGTCGGAGCCACGGTGTAGGACACATTGATAACGGTCAGATTCGTCACGCTGAACGCCGAACGAATGGCCGTGTTGCGTGGAGGCAAGACGCCCAGGACGGCCGCGTCCACGGTGGCGGCCAGCGTCCCCGGCGCCGCCGTGCCGCTCGCGGTCAGACTGCCCGGCGTCGTGCCCGTCAGTCCGGGCGTGGCCCCGTTGATGTCACTCCACAGATACGGGACCGTCCCCAGTCCGTCCTGGGGATCGTAGACGTAGGAATCGTACACGCCGGCCACGCTGGTGATCGCCAGTTGCACCGCGACTTTGCCATACTTGCTGGCCAGGGCGGAGAGGATGAGGGCGCGGTACACGGTGTCGGCGGCCTGGTCCAGGCCGCCCTGACCCGCGATGGTGTTGGTGACATGGACGCCACTGGTGCTGACCACGACCGTGACGGTCCCAATCCCCACGTTCCCGGCGCTGCCCGAGGACAGTCCGGCCGCCGCCGTCCCCGCGGTCGCGCCCACTGGCGGCGCGGTCGTCTGTCCGGTACTGATGATGGCGGCCGAGGCGGTGACGAAGCCAAGCGGCGCGGTGGTGGTCCCATTGCCCGCCGTGCTGACGATGGTCCCGGCCGGAATGACGAGAGGCGACGTGACGGGCGCGTCGGTTGAGAAGATCAGGCCCGCCCCGCCGACCACGGGAATGATGGCAGGCGCGCCCGTTGGCCGGGACACACCGACTGATTGGCCCCTCAGATCAAGGTCTGGGCCAACGGCCGTGTTGACATCGCGCCCCATCTCCTTGACCGCGATGAATTGCTCCAGGTCGCCCAGGCGCCCCAGGAAGGGTTGCAGGAGGGCGAGAGAGAGGGCGCGGCCGGTGCTTGCCAGTTGCGGCGCGTTCGCCTGTAAGCGCAGTTGAGCCAAGGCAACATCGTCTTTGTAGGCCATGGCCCCTCCAACTTTGAGCGACACGGTGACGAGATTAGGTGGATGACGTGGCGGGCGCGGCGGCGGTGAGGGCGCTCAGTGTCGTCGTGATCTGACTACTGGCGCCGGTCACGCTCAGCACGGTAAACGAGACGGTGATAGCGTGCGTCAGAGGGTCATGCGTCAAGAGCGGGCCGCCAAAGGACACCGCCAGTTCGTCAGGGGTCAGGTCGCCGGTGGCCACAGCGGTATTCTGGCCGCTCAGGAATGCCGCTTCGGCGCTCTGGAGCATGGCGCGAATCATGGCGTCCGTCTCGGTTCCACTGCTGGTGCTGGCCTGACCCGCCACGCCAAACACAGCGTTGCCGTCAGCTGGGTTATAGACGTCCGATCCTTGTGGCATCGCCAGGAACACCATCACCCGCTGCGTCAAGAGGGCGGTCCCCTGGAGTTGAGCCAGGTCTCCAGCCGGCGTCAGGCCCAGACCGAGCACCAGAGTATGGTTCGCTGTGTCGTGGGCAAAGGTCAACTGAAGGTCTTGCGTCGCTGCCGTAGCCATGGGCGATTCCTCTTCTCCCTCCGTCGTCTACGGCACGGCCACGGTGACACCGTTGATGACGAGGTGTCCGCCGGCAAGCGTGGTAAAGGTCAGGTTGCCGGTCACGGGGTCGATGGAGAGCTTGATCGTTCCCGCCGCGTTCTGATAGAGGACGGCGACGCCTGACGCCGTGGCGTGGCTGAGGATTGAGCCGTCTTTCGCGAAAATGCCGATTTCTCCAGGCTGTTGCACAGGCATCAGGCCGGGCGTCGCGGCGGCCGCCGACGTGGCGGCCGGGAAGGAGACCACGGCGTCCACGTAGTGCGTCACGACCTGCGCGCCGGGCATAGGTTGGCTAAAGAGACCGGCCACGACGGGCAACCCTGTCACGGGGTCGGCGAACACGCTACCGATGAACGGCGGCGGCACGGGGATACCGGGCACGGGACCGCCGCGCGCCTGGGGCGTGTCGTGGTACAGCGGGTGCAGCAGGCCACGGTCCTGCTGAGAGGAGACGGTCGCGCGGCGTGTCATGCCCATCGGCCGCGCCTCCTCTCGTCAATCAAGCGGTCAGGGATGGACGTTTGACATATCCAGCGCGAGGGTGAGGGCGGCGCCAAAGTTGTCGTGCCATCCTTGAATGGGAGTCACGGACAAACCGAGCGTTGGATTGTTGCCGCCGTACATGGCGCCCGAGGCAAAGCCCCCGGCCGTCATGCAGAAACCGACGTGCGTGAACCCCGATTGCCCATAGGGGTCAGACCCGTCCTGGTGCTGGCAGAACAGGAGGTCGCCCGGTTGCGTGGCGTTGATGTCGATGGGGACCGCGCCTTTCCCCTGCACGTAGCGCAGATACAGACCGTCCGGCCCGATGTCCGTGTTGTACGATCCTCCCCCATTCAGGATCAGGCAACCCTGGAAGCCATGCGCCGCCAGGGCGTAGCACACGAGGCCCGAACAGTCGAACCCGTCCTCGCCCGCGTGCGACTCGATATAGGGTCGGCCCGCCAGGGACAGCGCCGTGGCCAGCACCATGGCGGCCAGGTTCGTGGGGTGCAGCAGATTCGTCGGGGTGTAGGACTGCGCGGCCGGGGCCTGCCCCGTCCCTGTGTGTCCCGTGCCCGGCGTCGTCACGTTGCCCCCGGCCGCCGTGCCCGCCTGGCTGCCCGTCCCCCCGCTATCCCCGTAGCCCTGAGCGATCACCGTCACGTAGGCTGTTGCGCCCGCGTCCAGCGTCAAGCCGAGGGTGCGGGCGGCTTGCGCGGGTGGACCGGGCATCGGAGCCACAACCGTGTACTCACCCGACGCTCCAACGCCGCTCACCCCATCACTCGCACGCACCTGCAGGACGGCCCCCACGGGGAAGTCGGGCGTGGCCGCCGTCGTCTTGTTCACCGTCCGATCCAGCACCACCGTGAACGGCGTGCTGATGCGCCGCGGGTTCCCTGCGTCAACGGGAAGGGAACCCGCGGCTGCTTTGGGCAATCCCGTGATCACCTCGGCCGTGATGACAGGAGCGGCGGTGAGAGCGTTGTAGGGAAAGACGCCATCCTGCGCACGGCCGTAGCTCAACGCCAGCGTCATGACCCACGCGCCGCCCCAGGTCAACTGATAGACAATGCCGGTAATGTAGTAGACCGTCACGCCCCGGCCTGCTCGGAACGAAGGCACGGCGCACAGGCCGCCGATCTGAAAGCGGGGGTCGGCCGGGATCGTCACGGACGCCGTGGCCACGCCGGCCGCGTACTGGTCTAAGAGCGTCGTGGCGAGATACTGCGCCGCCTGGTAGGTCTGAATCCACGGGGCATAGACCTGAAGGGTGCGCTGGCCCAGGTGGGCGATCATGCCGGCCGGGGCCTGGGCAAACGCCGCCGTCTGGATGAGGGCGTTTTGCTGAGTTCCCCACGTGACCTGTACCCGCGTCACAACGCCCGCATCCGCCTCAGCGAGATCCGCCCGCATCATATCCAACGGGGTGATAAGCGGGACGGAGCGCGGGACGGGATCGGGCAGGTAGCCGATCTGCCGGTAGACGCCGCGGCCATCTTCACGAAAAAAGAACTCTAACCCGCTGTTGGCCAAAAGCTGCTGCATCGTGGAGGACCACGTGGCTTGATCCGGTGTCGTCCACGCGGACTCACTGATCGTGCTCCAGATGCCTGAGCCGCTATCCGCCGTCGGGTCAATCATGAGGAGGGCGGGATTGTAACCGACGGCGCGGGCGCTGTACGTCAGCACGTCACTGCCGGCAAGGTTGGTCAGGTACGCGACGCTCAGGGCCGCCACGTCGTCCGGTGTCTGCCGCGTCACTTCCCACAGCTTGTAGGGCGAGGTGCAATCGAGCGTGACGCTGTTCCCATTCTCAGGGTCGCGCGACCGCGTCACCTTATCGACGTAACCCGTCCACACGCAGCCCCATTGGCCGTGCCGGTTCGCGGTCTGGATCTCCACGACATCCATGGCCGCCGGCTGTACGTGGTCGCTCAACACGTTGTCGATGTCCCACAGGGCGAGCTGCAGCGCGCCCACGCCCGTCGTCGTCAGGGAGGCCGACACGTCACGTAGGCTGTGCAGGCGCCACGTCCGTGTCTGGGCCGCGCGGGGACCGCTCACAGGCTGCGATAAAGCTGCGTGATAGTCCGGCCTGTAGTTCCATGGTCCTGGAGGTGTCGGCATCGGACATGCCTCCTCGCGCCCAGCGGTTAGTTGTACGGCAGCAAGATAACAGAGTTGGTGGGGACATTGAGCCAATCGGCGATCAAGGGATTGGCCGCATAGATGGCTTCGACGAGGGTAGGCACGTCGGGGAAAGCGGTCTGCGCCAGGATGGACGCGGCCACGGCGCGCAACCGATCTCCGTCCTGCCAGACATAGGAACGCAACAAGGCCATCAGGGCTCCTCCCTCTATGGCGTCGGCACGGGCCGCGGCTGGATCAAGCCTCGGCCGGGCGAGGTCGTGGCCGACGTGCTGGTCCGGCTGCCAAGCGTGGTCGCGAACTCGATAGCGGGCGTGGGTGTCGTGGAGATGAGGACGGCTGGCCCCGCTTGCACCGTCGCGCTCTCCTCTAACTCCATCGTGTACTGATAGAGCAGGTAGTCGTCACCGCCGCCCTGCACACTCTCCTCGAACATGTTGACGCGCACCAGGACGATGCCCCGGAACTGTGTGGGATGGGCGTACGGCTGGACCGTGCCGACGATGCCCTGTCGGGGGGCCAGCGCCCGCCGTAGGCGGTCGAGGCCGCCCGGCCCATCCATGCCGGCGATGCTGGTGTGGCCCTGCAGGCTGTAGATGGACGGCAGGCCGGGGTAACGCCACTGACCAGAACCGCCCAGCGTCGTCACGGTCGTGTGCGGCTCCGTGTTCGTCTTGCGGTAACTGGTGGGGTTGCAGTAGAGATGAACGGGGCCGATGGTCGGCGCGTCCAACGGTCTTTGGTGCAAAAACGTGTGCAACAAGTCGCGATCTGTCATCGCTCAGCGCCCTCCGCTGTTAGATCAGCACGTCGAGGCCCGGAATAGGCTCCGTCGCCGCTGTCGGTTGCGGCAGCACCTGCCAACTCTCGGCCAGCATTGCTATCGTCGCCACATCAGCCGGTAATGCCTCCCCGTTCTGCGCTTGAAGGCGTGTGAGCAAGAGTGCGGCGGCCGCGGGGACCTGACGTTGCGCCTCGGCAATGGCCCACGGTTGGAGCACGACCGGACCCACGGGCATGGACTGCGCGGCGTTGCCCGTCTGGAGGGAGGCGGTGCAGGTCCCGGCGCCTGTGGTAGGGTCGAGGATCATCTGGACGCCCGTGATACCGACTTTCGGCGGCGGCGGCGGCGGGGTTGGGGTGTTGGACATGACGACGCGGCCCTTTCTCTGACATCAAAACGTGTACACTGACGGCAACGCCTTGTTGGCGCACAGTCAAGGAGGAAAATGAAACGCATCTATCTTACTGCTGCTGTCGTGATTGCCATCGCCGTGCTTATCATTGGCGGCCGCGCCATCGGGTCCTTTCTGTCCACCATGCAAACGCCACCGGGGCCATCGCCTGCTCAGCAACAGACGGCCGCGTTTGACGCGGCCGTCAAGGCTTGCACGACCGCCGTTGCACGGACCGCCACGGATCGCCAGGAGACGAGCGACATCGTGATCCCCGACGCCCTGGCGCAGGAACGGGCCTGCGGGACGGCAAGGCGAACAGTCAGCGCGATGACGCTGCCCGCCTCGCTGAGCGTGGCCCAAGCGGACATGGTTCTGTTGCTGAGCGGCTTTACAACGCTGGCGCGCGACGAGCAGCCGGTGCTGCGGGCCGCGGCGAATGGGCAGAATCCCACGCTCATCTTCCTGCTCGTCACGAATCCCACGTTGGCGGCCGATGAGCAAGCCGTCACCAGGGATAACAGCCGCGCGATGGCAGACATGGGCACGCCCGTCACTCACTGATCACTTTGGGCCATGCGTGACATATCCTGTTCCTTTTCGCCCGGTGTTAACCTGTGTTTTCGTGGGATGCAGTGCTCCCACGGGGTTGCCGTTTTGATCGAAGATCGTTCCCCTTACCTCGATGACCGTCACCCCACTGATCGACGAGGACACGTCCTGGCCATACTGGTTTGCAGCTGGCCCGCTGCCGTTGTAGGCGCTAAGGGCCTGTTGCCAGTTATCGTGATGCGCGTGATAGAGGTCGCTGAGCATGGCGGCTTGCGCGGGGATGGCGATGGCGGGATTGAGCGCGGCGGCCTGGGCGGCGGCGGCATCGGCCGTCGTGTGCCCCGTTAGGCTGGTATGCAGATAGTGCGCACTGTTGGCAAGGTTTGATCCTGCTTCCCCGCCCGCCGCATTAAGGGACAGGTCAAACTGGGCGATACCGCGCCCATTCCCGCCCTGTTGAATGGAGTTGGGGTTAAAGCCGCTTTCCATGGCGGAGACAGCCAATGCCGCCTTGAGGAGGCCGGGCGTGTTGCCGGCGCGGGCGGCGGCGACGTACATGCCCATCAGGGGGTTGCCCACGCGCTCCGTGTTCTGGTATCCCCCATTGCGATACACGGGGACGGCCGCGCTACCCGCATCGCCCGTTGCGCTATAGCCCTGGCCCGCCGCGCCAGGAGTTCCACCGGGAGCGCCTGGCCCCTGTTGCTGGCGGTAGGCTTCTTGCGCGGCGTCGTAGGCGGGATAGTTCTTCTTGATGGCTGCGAGGTCGGCGGCCGTGGATGTGCCGGCGGCAAAGCGCGCGGCCACGCCGGGAAAGGCAAGGGCCAGGGCGCTGCGCTGTGAGGCAGCCGGACCCGTCAGCGAGGGTTGCCCTCCCGCGTTGTTGACGGACTGGAAGATACCGTTCTGGATAAAGACGCCCAGGCGATCCAGCGCGCTGGTGTTGTTGGCGGTGGCCGTCGCCCACGCGGCCAGCGATTGGTCCTGCGAGGTCAACCCTTTGCCCGTTTGCGCGCCGTAGCGTGCCGCAAGGGCAACGCTTGAGCCGGGCTGAGCGGTGCGCAGCGCCTCAATGTAGGCGCGCTGCTGCGCGGGGTTCATGCCGCTCAGGTCGGCCAATCCGCTGGACTGCAAGACGCCTTCCGTCACCTCGGGACCGAACGTGCCCCGATCCAGCCGCTTGACCAGGGTGCTCAACCTATCCTGAATCTGGTCGGGATGCTGCTGCGCTTGAGCAAACGCCGCGTCGCTGCTAAAACCGAGCAGGCTGGCCTGAGCGATAGCCTGGCCCCCGGTTGCGCCGATGACGCCGCCCAGGACCTGGCCGATATTGGCCCCCGGCGCGACGGAGGACAAGAGGTGTTGCGCGGCGGCCAGCCCGGCGACATTGACGCGCGCGCCGGACGCCGACTTCTGGACAGCGGAGAGGGCATCGGTCAAGCGCACCAGGGAGACGCCGCTGGCCGTGGCATTGCCCATCAGTTGCTGGAAAATCTCGTTGACCTGCGTGGATGATGCGCCCCCCGCCATCAGGCTGCCGGTCAGGTTGGTGACGGCGGTCGGATCATTGGATCCCAACATGCGCGTGAAGCCGTAGGTGTTAGCCAACGCGGAGGGGATTTGGCCGGGTTGGACGCCGCGCGTCGCCAGCGGCGTGGCAACGTCGCCGGCGTGGTTGGGGTCAAAGTTGAACGCCGCGGCCTGGGTTCCCGCTGATAACAGGCCCTCGCGTGAGGTAAACGAGGCGAAGGGACTGCCCGGTTCAGCTGCTGCCAGGGCCTGCGCCTGGGCATTGAAGGCGGCTTGTCGGTTGTTGGCGATGATGGCCGTCGCGCCCAAAGCCAGGGCGCCGATGCCCACGGGGCCGAGCGCCTCCGCGCCGACGCGCAAGAGACTGCCGCCCCCACCGATCCCGGCCGCGTTGGCCACACGAGAGAGACCCACCTGCACCGCGCGATTACCGAGCGCGCCCGCGTTGGCGCCACTGCCCATTCCCATCTGACGGAGAAAGTTTGTAAACGACTGCGCGGCTGCCATTCCAAACGACTGCGCTGGACTGCCCGACTGTTGCTGGTTGACGGCGGCATTAGCTCCCGTGGGTGCTGTCGTCTGCCCCTGAGCCGTCGCGCCCGCGGCCGTGGCCGGCTGCCGTTGCTTGGACGCGGGCTGCTGCTGTGTGG
>JAABUQ010005934.1_pt1 | contig 18988 bp, 25 predicted proteins | sample 5560001 | NCBI WGS metagenome assembly JAABUQ01 (sample SAMN10711888, study PRJNA513371) | rock metagenome | isolation source: Antarctica rocks | place: Antarctica: Victoria Land, Finger Mt nord | collected 2015-12-18
GGAGACGGTAGACTTCTTGCCTTAAAAAAGCTGAATGGCTGTATTTCCGTTTGAGAACTGTTAGAATCATAGGTAGGTAGACTAAATTTTTGAAAGATCGGCTGAATTTTTGGAAGATCGGCTGAACTCTTGGAAGGTTGATTGAATTTTCAATTCCTTGAAAGCCCCCTCTGTTGCAAGCAGTGGGGTAGTTTTTTAAGAATTTTGCAGTACAATCAAGTTATCCATGTACTTTTCTTGAGTCATGGCTATGAGTAAATGCTTAAGCGTTCAACCAGAAAGTTGGATTTGCACCACTGGCAATATTAAAACACTTTTTTTGCTAAAATAGCAAGTTAGTTTCCTAAATTTCACTATGACCAGTAACAGCCATCGAGATACTTTCAACCATCTGCTGTCGAGGTTTGGATATTCGGCTAAGCAAGTAGGAACTTGGTCAGGTATTCACGAGAGCCGAATTAGTCGATTCCGCAGTGGAAAGTTGGATCTTGAGGCTGGGGAAATGTTACAGCTAGTCCAATCGCTGCCTAGCGAAGCGCAGAGTCACTTTTGGAAGCATTTGTTAGGCGAAGCTCTTTCAGTCAACCAACTACTAAACGGGATGGATGAAGATCAGTTAGCCGACTTATTATGCGCGATCGCAGCTAACTTGGGAAAATCAAAACGGAAAAAGCCAGAGCTACAGTTTACAGCCAGTTAAAGTTTACCAGTACTTAACTTTCGGCAGACGATGCAGGAGTGGATAAACACTACGTATCAGCCATCTAGCGCGGCACTAGCGACGTTGGCGTTGGCAGAACGCGACAACCATTGGTTGTCAAAATTAGGTTTTCGACTACTTGGCAACCAGCAATTAAATAATTTGCACTCTACGGTACCTTAATTAAGCCTTTGGCAATAGAAGGCTCGGTCCCTGATTCGAGGTTGCACTTTTGTTTGCTGGTCGAGTCAATGGATAGTAGCCAGTTAGCAAGTCTGTTGAAGGCGATCGCTGAGCGGCTTTCCCCCGAATTACCAGATAGGATTGCCGGATAAATTTCGACAGCTCTAAAAAACATAAAGATGAAAGCCTGGAACTAAATTAAGTATAGGTTTAACTTAAACTTTACTAATACTTAACCAATATTTCCAACAAACATACTGAGTCCTTTAAAAACCAACGTATAAAATAGTTTTCATTACTTGCGTACAGTGGAATGATGGTAAATCCTAATCAGCTCACTCTGAAGAAAGTATTGGAGCAGGCACAGAAGCTTCCATCTGCGGAAAAAGCTACATTAATTAGTACATTATTGACTACATCTGAATTATCAGTTGTACTTAGAAGTAGTCATCAAAGTGAGTATGTAATTAGGCAAATCGGACTAATGAGCGCTGAGGAGCTGAGTGAGGTTATCTACGCGATCGCTGAGTGGATTGCAGATTTTAGTACTTAAGTCAGTCAAAAAGCAGACTTTTGTGCGATACTTTGTGCAACACCTGCTTGTTTTTTTTCTCAAGTTGACACCCAAGCTAAGATAGGAGGCACAAAGCACGATGCGCTGCGCTATTTCAAGTCGTGCTGGCCAAGTCTTAGCCAGAGGTCATTTGGTTATCCAAAAAGATGAAAACGGTGAACTGAGGTTAGACTTCATTACAAATGGAGGAATGCTCATCCAAGGAGGAATTGTTGACCCGGATGGAAACTTGACACAGGCAAGTGAAGTTCTATTTCGTCAGTTTTTCGAGACTTGGAGAATAAGCGATCTAACAATTACCGCTCGCGCCTGATATCCTAACCTGGATAAAAAAGGTGAATTCTTAATGGGGTGTCACATCGGTCAACGGGTGTCTGGGCTGCTGTTAGTGGTAGGACTAATGCTGTGCCTCTTCGGAGGTACACAGTCACCAGCTATAGCTTCTATCCACACTTACCCAGAATCTCCTACCCAAGTGATGTATCGCTCTCAACAAAGCCTACGAGATGAGTCAAATCGGGCATGGCAGGCTGTACTGTTTAAGCGGCTTAAGTCGGGTCAGGTGGAGTGCGTGCATTTGCGACTAGTGGGATTTCCAGGTCTGGCAGAGTTGGTACACCCCAGACAATTGCGAATTACTACCGGGACTGGGGAAGTAGGAGCTGCGGCAGATGTGTGGGTTGAGTCATCTCTACCGCCTAATGTGGGAGAGTGAAGATATTGCTGCCGCTATCATTTACGCCGTTACACAGCCCCCGCGCGTCAATGTCAACGAGATTCTGATCAGACCCATAGAGCAGGGATAATCCAATCTCAAAATGTCCACAATTTGTGGAGGTTTCTCCAACTAGAAACTCCCATTGTCAGAAACAGGCGATCGCTTGACTTGAAAGAGCTACCTGCTCGTAATGGTCGTTAAGCCAGCACTGCCAGCGCTCAATATACAACTCTTTGAGACGATTCTCCGCATCACAAAATCCTCTGGCTCGATCGATCTCTAGATGTGGCCAGATAAGCTGACCCTGCTCTTGAGGACCATAAGGCTGCAAGCGCTTACGCTCGTTAAGAACATTCAATGCCTGGGACAGTAGTGAATTACCCGCCACACCCTTCTGGATTTCCATTCCTGGCAAGGCTAGCACGGGTAGCCATTGGCGCGGGTGTTCCAACCAATAGTGTGAATTCCGTTAATTATGACCGCTATTATTCCGGAAACTCTGTCCGCTTTTAGCATCTGCTACTACCAGCATGAAAATCATCAACAGGATGACTAAAATGATAGTGAAAGCAAATGAACATGCCATTAAACCCACCGGGAATTAGCGACTATCCCTGTGAGTTCAACTACGTATTGACTACAAATCAGATAAGTTGTAGATATTGGAATAGCCCTACTAGCCTTGCTTAACAGTAGGTTCGTCCCATTCCAACTTACGCCCGCGCAATCGATAGGACGGACCACTTAGCTTGATATGCTCTCCATGATGAAGCGTGCGGTCGAGAATAGCATGAGCCAGTTCTTCATCATGCAGTACACGCCCCCATTGCTTCAAAGCTTTATTAGTTGTGAACAGAATCGGCTTACCCTTTTGGTAGCGTTGGTTGACTACCTGAAAGATAATATCTGCCGCATTGGGACCGTAGCCAAGGTAGCCCACTTCGTCTATTACCAGTACGTGAGGCGCGATATAGCTTTTCAGGGCACTGTTGATATCAGAGCTAGCACATAAGTCATTAATTAGAGCAGCAGCAGTGGTAAAACGAGCAACAAAGCCGTTCTGGATCGATTTATAGGCAATAGCAATGCAGAGATGTGTCTTTCCAGTACCTGGTGAACCTTCCAGAATTAGACTCCGGTTATCGCTAACTAGCTCTGGTCCTAAAAACCGACCCAGCATCTGCCGTTTAAAGTCGCTGCGGAAGGTGAAATCAAACGTCTCGATAGTGGCTGGAAAGGGAAACTTCGCCCGTGCCACCTGAGTAGCAATGCGTGCCTCAGCACGGTGTGCCACTTCCTCTGAAAGTAGCCTTTCCAGGAAAGTTTTGTAAGACCATCCTTCTTGCTCAGCGGTCACGACAATTTCCGGAAATAGCTGATGCACTGTAGTGAGACCGAGCCGTTTCAGAAGCACTTCGAGAGTGCCAGTTTCCTCCTGCTGCATCCCTACCGCCTCCTGGTACTGATACTTGTCACTACCTCCGAAGCAATGGCGCTCAGGTATTCGCTACCAAAACAGCGCTGCTCAATCGCCAGGTCGATAGCTGCTAGCAAGTCAGACCGTCCTATCTTCAGATACAGCTCATACATCCGAGCAATGTCAATTTCCCAGTTATTTGGGCGTCGATGCACCAGCTCAGTCAAGTATGGCTCGACAGCCGGGTCAAGATCCCAAAGTAATTGTCGTTGAGCATAGGGTTTACCCCGCTGCCACCGAAATAGTTCTTTAGCATGGTCTGCCAATACAGAAGATTTGCCATTTTCCGGAAATCTCGGATGGGTTGCAAGCATTCGATTGCCCATGTAGAGGCTCACGGCTTCCTGTTGTAAGTGAAGAGTTACCTCCTGACCAATACATTCAGCCGGGACTGAATAATCGATATTTTGGTAGCGTACCCGTGCGGTGGGTCTCACGACTACTGTAACTTTGAAGGCATAAGTTTCTGTCTGGTGAGGACATGGTTTGAGGGGTTCACTCTTCAGCAGCACGGCAGGGAGCTGTTGAGTAGCATCACACTTGCGTTCGGTATTGACCGTGTTCACCCAGTCTTCAAGTTGCTGGATTAGGTCTGCTTGATCTTGGAAGCGCCGACCACAGAAGAAATTCCCCTTAACAAACCCAACTAGATTCTCGACTGAGCCTTTCTGTTGCGGACGGTAGGGCCAGCAAGCAACTGGAATGAAACCACAGTCAATCACAAACTGCCCAAAGCGTTTGTTCCAAACCACCTGCGTTTGACCATCTGGGTCAGTGATGCGTGAGTCTACCACTGTGGTCATATTGTCAAACACGCACTTGAGGGGCATACCACCGAAGCGCTCGAATGCTCGTAATAAACAGCGTACAACTGTCTCTAGTTGTTCGTTATCTACTATGTGGACATCAACCGTGCGGGAATACTTCAGTCGAGAAGCAAAGAAATGGACAACTTGCGTGGTACCGTCTTCAAAGGTGACTCGCCGTTGACCAAAGTCATGCTGGCTGAACTCACCGGGTAATCCCTCGAACCGTACCACTGGTGACTTGGTTTCCAAGGGACGGATGCGGCGGACCAGATCGTAGACGGCAGATTTACCACCCTCATAGCCAAGGGCTTTCAGGCGAGTGAATATCTCACCGGACTTAAGTGGTCCGTCAAGAGGCTTACGAGGCTCCTCAAGCCATTGCCGAACGGTTTCTTCCTGCTGTTCTGCAGTGCTAGGGCGACCCACGCTGCGGGATTTCCGGGAACTCTCTTCGTCGGTATTAGTCACTGGTGGTTCCCCCTGAATACGGTAAATAGTCCGTTCGCTGATGCCGGTAGCTTTACGAATAGCCTTCTGGGTAGCACCCATCTGACTGAGTTGTTGAATTGCATGGCGCTGCAAAAGGCTGAACATCTAGTCCCGTCAGTTTTTAGCTATCCTCATTGCCGAATCAGTGTTCTAGGTTTTAACAATCAACTTTCCACTTAGCTCGTTCACCACTCAAATACCTGATTGTATTTAGCCGAATGGCATACTTGTTAAGCTACGAACGCGCCAACAGCTCACTTGAAAAGCCTGGTTTTTCAAGCTACTAGCAATTGACGAAGTAGTTCAAAACGAGGCTACCGCTTCAAAGCAGATAATTTGAAGCGACGTGTCATGACGCTCGGTTCACTCTGCCCCGGTCATTCTGGCATTCGTCTGGGAATACCGGGTACAGTCACGAGCGGCAGTAGATAATTTAGCAGAAGACATCACGGGATGATGCAATTGACTTGCAACTCCTTAAAGGCGTTTAAGAACATTTGCTCGGAATTCAGATAATCAGGAAACCCATACTGTCGTGCCTTGAGCGTGTCGGATACGATGTCGTAGTCGAGTGCAAAACAGCCATCAGCATACGCCCATGAGGCAATTTCATCAAATTTGTGAGGTTGTAATCCATCCCGCTGAACTAGAAAATCCCACAGAGGTGCTTTGTCAGCCATATAATCTAGCAATCGCAGTGGCTGTGGATAGCCTACTGCCATCCCAAAGTAGGTAGCAATTTTTGACCACATATCCTCCCACCGGAAAAAATCACCGTTGGTAATATTGAATGCTTCGTCCGCACACCGACTTGCCGTTGCTGCCCAGACCATTGCCTTGGCGAGCAGCATCTGTGACTTCAAAGAGGGTGGAATAGGCTGTCTTTTTACCCGGAAACCGCAACGGCAATCCTAACTCTCTAGACATCACAGCGAACACCGCGATTGCCGTGAGAAGATTCATCGGATTGCCGACCGCAAAACCGCAGACGGCTGATGGTCGCAGAGCTGTCCAAGTCCAACTTGCCTGCTGACTGCGCGACCGCAAGTAATCTTCTTGGTCGTAATAGAAGTTGGGAGGCATGTGCCTCGCATCGGTTTCCTTAGCAGGGGTTTTATAAGGACCAAGATGAACGCCATATACCTTCCCTCCCTGTACCAGAACAACACGCTGTAGTGATGTGGACATAGTTTCAACTGCTTCAACCAGATTCTTGAGCATTGCTAAGTTCACCGCACTCTCTTGTAAAAGGGTTGGTTGTTGCTGATAGGCGGCGAAGAAGAGATGGGTCACATCTTTAACGTCTGATAGCACTTGCTGGCAATCCCCTAGATTGGTCAGATCCAAACTGATGTAACGTGCAGAAGTCTCAAACTCTGGAGTACGACGAGAAATTGCCACAGTTTCCCATTCCGGTAGTGTGTCGAGATGATTGACTAATGTTCGCCCCGTAACTCCCAGTCCACCTGCGACCAGTGCTTTCATATCCTTGTCTCCATGACGCTTCGGGTATTCAGTCCATTGCATTGATGACATCACACTTCAACTTACAGAAATGACCAGCTTGCCACGGGTATGCCCTCCTTCAACCCGCTTGTGTGCTTCTGATGCCATCTCCAGCGTGAAAACTTCTTCAATCGGAACTTGCAGATGCCCGGAATCAGCAATCTTTCCCAGTGCCGACAAAACCCAAGCCTCTGGGCGACCCGATGCATACCAGCCCTGAATTCCTCGCTCCATTGGGGGACCAAATTGCTCTTCCCCACTAATCCAGCATAGTCGTCCCCCATCGCGAATTGCGCCAGGAGCGAGCCGCTTCGTTTCGCCAGCGATACAGGTCAAGACTACATCTACACCAGTCGGGTAAAGTGCCTTGACCGCTTCCACCCAATCCCCTTGCGTGTAGTCGATAACTTCATGCGCTCCTAGTTGCTGAATGAATTGGTGATTTTGTGCTGATGCTGTGGCAATCACATGGGCACCAACGTGACGACAGAGTTGAACTGCAATACTCCCCACTCCACCCGTTGCCGCCGTCACTACAACGGTCTCATCTGCTTTCACTTTCAGGGCTTCCGTGATGGCAAGATATGCTGTTAATCCTACGCAGGGCAGTCCCGCCGCTTCGTTGAAGCTCAACGATTGAGGCTTATGGGCTGTATAAGCGGCGGGAACACTGGCAAACTCAGCATAGGTGCCATTTCCCATCAGCTTGTAGCCAAAGACTTCATCCCCAGCCTTGAACTCTGTGACCTCTGCACCAACTTTGACCACGATGCCAGAGAAGTCTGACCCCATGACCAATGGAAAAACGTTCGTGCCCATATAACCCTCACGGAACATGGTATCGACAACGTTTACCCCAGCAGCTTTAACCTGCACTAGCAAATCCCGTACACCAATTTCCGGTACATCTATATTGGCAAGATGAAGCTTGTCCGTTCCGCCATAATCCGTCACAAATACGGCTCGCATCTGACTTGAACTTGTACTAGAAGACATTTGTGAATTCCTCGATACACTGCTGAACCCGAATTCTTGCGCCCTAGCATCACTGGGCATTCACCAATTGCCTCCATTCTAGAAACTTTGGTATCTTTAAGAAAAAAGGCACGAAAAAGTGGTGTAGTCACCAAAAAGAAACTAATGCGTCAACGTAGACCTGAAGGGGTTCCCTCCTGCACCTTGGAAGAAGCCACCACAAAATCATCGGGGGTCGTTGGACCCTCTCAATTTTGTGGTGGCTTCAGAGAGGTCCCACTCGATTTAGCGAACTGAAGCGCTTAATTCCTGGAGTCACTCAAAAAATGCTCACTCAGCAATTGCGGCAACTCGAAGTCAATGGATTGGTCACTCGAACTGTCTATGCCACAGTTCCGCCCAAAGTTGAATACGATTTGACACCGCTTGGCAAGGATTTGAAACCTGCCCTGAAACTTCTCTGTACATGGTCAGAGGAGCATCTTTCTCAGATTCGTCAAACTCGTAACCAACAGGGAACGATAACGGATAAAACTCTGGTGCCACATCCTTCAATCGCTGAGGAGTGGCAGGAAGCTTCGTCTTAACGCGCGTACTAAGCGTGTATGCATTCAGGTAGATAAGTGCTACTACTTCCTAAATGGTGAAGTCTATTCTCATCATGCAATTAGCCTAGATTTTAGAGTGTGTTCTAAATCAAGCACTTTTTAGTTGAAAAAAATGAGGATTAGAACTAAGTGCTAAAAGCGGACAGAGTTTCCGGAATAAAAGCAGCCATCATTTCCGGAATTCACAAGGCATAATCGGTTGTTAGGTGAATCGAAAAAAGGATGCTCTATGTGGCTGAGATATGGTGTAGGTCTGAATGACGTACTGGTGCCGATTGAGGATGTAGCCAGTGGCAAGACCGTTCTAAAATGTCCCTACTGCCAAAGTGGGTTGACTGCTAAAAAGGGAAGAATTAAGGAACATCACTTTGCCCATACAGATGAAACTTGTCGTCCAGTTGGAAATCGAGCCAGTCGGGATATTCCTACACTGCCACTTTACGACAATTTCCACATCCAGTTGTCAGGCAAGGAACTGGAACAATTAAAAACCCTCTAGCGGCAGTACGGAGCAAAAGGGCAGAAGATCTACAAATCATTAGTCCCTCAGCGATTCGTTTGGCTAGGTCTATTAGAACCAACGGAATTCCCCTACAATAGCTCTAAGTGCGAATTCAGTAAGCTGGGTCAGATCCCGTTCGGGGCACTGTCGCTGATGTTGTTCAACCAAGTCCAGGAGCCGTTGCTGTTAAAGAAGCTATCGGAGTTAGAGGAGAAAGCTGAGTCCGCTCTGACCTCAAACTCAATGTTCTTATCCGAGCGACTGATGGATCTGAGGCTCTACCGCGCCCAGTTAAAGAAAATTCTCTTGACAACTTTGTACTATTTAGAAGTGACAGCAGATGGCAATACCCTATATAAGATTGGAGTTACTCAGCGTTCAATTGCAGAACGAGTGACAGAGATCCAGAGCGACTTGCGATGCCAAAGGCGGTTCGCGCAGCGACCATCGCACTTTCAGGTAGTAACAATTAAGGTGCTGGGGACTTGGGAACATCGAGGCAATGTCGAAAAGTACTTTAAGCATCGATACCAAGACTTCAATTATCCCATTGGTAATCTGACCGAGTACTACAAGTTCGATGACCCAAACGATGCTAAGGCAACACTACGCGACCTGCGCCGGATGAAACCTAAAGTCCTTTCGTCAACTGAGATCGCTCTCATTGAAGATCAGCCTAATTATGTACAACAGGCAGTCCAAGCTGTTTAAACGGTATTCATAGCGATCGCTGTTAATTCAGCGTGGCTCTACAAGTCTTCTTTAGATTCAAGCAACAGAGGACGCAGGCACAAATAAATCAGCGGACCAAACAGTGGAATTGAGGCAACCAGCCAAAAGAATTGAGAATTACTGATCAAACCTCGACGTGCCATATCATCACTTAACAGAGTGGGAAATGGAAATAGCAGGCAAAATAGACAAAAGGCGAGGCTCATAGCGTGAATGAAATGATTGGTATTAAACTCGTGCATAAAGTTAGACCAATCACCAAAAAAACAACCGATTGCCAGTAAAACAATTGTGCTAACTGTTAAAATCCCCCCAGTTGAGTGCGAATCCAACCACTCTAACCAGACATATTTCTTTCCCGAAAACTGCTGGTTCGGTTCGCGCAGTGCTAAGTAGGGAATTAGCCCAATCGTTCCCGATCCTACAGATGCCAGCATGAACGCCCAAGCGGGTAACTTTTGCATCCTGCCATCAGCAAAGATGAGACAACTGTAAATGAGTAACCAGACCCCGATCATGCTGAACAAGGACAAGAACACTGGATTGATGCGCGGTATTTGTCCTGTTAACAGGGTTTGAACGGGTTGGAAGGTGTCTGCTTGTAATGGAGGGGCAAACAGCAGCACGTAGAGGATGAATCCTAACCACACAGACCAAAGCACAAATTTTCGTCCCATCTTGACCGAGCCTTTGCTGATGAACTTTCACATTATTAAGGTTCGATCCGTCTTTAAACACTTTCTCAAGATGGATCGATCTTTATGGCATAAACTAGCGGTTTCCCGAAAGAGCTAGCGAAAGCTATTCCAATACCTCGCAGATTTACCCGTCATCTACCCAAACTTGGGAGAATAATTTAGCTGAGAGCCTAAACCTCTGTAAGTGAAGACGATTGCATTTCTTCTTTAAGACTTACTCAAAGCTATTCTTCAACTTTTGTCTGTTCTAGTAAACGTTCTAATTCATTGAGCAGCTTTTCTAGCTTCTTCTTTTTCTGCGGGTCTTCCCAAACTTTGGCTTGCTTAAGTTGCTTGGGGATTGCTAAGAGGCGTTGTGGGAGAGCTAGAGGTTTTTCAGCTTTAACTAGACGTAACGATCTGACCTTCTCCTGGATCTGGTCGATTGATAAGTTCTGAGTTATGGCAGAATCTAATAGCTCTTGCTGCTGAACCGGATCTTTGACTTTCAAGATCTCATTGACTTTTGTGTAATGCAGCTTTCCCTGTTGTAAAACCACTTGAATACGCTCTGGTAGCCGTAGTAGTGGCAGACGATGTTTGCGAAAACTTTCAGGCGAAAGCCGTCCGGCAATCTCAAACACCTCCTCGACAATTGCCCAATCTTCACTACGGACAACGTTGGACGTAAACCCCCGCTTCTGGTTTGCCGCCTGGTTGAGTAGGCTCACCAATTCATCCTGCGATCGCTTTAAGTGACGCATCAGCATATTCGCGATCGCGCGAGTCTCTTCCCAAGCATTGAGATCGCTCCGTTGCAGATTGCTGATTGATTTAATATCTTCTGCTGTAGTGTCTTCAACATCAAAGACTCGAACGGGAACAACCTCTAACCCCGCCCGTTGGGCCGCACGATGACGCTTTTCTCCAGCTAGCAGATCGTACTCGTCCTCCGTACCAGGACGCTTTCGCACCGTTAGCGGGTCAATTATCCCCACCGAACGCATTGATGCTGCCATGTTTTCTAGTTCGGTCTCGTCAAAATAGCGACGGTCCTGCCCTGGATCGCAGCAAACTTTAGCGCGTGGAACCCAGAAGATTTCTGCTTGACTGCCAGAGAGGATAGTTGGGGGAGTGGGGGAGGTTGCAGCCGGGGCGGAATTAGATTCTTGGCGAATCGTCTGCATCAGCCCAGTGAAACGGTTAGGTTTTTTAATTTCAGCCACCGTAAATCTCCTGACCAATAGCATAGTACTCTTTCCAGGCAGTTTTGGCTCGTGGGTCTTTCACATCCTTGACGATAATCCCCTGGTTAGCTGCTTTTTGAAAGGCGATTGCTTCGCGGATCTTCCCTTGAAACAGTGAAAATCCTAGCTGTTCTAAAAACTCTCTTGCCTCTTCCCCTTCTCGCCGAGGAGGAGGATGGATTCTGGTCAGCAGAACGCAGTACTTCTCGGTCCCCAATTTCTTGAGCAGCTCGACCGTCTGGATCAACGCATCCAGAGAGAGCGAGTCTGGTGTCGTCGGTAGCACCAGGATATCGCAGCCATCGACAATCTCCTTCATTTCTTCTTCTTCCGCACTCGCCTCCGTATCAATGACAAAGTGTTCAATTCCTTGACTGTATCGAGCCGCTTGGTTGACACCCACCACTTTGAAGGGGAGTCCACCGTGCGAAGCGCCGCGTTCTGCCCATCGAGTAGCCGAACGGTTGGTATCCCCATCAATCAGCAAAGTTTCACCTTTTGATTGCAAATAGGCAGCTAAATGTATTGCCGTTGTTGTCTTGGCTACGCCACCTTTGAAAGATGCAGTAGTGATAATCATGCCGCGCTCCAGTTTCTCGCTCGGACTGGGCAGTTACGCCCAACGTTGGACGTAAATTGAATTAATTGAAATCCTAATTCAACTCTACAGCTAAAACAACTCTATTACCAGCCGGAGTTATGGTTTGGTAGAAGCAATACTCTGGCTGTAAGAGAGGAGATTTATCAAACATGCCATAAGAGGCGATCGCATTACTTAACTTTGGCGACGGTTGATGAGAACTAGGCTGACACTATTAACGAAGGCAGAGGCAACTTAACGCAGCGAGTGCATGGCACGACATTGCAGCTTCGCTACCTTTGAGTCTGGTAAACCAAGAAACAAACGATCGCATCTAGGAGAGCTTCTGGTTCATCAACCCGAATCAAATGACCGCTGTTTTCAAAGATTCTCAAGTCGGCATCAGGAATTGCTTGAGCTATTTCTGCCGAGAACTCAGGCGGACAAATCCAGTCATGCCGTCCTCCAATCACTAGGGTGGGTGACGTAATTTTTTGCAACTAGTCCAGCAAATTGTAAGAGCGCAAAAAACCACCAAAGGCAACATTAATGGCATTGACAGAGAGAATGCTTCGGTTCCATGATTTCTGAGATGAGTTAGGTTCATACGAGAGTGAGTACATCGACATCATTACTTGAAAGTACTCGCGTAGTTAGTTGTTCCTCATTCTCAAACGCACCGTCCCAGAGTCGTTGTGCGATCACCTTTTGCTCCTCGGTTCCCCGTTCGGCTAAAATCTCCTTGGCGCGTGTCAGAAAGCGGGAATTGGCTGCGGTGGCAATAACGATGAGATGAGACACATGCTGGGGATAGCGAATCGCGTAGGAAAGAGCAACCATGCCGCCGTAGGAAGAGCCAATGACGACGATTTTCTCTAAACCTAGATATTGGCGTAAAGCCTCCATATCTTCGACATTATTGTTTAGGGTATAGGTTTCTTTGGCTCCCCGCGCTGACCGTCCTTGACCCCGATGGTCAAAGTAGACCAGTTGCATCTTTTGGCTAAGCGCAGAGAAGGTGGGCTTGTAGGAAGAGTGGTCAGCACTCCTGTCCGCCATGAACCAGGAAAGCTACTGGCTGCAAGCGCAATCGCGGTCCATCCACAACTAATCCTGCGCCTTCAATATCAAAATAAATCTCTGTATCTCGTATCTTCGCTAGCATCAGTTAATTTTCCAATCGGGCTACAAATTTATAGTTAAGACTTCTCGAACGCTCAATCTACCCAGTATTGAGATCAAAAGCAACAAACTTCAAACATCACCTATTTTGGCAACGCAACTGTGCATCTTATCCCATTCATTGTTCGTCACGGGCGACTTTATAAATTGGCTTCGCTAAGAAAAACCTTGAATTTGAGAATTATCAAGTCTGTCGCTAACCGTCCGACTAAGAAGGGGAGTCCGCCAGACCGAGAGCCGCGTTCTGCCCAACATGCTGAACGGTTTGTGTACCAATTAAGCAGCAAAGTTTCACTTTTTGATTGTAAATAGGCAGTTAGATGTATTGCTGTTGTCTTAGCTACGCCACTTTTGGAAGATGCAGTATTAACGATCGTGCCGCGCTCCCCCGACCGCGCTTTTTACCGCTACGGACAACGTTGTCCGTAAATTGAATTTTTCAACTCTACAGCCAAACTAAGTCTATTACTAGAAGGAATTATGGTTTAGTAGAAGCAAGACTACGGCTGTGACCACCTAGTCTGCCTTTGAAGCATCCGAGAAGTATGGGTGCGTATCTGCCAAGTAAATTTTGTCAAGATTTATTAAGAAGACTTACATCCTTTGGGAAAAGTAGACACTTAGCCTTGTTTTCAAATCTACACAGTTGGGACTTATTGATTTTGTCGTTGACAAACATATCTAGAGTGATTTTTGCCACCCAATTTTTCTGGCTCCATCAAAAAAGGAACTAAAGGATGATTATCTGGGGTACTAGAGGTGAAACGGTTAATTTAGGACACGCCGGAACGCAACATTGCACAGTTTGCGAACGAGAACGTCCCTTTCATTATCTGTTGCAATATCGCTATTTCCATCTCTACTTGCTCTTTGGCACCATCACCCAGAAGGAGTTTTTACTGCTGTGTGATGTTTGTAATCGAGGCTGGAAATTGAATTTCAGTGAAGTCGAAAAACGTCTGGGCAAGTCTTTGCCGATCCCATTCTTACGGCAATTTGGACTGTTAACACTTGGTGCCATCTTTACCGGACTTGTTGTTCTAGCAGTGGCGAGAATTTATGGATTAATATTGCTATTGCTCGTTGGCGGCGGTGTATTTTTCTGGATGAGGCAACGCCAGAATCGGTTAAAAAACCAAGACTGATGTTAAAACCCGATGAGACCATCTAATCCTAGAGAAGCGATCGCTACTGAGTCAGGAATGGCTTTCACTCAAAATATTTAAGATTGTCTGCTGATGCTCCTTGTCTTTCACCTCCGAGAATTTATCGACAGTGGTTTTCGCCGCGATCGCGCTGTCATCTTGGTCGTTAAGAATAAAAAGGCTTCCTCCATTTGTAAAGCGAGATGACATTCATGACCAATTTTCCTAATCGCCGCACATTCTTGCTGGTCGCTGCGACGATTCCTCTCACGCTGGCTGTCTCCGCCCGTTCAACCAAAAGACCGCAATTGGACTCTGCCGAAGCCATGCTGGCAAGCCTCGAAGGAGTTTCTGGTGGACGCATTGGCGTGTATGCTCTGAATATGGCTAATAGGGCACAGGTCCGCTACCGCGAAGACGAGCGCTTTCCCTTCTGTAGTACCTTCAAGGTGATTTTGGCAGGGGCGATATTGGCGCGAAGCACTTATATCGTCGGCTTCATGCAGCAGCGGATTAATTACGCACAGAGCGATCTCGTTCGCTACTCGCCCATTTCTGAAAAATACGTCAGCGATGGCATGACCGTTGCCGAACTCTGTGCTGCCGCGATTCAGTACAGCGACAACACAGCCGCCAACCTGCTGATGAAAATTATCGGGGGACCGTCCGCAGTGACGGCATTTGCACGCTCGATCGGGAATACTGAATTCCGTCTCGATCGCTGGGAAACAGAATTGAACTCAGCCATACCTGGCGATCTGCGCGATACCGCGACCCCAGCCGCAATGGCACATAGCCTACAATCTCTTGCGCTCGGTGATACTTTGTCAACCCCTCAGCGGAAGCAGTTAAATGAATGGTTGCATGGTAACACTACGGGCGCAAAGCGGATTCGGGCTGCAATACCTGCCGATTGGCAAATTGGCGACAAGACAGGCTCCGGTGGCTATGGAACCGCCAACGACATTGCCGTGCTATGGCCACCAGCACATAAGCCGATCGTCCTTGCGATCTATCATACACAGAAGGAGTCCGACGCGAAGTGGCGCGATGAAGTCATTGCGGCGGCAGCTCGAATAGTTGTGGATGCTCTTGGTCATCAAACCGACACGCACGCTCTGGCAAAACAGTAGGTGTTCTAGATTGCAAAATTTATCTAGATCGCCAGTTGAAGTGGTGGGTATATACCTAATCATCAACGATAGCGACTATGGATTGAACAGTGCAAAAGTCAGCGATTTGACTCACACGGCGAACGCACAGAACTAAAGTGTTAGGTATTGTAGAAACCTTGAAGTAGCGAAGAATGACACAGGTGAAATTTTGATCAAATTCATGATTTGGAAAGACTACGTTGAATAGATGTCCTGGCAAACCGTTGAGGAACTTCGAGCGATGTTTGGTTCAGATAGACCGCGCTACTTAGATATCTGCCTAGCCCAGGAGGATAGTCCAGGTTTTATCGACGATCGAAGTAATAAAGCCGGACAGTACATGAGTGCATTGGTGAACGACAACACTGGTTGGTTAAGTTATTTGCGCTACAACGGAGATGCTGGCTTCTCTAGCCGTAATCCAGCTTACAGTGGAGCTGAAGATGCTGTTCAAGAGTATTACCTTTGCAATGGGCAGAGAGATGAATTTCCTCTGGCTTGGGCTATCTGTGCTTCAGATATTTTGGAAGTTCTAGAGTATTTTGTCATCCATCGTCAGCCTGCTCCTTGGATTTATTGGTGCAATGATTCTGCTGATGGACAAAATTTGCCAAAGACCCAGAAGAGCCAGGATTTCTTGTAACTTATGAACGAATTGCTTTCTTCAACAACTCGCCCATAACAGGTAATTTCATGAATTCTTCATACAGGCTTTAAGTTTTCTCGACCAGATCCATCTCTCTTATGAGGTAGCATGAGGCAGTTATTTAACTTCCGCTTCTATGGAGCAATCTACCTTTGGTGAATCTCAGATTGCAGTTCCAGCATCAACTAGAGCATCAGATGGGATTAATCAGTGGGTAGGTACATCGCTCACATTTTCCGCATGGGTTGCGTTTGTTGCTCTTGGTTGGCTAATCGTCTATTTTTTCCATTTAGTTAGGAAGCAGCATCAGTACCAGCATCAGCAACAAGAAAATAATCCCTATTGCCGACTGAATCAACGAAGAACGCGCAACAAGTTCGGAAGTGCTAAAAATTATGTACGACCTAAGACGGCTTTTGCTGGATCGCAAAAATTAAATCGAACCAGCAAGCTAGGTGGTAAAATTAGCCCTAAAATAGAAACCAAATTACTAACTCTCCTTAACAACGATCGGGATACAGCCCAGCGATTGCTCAGCCAAGTTATGAGAACAAATCCAGGAAATTCTGAAGAATGGTACTGGGAGAAGGTGATTTGGGATTTGGAGCGTGACAGACATTGATAATTTTATGGAAACAACTCAGTAAAAGTGAGACTCACCTACTATGATGTTTCATTTCAATTATTTTAAGAAAATACTGATTTTTTTAGCTATTTTCGCAGCATATGTCAACATGCCGATACTTGTAAATGCGCAAGTTATAACGCCACGACAACTCAACCAACTATCCTTGACAGACTTATACATCTTGAGAAATGAACAGAGGCGACAAGCAAGAATTGTCTTCAGAAATTGCTACAATACATACATCTGGAGTACTTGCAATGCTGAGCGCTTGAAGTATGATCAGTACTTTGTACAACTGAATAATTACATTGCCCAGCGGGAAATTCGTGGCAAATAGGTTATTCTAGTTCTATCGAGTTTTGGACACCGATCTCCTAATTTGTGATGAACAGATGCCCTCATGTGGTCAAGAATTCTTGCATCATCACTAGACGTTCAAAAAGCTATAACTTGAGCTGAAAATCGAGCATAGCTGAATTAAAAAATATTAATCTTGCGTTCATAATCCCTGAAATACCTATTCTTCTGTTGAGTTTAGGTTAGTTGGAAATGTTTCTCGTAAATCAGTGTGTGGAATTTGACATTGCTAAACTTTAGTGTGGCAGTCTGCACGGCTAAGAACCCCCATTGTGCTGAATGTCGGCTACAGCAGCAATGCAATTATTTCGAGCTTTGTGTCTAAACGGTAATTCTAAAGCCTTTTTATAGAAGCGATCGCCACATTTGAAAGACTTGCGGGAAATTTTTACTGTAAAAGCTTTCCTATTCACGAGCGCAGCGAAGTGCAGTGGGGCTTGGTGTGGAGCGAAGCGGAACACGGAGCCAGTATAGAGAACTAGCCGGATGGAGCGCAGCGGAGTCGGGCGATCGCTACTTACAGATCGTCCTTCTTGAGAATAGACGATTGCCCCTCCAGGTGATTAACTTAAATCACGAGGGCGACTTCTTGGTTTAGGTCAATCACCTAAATACCTGCAAAGAAGGCATCAGAAGAAAAAAACGCATACCCGATTGGGAGTCAGGTCTGATACCAGTTGGGTGAGAGGAGATGAACTTTCGATGAAAGCGACACCAATAATAGCTGCCAGTTTAATTAGTCTGGTGGTGTTGATTAACCCACCGGCTGGGGCTGAATCTATAAGCCAGAGCCGAAGAGACGGTAACTATAGGTTTTGTAGTCGTCCGCCTCAGTCGAAAATAGCGAGTGACCAGGATATGCTCCATGCAGGTTACTGCTTTGTGTTTCGTAAGTCTGGTCCTCAAGTAGTTGGATTCTTTGGCATTGTTCCTGGAGACACCCTCATATGTGTTAGTGGCAGCATAGACAAAAACACAGTTAAGGGCAAAGCTTTGCAACCGTTTCTTCCCGGCAATCCGCCTCCTCAAGAAATGATAGATGCAGTGAATCGAGGTTCGAGTTGGAAAAACTGGGATGGGAGTGGATTTTTGAAAGTAGCCAGAGGCAGCGTTACGAATAGCTATACTTCAAACCAGAAATACCACGAAACTGTAATTCAATACAATCAAGCTCAGTTAAACCTTGAAAGTTTTTACCGCTACAACGCAGGCGTTAGTCCTCCGCCTAAAAGTTGTAACGAGATTTAGGTTTTTCGGATCGCGTCTCAGAACCACTGCTCGGTCGTTAGACAGCGGCTCGGAGTTGTTCCTGACCTTCCGCCTGCTTAGAAGGCAACTGCCACAGGAAAAGCATAGTGTGAAGGTTGACCAGTTATCGGCGTGTAGCGTAGCGGAGTCGGGCGATCGCATCTCTACAGATAGACCGCGCACAACTGCTCGACGTGATGCAGTGTTAATTAAAGTATCAATACTGGGAATACTGAAGAGAAGCCCTGATTTAGGGGGCATTTCCGATAAACTACTGTATTTATGGCGACGTTAATCCCCTCTTTAAATAGCTGCTTAGTGCGGATGACTTCTGGCGAGAAGCGAATGGCACAAGCTTTGGAACATCACCTAGAGTCAGATTACCTACTTTGGTATGACGTTCCAATCGGGCAGAAGCAGCTTCATCCAGATTTTATTCTCCTGCACCCCGACCGAGGGCTATTCATCTTAGAAGTCAAGGATTGGAAGTTAGAGCATATTCAAAAAGCAACTCGCACTTCGGTAACGCTGCTCGTACCGGATGGGGTGAAGCAAGTGAAAAACCCGCTCTTACAGGCAAGGGACTATGCTCTAGCAGCATGTAAGGTATTAGAACGAGATGCTGCACTGGTATCGTCGGTGGGCAGTTTCCACGCTGGAAAGCTCGTCTTCCCTTATGGCTATGGAGTCGCGTTCAGCAATATTTCCCGAAAGGCATTTTTAGAAACAGACTTGGGGGATGTCTTCGAGCCTCACCTGGTAATCTGCAAGGATGAAATGACTCAAACTCAGGATGCGGAAGCATTTCAGCAACGGCTGTGGGACTTGAGTGCTTACCAGTTTGGTCAGAC
>JAABUQ010005936.1_pt1 | contig 18983 bp, 28 predicted proteins | sample 5560001 | NCBI WGS metagenome assembly JAABUQ01 (sample SAMN10711888, study PRJNA513371) | rock metagenome | isolation source: Antarctica rocks | place: Antarctica: Victoria Land, Finger Mt nord | collected 2015-12-18
TGACCCTCCCCAGATAATCCACCCGCACGCTCCACAGCCCCAACCCCACAGCCACCGCACTTGCCACCAGCGTCACTAGATACGCATCCCGATAGCACCGGGCCCCCTCCCTGCAATCCCTCGTGCCATCCCCGAGGATGATGCTGTTGCCATCGAACACTCGTCCGTAGACGAGGTTAAACACTTGGCCCGATACGATCTGTGTGGCTCTTCGTCAGCGTTTCTCTGAGAAACCCCGAGGCGGAGCCCGTTTGACAGTATAGCGCAAGAACAGGGTTCTCCGCACAGGCTAAGGATTTCGAAAGTGGACAGATTACTCACAGGACTCAACGTCATAACGCCCCAATTCTGGCTCAGGCCGTGCACGCCGAACGTCTCAGCCACGAGAGCGGGGTAGACGCCGAAGAGGAAGCCATAGGCTAGCCCCGTGAGGCCGGAGAGGAGACCTAGAAAGGCGGGGGTGGAGATTGTGTAGCCGCTGATTTGGGCGAGGAGGAAGAGAGCCGAGGAGAGGACGAGGACCCAGAAGCGGGAGAGGTGGAGGTGGTGCACTAGGAGGTCTGAGCCGACGCCTGTTTGGGGGTAGTTAGTGGTGGTTGGAGAAGGGGAGCTGCGAGTGGGATATAGTTGATTTAGGGAATAGAGGTGACTTACCGCTTGTGAGGCGCCCGATGAAGGACATGATGGAGAGGATTTCGACGTGCATTAATTGGCGCTCCTGGATGAATTCGGAGGTCGCGCTATCGTCGTAGTGGCGCCATATTGCTCTCGTGTCGTTGCCGATATTACTGATATCTGGTTAGCAGCGAGCTCATACTTTTGGGGTTTCGGAACGTACTTGATGGTCATCAAACCGCATCCGGTCAGGATACCGAGTAAAGACCATAATTGCCAGAACTTCAGCGTGCGTAGCATGGACCAGCCTCGGATATCTACGTGATGTGAGTCACGATCGGTTTTCGAATTCGCGGGTTCCTCTTCATAGGCGATGTCGCCTGGACCGGATCCAGATGATCGTGATAGTAGGGAAGAAGTCTCTGTGTCATCACTGGCATTGGGAGCCTCAGTTTGCGTACCTGTTTCTTGAGATGGATGTCCAGCGTTGTATTTGCTTTCACCGCTTTTGGTGCGGTGCAGTTGGGTAGAGGTGTCGGACCCGCTTCTTTCGAAAGGGTTGGGTAAGGGGGTGTAGGCCTGAGATTGTGGGACGACGCGGAGGAAGAAGGTGCCCAGAATGCAGAGACCGACTGTTAAGAGAGCGAGGAGGAGAAGCAGGTCGGATGTGTTGTCGGGGAAGGCAACATTGGATATTGTTGAAAAGAAGAATGCGCTCAGGCCGAATGCTGAGAGTGGAAAGGCGGTCGCAGATCCACGATGGTTGGGCCAATTCAGAGCAGCTAGACCACAGTCAGAGTCCGAGATGCATCACTAGACACAGTCGAGAGCGTACAGGTCTTGACCGAGCCTGCGAAAGCAGCGCAACCTCCTACTCCGGTCAGATACATAAAGATGCATAGCCATGGCATCGAAACAGAGTCGGGTCCCCCATTGTAGGCTGCTAGGAAGTCAACGGCCATCTTCTCAGCCAAACTGTAGGTCCTACCTCTATACATTGAGAAGTAACCAATCCCAAGAAATACTGCTCCCAGCAAGACGCCGGGTCTTGGCCCTCTCGAATCCACAAGGAGACCAAGAGGTATGCCGGCTGTGTACATGCCCAGATTGCCAAAGGTACCCTATCGAGGGTGAGTATTCCATGCCATCCTTTCAAGGTAGAACCATCGTACTATGAGATTGCTCTGGGTTGAGGAGAGCTTCAATTTCTCTGCGAATTCCGGTGCCCATGCCGAATATGCATACTACTCCGCAGTGAGCACGGAATATAAAGATTACGCAGGTTCGAGGCGCACATTGGTACCGCATGCCAGGGATATAATGGTCGCAGCAAGGACTGAGACCACCCTGGCTGTCCTGAATGTTCTCTCCGACAAGGCGGACATGGTGATGGGATGGGGAAGCTCGGAATTGAGACCTATGGGAACGGCATCATGTCCTGATCGCAGTCGTGACTAGACACACAGTCACACAATTGTATATTGAAGCATCGACGCAATCAAGATCCCAAGAGTGGCTTCTTCCCAGGCAAACGAGAATGTCACTAAGTCTGAAAAATGAAGCGAGCTTAAAGTCTACAGAATCCGACTCTATATCCGTGTGTATGTCATCCCGTAGATCGTCCCACCGCCAAGAAGTCCTTCAGCCCTGTGAACATCATCTACGGCTTGAGGGGTCTTGTGCTGTCTGTTGCCATCTTCTTCTACCAGTGAATCTCTTTGTATCTCACGTCTCACATTTATTTCCACCATCCAGCCTTGCACTCAAACTTCTCCGTAAATTAGCCAAGAAAGAAGCAGAAGAAGAGCTTTCTTGGATTGTCCGACTCTGACTCCTCTAATGAGGATGAGCTGGATCTGAGCAGACGAACCAACCACCAAGCAGAACATCATCTTCGGCTTATTGATCTACTTCTCGCCTGCAACATGGGGGCTCTATTGTCACTACCCCTTCTTGCGGTCCCCAGCATGGGCACGCTCCTGACCTTTGGAGCCTCGTGCTGTGGTGCCGCCACTTGCTCCGCAGTCTGCAGTGCCTGCGGCAAATTCCAGAGCAGGTATGATCACTCCAATCTCGTTTGTACTCCTAGAACTGACAGATATTTAGCATGGCCACCCGTATCGCCTACGCAGTCATTCTCTTAGTAAACTCGATAATATCGTGGCTGATGCTTACACCTTGGGCGCTGAAGAAACTGGAACATCTAACCTTGGACTACATGACCATCAATTGCCAGGGAAAACAATGCTATGGCTTTGTCGCCGTGCAAAGAGTCAACTTCGCCCTGGGTCTGTTCCACTTCGTGCTCGCAATCTTACTGCTGGGTGTCAAATCATCACGAGAGGGCCGGGCAGCTCTACAAAACGGCTACTGGGGCCCCAAAATCATTGCCTGGCTCGCCTTTGTCGTGGTGACCTTCTTCATCCCCGAAATCTTCTTCCAAGTGTGGGGCAAATACTTCGCACTCGCCGGTGCTATGATGTTCGTACTGCTGGGACTGATCCTCCTTGTCGACCTCGCCCACACCTGGGCCGAATTCTGCCTGGAGAAAATCGAGAATTACGACTCCAAAGCCTGGCGCGGCGTCCTCATCGGCTCCACTCTTAGCATGTACACCATCTCCTTTGCCATGACAATCACCATGTACATCTTCTTCGCAGCCTCCTCCTGCGCCATGAATCAAGCCGCCATCACAGTCAACCTCCTCGTGCTCCTCATCATCTCCGCCATCTCCGTCCACCCAAGCATCCAAGAATACAACCCCCAAGCCGGCCTCGCCCAATCCGCCATGGTCGCCATCTACTGCACCTACCTCACCATGTCGGCCGTCAGCATGGAACCCGACGACCATAACTGCAACCCCCTGATCCGCGCGCGCGGCACCCGCACCGCCTCCATCGTCATCGGCGCCATCGTAACCATGCTCACAATCGCCTACACCACAACCCGCGCCGCAACGCAGGGCATCGCCCTCGGCAACAACGCCGCGCACAACACCTACAGCAAAGTCGGCTCCGACGACTCGGAGCACGGGCTGGTGGACACGCAACCACGCTCCTCGCGGCGCGAGATGCGCGCCGAAGCCCTGCGCGCCGCCGTCGAAGCCGGCTCCCTCCCCGCCAACGCCCTCGACGACGACACCTCCGACTCCGACACCGAGGACGACGGCCACGGCGGCAAAGACGACGAGAGAAGCGGCACCCAGTACAACTACAGCCTCTTCCACGTAATCTTCCTGCTGGCGACGTGCTGGGTCGCAACGCTGCTGACGCAGAACATTGACTTTGCCAACACGGGCGATTTTGCGGCCGTGGGGCGCACGTACTGGGCCAGTTGGGTCAAGATTGGGAGCGCGTGGGTTTGCTATGCGATTTATACGTGGAGTTTGGTCGCGCCGGTTGTGCTGCCTGAGCGGTTTGGGTATTAGGAGGGGGGTTTCGAGGTGGAGGGGGGGAGGTGGGGCGGGGGTGGTGTCTTGGGGAGGAAAGGGTGCGGGCGTTTGGCAAGGTTATGCTGGATTTGATGGGTTTGGTTGGAAATGCTGCGAGAGCGGGGGGCCTAGGAGATATGTGCATAGGAACGGGCCTGGGCTCCTTTTGACGATGGAACGCTCTTCGATCCCGCTGTCACCAATATGTTTTCACTTGACCGTGCTCAGCCCCATTAGCGCGGTGCGCACAATAAGTAGCCCACGTTCAACAACAGAGCGGACAGAAAGTGGCAATGCACGATAACACATCCCCAAGCCCGTAGACTCGGTAGACTCGGCTAACTACAATGCAGTGCAGAACACCCCCCCACACCCATCCTTTTTTCCTCCACCTCCACCACCATGCTCTCCCCCCTCCGCAATAACATCCACCTGACTCTTAGCCGCCTCGCAGGCATCGTTCGCATGCACGCATATATACCCCCTCCGACTCCTCCTCGATGACAAAACTTTTGCTGACGGCAAGGGGAATCGTGAAAGTGATACAAACGCCCGTAGGCGACTACAAAAAAGCGGGTTGGTGGATTAGGATCAGTGTGTAGATGGGTGTGCTGATAAGCATTTTTGCTGATGATGAAGCTGGAGGTGGGAATCAGCTCGGAAGACGAGTGTGCTCGTCCGTTCGTACAATATCGTAGACGTTTCGCTTGAGCGACTCGAGGGGGGAGTCGAGAGGGGTTGGCGGTTCGTGATCAGTCGGTCAACCCGTTGGTGAAGTTCTGCGGCGGCTCTGGGTACTCGGACTCCTCTACGGCCTCCACCCTCGTCCGTTTGCTCGGCGGCTGCTCGCCCCTCAATTCGGCTACCTCACGCTCGAGCTCCTCCACTCGGCTCTCTAGTGCCTTCTCCCGTTTCTGTGACTGCTGCAGCCAGTGCCGCAACTGCGTCTCCGAGTCCCGCGGGAGCATCTCAGCCTGCGGCGCTACACATTGTTCGTACTGCCGCACTGTGCCCTGGTACAGATCGTTGATGACTTCGAGCTCGCTGACGCGGGTTTTGAGGGCTGTGTTGGCTTGGAGTAGGCCTTCGTATGATTGGGGGGCTTCGAGGTGGCGGTCAGTTGCGGATGAGATGGAGCCTGGGGAGGGTTGGCGGAGGTGGACGGAGGGGGGTTGGAAGGTGTGGTCCGAGAGGGTTACGCCGTCGAACACGTGTTGGGGCGCGATGTTTGAGGGGTGGTGGGCTGGGGTGTCGGTGTGGGAGAGGGGGGAGTTAGAACCGTTAGAGCCGTCGGCGGAGGTTTTGTGGGGGAGGCGGTTGTGGATGTTGGGTTCGGATTGGGATGCTGGAAGCCCGTTGCCTTGGAAGTCGGACTGTGGGTTGTTAGCTATGTGGACAAGTTCTCTTGGGGAGGGTCTGTTTACTTTTCTCTTCTGGCCTTGCTGCCCGGAAGTCTTGACGCGATTCCGACTCTTAATCACGTCGGTCTTGAGGCTGATGGGGCGTGGAGTACCATGTAGCTTGAGGAAAAGGCCACATGCGTTGCACAGGACCAAGCCGTTTTCATCGCGACGCCATAGCGGTGTGGTCGAGGTCGTGCAATTTTGACAGACAGGCTGGATGTTACGATGTTCATGGTCAGTAAGCGTTGCCATGATTATGTCGCTGCAAAGAGGATATTGATAGAGATTGTGATAAGATAAGAGAAGGTGTGAGAGTTTGGGAATCGCGAGTGCAACCGAGGCGCACGCTGGTGGGGGGATCTAGCCCCATCAGGCGCTCTTCAATCTTCCAGGCAAATAAACATAGATTGCATATCAATGAAACTCACTGGACTGTGTCCCGGTCCACCGGTTGTCGCAGCTGGCGACGAAGTCGCGTAATTCATGGTGAGACTGTCATTGAATGCCCTAGAGTAGTCACTCGTAAGCCTCCAACCGCAAGATAATTGGGCAAATCCTTCAAGGCCAATCTTTCGTGCAGGCTGTTCTTTCATGCAGAGCTCACACTCCAATATCCGCATCTTCCAATTCCAGGACAGCAGTATGTGGTGCGGCTTCGAAGATCGGCGCTTATTCTGCACGTGGCTGATCACTCGATTTGATTGTATGTCGGACACGATGCAGACCAGCCGATTCTAGATTCCCTCCTCTTTTTCATAGCAAATTATCAGGTCGTTATGGGGAATCTTACCGGAGGTGTGACGAGGGTGCCGACGCGATCGAGGCCAGGGCCGAGAGTGTTGTAGCAAGAGATGGGGTAGGTGTGGCCTGTAGATGTTGTCGATGTAGGCTGGAGGCCGATGAACGCCGAGAATCGTTTTGATTCGGTGTGGATAAGTCGGAAGGTGCTCTGATGTCGATCGAGGGAGCCGCTGGGTTCCCAGACAAATCTTTGGCGCGGTGTAGAGCTTGTAAGGTTGATGCAAAGGAAGAGGAGGAGTGCACCAGGGGTCCTGATACTGAAGCCGTGATTGCGGTTACAGGTTTCCACCTGTCGAATTAGGAGATTTCCGAGGAAGTAGAAGGTATCAAGAAGTGTAGTGGTGGTCTATTAACACAGGGCGCAAATGAAGACTGGAGAATTGGGGTGTGGAAATGAATTGGTGATTGGTGTTTTGCCCAAGACGCGGTGGAGGGCAATTGTTGATATCAAAGGAGTGTTAAGGGAAATTCAAGTCTATGCGAGCAGCAACAGGGTCATTAGAAGCTCTAGAACAAGAGATGTAAAAGTACAATGAGCGAAGGAGTGAATGAAGATGGCAGAATAGTTGACTTTTGAAATCTTTCTACAGTTTCCCATCGATAAGATCTGAAGGTTAAGGGGCCGAAATTGGACCAACTGCACCATGTTTGCGCCATTCTTGCACTATTTTTGCATAAATCTTTATGCAGTCACTAAGCCTAGAGAGACGCGCAACTAAGGTACAGTACCTACGCGCCTGCTGACCCTGTCACGCTTTATTAACGCGATCCAATTCCTCTCACAGTGCCATTAGTTGTTACCGTCCAGATCCATCATGCTCGATTACAAAGTCATTGGGCCTCCTAAATTCCTTCGATACTCGTCCGAGCGTGTTGACAGATCAGCTTTCTTTTATTCCATGCTCATCCAATGTTCAACCAATGCAATGATGACATGATATGGCCACAATCAAGGCCTTAGAAGGCCGTACTGTTCACCAAATACAATCTGGACAGGTCATTGTCGACCTGTGTTCGGTAGCAAAAGAGCTGGTGGAAAATAGCTTAGACGCCGGAGCCACGTCCATCGAGGTTCGTTTCAAGAACAATGGACTCGACTCTATCGAAGTACAGGATAATGGGGCGGGAATTCCCAACGAAAACTACGAGACCATTGCGTTGAAACATTACACATCGAAGCTTACTAATTATGATGATCTATCTTCTTTGCAAACATTCGGTTTTCGAGGCGAGGCGCTATCCTCTCTCTGCGCACTTTCGAGTTTCCATATCATTACTGCTCGAGAGGACGAGGCCCCAAAAGGCACGAGGCTTGATTTTGAGGCTTCCGGTAAACTGAATGGCACTTCGGTAATTGCAAGCCAGAAGGGCACAACAGTTGCTGTTGAAAATTTGTTTTTGAATCTACCTGTACGGCGGCGAGAGCTGGAGAGAAACATCAAAAGAGAATATGGGAAGGTTCTGGGAGTCCTCCAAGCCTACGCATGTATCAGTACCCAAGCCAGAATATCGGTCAGCAATGTCATGGCCAAAGGTAAGAAGGCTGTTGTTTTCGCCACAAAGTCCAATCAGACCACTAGAGAGAACATTGCAAACGTTTTTGGCGCAAAGGCATTGTCTGGGCTGGTGTCGATGGATCTCAGTCTGAACATGGAGCCGACAGCTACAGCCGCAAGGCCAGGCTTGAAATCTGGGTGGGTGATACTTCCCGCATTCTCTATGTCTCCGACCTGACTCTTTAGAAACAGACAAGTCCGATTGATCGGCCATGTCTCGAGGCCAGTGTTCGGAGAAGGTCGACAATCTCCAGATCGTCAGATGTTCTTTGTAAATGCAAGACCTTGCGGTCTTCCGCAAGTGGCCAAGGTCTTTAACGAGGTGTACAAATCATATAACGTATCTCAATCACCGTTCATATTTGCAGATATCATTCTTGATACAAGTGCGTAAATCGCAAAGATGTACAGCATACGCTGATTCAATCAGATGCTTACGATGTCAACGTTTCGCCTGATAAAAGAACAATTTTACTCCATGAGCAAGCGAGCCTTCTTGAATCATTGAGAGTTTGTCAGCAGTCTTACTACGTTTTTCTAGTCTCTAACATCTCTAGATATCCTTGTCGGAATTATTCGAGAGACAAGATCAGACTGTGCCGCAGTCTCGAAATCCTAGACCACATCTGCCTCCACTCAAGCAGCTTTCTTTTCACCAAGAGGCCTCGAAATCGGAACAGAACGACTCAGCAGGAATCAATGGCGTTAGAGGCGACCCGAGAGCTGCAGATTCGAGCGTTAGCGAAGGTAATGAATCTTCTGAAGATACGGATGAAGATGCACGAGACGAAAGACCGCATAACCTAATCGCAAATTTTGCTGGCCGGGAGACTAGACAGCGCCCTAACGAAGCCGATGTCCACAACAATAATGAGAGCGATGGCAAAAGGCTCTTAAAGGATAAACAAAAGTTGGTCAACAAATTGAGCAAAATCGTTGATCAACCACGTCAAGTAGCTGCGTACGACGATGCGCGAGAAATAGCAGCATCGGACGCTATACCACAAGATACCTCAAGACCCATCCATGACTTCAACGAAAGGATTGCAGAGCAACAGGCGGATGTTGGACAAGATGCTGCACATGAGGAACACGATTCCGGTTCTTCTTCTGAGGAGATTGGCCATCATACGACCACAGATCAGGAGCCACAAGTACCATTGGCAAATGGAATTCTGCAAAATGCGTTCGATCGCATGCGTCCGAGACGGATTTCGCCAGATGTAGCCACTATCACCATAGGCTCGAAGACGACAACATCGGTCCTAGGATCATCAATCTTCAAGAAGCGAAGAACTGGCGACACTTCTTCTGTGACGGCGACGCCTGATGCCAACGACTCTGCAAAAACAAGATTCAGCAGTAGTATGCAAGCTTTTGCAGCCCCCGGAACTCGACTTATTCCAAGCATGGGTACCACAAAGAGCAAGGCACGTCCGGCACGCACAGAAGCCAGCGAGGCTAGTGACGATGGTGGTGAGGACGAGGACTCTCAAATGCAGTCCAGTCCCGAAGAGACGGCTTTGGACGCCGACGAACAAGATCAGGAGCCAGATTCCAACGATCCTGACGCCGACGACAACGAAGTGGATGACAATTTGCAAGGCGCATCTGGCGAAGCCGAATCTGATGCAGACTACATCGACGAAGAAGAGAAAAAGGTCAGAGAAGACGCCAAAGTCGCCGAGTTGATCAGACGAGCCGAAAAAAAAACCGCGCTACCCTCTCAAGACAACAAAAAACGTGCCCATCAAGCCTTGAAGGGCAGCAGTACAAAAGACTGCACAACCGATCTACTCCAAGTCCTCGACACTACCATTGGGGGCATAACCTCCCGATTGCAGACCCTCCAATCATCCGTCTCCTCTCTTTCCCATTCAGCGCACACCAACATCCTTAATTCGCTGACCCTCGACATTTCCATGCCCCTCACTCACCAGACAACCCTCACAATAACCAAACCCGACTTCGCCCGTCTCCACATAATCGGCCAATTCAACCTCGGCTTCATCCTCGCCACGCGCAACAACTCAGACCTATTCATAATCGACCAGCACGCCTCCGACGAGAAGATAAATTTCGAGCGCCTGCAAGCCACCACCGTGATGCAGTCCCAACGTCTCGTCCGTCCGCTTCCTCTAGAGCTAACAGCTGTGGACGAGGAAATCATTCTCGAGAACCAAGACGCACTCATACGCAATGGCTTCGAAGTTTCCATGGACACAAGTGGTGAAACCCCCGTGGGGCAAAGGTGCAAACTCCTCACGCTGCCCATGAGCAAAGGAGTCACTTTCTCACCCTCAGATCTCGAGGAACTCATCGCTTTACTCGCTGACTCCCCCTCCTCCACCACCATTTCCCCCTCAACAGAGAAACACCTCCCCCGCCCCTCTAAAATCCGTAAGCTTTTCGCCATGCGCGCTTGTCGCTCTAGTGTCATGATCGGCAAACCTTTGACTCAGGGGCAGATGGGTAAGCTCGTGGGGAAGTTGGGGGAGATCGATAAGCCATGGAATTGTCCTCATGGAAGGCCCACGCTGAGACATGTTTGTGGGCTTGGGGGCTTGGGAACTTGGGACGAAGGGCGCGAGGGGGCGGGAGATGAGCAGGGAGAAGGTGTAGGAGATGTGGATTGGGCGAGTTGGGCTAGAGAGGCGAAGGCGGCGGAGGAGGAGGCGCAGGGGGTAGGTGAAGACGAAGAGGAGCCGGTGGAGGGAGAGTTGGAAGGGGAGGGAGAGGAGGGCGAGGAAATTGCCGACGAGGGTGTTAACGAAGAGGTGGGGCCAGAGGAGTAAAGCTCGTTTCTGCTTAAAATCGTACCATTTCTTCGCAGCAGCATACGCCACGCGCGGCTCGCCATCTCCGACCCGCTCTCAGGGAAGAGAGCGGATATACAGAGCATCGGCGTTCACATTGTAGATTGAAGATAAAGAGACAATGTTCCCTGGCTATTAATGCATTTCTGGCTTCCTGCAAAAACATAACATCGGGAAGTGTGAGGGACATAACTAAGGCCGCTTCAGACATATGCCGCATTTTCCTGTCAGAAGCACCCCATAGCAGGTCCGTCGAGGTAGTAATGATTAATCATGTTTTTCAAGGACAGTGGATCACGCAGGCGATGAAGACAACCAAGACCAATTCCAACAAAGCTCTTCCCCGTCCGAGAACAGCACACAACTTACGTACACTTCATCCGGCGAAACAAAAGCCAGCCTGCCAAAGTGACAGAAAGTAGAGTCAGTAACTCAGATAGTGAAGGGTTGGTTTCGGGTGCGTTTTCTGGTCTTCTTTAGACCATCTCCGGAAATTTTCTCTGGTGTTTCAATATTCTTCGTCTTCACAAGGTGGTGGGGCTTGGTCTATGAATGGTGGGCGAGCTCATGAAGACAAAGCACAAGAACGTAGGTGGCCAACGAACGTAGCTATGTGCTGGGTATCCATAATTCCGCCACACAGCAGGCTCGATTGATGTAGCAATCATCCAAATCATGATTCTCAAGTTGAATTACACAGGAGGTAGGGTTTCCCAATCATAGATTCGATGTTGAGTCTCTGAGGTGGATGGCGGCGCTTTACCCGATCAAGCGCGCTATATATAACTATATTGTCACTTCAAGACCTCGACGATTGCCCTATCTTTCACATCTTTCTTGCACCAAATATCCATCATGGCGCCCACCAAAGCCTTTCTCTACTGCTACGCCCTCCACTCAGCCACAATCTCTGCTATTGCTCTACCACCCCAACAACCTCTTCTGCCCCACCAAACGCCCCCTGCCACCATCTCAGAATCCTCCCCCAACCTACCCCTCGTAATCTGGCACGGCCTCGGCGACAAGTACTCCCCCCCCTCCAATCCATTCATCCAACTCCACTAACCCCCCCCCCTAGCTACGACTCCGACGGCATGAACTCCCTCCACACCCTCATAAACAAAACAATTGGCCCAACCTACACCTACAACATCCGCGTGGACCCCGACCCCTCCACCGACCGCACAGCCACCTACCTGGGCAACCTTACCGAAGAAATCGCCTCCGTATGCGCCTCCCTCGCCACTCACCCCATCCTCTCCCGCGCCCCCGCCATCAACGCCCTCGGCTTCTCCCAAGGCGGCCAGTTCATGCGCGCGTACGTCGAACGCTGCAATACACCTCCCGTGGCCAACCTCGTCACCTTCGGCGCGCAGCACAACGGCATCAGCGAGTTCCAGACGTGCAAGGACGGGGACTGGCTGTGCCAAACGTGGGATGGGTTTCTCAAGAGCAACACTTGGGGTGCTTTCGCGCAGAATAAGCTCGTCCCCGCGCAGTACTTTAGGGATCCCGATGATTTGGAGAATTATCTCGAGTATAGCAATTTTCTGGCTGATGTGAATAACGAGCGGGAGCTGAAAAATGCGACGTACAAGGAGAATTTAGGGAGGTTGGAGAAGTTTGTCATGTTTGTGTTCAGCGAGGATACGGTTGTGGTGCCCAAGGAGAGTGCGTGGTTTGGGGAGAAGAATAGTACGGCTGGGGATGGGCGGAAGGTGAGGGAGAGGGAGATTTATAAGGAGGATTGGATTGGGTTGAGGGGGTTGGATGAGGGGGGGAGGTTGGTGTTTGAGGTGGCGGAGGGGGGGCATATGCAGATTGGGGAGGAGGTGTTGGCGGATGTGATGAGGAAGTATTTTAGGAGGTAGGGGAGGGGTGATGTGTGGATAGGTAGGATGTTTCGATGTATTATGAAGGAGTCAGAGTGAAGGCCATATGTGAAGCAACAGCTAGAGCGATGGGTGGATGCAGCGTATTAACATGTCTCGTGGCGATTTACACCAGCACCTCTACCACCTTCTTCGACTCCTTCACCTTCCTCGGCTTCTCCCCCTCTCCCACCTCACCCTCTATCCCAACTCTCGCCCTAACCTCCTCTTTCTGCTTCCTAAGCCTCTCCCTCCTCTCCTTCATCTCAGCACTCATATCCTCATCCTTCAATTTCCGCTTCTTCCCCCCCTCAACAACCCCACCCTGCCCGTCCTCAATCTTCCTCTTCTTCCCCTCCTCATCCCCCAACGCACCTCCCTCCAACATCTTCCTCTTCCTCTTCTTTCCCTTAACAGCCTTCCCGTCCATCCCCCCCGCCTCCGCATCTTCAATCACCATCCTCTCATCCTCCCACAACTCATCCGCAAGCCAAATTGGCAGCGCCATCGTATTCGGGCCTTTGATATGAATGGAGCGTACACCCCTCCATTTCTTAGCCACGAATTTCTCGAGCATGCCCGTGACGACAGCGTCGATGTTGTCGCTTAGTTGCTCGGGACTGAAGGAGGCGAGGCCGACGCGGATGGAGGTGGTGATGGAGGGGGAGAGGTTGACTTGTGCCATGGAGAGGGTGCGCTCGATTTCTTGAGCGATGTTAGGGGGGGTGGCGATGGATCTAGTCTCTTGGGGTGTTTTTCGGATTTTGGAGCTGAGTGCGCTGTTCTTCTTTTCCGGCTTTGGCTTGGAGAGGTCCAGGCGCACTGGGATAGGCCGCTTGGGCGTCGTGGCGTAGAATATTTTCCCGAGGATTTTGGGGAGGTAGGTGATTATTCTGTCGTCTGCAAGGAAGATGTCGTGGCTGTCTCGGAGCTGGCGCTTGGATTCGAAGCTGTGGTATTTCTTTTCGAGCTTTTTGACGTCGATGATGCGGGTGATTCGTTTTGAGAGCGAAATAGGGAAGGAGGGATGGGCGATGGCATCTTTAAAAGCGCGTTGAGGGTCGGGTGTTATGAGGCAGACCGTTTGGGTGGGAGAGGTATTAAGGGAATGGGGGATGGCGATCTTCCCTGGTTTGAGGCGGGGTTGGGGAATCATGTGTTTCTTGGTGGTGAGCACCAACCAGATAGGCTGGGCATCTGTGGGGCTCGAGGTGTCTGAAATAAGGAGGTTCTTGGATGTTGAGGTAGCTTCTTTCTTCTCAGCGCTGGATGCGATATGCTTGAGGAGAGCAGAAGACGCTTTGAGAGTCTTGTGGGTGTCAGTCTATATTGAACAGCTGTTAATCGGTTTGAACATACCTGGGATTTATCTAGCTGATAAGGCGACCCAGCATTGGCTTTAGTGGTCAGTGACATTTCTTCTGTACAAATGCTGGTTTAATGCGTGGACTCGAGGCATCTAATGTGGTCGAATTTCTCCAAAAGTGAATTTCTGTGCTGGAAGGTTTACCCGAGACCGGATCTACCTTAATCTTATCTTTAGCGCTGGATCTTATTTCCTAGTAATATCCAGAGATAGGTCATATCAAGATGGAGTTCACAACCCCAGCAGCTTCCCTTCCTTTAATCACTACTGCTCGGATTTCTAATTATATTCATTCTCATTTTCATTTTCACCTCCAAGATGTGTAAATACGTTCCAATAGGTTTTAGACACGTTCACACGTATTGCAAAACCGCAATTGGTCAAGCAATAATTTCACGACGACGATTTGCAACTTCTCCAGTCTCAAGCGCTGATTTCACGCATCTGGTTTGTCACCATCTAAGTTCAAGAAAGACAAATGAGCATATCGAGCTCATCCAGGATAGGTAGTGGGGGCTGGAGCGGTAGGTCTAGCCATAGCACGCAAACTCGCAGAACGAGATGGCACGTCCACGCTCCTTGTCGAGAGACATGGAGCCGTGGGAACAGAGACCAGTAGTCGTAATTCAGAGGCAGGGCCCCATACACATCTTCAAATCCTTCATACCGCTCACAGACACCGTCAGGTGATACACGCAGGAATCTACTACGGCCCAACTTCCCTAAAAACCTCCCTTTGCCTCAAAGGCAAGGCCATGATGTACGATTTATGCGAAAAGCAAAACATACCATATCGTAACACCAAGAAATGGATTCTCGCCCAAGACGCTCAGCAACACGAAGAACTCCACAAAGTGAAGCACTTCGCGGATTCAATCGGCGTCCCTACGCATTTCATCCCCTTATCAGAAGCCAAGGACCGCGAGCCCGATGTCCGCGCCCATGAAGCCGCCCTCGAGAGCCCTACGACGGGTATCGTGGATTCCCACGCCTACATGTCGTTCCTAGAGTCCGACTTCCAATCCCGCGGCGGGGATCTCGTATGCCACACCAACGTCCAATCAATCGAGCCCCTCGACTCCGGAAGACGAGGCTGGAAGATCCAAACAAAATCGCCTTCATCACCCGAAATCTCCTCCATCACAGCAGAAACCCTTATCAACAGCGCCGGTCTCGCAGCGGTGCACTTATCAAATAGCATACTACCCCCGGACCGCCATCTCAAACCCTACTTCGCCAAAGGCTCCTACTACTCCTACACCGCCCCCCACCCAAACCCTAAAACACTGTTGTACCCCGCCCCCACCACCGGCGCCGCGGGGCTGGGCACCCATCTCACCCTCGACATGACCGGCGCTATACGCTTCGGGCCGGACATAGAGTGGATTGACGACCCGACCGACTTGTCCGTGAACGAAACGCGGCTGCCGGCTGCGCTGGAGGAGATTGAAGCGTACCTGCCTGGTATACAGAAAGAGAAGATTCAATTGGATTATGCGGGTATCAGGCCGAAGCTGGGGAAGCATAGCGCGGTGGCCAGTTTGGGGAAGGGGGACGGGTTTTCGGATTTTGTGATTCGGAGGGAGGAGGGGTATGAGGGGTTTGTGAATTTGTTGGGGATTGAGAGTCCCGGGTTGACGAGTAGTTTGGCGATTGCGGAGATGGTTGATGCGTTGTTGTATCAACGAGATGGAAGGAGTGCATGGTGGTGGGATATCGTATCGGGGTAAACCACGGGCTGGAGTCGAAATATCTGTATTTCCAGCGTTCTACGTCAAGACACTCAGCATCTCAAGAACACTAGCAAACTTCTCCCTCTCCTTTCCTCTCGCCTTTCCCCTCTCCTTCTCCGCAGCATCGATCTTCAGCCAGTCACTCCAGCTCACGCTCCTCAAGCCCCTCACATCAGGCTCCTGTTTGAGCGAATCCCATCCGCCGCCTCCACTCAAGAACCGCTTCTTGCTCTCCCAGTCGCTCGCAATAGCTTCCGCGGTGGAAAAAGCATCTTCCATCGTGTTCGCAATGACGCCCGCTGGACCTCTCTTGACCCACCCTGAACAATACAGACCTGCTTTCGTACAAACACCAGCCTCAGTTGCCGCTGGAGCCGTGATGCGGCCGTAGCCGTCGTTGGGGATGATGCCTCGGGTTTCGTCAAACATGATACCTAGTTTTTGCATCCCCTGTAGTGGCTCCGACTTGTAACCTATACTTTGGAACGCCAGCTTCGTAGGCATCGACACGAAACTCTCTGTTGGAGCGACTTTTGCAGAACTGTCAAATTTGTTGGAACCTTGCAATTGATTGCGCTGAAACATGATCTTAAACAGTTGCTTTTGGTGCCGCATAGAGACAAATTTAGTGGGCGAAAGGAGAAAGTCAAAGGACCAAGATTTTCGTGCCTCGGCTGGTTTGACCAATGAGTCTTTGGTAAGAAGCTGTGCCAATCGTTTCGGCGTACGTGGGAGCTTGGAGATGTCTGGCGGGAAAAGCTCCCGGTCGATCGGGTCAAACGATATGGAAGGCAGACTTAGAAGCTCTCGAGCCTCTTTGATAGTGAAAGCTGCCTGTTACATGTACGGGTCATTCTTCATTCAATTTTTGAAATCAGTAAAGAGATACGCACTTGCATAGGCCCTCTACGGCCAACAACACGAACCCGCTTTACCTTGCTCTTTGCCAAGGTAGCAAGAGCGTAATCCGTCATGTCAGTCTTTCTTAGAACATCCACATTGGTCAAAAGCGTACGAGCTACATCAAGAGCAACATTGCCCTGCCCGATGATGACCGCCTCATCCGATTGAAGATCTGGTTCCAAGTCCGCATGCTCTGGCAGGCCGTTGTACCAGCCAACAAAATCGCGGGCTGAATAAACACCATTAAGATCCTCACCCTCAATCCCAAGCTTCCTGTCTTTGGAGGCGCCATATGCAAATAAGATGGCGTTATAGTGGTTCTTTAGAGATGCTAATGGAAGATCGATGCCTACCTCGATGTTGCCGATGAAATTGAATCGAGGTGAGGAGGCCACTTCAACAAATTTATCTTCGCAATTCTAGAACGAACATGATCAGAAAAGACAGAAAACATTGTAGCAACACCATAGTCCTGCAGATGTAGCGGAATGAAATTTAATGCGATGGCGGGGGTAGTGCTTTACCTTAACCTCTGGATGATCCGGCGCAACGCCAAATCGCACCAATCCAAAAGGCGCCGGCAAACTCTCATACATATCGACCATAGAATTCTGTATACTGGACATCACCTTGTAGGCTGTATAGAATCCGGCAGGTCCAGAGCCGATGACTGCCATCCGAAATGGCCGGCCATCTTTGACAACATGGCTGTTGTACCGTTTCTGCACTGGAGCACTACCAACACACGGGAGCGGCGACAGAGCTTGTCTACTAGAAATGCTACCGAGCTTAGAGACAATCTTTCGAATGATGCTCATCGGGGGGATTCCTCAGTGAGGATGATGCATTTGGTGGGAGAGGGTTTGTGGTCATTGATGCCAAGGCTTATCTTATCGGTTGTCTGGTCGATTATCTGTGTTTTAGCCTATCCGGAAATCCGAAAACTCCCCTGCAGTAACGAACATCCCACTTCTATGCATATTGTATATACGATCCTTACAGTATCTGCTTGAAAATATTACCAACCCTTAGCAAGTCTTCATCAATCATGGGTGGTGCTGAACCACCTTTCCTTTACGACCATCCCTCCAAGTACTCGTTCGCCGGTCTCAGCGAGAAAGGCTTCAACCCCAAAGCTGCATTGCAAGCGAGCTGGTCTCCGCCAAGGCCAAGACCGAAGCATGACGGCCCTTTGATAGAGTCGAAGGAGTTCAATCGACATCCTGACTCTTATTTCATTGTGTAAGAGCGGCCTCGTAACTACTCCAAACAGCAATTGAATGCTCATCATGTCTCCAGCCCATATGGAAATCTCAACGCGAAGTCCATGAGCCCGAGAACAAAAGCGAAAGTCAAGTTGACCAGAATAGTTCAACTTCTATTACGAATATGCGCTCTCCTGGGCGCCGTGGGGATGTTATTCTGTGTGATATGTATAAAAGGAACCGAGGGCACTACTGGCTGGATTATTAGAGTACCGGTAAGCATCTGACGTTGGAACGTCGTGATAGATACTCACCCAATACCCTACAGCCAGGATTAGCTATTCTACATACTGTCTACGCCATATACCACCTCGCTCGATCATCCAAAGGCCGAACGCCCGCGTCTTCTGCTAGCTACATGCTCTTCGCCGCCATCATGGATGTGGGGCTTGTTCCGTTTATTGCATTTACAGCAATGATAGCAAGAATACAATACTCGGAGCCAGCAGATACCCAGGGACGATGGACTACCCTCTTCGGGACAGATGACGCGAACTATAAGATCATCTACTCCACCTTTTTGATCAGCGTCGTCAACGGGGCCCTGCATCTTACTTCTCTCGTAATATCTATCTATCTCGGGGTAATCTTTCGAAAGATCTCCCGGCTTCCTCCAGACATGAATCCTCTAGAAGACAATCTTACCTCTCGTCATAAACGCAACAAATCTTCTCTGCTGGACAATGCCACAAGCCAAACTACCACAGCAACCTCGACTCCAAACCGCGGTTCTCGCGCCGAGGATCCTCTGACCTCACCGACTCGCAACGTCCCGTTCATGCATACCCGCAACGACTCACACTCAAACATATCCAACATTCCCCTTCCAAATATCAGCCCGCGGATGTCCCAAACGAACCTTACAACTCCTTTCTACGACCAACCACCCTCCCACCGCTCCTCTCGCACCCAGTTGCAAGAACCTCATAGCCAAGCACTAACCCAACGGGCATCACGCACCACCCTCCCCAACCTTACTCAATCCCCCTCCAAACCCTCCAATCCGCTTCCACAAGCGCAATCAACAATCACCCGCTCCCCCACCAAGTCCTCCTCAGTTTACTCCACAAACACCACCCCCTCCCTCTCCGACACCAACTGGATAACCCACCCGTCCCCCTCCCCCTCTCCACCCCACGAATTCACCCACCTCAACAACCTCAACCCCCTAAAATCTAGGACAATTAACTATCAACCTCTCGCCCAAACCTACACCAGCGAAAA
>JAABUQ010005937.1_pt1 | contig 18983 bp, 21 predicted proteins | sample 5560001 | NCBI WGS metagenome assembly JAABUQ01 (sample SAMN10711888, study PRJNA513371) | rock metagenome | isolation source: Antarctica rocks | place: Antarctica: Victoria Land, Finger Mt nord | collected 2015-12-18
ATTGCTTGCAAATAGGCTTTCGCAACAAAGGCGGACAAATTTCGCTTCCCACAATTTGTTTAATATTCATTTCCCAAGTTTGGATCAGTTCTTTATCGCCCGGTTCCATTTCCACAGTTTCCGTTTGACGCATTTTGGGATACTCGATCAAACCAGTTACATCTTCAATTCCTTGTTGCCCTAATTTGTAGATATAATATTTTACCTGTGCAATATGTGCTTTTTCTACCTTGTCGCTCTTCTTTACCTCGTGCACCACCTTGTTTTTGGCATCGTAGAAATCTATCTTTATGCCATCCACTTCCACTTCGGTATATTGCTGCGAACGGTCGGTATAAGTGGTTTCGCCGATCAGTTTGCCTTCGGCCACCGTTTCGGACGTATGCTCCATTTGTATGCCGTTGGCAAAGAGCCATAATTTCCGGTGGCAAAGGAAGTAGTAGTTAACGTGGGTAGCGATGATGTTCATGATCGAAAATTTAAAATAATTCCCTATCGAAATCACAGTTACGTACCGCTTCCTGTGCTTCTTTTATGCTGAAAAAATTGGCATCCCAGGTTTCGTTCTTTTTTAGGCCGAGCCATTCTTTAAATTCCTTATGCTCCGGGTGCTTTGGATCGGCGAGTGCTTCGCGTAGGTTTGCATATCCCCAGGGACCACCGCAATCTTCCGGCGGACAAGTGCCTTTTCCGGCCAAACAATCTGCATAAAGCAGTTTTTCTTCCGTTATTTTTTCTAAGGTGATCACATGGAACCAATCATCTCCAAAGTCATACAGGTAATTAAACTTTTGCCCTTCTGTATTAAAAATTTCAGATAGCTTGATTTCCTTACTATCTATCACTTCGTCTTCTTCATAAAAATCGGAATCATACATTTCCTTTTCCGTAATAAAAAAATCGCTGCGGTACTCCAACAACGAAAAGCGGAACATGTGCGCATTTTCCCACCCAAAAGCTGCCTGGATCAGCAGGTGAAACTGGTGAAACGTAAAAGTTTCCGGCACCAGCAAACGCCGCCAAACAGGTGGCTTGGTGATGTTTTTAAGTTGGATTTTGAATTGGAAAGGCATGGGGAATTATAATTGATTTTCGTATTCAAAAGCAATCATTAAATCAATTAGTTTTTGTTCAGCTTTTTCAAGGGCATCTGCACTTTCATTTACCGTTACTACAAAGTTGGCACAAGGCAATGTAACAAACACATTAGCACCGGCAGTCTCATCAATAATAGGTTTCGCTTTAGGTTTTTCGCCATCATCTATCAGTTTCGCTCTTATCGCACCAGCAATTGTACTGGCATTACTACTGATCGCCACCGCTAAAGTTTCCATCAAACTAAAGGTTCTTGCCTGGTTTGAAGTTATGCGCCAGTTTAGTAGCGCATGAGCTAAAGCAGGTATTACTTTTTCTCTTTCTTCACGAGGCATTACCAAACATTTTCCAAACGTATTTTCAGATTCTATCCAGTTTTTTTCTTTCAGTTCGCTTATTTTTTCTTTTGTTAATTCTGGCTCATGCAAATTTGTAGATACTGAAAACAAAGTGCGAAGATCGATGGCAACATCATAAACAAATAAACCTTGTGCTCTTCTGTTATCAGGTATCCAATTGCGACGGGGCAAGGTGCGGTTGTTCGTTGTTAAAAAAGTTTCAATTTCATCTTCAGTCAAAAGCTTGTCACTTCCAGACATTCTTACATTTACAGGATTATTATCCGGGCGACTGCTTCGATCAAAAGTTAAATTTTCTTTTACTGTGCCTGATAATAAAGGGTGTAAAGGGCGCATAGCAGAGATAGACAACGGACTACGACGTTTTACAGTGATACCAGCTCCCGCTCTCATCCATCCACCAATCAACTGATCAATATAATTTGGATCACATGGAGACCAAGGCTCTTTATTCTCAAGTTCTTTTTTTGCATTAATATTATAGTTGAATGTAACGGGAGCCATTGGTACATTCAAGTTTGAAGTTAAATCTTCCAGAATAGACCGCTTCACTTGTTGGCCGCTGGAGTAAGCACAGTATTGTCCAAACTGTGCGTCATAATAGGTTTTCTGGCCATCCTGTACACCAAAAACGGTGTGATCTGCATGTTTAAGTGCTCTTAAATAAATGTAAGGGTTCATTATGTAGAGGTTTAGTTAATTGTTGCGTATTGAAACCGAATCAGGGTAAGAAAATAAGGCACATTATCGGCAGGCATCATATTTATTAGCTTGGCCATTTCTAGGTAATCAGTTTTATTGCTTGCATCTTCTACAACCTTTGTCAGATTATCTATGAATTGTTTTTTGTTTACTGCTGATAAAACAGCTTTCATAAGAACAGACTTATTTGTCTTTCCTTTTTCACCACTTAAAGAAAAATTGTTAAGGATGGCTGCAAATTGTTGCGCATTTTCCCAGAGTTGTTCATTGTTGAGCATAGCTAATAACCAAATTTGATAAGTGTTAAAACTGATTTTCTTTTCATCGTTCTCCTCGCTGTAGGAAGGGGATTTACCTTTTTCTATATATTCTCTTAATCCTTTAGGTTCCAAAGCATTAATACCAATCGATCCCATTTGGCAAGCTTTTGTAAAACCGAATGCAGTTCCAAATAAATGTTCAGCTTCTTCTCTTTGCTTTGTTCCAAAATACTTTTCGTATAATTCATATGGCTTCTTAATTTGAGGAAGTCTGAATGGAATAAAACCAATAGTTGTATTTGTTTGTCCAAGGTTGTAAACATAACCTGCTATTTGCGTGTCTGAATATGCTTTAGAAATGCCAGCCAATATGGCTGTCCAAGACTGTGTAGTAACTTCTAAGCCTCCATCCGTCATGTTATCAATTCCTTCAAACGAAGCTGTTTTATCATCGGGATTATATGTACGAGGATTGTACCGATGTGCAATCCATTGTCCATTCCAAGTATTAATCTGATTACCCCGTAATTTTGCTGTCTTATTTAAATAATCACGGTACACTTGCCATCCTTCAAATAGGTCTAAAAGTAATTCAGCTTTGTCAAAAAGAATAGATAGAGCACCTTGCACGCCGATGCCTAAACCGCTTCCAATCCATGAATAAAAAACATCTTCTTCACAAAGCGGCAGATTTAAATTGGTTATCTGACCAGAGGTAGTAGCTATAAAATCTAAGGAAGGATAACCAATAGCAATGCTGGCATCAGCAGGACTATTTGATACTTTGTCAATCAATACTTGCATTTTTTGCTTCCGCTCCAATACTGTTGGAGGGTTACCCTTTTTTATACCTTGCACAAAAGGTGAGTTAGTTACCCATTGCATATATTTTTCATGATCGAAAAACAGGGGGAAATATTTTTCAATAAAGAAATTTTTAGCATTGTAAGAACTTCCGTGTTTATCATTATAGCTTTTAAGAAATTTTCTACCAATACTTGCTGCTATCATACTTGTTTTAGTTTATAAAAATCTAAGGGCTACATCATAAAATTCAGGCTTGGCGTATTCCAATTGCAATCCTTGCATTTCACTATAAGCTTTTGCAGGAACAACATAAGGTCTTGTGCCAGTATTTAGCTTTTTAAGTTCCTTAAAGGCAATTGAACGATAAGAAACTGGAATTTCCAATTTAGACTGTTCTGCATAAGATACATTTTCATACAATTTCTGATCTGCTTCTTCTATACAAGTTACAGAATCAATATCCAGCGTATCAAGCAAAGCTGATTTAGGATTATGCCACAGTTCTTTAATTCTCCATTTTCCATTCGCAAAAACAGCATTCAAGTTGATGTCTATAAATTGGATCTCTGCATATACTTGATCAATTAGGGTTTGCAATTTGCTTTCCCGTAATAGTTCACCATCGGGCAATGCCCTATAGCTTTTTTCAAGAATATCCAAACTATAGGGTAAAGCCTCACTTTTGCTTGCAGGTGGATGCAAAACATAAACATGTTTGTAATGGCCGATTGTACTTGCTGTTCTTTTGCGGTTAATCCTTCCAAAACGTTGAATTAAAGCATCAATTGGTGCACACTCGGTTATCATCAGGTCAAAGCTTATGTCAAGACTTACTTCAACCACTTGGGTAGAAACAACAATACATGCTTCGGCACTTGTATTGAATACTGCTTTTAAATCGTTTTCCAACTCACTTCGCTTTGCTCTTTTAAATCTACTATGAATAAGCATTTTGTTGATATGCGGATAATGTTCTTCTAATGCAGAAAATACAGCTTGCGAGCGTGCTACCTGATTAAAAACAATAAGTATTTTCTGGTTAAGGTAAAGTGCATCATCAATTACCTGTTGTAAATCTTCTAAAGATTCCGCTTTATGAATAATATGCCTGTTGAAACTATCGAGTATATCACTTGGTAAAGAAACTTCATATACATTTTCTTTTCCGCCTAAAAGATGCAGTAAACGGTTGTATAAAACAGTAGGCATAGTTGCAGTTCCAATATGTATCCTGCAACCATGTGCACATAATATTTCTACAATTTTTAGTACGATTGCCTGTATCGTATCAGAATAAGTGTGTATTTCATCTAATATAATATCACAATTGTATAAATCAGCAAGCATAGCTTCATAGCCATTGGTTGCAAATACAATAGACGCTAACTGATGAGGAGTAAGAACTTTAACAGACGCACCCACATGTCTTTGAATAATTTTTTCTTCAATCGTTTTTCCTTCCAATTTTAAAGAAGAAGCTGCATGTAGCAAATGAACTTGTGCGTCGGTATCTTTCAGATCATTTTTGATACGTTCATACATTGCGTTAATAGATGCTTGAAAAGGTAAAGTATAAAATACTCTTCCGGTACAGCGCTTCATTAAAAAATCTGTTTTTCCTGCCCCGGTTGGTGCAGCTACAAGTGTATGTTTACCAGTGCTCTTTTGACTGATTAAAGAAAGCGGAAAAAGAGAATTGCTCCGGGTATAAAATTGTAGATCCGGCTTAATAAACAACTGATTTTCAATATTACTTAAAAAGCTATCCATTGCAGAAGCCAAATGATCAGAAGCAATCAATACACCTTTCCATTTTGAATAACCATAAGCTTTATTTTCACAATAACTTACAACTTCATTATAATTTTTTCTTGCCTCATCTAGTGTAATATCTCTAATGTTAAATCCAAATTCTCTTAAAATAGATAAAGCATCTTTAGACCAAAGTTCAAAATCTACAGCATGACGTTCAAAACAATTGTCAATTGAATCTTCTAGATCCAATACGCCCATCCCTTTAGCATCTTTATAAATAGATTTGTGATGAGCCACAATCATATCTATAATTGCTAGTTGCTCTCTTTGCGGTACTAATGAGATAAAAAACAAAGAGGCCAGTTCATGCCGGAAGATAAAATTTGGAGGACGCTTAAATCCTTGTTGCAAAGTTTTTTGAAAGACAGGACTTGCTTTTCCTATGTCATGTAAAACAGCTCCTTTATACGCTATTTTTTCATCCAATCCCATATTTTTTGCTACTTGTACAGCTATAAAAGCAACATCTTTTAAATGTTGTACCAAAAGCATTCTTCCGTTTTTTTCGCTTTTGGCTAATAAGTGATCGAATGCTTTCATCAACTATTACTGATTGGATTACCGGTAACTTCTAATTCCCCATACATCGGTTCTGCATTTTGAAAACGGTTGAAACCTGTTAAAAAGGAATCTTCTAAACTACCAAAGCGCAACTCAAATCCACTTAAAACATCAAATTCTTCTTCAGTCATTTCCAAAATATTAAAATTCGGAAGTAGAATGTCTTCATTCCTGCAAAGGCAAATATGCTGCATACTTGCATTAGTTGCATCTTTCTGCGAGTTGAAAGCAATCAGAAGAACAGGATTAAGCAATACACCTCTATCAAGTATAGATCGATTGCGAACCATTATTCCTTGCTGTTTTTTATATTCCCAACCTCTTGTTTGAGTAACTTCCTGTTGCATGCTGACGGAGGAATAGATAAGCTTATATCGGTTTATTTTTTGTATCCCAACTTCGTGAAGTGTTTCCGGAAAAAGCTTTTTTTCTATTCCTTCTATTATGGAAGCTGTAAGAAATTGTTGGCTAAATGTTTTGCTATCACGCACAGCTGTCCAAGGTTTTATAAAACCAAACGGACCTGAATACTTTACTACATAATAATTCATAATAATTATTTTAAAGCACCAAAACCTATTCCTGTAGAATTGCCTATTCCGACATTCCAAGCAAAAGCAATTTGTTCAGATGTTCCTTTAATAATCACCGGACATAAATTAGTCTTATTACCGATATTTTTATAATAAACAACTTTAGTTTTTGCTGCTTGAAAACCCCTATCAAATTTTACAGAAACTCCTTCTACCTGCAATCCTGCAAATCGTAACTTATATTGCAAGGTTTCAGTTAAATAGGCGTCACTTTGGGGATCGTTAAATGAAAAGTGTATTTCTTTATTCTCAATAGTACGCTTAACTAAAATAGGACTTGCACAATAAAAAAGCTGCTGATCTTCTACGCGATCGATACTTGTTTCTATTTCAATCTCTTTTACATATAATCCGCTTCCGATTAATGGATTGCCTCTAATCCCTTTAATCAGATCTTTAATCGTATCTTCTTTATATGCACTAATAAAAAAATGCCCACCATGATCAAATTTAATTCCTGATTTATTAGCTATACCTCCGTTAATCCATGAAAAAGAGTATAGCGATGTATTGTCGTGCAATTTGTTATCACCTAACCATCTATGAAAAGCTCTTGTTAGCATAGGCTGATAATTGAAGTTGACTGTTTCTTTTGAAGAAGTTGTAGTAATATTAATTCGCATAGCTCATTTTATTAGTTCTATCATTAAAATAATCTTTTTTGATGCCTAATTACATACAGTACGTTTGATCTATCAAAAATATAAATCTATCCCAATATTAATAGAATCTAACTTTAAAAAAAATATTATTTTTTCCTAAAGTATTCTGTATGATTATTAGTTTATTTGTGATACAATTTAATCGCACCAAAACGGAATTGCAATATATTTATAGATATCTATCGTTAACTAATCGCACCAAAAGGATTTTACCGGCTGATAACCTCAGCCGGTATTTATTAATAAAGTAATAGGTGAAAAGAAAAGATTTAATCAGCCATTTGGAGGTCAACGATTGTCTGCTTTACAGGGAAGGCGGCAGGCATAGTTTGTTCAGGAACACGGTCAACAATAAAGTATCGGCCGTGCCACGGCACAAAGAAATCAAGAATGTATTGTGCCTTAAAATTTGTAAGGATTTGGAAATAGATGCGCCCAAAGGCAAATGGTCATAATTCGATCTGTTCAATTACAGATTCCTGGCCTTTGATTTTCAAATCGTTCAAAGCCATTTTTGCCCTGGCAGAAAGCACCATCTCAATAGCTTCCCGAATGTTTTCCCTTACTTCCGCCTGGGTTTCCCCTTGTGTGTTGGCTCCGGGAACTTCCGGTACAAAACCCACAAACCCACCTTCTTCTGCTTCCTGAATAACTAATGTATATTGCATCGCTGATTTTATATATGTAAAAATACATATAATATCCTCTTTTCACCAAACGTCAAAGAACGAATTGTAAGCTATACTTCTTTTAGCTTACTTGAATTTGTTTCCCCTCGCCCACACACCCAAACCCCACCCCATTCATAGTCCCCAAACCCGCATCCAGCGCCAATTGGATCACCCGGCCCGAAGCTTCCATTTCCAGTTCGAAACCGAAGTAGCCGCGTACTTTTGTTTCGGCAGCTTGCCCGGCTTTAATGGTGTTCAGCCGGGTTTTCATCCGGTTTAGCGGTCCTATATGGAAGTCTGTTATTTCTGCTGATGTTGCTTCCTGTCCGTAAGCTACTGCTATTTTCTCCATCAGGTTATGTTTCAGCAGCGGGACAAAAGCTGTATCTTCCGGCGAAAGGTAATCGTCATGGCCGCGTTCGTTCAATCTTCCAACCACCAATGGCGACAGCAACTGCAATTTCACAATATGCCGGTTGTCTTCCTCCGCCGGAAAAAGCAGCGGCAAAGTTTCAATCTGGGAAATGATAAAAGCACCTTTTGCGCCGCGGCCAGCAAGCGTAAATTGCTGATCGGCAAAAATACCTTGCACCAAATTACCGGCAAACTCGGGCATGTGGCAGGCCAAGACAAGATTGAGCTGCTGACCCTGCAACTGCAATGCTTCTTTTACCACCTTAAATTTGCCTTGTAAATTGGAAAAGGTAAAGAATTTAAAATGCCTGGAATGTTCGTTTTGCGCATAACCTTTACCATGCAAAAAACTGGCGTATTGCTGGTCGGCATCCGCAAGTTTGCGGTATATAACGGCAGACAGCGCATAAGGATAATCAAAAGGCACAAAGGTTTCTCTTTGTGTAGAAGTAAGCGTTAATTTAAATTGCATGTAAGGTTTTGGTGCTTACAAGATAATTATAAATTTAGGAAAGCAAATTTTTTAAGAGTCTAATATTAGATAATTTGTTTTTTTATTAACAAACATCTATCGCATAGCAAGATGCAAATATTACTATGCTTACTATTAGCGGGGATTATATTCCTTTTTATGCTGCTGCATTTTAAAAAAAGAGTTTTGCAATTGTATCCATCGGGATAAACATCCTGCCGCTGTCGGGCAGATCAATGAAACCATATTTTAAATAGAACTCCTTGGCTTTCTGATCCAACGGATCAACCACTATCGCCATAGAACCTATACTGCTTATGGCATTATCATAACTTCTTTTTAAAGCGTCCAGTAACAAAAGTTCGCCCAGTCCTTGTCCTTTATACTTGTTGTCAACAGCCAGCCTTCCTAAAAGGGTAACCGGAAAACGGGCATATGCCTGTGGTAACTTTTTTAAAATTGCTTCAGGGATTTCTTGCCTGGCAAAGGCATCACCTGATAAAGTATAGAAATCTTTTATCTCTAAATTTTCATTAGGAAGTATAAAAACGGCTGTCAGTTGCCGCTTCACGTCTTGCCCCGCCTGCCGGTGGAGATAATTGTCGAGCATGGCTGCACCACAATTAAAATCCTGCTTTCGATAAGTTTTATTTAATAATATAGTAAGGTAGCTCATTCTCCCTTTAAAGCTTGCTGATAGCGATTAAAAGCGCTCTTTAACTTTTCGTTGGGTTCAGGGGGATTGATAATACTGTTAAAAAATGTTTCCTGGTCTTTTTGTGAGGCAAGTATTTTGTGATGCTGTTCCAAAATACTATTTGCCTTTTCATGGGCCGAAGAAATTAAAAATTCTGTTAAAGTACGATAACCCGCCAAACCAGCAGCTTGCTCAAAAAGTGCTTTTTGTGCTTCTGGAATGCGAGCATCAAACCTCGTTTTACGTTCTTTTATTTTTAATTGCTTTTCCATATATCAAATGTACGGAAACATTCCGTACAAATAAAACTTTATCAGCTTCTATTGATGCTGATAATAAAGTAAATACATCATTTTTTACCGGTTCAGCGAGACCTAAATTTACGAGAGGTTAATAGGTCTCGCAAGAGGTCTCGATCAGATTGAGAAATATTGGTTTGATTTGGTGGCGTTAAAAACAAAAAGCGCTTAAAACCAGTGATTTTAAGCGCTTTTAATCTTGTTTGGAACCTATCAGGCGGAGAGCTAGGGATTCGAACCCCAGGAACCTTTCACAGTTCAACAGTTTTCAAGACTGCCGCAATCGACCACTCTGCCAGCTCTCCGGGGTCAAAAGTACAAATCCCGGTGGAATTGACAAATCTGTTTTTTAAATTTATGCTGTCCGTCTTTTATCTTTATAACTTGTTTGGGATTCACTATTTGACCTGAATAATATCTGTACATGCTTCTTTTAGGACATAAAAAAAGCATGTAAACAAACTGCTTACATGCTTTTGATTGTTTAAATAAATTACTTTACAGATAAATCTACACTTCTTTGTATGAAGCTGGTTAAATCCGCACCGTTTAACATTCCTTGTGAAAGTAAAGCCAGATCATATGCTTGTTTAGCCAGGTCTTTTTTTACGCTTTCTTCTGTACCACTTAATATTTTCTGGATCAGCGGGTGGTTAGCATTCACCGTCACACTCAGCATTTCCGGAATATTGCCCATAAAGGACATACCTCCGCCTCCGCCCATCGCCTGCATATCTTTCATCCGGCGCATAAATTCCGGCTGTGTTATGTTTACCGGCAATTCCTCCGGCGACATGGCTTCAAGGGTAACTTTACGATCTTTGTTGCTGATTGCATTTTCAAAAATTTCCTGTACCGCTTTTTCGCTTTCTGTGCTCAGCAAACTTTCGGTTTTGGTGTCTTTTTCAATCAGTTTGTCCGCCGTATCCGAATCAACCCTTTTCAGCGTAAACTTCTCTACCTTGCTTTCCAGCATTTGGATAAAGTGGCTGTCTATCGGATGTGTAAATTCCAGCACATCGTAACCTTTTCTTTTGGCCGACTGAATATAAGCGTCCTGCTTGTTTATATCTGTAGTGTATAAAGCAACTAAGTTTTCTGATTTATCCTGCTGGTTTACCTGGATGTGTTCTTTGTATTTATCCAAGGTGAAATATCGGCCATCAGTATTTTTATACAAACAGAAATCTTTTGCTTTGTCGTAAAATTTATCATTGCTGATCATGCCATATTTTACAAACAAACCAATGTCCGGCCATTTTTCTGCAAAACCAGCTTCGTCCTGTTTGTGCAGGTCTGCCAGCTTATCGGCTACTTTTTTGGTGATGTAAGAATCGATCTTCTTTACATTGCCATCTGCCTGCAAAAAGCTGCGGGAAACATTCAGTGGGATATCCGGCGAATCAATCACACCTTGCAGCAGCATCAAAAATTCGGGAACAATGTCTTTTACTTCATCAGTAATAAAAACCTGACGGGAATACAACTGGATCTTGTTCCGCTGAATTTCAAAATCGTTTTTCAGTTTTGGAAAATATAAAATCCCGGTTAGGTTGAACGGGTAATCTACGTTGAGATGAATCCAAAACAAAGGTTCTTCCGAAAATGGGTACAAATCCTGATAAAATTTGATGTAATCTTCGTCCTTCAGTTCGTTTGGGGATTTCGTCCAAAGCGGAACTGTATTGTTAATTACTTCACCCTCAAACTCGATCTCAACCGGCAAAAATTTACAATACTTCTTCAAGATAGTTTGAATCCGGGATTTTTCCAGGAACTCTTTGGAATCCTCGGCAATATGCAAGATTACGTCCGAACCGCGATCTGTTTTATCTGTCGGACGGATCTCAAATTCTGTACTGCCATCGCAATCCCAAAGCACTGCTTCAGAACCTTCTTTATAGGAAAGCGTTTTGATTTCGACATTAGAAGAAACCATAAAAGCAGAGTAAAAACCTAACCCAAAGTGGCCGATAATTTCTTTATCGTCGCCTTTGTCTTTGTATTTTTCAACAAATTCTGTTGCACCGGAGAAAGCAATCTGATTGATATATTTTTTGATTTCTTCGCCGGTCATTCCAATCCCATGATCAGAAATCGTGATGGTTTGGTCTGCTTCGTTTACCGATACTTTTATTTTTGTATCGCCCGCATCGCCATTAAATTCGCCCATACTGGCCAATCTTTTTAGCTTTTGGGTGGCGTCAACTGCATTGGATACCAATTCCCTCAAAAAAATTTCATGGTCTGAGTAAAGGAATTTTTTAATTATTGGGAAAATATTTTCGGTGTGGATGGAGATAGAGCCCTTTTCCTGCATAACTTTAGAAATTAAATTATTTTTGAAAAAGGGAAATCAACAATAGTTCCAAACGCTGTTTGTACCTAAATAAATGACAGGATGACAGTTGCAATGCTTCTTTTACCACCTAAAAATTGGTGCCCTACTGCTGGTCGTTCAGTATTTTTTCTTTCAGTTTGGCTTCGTTGTCTTCCAATTTAATGTCCACCCGGAGCAAACGGTACAAACTCATGTACATATTTGCGATCCAAACCAAACTAAAACCGGCGATCAGATAACCACGCCAGCCATCAAACAGCAACTGATAATGCGTGATAATCAATATAAAAATAGCGATATAATGGCTGAAACAGTATTCGCAGGTAAACAGGTAAAAAAATTTTCTGGCTGCGAGCGTCTTCTGTTCGTGGCTGTTCTTTACGCAAAATGCCCTGATCTCTTTAAAAACTTCCTCGTGCGTAACCGTCCAGGTGATACAAGCAATCGGAATGGCCAAAACAAATAACATAACAAATGGATTGTACATGCAGATACTGTTTTTATGCCTGTTTTTTAATTATTCACCATTTTCATTGATTCTTCATAATAACGTTCGCCAACATTCGGATATGTTTTTAGGATTTCTTCAATGTGTTGCAAGTCATCAGGCGATAAACCTACATTGGCCGCCGCGGCATTTTCTTCCAGATATTTGCGCTTTTTGGTTCCGGGGATTGGGATTATATTTTCCCTTTGCGCCAAAACCCAGGCTAAAGCCAATTGCGCCGGCGTAATTTCTTTGGAAGCAGCAAACTCCTTTAAAGCAGCCGCCAGGTGCTGGTTGTTTTTGAGGTATTTATCTTCTTTAAAACGAGGTAGGGTTTTGCGGAAATCATTGTCAGCCAGGCTCGGAATATCTACAGAAGCCGCCGTAAACAAACCGCGCGAAAGCGGACTGAAAGGCACAAACGAAATCGATAATTCCCGGCATAAAGGAAGTATTTCATTTTCCGGGCCACGGGTGATAAAGGAATATTCGGATTGTAAGGCCGAGATCGGATGTTCTGCATGTGCTTTTCGGATCGATCCTGCAGAAGCTTCTGATAAACCGATGAACCGCACTTTGCCTTCTTTCACCAATTCTCCCATCGCCCCAACCATTTCTTCTACCGGAACATTCGGGTCAACCCGATGTGCATAATACAAGTCGATTTCATCCACACCCAATCTTTTTAAACTGCCTTCACAAGCTTGTTTGAGGTAAGCCGGCGAACCATCGAATATACCCAAAGCACCATTTTCGCCTTTTCTAAAACCAAACTTAGTTGCAATAAAAACCTCTTTTCTATTGGGGACCAATACTTTAGCGATCAGTTCTTCATTGGTATGCGGTCCGTAAGCATCGGCTGTGTCCCAAAAGTTGATGCCCAAATCCAAGGCCGAATTCAGCGTCGCAATAGATTCTTCGTCGTTGGTCGTTCCGTAAGCATGGCTCATGCCCATGCAGCCTAAGCCAACTACAGATGGTTTTTCGGAAGTATTACCCAGAGTCCTGTATTTCATATCCTATTCAATTTACTCACACAACGCCTGATGCGCCTGGTGGTTTTGATAAATTTTTATGTGTTAAAAGAAGTATGATACGAAAAAAGCGTTTTGGTTGAGGAACCAAAACGCTTTAAAAACCATCAGTTTTTTTAACGGTCAAACAAAATTATTAGTCGTTGCCTAATTGTTTAACTAATTTGTTGTAGATACCAAGCAGCAAAAATGGTGCAGCCCATTGGCCAACAAATAGTGCATTGTGCCTGCTGCCTCTAACTTTTAATACCAAAGAGAGACCTATCGAGCCTAAAGCTGCCCATAAAAAAACATCTGAAGGTATTTTTGCAGTTTGATTTTCAATTGCCGTTGCAACCGGCCCTTCTTTAAGTTCTGGATTTGGATTTGCCATAATGTTTTTAATTTAATTAATTTTAGTTTATGTAATGTTAAGTCTAATCCTGCCGGTTTTGTTTTATGTTTACCAAAATCAAATTTTTTAAATCAATACTGTTTTTAACCTACTAAAACCGGGCATAAACTGTTGAAAAGCTACTTTCTTTTTTTAAACAAAAAAACATTTGATTGCTTGTGATGTAGTTTTAAAACTTAAATTCTTAGCCATGATACAAAATGAAGAAACCGTAGAAATTTTAAACGACCTGATCGAAATCAACAATGACCGCATTGTAGGTTATGACAAGGCTATCAAAGAATGCACCGAGGAAAATGCCGATCTGAAACCACTTTTTGAACACATGATCCGGGAAAGCCACGAATGCAAAATGACCCTGAGTACAGAGGTGTTGGTTCTAAAAGGGGAAACTGCTGCCGGGACTACCAACAGCGGCAAAATTTACCGCGCCTGGATGGATGTAAAAGCTGTGTTTACCGGCCATGACCGCCATGCAATCCTCTCCAATTGCGAAAAAGGGGAAGATGCCGCACAAACTGCTTACAAAACTGCTTTGGCCGATGAAAATTTGCCAAAATACCTGCACGATATGGTTGTAGAGCAACAGGGAAAACTAAAATTCTCCCATGATAAAATCAAAATGCTGCGGGATATGCAAAAGGATTGATCTCCTAATAAAATTCATTTATGTAAAAAGCCTTTCGACTTACTTCGGAAGGCTTTTGTTTTGTAGATTTATTCCAATCAAAATGGCTCTTGCCGATTATGCATGGTTCAACATATCCTCAATTCCGGTACATGGAATTAAGTTACCTTCTTCTGCCTGTTTTAAGGATTCATTTACATCCTTAATTACGTAGTCAGGATACATTTTACTTTTTTGCTCAAAAGAAATTTTCATAGCTTTCATTACTGCTTTAAAAGCAGTTAACTGTTCCTTATTTTCCGGGTAAACAATTAGTGCGTCCATATTACAAATATAATAATCCTGCTATTTATTATAAATCAAATAATTGATTTCTTGCAGAACTATTTTAAACAGGATTTTTTATGTACAAAAGGACTGTTCCTAAAAAATCTACTTTCCATTTCAGCTAAACAGATCATTTTTACTGATTTTTACCCCATAAAAACAGCATCTCAAAATCATAATTTAAAAACCCGGTGATACGGTTTAAGCACAATTGGCCTAAACCAGGTATATTTGTACAAAGCTTTTAGGAAAAGGTCTCAGGGCAAGAATAATTATGAGTACAAAAGTAATCATGAATGATGATGCTTTTTTAAAAAAAGGGTTCCTGGTTTCTACAGACAATAGTATGCTGGACATAAACATGATCCATCATTTCCTGGGTCAGCTTTCTTACTGGGGCAAAAATATCAGTCTGCAAACCGTGAAACCTTCTATCGAAAATTCCTTGTGTTTTGGCGTTTATCAGCAACATAAACAGGTTGGTTTTGCCCGCGTAATTACCAATTTTGCTACATTCGCCTACTTGTGTGATGTTTTTATTTTACCGGATTACCGGAAAAAAGGTTTGTCCAAATGGCTGATCCAAAACATTCGGAACCATCCAAACCTGCAAAAACTGCGGCGATTGGTTTTAGCTACCGCCGATGCACATGGTTTGTACGAGCAGTTTGGTTTTAGCCGGATGAAAAACCAGGACCGCTGGATGGAAATTTTTCAGCCACAGCAACAGGAGGAGCCGACATGAACATCAAAAGAATGATTATTGAAGGTGAAGGCGTTACCCTCGACTTTAAAAAAACCATTACCAGTTGTGAAAAAATTGCCAAAACACTGGTTGCTTTTGCCAACAACAAAGGCGGCCGCTTGTTGATTGGTGTGCTGGATGACGGCATGATAAAAGGTGTAAAATCTGAAGATGAAGAAAAGTACATGATTACCCGCGCAGCTACTTTTTTTTGCCGGCCAGCTTTAGAACCTATTTTTGAAGAAATTTATATCGATGCCAAGCTGGTTTTGGTAGCCGGAATAGAACCCAGCAACCTGAAACCTCATTATTCTTTAGGGGAAGATGGCAAATGGTGGGTTTACATCCGCATCAAAGATAAAAGTATGCTGGCCAGCAAAATTGTGGTGGATGTGCTCAAAAAATCCAACAACCAGGATGGCGTGCTGATCGAATATTCTTCCAAAGAAAAAGCATTGCTGGAGTATTTACATTTACAGGACAGGATCACCGTAAAAGAATATTGCGATTTGTTGAATTTGAGCCGTCGCCGCGCACAGCGTATTTTGGTCAATATGGTCCTTTCCGGTGTAATCCGGGTGCATACTACCGAAAAAGAAGAATATTACACGGCTTCATAATTAAAAGCAATACTTCTTTTATCACCTGTTTTTATGTTTGTGCAAATATGGTTTTCACATTCGCTGATACCTGATCGATGAAGAAATTTTACACTGTTTATAAACCTTTTTATCATGAGAATTTGCGACTGGCGATTCCGGTAATCATTTCGCAGTTGGGGCAGGTGTTGGTCCAAACTTCGGATAGTATTATCGTTGGCCGGTTTGCTGGCACCACTTCGCTGGCGGCAGTTTCACTGGTAAACAGTGTATTTATTTTGGTTTTGGTAGTCGGCATCGGCATTGCCCAAGGTTTAACACCGCTGATCGCACAGGAAAACGGACGAAAAAACAAGGAAGCTTGCGGCCAATTGCTTTCCACAAGTTTGGTCATCAACTTTATTACCGGCCTGATACTGTTTTTACTGATCTATTTTGGGTCTGTGCTGGCTTTAAACCACTTGGGCCAGTCGCCGGCAGTTATCGTGCAAGCCAAACCGTTTTTGGTTATGATGGGGTTTTCCATCATTCCGCTCATGGTCTTTTACACATTTAAGCAGTTTGCAGAAGGTTTAGGTTTTACCAAACAAGCCATGATGATTTCCATCTGGGGAAACGTGCTGAACATTTGCCTGGGGATTATTTTTGTAAAAGGACTATTTGGCATTGCACCGATGGGCGTTCGCGGCGTGGGTTTAAGTACACTGACAGACCGCTTGGTGATGGCCGTAGTGATGTCGTTCTATATTTTCAACTCAAAACACTTCAAAAAATACCTTTCCGGCTTTGTTTTATTTCGAATCAGCAAAAATCTCTGCAAAAAAATCCTGGCCATCGGTTTGCCTGTTGCCGTTCAATATACTTTTGAAGTAAGTGCTTTTAGCGGCGCGGCTATTTTAATCGGCACCATCGGCAATACAGAACTGGCCGCCCATCAGGTTGCTATCAATCTCGCGTCTCTGACTTTTATGGCGGCAAGCGGTATGGGTGCTGCGGCTGCAATCAAATCCGGAAATTATTTTGGTGCCAAAGATTATTTCAGCCTAAGAAAATCAGCATTGGCCAGCTATCATATCGTTTTGATCATCATGTCTGGCACAGCAATTATTTTCATGTTTGGAAACCACCTCATCCCCTGGATTTATACTACCGATGCAAACGTAGCCACCCTTACTGCACAATTATTGATTATTGCCTCGGTTTTTCAACTATTTGATGGCACGCAAGTAGTAGGTTTAGGGATTTTGCGCGGCATCGGTGACGTAAAAATCCCGGCTTTTATCACATTTATTGCCTATTGGGTCATCGGTTTGCCCATGGGCTATTTGCTTGGCATCCAATTAAAACTTGGTGCTCCCGGGATTTGGTACGGTTTGACTTTGGGGTTGATGACAGCCGCCTTCCTGCTCTATTTCCGCTTTGATTATTTCAGCAAAAAACTACAAAAAACTGGGAAATTTATGCAGCCAGCACATTTAAATTAACAGTTTCAGGTTGATTATTTGCAGCCTTGTGCTTAATATCCTCCTTTAAATTTTCTACTCTGATTAACACAGCTTCTTTTGTAGATACATTGTATTGCACCATTGCCTCTTCAATATTCAATAAACCTTTGTTGATTTCGATGGCCATTTTCTGCATTTGCTGCTCTCTAATCAGCGTGGCCATCATATGTAAATTTTGCATTTTTTTTTAATTTAATTTGTAATTATGGTAAGTAATTTAAACTTTAAACGTCAACTACATAACAAAGTTACAACTTTAATTAAAATAACAAAATTATAGTTAAATGTGTCAGACCAACATTTACAGCAAGGATATGCATATTGTTATTTGTTAGAAATACAGTTCAACTGCACATTTATAGGTATTGCAGTGCGCTTCCACAATATCTTTTATATCGGGCGAATAACCGCCGCCCATACTTACCTGGACGGGAATACTATTTTTATGACATAGGTTTAACACAAACAGGTCGCGCTGTTTGCAAGCTTCTTTGCTTAAGGCGAGCTTGCCCAATTTATCTGTCAAAAGGACATCCACACCGGCCAGATAAAAAATAAAATCCGGTTTTACCGTATCAATCAGTTTTGGTAATGCTTCTTTTAGCAGCAAAAAATAAGCGTCGTCTCCCATTCCGTCTGCCAAAGGAATATCCAGGTCAGAGCGTTTTTTGCGGTACGGGAAATTATTGGCGCCGTGCATTGAAAAAGTAAAAACTTGGGGTTGGTTTTCAAATATTTCCGCTGTTCCGTTTCCCTGGTGCACATCCAGGTCAACAATCAAAACAGATTTGGCCAATGCTTCTTTTAGCAGGTAATTTGCGGCAATCGCCTGATCGTTCAGCATACAAAAACCTTCGCCCCAATTGCTGCCCGCATGATGTGTGCCGCCCGCAACGTTAAAAGCAATACCGTTTTCAAAAGCAAAACGGCAGCCATCAATCGTTCCCTGCGCAATCCGGATTTCCCGTTCTACCAATTGTGCCGATAAGGGAAACCCAATTCTACGCTGTTCTTTGGCTGGTAAAGTAAGGTCGCGCAATTGTCGCCAATAATTTTCTTCATGCGTCCATAATATTTTATCTTCTGAGATTGGTTTTGGGGAAAAGATATTTTCTGCCGAAATCACACCTTCATACAGCAATTGCGCCGGGATCAGTTCGTACTTTAGCATAGGGAAGCGGTGACCGGGCGGCAAAGAGTGCGCGTAAATTGGATCGAAAGCTATTTTCAGCATTTAAAAATTAAAGAACAATTCATTATTAAAGTTTCGTATAACTTTAATTAGAAACCTTTCTTCAAAAGGAAATCAAAAAATCTATAAGAAAGTTTAAATCAAGAAACTACTTGTAAATATATTTGTACTTTTGCTTTGTCAAGTAATCTATTAAGTTTAGTTTTTATGACTGTCCGCAATTAGTACCAAGTATTATCTAAAGCAGCAATCATGAGCCTGTCAAATAATTTTTCTCCGAAATATCTCCTGTTGAATTTGTAGCAGAACTCATCGAGATAGTTT
>JAABUQ010000772.1_pt1 | contig 18972 bp, 18 predicted proteins | sample 5560001 | NCBI WGS metagenome assembly JAABUQ01 (sample SAMN10711888, study PRJNA513371) | rock metagenome | isolation source: Antarctica rocks | place: Antarctica: Victoria Land, Finger Mt nord | collected 2015-12-18
GCCGACTGGGGCCATCGTCAAAGCGCAAGTGGTACCGACGACAAGGAGGCTGTTCAGCCCAAACCGGTGGATGATACGGAACATCGTCTTTCCCTCTCTGCTTCTACTCTTCACTATCCTGTTATTGCCTTCTGCACCAATTATGGCGGCGTGTGTCGTGTGTCTGCGAGATGAACAGCCGCCTGTTAAGGAAGTGACCAGCAATATCTGTCTCGACCCAGGGGCATCGGTGGAGGTTTTCGGTGTAGCGAAAACTACAGTATCAAGCTCATGGGACGATGACCAGTTCTGTATCACTGAAGCGTCTATCGAGGTTACAGCTTGTTGTTAACGTTCCGACGATGGCTACAACTCCTTTTCTAGACAATCGCTAGTGATGCGATCCGTGTCTCAAACCGCAACAAGGCTGGAATCGAACTAGCGTGTGATAGATTGGTTATCCTCGGTCCAATCCGTGACCCATCCTGTTGTTCCTTGCGACAGGTTTATCATATATCGAATCCGTGCCTTTGGCACCCGGGAAAACCACAGTTTTTAGGCTGTGGCTTTCCCCAGGGTCCCTTCGATGGGTGATTGCCTGCCCGATCAGCATGTACGTCGCAAGGGGAGGCTTATGTATTGGCATGATGCATATGGTGTGTCTGTCGGCAACCTGCTCATCAACGAGCGACGCACAGCGTACACTGTAGAGAGAGTGTCAGCATAACCGCGGCGAGGGGCATCCATGCCCGGGTAGGGCATAGGCGCCGCCTCGACCCTGTCACAGTGAAGTGAGGCATATAACGTAATGACGACGACCACTCCCAAACCGGGCGGCCTCGAAGATGTCGTGGCGGTCACCTCGGCCATCTGCGACGTCGACGGCAAGCAGGGCCGCCTGCTCTACTATGGCTTCGATATCAGCGACCTCGCCGCGCGCTCCACTTTCGAGGAGACGATCTACTTGTTGTGGTACGGCCGCCTGCCCACGCAGGGCGAGCTCGACGCGCTGCGGGCCGACCTCGCCGCCAACCGCACGCTCCCGCCCGAGGTGCTGCGCATGTTGGGCGAGTTCCCGCGCGAGGCCGTGCCCATGGAGGTCTTGCGCACCGCTGTCTCGCTCCTCTCCATGTACGACGAGGACGATGCCGACAACGCGCGCGAGGCCAACGTGCGCAAGGCGGTGCGCCTGGTCGCCAAGACGCCCACCATCGTCGCCACGTTGCATGCCCTGCGCGAGGGACGCGAGCCGGTCGCGCCGCGCGAGGACCTGAGTCTGGCCGCCAACTTCCTCTATATGCTCTTTGGCCAGGAGCAGGACGAGACGATCGTGCGCGCCATGGATGTGGCCTTGATCCTGCACGCCGACCACGAACTCAACGCGTCGACCTTCGCCGCCCGCGTCACTGCCGCGACCCTGGCCGATATGTACTCGGCGGTCGTGGCCGCCATCTGCGCGCTCAAGGGGCCTCTGCACGGCGGCGCCAACGAACAGGTCTTCCGCATGCTCCAGGCCATCGGCAGCCCGGACCGCGCCGCCGACTACACGCGGGAGCAGTTTGCCGCGGGCAAGAAAATCATGGGCTTTGGCCACCGCGTCTACCGCACCGACGACCCTCGCGCCACGGTGCTGCGCGAACTCTCCCGGCAGGTCGGCGAGGACCACGGGGACACGGTCTGGTACGACATCTCGCGCCAGGTCGCGGCGGCCGTCAAACAGGAGAAGGGGCTCTATGCCAACGTGGACTTCTACTCGGCCTCGACCTACCACGTCATCGGCATCCCCACCGACCTGTTCACCCCCGTCTTCGCCATCAGCCGCATGTCCGGTTGGACCGCGCACGTGCTGGAGCAATACGCCAACAACCGCCTGATCCGCCCGCGCGCCGACTACACCGGCCCGCGCGATCAGCGCTACGCGCCGATTGATGAGCGATAGACGAAGGGCCTGCGACTGCGGTCGCATGGCAAACGACGCGCCGACTGCGGTCGGGTGTGGTTCGTATCCTCTGGGATCGCCAGCTCTCGCCGCGCTGCCAGCCGGCAAGCAGATGCTGATGGCGGAACTGGCGCCGCCAACAAGGCGACGTGCAGCCGCTTAGCCAGGACAAAGCTAGTGTCCTCAATGTAGTAATGTAGTAGAGGGCAAGCGCGTTGCCGGCGGGCAGCGCGGCAAGAACCGGCGGGCCCCGGAGATACGTCCATCGCCAGCCCCCGCACGACACCCGACCGCAGTCGATGTTGGTTGGCCATGCGACCGCAGTCGCAGGCTTTAGCGTTTGGACAAATAGCGCGCGATGCCAGTCACACTGCTGCCGTAACCGGCGATCAGGTTGAGCTGGCGCAGGCCGTCGGCGCCGGTGCCGCGCTCGGCGGCGTCGCGCTGCTGTAGTTCCGCGCCTAGCTCGTCCGGGGTGCGCCCCTCGGCCAGCCCGGCCCGCACGAAGGCGGTCCACTGGCGCAGACGGCGGCGCAACTCCAACAGGTGGTCGCGGGCGTCGTCATAGCGTCCGTAGTGGATCAAGAGCAGCGCGCTGGGGAACAAGGACAGCAGGCGGTCGATGCTGTGCTCCCAATCCTCCAGGTCGAACTCCGGCGGCACGGTCGGCGGGTTGATGACGCCAGCGCCCGGCACGCGCACCCCCGCCACGTCTCCGGTGAAGACGGCGTTGGTGGGCAGGTGGCGCACCGCCACGTGGTGCGCGGCGTGGCCGGGCGTGAACAACACCTCCACCTCGTGGCCGGCCAGCGTCAGGCGCGCGCCATCGTTCAGCGCCACTACGCGGCCCTCCAGCAGCGGCGCGATCTCACCCCACAGCGTGCCCATCATGTCCCCATAGAGGCGCGCCGCCGAGCGTTCCAGCCGCGAGGGATCGATCAGGTGGGGCAGGCCCACTGGGTGGACATGCACGCGGGCATGAGGGGCGTGGTCGCGCACGAACGCGCCCGCCCCGCCCGAGTGGTCGAGGTGGATGTGCGTCACCAGCACGTCGCGGATGTCGGCCGGGTCCACGCCGGCCGCGCGAATGCCCTCCAGCAGCGCGCCCTGCGTCGAGGACGGACCCGTCTCCAGCAAGGCCGCCTCGCCGTTGGGGCCGGTCAAAAGATAGGCCCCGATGACGCCGGACTGGCCCATAAAGTGTGTGTCGATCAGGTGAACGGAGGGCAATATCTCTTGAACGTCAGACACTGTCGTTCCTTATTCCTCGTCGATCTATTAATTCCTCGTCGATCTATTACCCGCGGGCGTCATAGAGCACGCGGCCCTCGCGCAAAGCCGGGTAAAGGATGCCGCCGATGAGATCCTGCTCGGCGGCGATCCTATCCGGGTCGGTTACAAAGATGTCTTTGGCAATGGGCACGGTGGCGACGCTGCCCGCGACATCCACGGCGGCGGCGCGTTTATCGTCGACGTGGGACAGCACCACGAGGAGGTCGACATCGCTCCCCAGACGGTTGTCCCCTCGCGCGCGTGATCCAAAGAGGATGATCGTTAGCGGCGACCAATCCGCGACGATGCGCTCGACCATCTCACCGATTAGCTCGTCGGCTAACGGCATAGGATACCGGCGTGGCGGCGGAGTTGGTAAGGATGGCAGCCCGAATGCCGTTGCCATCTGACGGGCAAGGAGTGTGTCGCGATCCTCGGGCGCAAGGCCCTGTGTGTCGGCTCCTACCACCTCGTCCAGCAGTTGCGCAAGCTCCGCGCCGAGCATGAGTGCCATGACCTCATCGGCCATGGTCTCGTTGCCGTCCGCTGCGCGGGCGCCTGTCTGGGCTGAAGTGCTCATCGTTGCCTCTCTATTCATAGCAAAGGATAACACGATCTCGGAGGGCAAGGCCATGTCGTTCTCGACCAAGAGGGCGATTTCTGGGGGTGCTCGCTCATGGTACCTTTGATAGCGCGTCGGTGTCTGTCGCCTGAGGAGAGTACCGGCGATTAGTCCGGAGCACCGACCTCGTGATCCCGAAAGAAGGGACGCCAGGGACCACAGCCGAGCATGAAGGGTTGCATCAGCGCTCGTTCGGCTTGGACCGTGTGATTCATATCGTGAGCGGCCCACGTCTGAAGTAGCTCTGCCAGCGTGACAGCGCCAAGCTGCGGATGCTGTGCGGTCCGTCCCAGGTCGTCATCCGTCACGTGCGTGAGCAGGACAAGGCTTTCGTGACGATGGCGTGCGAACGCAGCGGCGAGTTGCTCAGGAGTCTGTGCATCGGGGCCGGAGTGTTGGTGGTTTGGATCGAAAGCATCCAAATCCTGTCCCGCTAGAAAAGCCTGGAACCGGACAGGAAAGTTGAAGCGTTCCGCGTCCAGTAAATGCTGTAAGCAATCGAGCGCTGACCACTCCCCTGCGACGGGCGGACGGGTAAGCAGGTCAACGGGGAGAGTGCTAACCAGCTGCTGCCAACGCTCAGGAGTGGTGGAGAGGACGGCTCGGACATACTCTACCGAAGCATTCAATGGGAACCTCCCTCGCCCTCTCAGCGTGAGAAGGCATGCTTTGTGTGTTCTATCGATCGACCCGCCCAACCATTGGGCTCGGCGCCATGGACGTTGCGACGAGCCGCTGTTTGATAGGATAACACGATCTCGGAGGAACTTGGCGGACGGTGCGTTGTGTGCCCACAATCGCCGATTCGACGTATGACGTATAAGGACATACGCGCCCTGTTGCCGCAACCGCGTCCGCCCAAACGCTCGCCCCTGGCCCTCTTGCATCGCCATACTCTCGGCCGTCTCCTGCTCAAGGCGCCTGGGGGCTGAGTATACTCGATGAAGAGGGGGAGACAATGGTAACAATGTACCTTGCGTTGCTGCGGGGCATCTTCGACGCCAAGCTCGCCACGACAAGGACCGGGAGAAACTGGCGGACGGCGACCGCGCTCGTCGCGTTGATGGATAGATGAGGAGATGAGCCGTGAGACTGCAGCGATTTGACGCGGCCGCCGACTTCCATGCACAAGCCGAGGCCTTCCTGGCGCGGCGCGAGGCCGAGCACAACCTGCTGCTGGGCATCTGCGCTGGCTTGATCGCGCATCCCGAGCGGACGGAGCGGCCGCCCTATCTGGCGACCGTCGACCACGAGGGAGAGGTCGTCGTCGCCGCGGTCATGACGCCCCCGCGCGCGCCGGTGCTCTCGCTGCTGGCCGCGCCGGAGGCGCTTGCCCTGCTGGCCGCGGATCTCTACGCGTTCGATCCGGCGCGGCCCGGCGTGCTTGGTCCTGCCAGCGTTAGCCTTGCCTTCGCGGCCGAGTGGCAGCGCCTGAGCGGCCGGTCGTACCATAAACGGTTTGCGCAGCGCATCTACCAACTCGAGGCGGTCATGCCGGTCACGGGCGTGCCCGGCCGGCTACGTCGCGCGGAGCAAGCCGACCGCGACCTCGTGACCCGCTGGATACTGGCGTTCAGCGCGGAGGCCATGGGCGAATCCGATCCGCGCGGCGCCGAGCGGGCCGTCGACAGCCGCCTGGACAGCGCGACCGCCGGGCTGTACCTGTGGGAAAACGGGAACGGGGGACCGGTCTCGCTAGCCGGCTACAGCGGGCCGACCCCGCGTGGCATCCGCGTGGGTCCCGTCTACACGCCGCCCGCGTCGCGCGGGCACGGCTACGCCAGCGCCTGCGTCGCGGCGCTGAGCCAATTGCTGCTCGACGGAGGCCGCCGCTACTGCTTCCTGTTCACCGACCTTGCCAACCCCACCTCGAACCGCATCTACCAGCAGATCGGCTATCGGCCGGTCTGCGACGTGGACGAGTATAGATTCACATTCTAGAGTTGCCGCGTCCGGACGTGTGGCGTACAGTAATGCAGAGAGGAGATACAACAAATGGAAAACACAAGAAGATCGACGAAGCGCGACCGCCTCGAGGCGCGCATTAGCCCCACACAGAAGCAGCTATTCCAACGGGCAGCGGCGCTTCGTGGGCAGACACTCTCAGACTACGTTGTCAGTGCTGTACAGAAGGATGCGGAGACGACGGTTCGTGAGCACGACATTCACGACATTATGGTGCTCTCGGAGCGCGATAGCCGCATCCTGGCCGAGGCATTGTTGAATCCTCGCGGACCGAATGAGGCATTGCGGGCGGCTTTCGAGGACTACGAGACGTTCGTAGGGCAAGCTGCCGAGGTATCCCTACCAACCGGCGATACTCATCGGGCAATTGGCCATTGATGCGCGATTCAGCGGTCAAGGCTATGGCCGGCGTCTGCTGGTAGATGCGGTACGTCGCAGCTTTGAGATCGAGCTTGGAGCGGTCGTGATCGTCGTCGATGCGATAGACGAAGCCGCGCAGCGGTTCTACGAACACTTCGGGTTTGCGTTGTTACCTGATCGTGGAAACCGCCTCTATATCCCGATGTCGGATGTTGCGCGACTAGTCAATCACTGATAGGTCATGCTACAAATAAGTCGGGAATGCTTTGCCAACCTGCTGAGCGTGATTCGGCTTCTGGAAATGCCGCGCTAACTGCGGATTGACCCACTAGCGTGCTGAACTCGCGCTAAATTACTGTTCCCGAATATGTACCGTCACGTGTTGGTCGCCGCGGGCCCACTTGCCTTTGAGGCGCAGGCCCTGGCGGCGCATGGTCAACTCCGTCCCGTCAGCGACACCGGGCGGCAGCCGCAGGCGGCGCGGTCCGTGCAGCGTGGGCGCCTCGATGGTGTCGCCGTCAGCGGCCTGGCGCGGCGTCACCATGACGTCGGCATAGACCTCGCCGCCGCTGCGACGCAGCACGGGATCGGGCTCGACGGCGATAGTCAGGCGCAGGTCGCCGCGCGGCCCGCCCCGTGGGCCGGGGTCGCCCTGGTTCCTGATGCGCAAGACCTCGCCATCGTCGACCGCCGGCGGAAAGTGCAAGGCGAACTGGTCGTCGACGGCGACGCGCCCGCTGCCGTGACACGAGGCGCATGGGTTGGTGGAGATGCTGCCGCTGCCCAGGCATCGCTCACACTCTTCGCCGCGATGGGAGCCGCGTCCGGTCCCATGACAGCGCGGACATTGCCGCGTCACGGCGTCGGGCGCCGCGCCGCTGCCGCGGCACGTCTGGCACACATCGCGCCGCGCCACGGTGACGGTTTTGTCGGTCCCGAACGCCGCCTCGCGCAGGGTGAGGCGGACGGTCTGCTCCACATCGAGCCCGCGCAGGGACGGCTCGACCGGCGGGACGGTGTTGGCATAGCGGCCTTGCCGGCTCTGGCGCGCGGCGTCCGGAATGCCGCTGCCGCTGCCGCCCCATGAGGGCGGCGCGTGGCGCGAGAGATCGTAGGCGCGACGCCGGTCGGGATCGGAGAGGACGGCATAGGCGTCGGCCAGGACGGCGAAGCGCGCGGCGGCGGCGGGCGCCTTGTTGACGTCAGGGTGCAGGCGCCGCGCCAGCTCGCGGTAGGCGCGACGGACCTGCGTCTCGTCGGCGTCGGGGGCCACGCCGAGCAGCGTATAGTAGTCGGTCGGCGCGCCCCTTGTGCGTGTGGACATACCCTCATTGTACCTCTTGGTGAGCGACACGCATGCTCCACCGCCAGTGATAGACCGCATCGCGGCTACACGCATGGGAACGCAACCAATGCCGAGCGCCATAGGGGAATCGCTCAATTGCCCGGCCGCGTCGGGGAGGGTACATTCTAAGTACGGCGCGGCGCCCCCGGCGGACCGTGCCCCTGCCCTGCATGTGTATCTGGTATACCAGGCGTTGCCCGTCGTGGCGGGCACGACGTCATCGAAAGCTGGTAGCATGGCCTCGGCCGACGCGCATGGCCGTCCCCCCGAGGGGCGGCTTATCCCTATCTCAACCCCGGACGTCCACGTGGAGGCGCGCCGGCTGGGCGCGGCCCTGCTCGACTTTACGCTTCTGCTGATCCTGCAGGTCTGGACCGGCGATGTCTTTGGCGTGACGACGGTCACCGGAGGCTCTCCGATCCGCTCGACCGCCGGCTATGCCTTCCTCACCACCCGCGTGATCGTGGACCTGCCGTATCTGATGCTGCTGGCGGTGGCCTATTTCTCGCTTCAAGAGGCGCTTTTCGGGGCCACGTGGGGCAAGCTGCTGGCGGGGCTACGCGTGGTCGACACAGGGGGACGCCGACCCGTCCTCGGCGCGGTGCTGGTGCGCAATATCGTGCGCCTGGTCGACGCCTGGCCACTGCTGTTCAGCATCGGCGTCATCGGGATCGTCGCCGCGCTGACCTCGCCGCGCCGCCAGCGCCTGGGCGACCGCGTGGCCGGCACGCTGGTGGTGCGCGCCACGTCGGCGCCGCTAGCCTACCTGACGCCGCGGCAGGTGCGTCGGCGCCTGCTGGCTCTGGTTGCCACGCTGGCCGTGGTTGGCGGCGGCTGCCTGGCCTTTTCCTACTGGGGACGCCCGCCGCTGGTCATCGAGGGTCTGGCGCACACGGCGAACCTGATCGAGGGTCAGGACATCGTCGCCTACTCCCTGGGCACGCCGACATGGGGGCCGGGCGCCGTCACCTACCCCATCGCATTCACGCTCGCCGGGCAGCGCAGCCACCCCTGCTCCGGCGCCGTCCGGCTGCGCTGGGCTGGCTTCTTCCAGTTCAAAGGCGGCTGGGTTCTCGACGAGGTCCGCGCCACGTCCTGCCGCTAAGAGTGGCTTACCACGGTGACCGCACGTCATCCGGCGGCCACTGCCGCGCGCCGTGCATGATGCGCAGCACATAGCAGCACATAGACGACCCCATCACCCTCGCCTATCCGGTAGACGATGCAATAGGGGTAGCGCGTGGTGAAATGCGCGCGTGTGTCGGGGTAGTGGCCCGGTTTGCCCATTCTAGGGTATCGACCGAGCTCCTGACAGCCTTAATGACACGTCCTGCCCGCGCACGTCCCCGCGAAACTCGAGGGGTATGGCAACAGCTCTAAGTCATGCCTATGATAGTTGTAAATAAAAAAAGCAGAAATCAGGTGAATCAGCCTGATTTCTGCATTTCCTGTAAAGCGGGAGAACGGGTTCGAACCGTCGACATCTTGCTTGGAAGGCAAGCGCTCTACCAACTGAGCTACTCCCGCATGACGGCTCTGGCCTGCACGCCACGTGCTCTACCGCCAGTGTATCATCCCGGCCCTCATTTGCGGTAGCCGCGCGCGGACATTCGTTAGCATGGACGCGCCCCGAGGTTGTGAGAGCGGGCCTGCACTGTCAATCGCAGACCCCAATGCGCGGCCACGACCGGTCCTGGCACATCTCCTGCCCCAGTAAGCGTCACAACGCCCTGCCGCAGTTCGGTAGAGCACGCGTTTTTGTATGAAAGGATAACCACCATGGCGGATCAAGCGCCTGTCGACGCGGCAGGGACGCCGGACAAGCAACAACTCTATGCCGTGTTCGATAGCGAACAAGAGGCCGACCGGGCGGAGCAGGCGCTCTCAGCCCAGGGTAGTGAGTGGCGCCGCCTGCAAGGCCAGGAGGCTGCCCACGATCTCAACCAGCATGATGAGGACACTGTGACCGGCAAGATTGGCCGCTTCATCAAGGGCTTCGGGGGCGAAGACCTGGAAGCCAAACGCTACAGCGTCCACACGCAAAACGGGCAGGTTGTCCTGACGGTCCCCTGCCAGGACCAGGAAACGGCGCAGGCGCTGACCAGGCTGCTCACGCCGTTCGGCGCCTACGACGTGACCTACTTCAGCAACTGGACGATGGAGCACATGAGCCCCGCCGCCAACGCCGCGCACGGCATGCCGACCTACGAGTCCGCCACCGAGCCCGATGAGTTGAATACCAGGCAGGTGCCCTAGCATCCCAGCAACGGCGCCACAAACCGGCCGAGCAGATCCAGCGACCGCTGCACGCGTTCGTGGGGCATGCCGGGTAGCGCAATGTCGCACGCCAGGTCGGTCACCAGGACCTCTTCAGCCACCGCCGCCAGCGCGGCGGCGCACTGCTCGGGCGTGCCGATAATGAAATCTCCGCGCCGCGCCATCTCCCGGAGGCCGACGTCTTCACCCGCGTAGCGGGCCAGCCGCGCGTAGTGGCGCCGCACCCCCTCGGCGGCTTCGCGCCACGCGGCCTCTTCATCCCACGAGACGTAGACGCCGCGCGTCACTTGCACGCGTGCCCCGTCGGCACGATAGCCCGCCGCCGTCCGCGCCGCCCCGTACGCCGCCACCAACTCCCGCAACTTTGGCGACGGCATGCCGCGCGCCAAGAGCAGGTGTCCGCCGCTCCGGCCGGCCAGCGCCGCCGATCCCTCGGACCCGGCCGCCACCCACAACATCCGCTCGGGCGTCTGTAACGGGAGCGGCGTTACCTGTGTCTCGGGTACGGCGTAGTATGCGCCGCGGTAGCTGAAGGGCTCGCCGCTCAGGGCCAGGCGCAGCACCTCCAGGCCCTCGGCGAAGCGATCGCGGCGTTGTTCGGACGGCACGTCGAACAGGGCCAACTCCGCGGCGTCCCCTCCGCTGCCCACGCCCATGGCCAACCGGCCATCGCTCAGCAGGTCGGCCACGGCGACCTGTTCGGCCACGTCGAATGGCTGGTGCAGCGGCAGGATCACCACGCAGGGGCCGATGCCGACGCGCCGCGTCTCGCGCGCCGCGGCCACCGAGAGCAGCAGAGGCGCCGGCAGCCGTCCCCGCGTGGGCCGGTGGTGTTCGGCCAGCCAGATGCGCGCGATCCCCGGCAGCTCGTCGGCCTGGCGCGCCAACCGCAACAGGTCGGCGTAGGCCCGCGCCGTCGCGTCGCGCCGGACGCGGTCCGGCGCGCCATCGTCGTCGTAGAGGTGAAACAGCAGGTTGAGGTGCAGGGTCATGGTCGAGTCGTCGCGTCGCCCCCTATCCTCCGAAGTATATCGGAATGCTATATTTTGCACCTGGTATACTCGCAGCATGAACCAGGACGCTACTCTTCTTTCAACCTCGCCCTCCCTCCCCCCACTCGACCTGCTCGACTCTCCCGCCGAGTTGCGCCGCGCCATCGATCAGGGGGTCAACGGCCGCGACCTGCCGGCCGCCCTCGTCTTCAACTGCCACATCACGGGGCTCGCCGTGGCCCGCGCCCTCGGCGCGCACGGCGTCCCGGTCATCGGCCTCGACCGCGATGCGCGCGGGCTGGGCCTGGCCTCGCGCCACACGGCCGTGCGCACGCGCCTGCCCTCGCCGCTCGACGACGAGGACGCCTTTGTGCGGCGTCTGCTAGAGATCGGGGCGCTGCTGGACCAACGCGGCGTCCTGTTCCCTGCCAACGACGAGTGGGTGCTGGGCGTGGGGCGACACCGCGCGCGGCTGGAAGACTACTTCCACATCCCGACCGCTGATGAGGCCACGGTGGAGCGCATCCTGGACAAGGCGACCCTGTATCGCGCCGCCCAACAGCTAGGTGTGCCCGTCCCACGCACCTGGGACCTGGCGGACCACCACGCCGCGTCGCTCGCGCGCGAGGTTCCCTACCCCTGCATCCTGAAGCCGCGCGAGCAGCGCGCCTTCACGGACGCCTTTGGCGTCAAGGTGTTCACCGTGGCCACGCCGGACGAGTTCATAGCGCGCGCGCGGCAGGCGACCGACCACCCTCTGCTGGCGCAGGAAGTCATCCCGGTGACGCCCGACGGCTTCCACTCGCTGTGCGCCTACGTGGCCCCCAACGGTGAGCCGTTGGGGTTGTTCGTGGGCCGCAAGCTGGAGCAATACCCGCCCGACTTCGGCACGGGCTGCCTGGTCGACTCTGACCCGCTGCCCGAGCTGGCCGCGCGCGGGGCTGAGGTCCTGCGCGCGCTGGGCTACCACGGCATCGCCGAGGTCGAGTTCCTGTATGATCCGCGCGACGGCGAGCACAAACTGCTGGACATTAACACGCGCGTCTGGAAGTGGATCGGCCTACCGATCGCCGCGGGGGTAGACCTGCCCTGGCTGGCCTACGCCACGGCGACGGGCCGTCCGGTCAGGGCCATGGCCCCGCGCGACGACCACCTGACGTGGGTCTACCTCAAGGACTACATGGCCCTCAAGCGCGGCGGCGCGGCGGTCAACAAGGCGCGCCACCTGACCGAGCAGCAGTGGCTGGCCCTCATCACCGGCCGTGCGGGCGCGGCGGAGGAGGCCGGCGTGGTCGAGGCAATCCTGGCCCCCGACGATCCGCGACCCTTCTACCGTCTGCTAGAGACCGAGATGGAGTCGCGGCGCTATTTCTGTGCGTGTTGATCGGGAGCGTGTGGTTGCGGTCACACGGCAACGTACGACGGCCGCTGTCGGGTGTGAGACGTACCTGCTGGGATCGTCAGTCGCGTCGTTTTGACACCGCAGTGTCCGTGGTTTGCCATGCGACACATGCGGACTAGCCCCCAGACCCTAGCCGCGGGTCTGCCGGTCTAGCCGGGCAGTCGCAGGCTAAGTGACAGGCTAAGTGAAAGGTCAGTGAGCGCCATGGTATCATCCAACATCACAGGGCCGCGCTTCGGCTTCTGGCTGCCTATCTTCGGCGGCTGGCTGCGTAACGTGGAGGACGAGGGCATGCCGGCCACGTTCGAATATGCGCTCGGCCTCGCGCGGCAGGCCGAGGAGTGGGGCTACACCACGACCCTGGTGGCCGAGCTCAACCTGAACGACATCAAGGGCCTCGACCAGCCGGTGCTGGAGGCCTGGACCACGGCGGCGGCGCTGGCCGCCACCACGCGCCGGTTGGAGATCATGGCCGCGATCCGGCCGGGCTTCCGCAACCCCGCCGTGGTGGCCAAGATGGCCGCCAACATCGACCGCATCTCGGGCGGCCGCTTCACCCTCAACATCGTCTCGGCCTGGTGGGCCGAGGAGGCGCGCCGCTATGGCATGGACTTCGTGGCCCACGACGAGCGCTATGCCCGCACGGGCGAGTTTATCGACGTGCTCAAGGGCATGTGGAGCGGCGGCCCTTTCACCTATCACGGCCGCTACTACACCGTCGAGGATGGCGTGCTGGCGCCGCGGCCGGTCCAGCAGCCGGGCCCGCACCTCTACGCCGGCGGCGAGTCCGAGACCGCGCGCAACCTGATCGCGCGCACGTGCGATAGCTACCTGATGCACGGCGACACGCCCGAGGCCGTTGGCGCGCGCATCGACGACATGCGCCGCCGCCGCGCCGAGACCGGCCTGTCGCCGCTACGCTTTGGCATGGCCGCCTATGCGGTCGTGCGCGACAGCGCCGCCGAGGCGGACGAGGAGATCGCGCGTATCACGGCGGTGCGCGACGCGGCCGGCTATGCCAGCTATGGCGACTTCACCACCCAATCGCAGTTGGAGCGCGAGATCTCGCTGCGCGACTACTCCGTCTCCAACCGCGGGCTGCGCCCCGGCCTGATCGGCACACCCCAAACTATCGCCGCGCGCGTGCGCGAGTTCGCCGCCGCGGGCGTCGATCTGTTCCTGCTGCAGTGCAGCCCTATGCACACCGAATTGGAGCGGTTCGCCCGCAGCGTCATGCCATTGGTGAGTGACGAGTAACGGGTAGGGGCGTATTGCATACGCCCGAGTGACCAGTGAGATGGGCTCGGGAGAGGAGAGCGCATGAATTATGTCGATTCCTTCATCGCCGTCGCGGAAGACTGCCCCGTTGGCGCCGCTGTCGTTCCGCGGGCGAAGCCGGATAAGAAGAAGTCCGTGGCCGTCATCCAGTACGAGTTGCTGGCCGGCGCACCGTACGTCTACACGCAGGAGGACGTGCTCTTCCAGACCTACGCGCGGCACAAGGGCATCTCCGCTACGGAGTTGGAGGCGCGAGGGGATGCGCTGCGGGAGGAGTTTTTTGCCAGGCCCCAGGCTTGCCTACGTACGTCACCCCTCGCCAGGACGTACGGCTGGGGCTTGCACTTCGACCGCGAGGGCAAGCTCGCGCTCTGTCCCATCGAGTCGAGTGCGTACAGGACATTCGTCGACGGAGAGCCGGGGGGACCAACGGTGCTAAAGGCCTTTCGGTCGAGTCGCGCGTGACGATCGTTCAGGGGGTCGCGCTCTTCGTGGCGGCGATGCTGGGCGGAGCGCTCAATTCCGTGGCCGGCGGCGGCAGCTTTCTGACCTTCCCGATGCTTATTTTCTCGGGCGTGCCGTCGATCAACGCAAACGCCACCAGCACCGTCGCGCTCTGGCCCGGCTCGGTGGCCAGCGTCGGCGCATACCGCGCGGAGTTAGCCCACGTGCGTCACCGCGTGTTGCTCAGCGCGGTCAGCGTGGTCGGCGGCGGTCTCGGCGCGATCCTGCTGCTCAAGACGCCCACGGCAACCTTCACCGCCGCCATCCCCTATCTGCTGCTGCTGGCCACGCTGCTCTTTGCCTTCAACGGTCCGATCACGGACATAGTACGCCGCAGCAGGCGCGCCGCGAGCGGGAGCCCTACAGTGGACGGAGCAACGCCGGGCGGTCGCACGGCCGAAGGTGTGACGTCGCCGCGCGCGGTCGCCGCCGTCGCGGCGGCTCAATTGGTCATTGCCACCTATGGCGGCTACTTCGGCGGCGGGATCGGCATCCTGATGCTGGCAACGCTGGGGCTGATGGGCATGGAGCGCCTGCATACCATGAACGCGCTCAAAACGCTGCTGGCCACCTGCATCAATGGCGTCGCCGTGGTCCTGTTCGTCCTGGCCCACGCCGTGGAGTGGCCCCAGGCCACGGTGATGCTCGTCGCGGCGATCCTGGGCAGCTATGGCAGCGCGCGCTACGCGCTACGCATCGACCAGCGCCTGCTGCGGCGCATCGTCGTCGCCGTTGGACTCATCCGCACGGTCTACTTTTTCGTCACTACACATCGTTAAGCGATGGGCCACTCGCACCTGGCCCTGAAGGACCATGGTAGGGACGGACCCTGAAGGGTCGACGCGGCAACGCTCCCCCGCAGACCTTTTAAGGTCTCGTCCCTGCCATGACCCCTTCAGGGTCAGGCCGGCGGGCTCACCATCACAATCTCGGGGTGTCCCACACGCCTGGATGTGCCCTATACTTACGAGGGGAGCCAGGGTATGGGCGCGTGATGCGCGGAGACGGGAAGGATAGCGGCAGTGGAGTGGACGAGCAAGCTGCGGTCGGCGCTGAAGGGCCAGGTGGCGGCCGACGACATCGCCGCCGGGCTGGCGGCAAGCCGGCCCCTCGACGACCTGCGGCAGCGCCTGGATGACCGCGCGCTCGAACAGAACCTGGCCTACCCGCGTCTGCCGTGGGCGCCCGTCGATGCCCTGGGACCGCTGGCGACGTCGCTGTGGATGGCCGATGCCGTGGTCGCGCTGGTGGGCCGCGTCTACGATGCCCACCAGCCAAGCGGCGCGGGCACCCGCGCCACTGTGCGCATGAATGGGGGCGTGCACGGCCACCTGACGGCGCTGCTGGGGTTGATCCCGCCGCTGCTGCAGGAGGTGAGCATCGCGCTGGCCGACCCCTCCTACGCGCCAGCGGTGCGACTGCCGATGGCCATCGGTCTGCGCGGAGCCGTTCCCGGCGCCCTGGGCTATCTGCCCGTCGACGCGTCCTACCTGCGAGGGCTGCTGGCCGGCGCCCTCTATCTTCAGCACGCGGTCGACATCGCAATGGAGGCGGCGCGCGGGATCGCGTCCACGGCAGGCGCGCCCGCGTGGCTGGGGCAGGTCGTCGGCCAGGTGGACAAACGCGTCGCGGCCCACGCCATCACCATGGAGTCTCTCCAGGCGCGCTGCGCCCCTCTCCTGGCGCGTCGCGCCATGTCGGACGACACAATCTTCGATACCACGGTCGCCTGCTGGGATACGATCTCGACTTATGTCGAGTGGGGGCAGATCCTGGTCTATCCGCGCCTGGGTATGCCCGCGGGATCACTCCCATTCTCGCTGCTACCGACGGCCGCGATCGCTCCGCCTGTCACGGCCTGGCCGCCTGTCTCGCCCCCAAGCGCGGCGCACACGCGGCCCCCTACCCCTCCACCAGTGACGCCTCAGCCGTCGCACCGACCCACGGTGTCGAGGAGTATGCCCGCGTCTCCCGGGCCGACAGTCTCCCCGGCGCCACACCCTGCACCCGAGGGGCGGCCGCGGGATGCGCCACGTACGACGTCAACTCCTGCCCCCGCGGCCACGAACGCGGCGACGCCGAATGCCACCCACGCAGCACGGACAACACCGGCGCCGCCTCCATCGCCCAAACCACGGCAGACGGCGCGTACGGTCGGGCCGACGGAACGCTGGCTGCTGACCACGCCCGAGGTCCGTCAGCGACTGCGCCGCGACGGCAGGGAAGAGATAGCGGCCACGGGCCTGGACAGCTTCTGGAGGGCGCGCCGCTGGACGGTCTATCAGGACGAGCGGAACTACCTGGAGGCGGTGACGCGCCTCCAGGAGCAAGGGCTGATCGAACAGACGGACGCCTTCCGCGGCATCGCTCCATTCGCGGCGGTCTACCGCGTCGTGGCCGGCAAGCCGACCATCGGCGACATCCCGCTGCGGCTGGGCCAGACCTTCACCTATGACCACGACCAGGGTCGCGTGCTGCCACGATAAGCTACGGAATCACTTGCTCGATAGCCCACGCGTTACTGTCGACGGCCATCTGTCCCAGGGGACGACCCGTGGCAAGCGAGACCGTCACCACGCGGTGGAGGTCCGGTTCCAGGGCATAGAGATGCTGTCCATCGCCGGCCAGAGCGACGCTGGCCACGGCAGCGTCCGGGAGGTAGGTGGCCCGGACATGCCATGAGCGCGTGTCGACGGCCCACACGCCGCGGTCGGTCGCCTCGAATAAGGTGGCGCCGTCGGAGGAGAGAGTCGCGCCATCGAGCAGGCGCCGTGGCGATTGGGCGCGCCGACCCAGGTCGAGCCGTTGCTGGGCGCCTGCCGGAAGGCGGCCACGCACCACCAGCGCATGGCCCGACGCGGGATTGACCGCGTAGAGCGCGCCGCCATCGGGGGCCACGGCCAGGGTGTAGTACGCCAGTTGCGCCGCCGTGGCGCCGGGATCGTCCAGCATGATGCAGTGCACTTGACGCGACTGCACGCCGAGCGCATGGACAAAGGCGCCCTGGCGGCCGGCCTGCACGTAGAGCGTGAACAGCCAGTCGCCGCGCGGCGACCACACGCGGGTCCAGGAGACCCCGCGCAACGTGCTCGAGTCGTGGTCGTCGGCGTCGCGCAACGGGTTAGGCTCCAGGCGGTGGGGGCGCACGTCGTAGACGCGCACCTGGTAGGCCTTGTCGCCCCGACCGGGCAGGCTCTGCAACAGATAGAGCATGCCGCCATCGGCGTTCACGGCGTCCAACCCGAATTGGCCGCGCAGATCCAGCGTGGACACGACGCGCAGGCGAGCCGTGTCCAGCACGATAGCATGCGTGCTGGCGCCGCCGGGCGTGGCGTCGCGCAGGGCCAACCAACGGCCATTGAACGAGAGCGCGGTCAGGGTCTCCGCCGTGTTGATCGGCGCGAAACCCGGCGCCACCCGTTGGGGATGCACGAGCGCAACGCTAGCCCGCGCTATGGCTGGCCAGGTCTTCCCATTGACCCCGCTGGCTCCATGGGCCCTGTTGGCCCCGCTGGCCCCAGAGCCAGATGCATTTAGCGCGGCCGACGGGTAGTCGCCGTTCTGCGTGGAGTAGTAGCCCGGGACGATGACCGAGCGCAGCGTGCGGCCGCTCCGGATGTCGATGGCGCGCACCTGCGATCGCGCGCCGTCATAGGGATTGGCCGTGTAGAGGATATGGGCCTGGCGGTCGAACACGCCGGGCGCCAGCCGCTGCGCGGCAACTCCGTCGTCCATCGACGCCGTGATCAATGAGGCCGCTGGCCCCTGTCCCGCGCGCAGCACCAACACATCGTGCCCCTGGCGGGCCATGGTCCTGATCGTCGCCGCGCCGGCGGTCAGCGGCAGCATCAGGGCCGCGAGCGAGAGCAAGGCGCGCCAGATCATGCCGGGTGGTATGTGGATCGATCGTCTGCTGGTCCGTCGGATGGTCATCGTCATCGTCGTTTCCTCCCCGACTAAGCGGACGGCACGGTCGTCGCTCGCCCAGGGCCACACGCGGAGACCGCGGCGCCACGGCCGCACAACTCTCCGCGCCTGTATCCGGGCAACGCACCGCACCCATCCCTATAACGCCCCACGAGCGGCGTCGGCTACAGTAGATACAACGGGCGAGGACATTCGGTTCCCATGCGCCGACGGCATCTATTGGTTGGTGCTCTAGTCCCTTACGAGTGACGTTGATCGCAAGATGCGCAGAAGTTCAGGCGGCGGGGAGCAGGCCGGCCGGCGAGGGAATCACAACGAGGTCGCGCAGCTTCAAGGCGGTCACGATGACGTGCTGCCCCGCCTGGGTCAGGTCGTACTTGTACGTGCGCCCGATCTTCTTGATTAGGTACCGGTGAGCTTGCGGCCGAGAAAGGTGGCGGCGTGAGCGGGCTTGACGGCGTGGACGGCCGTATGGACCAGGGTCTCGTAGAGCGGCCGCCGGTCCTCCTGGCGGTGGACGATGAGGTCGAAGGGGAAGGGCTACTGCAAGCCCACGGCTTTAGTCGTGGGTATCTGACGGAGTGGAATCTAGCAACGCCTCGGATCGCAACGCACATCGCTCGCTCGTCGCTCGTCACCCGTCACCCGTCACTGACCGCTCGCCACGGCGACGGGAGCCTCGCGGAACTGCCGCCGGTAGAGATCGGCGTAGAGGCCGCCCCGCGCGAGTAACGATTGGTGCGTGCCGCGCTCGGCGATGCGCCCGTCTTGCACCACGAGGATCAGGTCCGCGCCCTCGATGGTGCTCAGGCGGTGGGCAATGACCACGCTGGTGCGCCCGGCCAACAGCGTCTTCAGCGCCCGCTGGATGGTGGCCTCGGTGCGCGTGTCGATGTTGCTGGTGGCCTCGTCCAGGATCAGGATACGCGGGTCGGCCAGCACGGCGCGCGCAAATGAGAGCAACTGCCGCTGTCCCTGGCTCAGCGACCCGCCGCCCTCGCCCAGCACCGTATCGTAGCCGTCGGGCAATTGCGTGATAAAGCCGTGGGCGTCGACCGCGCGCGCCGCAGCCTCGATCTGCTCGCGCGTGGCTCCTTCGCGGCCGTAACC